>Ga0308417_1000663_pt1 | contig 24286 bp, 19 predicted proteins | sample HotsprSampleOS65_FD_203528 | JGI IMG/M metagenome (GOLD analysis project Ga0308417, IMG submission 203528) | Hot spring phototrophic mat microbial communities from Octopus Spring, Yellowstone National Park, Wyoming, United States - 20090730_OS65 ...
GTCCCGATCCAGGCAGCCGGGAGAGGAAGATCGGCATGGAAGTGCTCGGTTTGGGGGTTTACCAGCGGCAATCCATTTAAAGTAAACCCTGCGGCGCTAAAGGGAGAACCGCGAATCCGAATATCCGTTTGAGGGGCGCCGGAGCCTTGGCGCTGGACCTCGACCCCAGGTTCGCTATCGGCTGCCTCCAGTGGTGAAAAGAGTGGATAGGATGGAACGGATAGAGGGGCGTTCCAGGGGTTGGCCTCCACGCGAATCTCGATTGGCGCGGCTGAGGTGCTGATCGTGTTCGCGAGGATGGTCAGCAGGGCAGCGAGGGCGATGGGAGAGAGACGCATGGCTTTTCCCTTTGTTATGAAGGTTGGGGAATAACGTGGGCGTCACCGGAATGCACGTGAACGGTTGTGGCATCGGCCCGTCGGAGACGAAGCGCACCATCCGGTTCAATGCCGTCGGCCCATCCTTCCAGGATCCGGTCGCTTTGCTGGATTCGGACCGGCCGGCCCGCCAGAGCATCGCAACGACGGTACTCATCGAGAAATGGGCTGAACCCGTCGTGACGCCATTGATCGTAAATCGTCTCGAAGATGTTGAGGAACGTCGCCAGGAGGGACGGGCGGGAAAAGGCGCGGTTGGTGAGCAGGCGAAGCGACGAAGCGGTTATCCGGAGGTCCGGGGGGAACTCTCGGCGTGTCATGTTGACGTTGAGGCCGAGACCGGCGATGAGGTATCGGATCCGATCTGGCTCCGCCTGCATTTCGCAGAGAATGCCGGCAATTTTTCGACCGTCCACCAGGAGATCGTTGGGCCATTTGACCATCGGGTTAAGAGAGGGCGTGCGTGTTCGGAGCGTTTGTCGCAAAGCGAGGGCGAGGAGAAGGGGAAGCGAGGTGGCTTTGTCCAGAGGACCCTCGGGACGCAGCACCAGGGAGAACAGGAGATTCCGGCCGGGTGGGGAATGCCATGATCGCTCCAGGCGTCCCCGGCCCTCGGTCTGATAGTCGGTGACAACGACGAGCCCTTCGGGCGCGCCGGCCTCGGCGAGGTGCGCGGCTTCGCGGTTGGTGGAGGAAAGTGTGTCGTAATAGAGAAGGGCGTGCCCCAATCGGCGCGTCGTGAGGTAGGGTTCGACCTCCCAGGGAAAGGGAATATCCGGTGTGCGCGTGAGGCAGTAGCCGCGGCGAGGGCTGGCCTTGATCCCATAACCCCAGTGGCGGAGGCGTTCGATGTGTTTCCAGGCGGCGGCGCGGGTCAGTCCTGATTCGGCCAGGAGCGAAGGTCCAGGCACATAATGCCCGTTCTCGGCTTTCAGCCGCCGCATGATGGTGCCCATCCGTTCCCAGTCGCCTGGCCGTCGTCTTTCCATAGCAACACTCTAAGATATGGCTGCCTATTGTCAACTTAAAAATAGGATACAGTTGACAATAAGCTTCGCCACCCTGCTTGCCGCACAGGAGAGGAAACTTTAATATGCGGGCTATGAAGAAATACGGAAGTCCCTGGCTGTTTCTACCGTCCAATCCCATCATTCGCCCAGGCGCGCTGAATCCTCCCTGGGACGCCCGGCGTGCGGGCGCCGCCCACGTTCTCAGGGAGAATGACAACTTGCGTATGTATTACTGGGGCACCGATCCTGCCGGACAGCATTGGATTTGTACGGCCGTCGCCTCCAGAGGCCGCCCGGAGGAGTGGCATGGAACGGGGGTTGCGCTGGGGCCGCAGACCGAAACCGCTTATAACGCCATCGGCCCCTCCATGCCCTTTGTCCTTCCTCTCAATGCGTCCGATTGGCTGCTCTTTTTTTGCGCCTGGGGACGATCCAACAAGCGATTGCCGAATTCGACCGGCCTGGCGATCAGCGACGATGGAGGCCGTCACTGGCGGTATGCGGCGGCCGAGCCAATATTGCCCCTGGACCGGCCCTGGGATCAGGAAGCGACGGGTAGTGTCTGCGCTCTTTATGAAGACGGTCGGATTCGCCTCTATTATGCCGCCATCGCGGGATATGGGCCTAAACCCGCCGGCATTCAATCCGGCCATGGGGATTCGATTCCCCACATTTCGATTGCCTATGCGGAATCCCGGGACGGGATTCGATGGACCAAACCCCTTCCCGCGCCCGTCGTTCAACCCAGAGGGCATGCGGTCGAACCGTTCGAATATATCTGTTCGAAACCGTTTATTCTCCGGCGTTCCGGTGGCGAGGGCTACTGGCTCTGGGTCAACACGTTCGGGACCGCCTACCGCATCCACCGGCTCTGGAGCCGGGATGGACTACAGTGGGAGTGGCTCCCGCGCCTTGGGCCAGACGGCGAACTCGGCGTTGGAACCAAAGACGACTTTGATGATATCCAGCGCTCCTATCCGTGTTTTGTAGAAGACGGCTCGGAGTGGCTGTGCTGGTATACCGGCAACGGCTTCGGCTCAAATGGTATGGGGTTGGCCCGCAAGCCGGCCGAACCGTAGCCATCGAGTCACCTCGGCCGCTCAGTATTTGACGGAGCAACCATAGGGTTGCGTGGAGGTGGGAGACACCGGCTTTCCCTCCAGGGCGGCATCGAGCACTTCCCGGATGTAGTTGCGCGCTTCGGCGAGGGTCTTCGGATCGGGAGAGGGCTGATTGTCAATAGCGCCGGCATAGATCAGGAGACCTTCGGGATCAATGATGTACATGTGCGGCGTTGTACGGGCGCCATAGAGACGGCCCACGTTTCCCTCGGGGTCGAGCAGCACGGCTGTGGGCTTGGCGTTTCGCTCTTCCAGAAGGGCCGGCCACTGGGCAGGCGCATAATGCCCCTGTTTCCCCGGCGCCGACGAGCAGATGGCAAACCACACCACCCCTTTCTCCGTATACGCCTTTTGGAGCGTTTGCATATTCCCACTGCCGTAGTGCTTTTTCACAAACGGACAGTCCACGTTGACCCATTCCAGAACGACGTACCGTCCTTTCTGGGCGGACAAGGTCCAGTTCGTTCCCGAGGGATCCGGCAAGGTGAAGTCAGGCGCCGGTTTTCCGAGTTCCGCTTTGGGCAGCGCGACCTCCGCCCGGATGGTCGCCGCGGCGGCTGCCGCGGCCAGGATCAGGAGTGGGAGTGTGGGTTTCATCGTGTCTTCTCCTCGATTTCCGCTCCCTGTTTTTCTTCCGGGGCACCGTCCGTGGAGCGGGTCCGGACGGTAACCCACAACGACGTTGTCCAATTCGAAATCTGAAGATTTCCTTCGAACAGATCCCCCGCCGGAAGGGCGACCGGCCCTTTGGGCATTTGGAAGGCCCACCCTTCCGCCAGAGAATGGGAGACGACGGGCGGCAGGGTGGAAACAACCCCTGGGTGACGTGAAAAGAAGAGAATACCCGAGGGCGGAGGCAGGGATAGTCCGGTCGGCAGGCGGGCATGAAGGGTCCAGTGCTGGTCGGTTTCCACCAGTATGAATCTCCATCCAGGATCACGGACAGGAAGACTCCCGCGAAGCGACCGAAAAAGAGGGATGTGCTCAGATAGAGGCTGAGGTTGTGAAGCCTGAACCGGCCAGGAAAGGTCCGCCACTCCTTCCCGGACCTCGCATACCTCTCGGCAAATGAGCCATTCGGCCTTCAGATGGATCGAGACCTTGGAACTTGGCTTCAATTCGGGAGGCGGCATCCAAGTCGCTAGAATTCGGAGGGGAGAGGAGTGCCCGTAAGTGACGATGCCCTCGTTATCGAAGCGTTCAGGGGAGGGGAATGCAAGAACAGGAAACGGCCCGCTTGGGGTGATTCGCCACAAAAACCGCGGGGGTGCCCCGGCCTCCCCAGGATTGAGCCAATAGGTATGCCATCCTTCGGGGAACGTGATCTCAATGGCGAAAAAGGCCGGAGATCCTGGGCAAACCCCATTCGTTTCCGGAATCAACCGTACCCCATCCGTTCGACCCAATCCAACACCAAAAGAAAGAATTATAACAGCCCAAATGTGATTAGATCTATCCACTACCTATAATATACCATGTCGATATCCTTGAAGGCAATAGCCGATTCACTGTTGAGACCAATATTCTTCGGGTGGGATCGCCTTAGGCAGCGAAGGGTAGAGCACGACCTCGTGGTAGGGTTCGAACGTATCGTCAACCATCGCATGGATGGTGATCGGCGTATCGGCGTAGAACGCCGTCCCGGGAATCGTGAAGTCGAAACAATGGTGTTCTTCCGGTTGGAGATAGGGCGCTCCCTTGATGAATAATCGTCGGTCCCGGAACCGAGCCTCCACAACGGGTTTGACGATCCGTGAGCTTTTGTTGACGGCGGTCAAGCGCGCCTTGACCCGAAACCGGTCGTCTTTGATGACCATATTTCTCCCCCCATCGAAGCGCACCTCCAAATCCAGCTCAAGTGGGCGATAGAGGGGGAAGGGTTGTGTTCCGACGACGCCTCCAATGCCCCGCACAAGGGCGCGAACATAACGTCTTGCGTCGGGATGATTGACCGCCTGAAATGTTGTGCCCGTCGCGATCACACGACCTTCGGAAATCCACAGCGTCTGGGTGGCCCCGGATGTGGCAATCGTGATCATGCCTTTTGTTTCGTGCATCTCGATGGCATGGATGATGGGCGGTGGAGGACCGGTTGGACCGAGAGATGAATAGACGAACCAGAAGTGTCCGTTGACCAGCGCCTCGCGGACCGCCGAATCGGAACGGTTGGTCAGGAGAAGCACATTCCAGTTCCGGCCGATGTCCGAGATTTCGTGCATATCGTCATTCGAAAACCCCCACACAGGCCGTTCCGGCATAAGGGCCGATAACACCGTATCCCAGAGGACCCGATCGCTGGGATAGCGATCTCCCTGGTTATACACTTCCATACCGATCAATGAGGGAAAGGCTCGGAAATGCGCCATGTACCATTCCGCGGGCTTCGTGTAACGGCCGGGGTGGGTGAAAATAGCCAGGGTTTCCGGATGGGACGCCAGGGACTCTCGGAGCGATTCGATTTCGTTCGAACGGCCGGGATGCTCGGTGAACCAGGCCGACATGTGGTGATGGTCGGACCACTCACATCCGCCGATCGCGATCATTCCCAGCGCCTTCGGATCACGATTTTCGAGGCTCACCGACGTGTTCCGCCTTGATCGCCCCTTGAGCGGCAGCTCGCTCAGTTGGGTCCAGGGCCAGGTGACTTCGTTATGGTCGGTCAGTGCAAGAACCGCCGTCCCGATGGCCGCATAACGATCAATCACCTCATGCGGGGGCAACGCCCCATCGCTTTGCGTGGTGTGGGTATGCAGTTGGGCCCGTGCCTGGGCCATCGTCGTCCATGGCGGAGGCGGGTAGGGGGAGGAAAGAATACGCCAGGCATTGGCCTTTCGCTTCGCCTGTTCGCGCGCCAGCGGAATGGCGATCAACCCGAGAGAGAATAGGTAGACGATCACATGGAGGGTCCGTCGCAAGATCTCCTCCCGCCGTGTCAGAGGTGGGATGGGACGGCCCCCGCCGCTTTTCACTTGAAACGGCTCCTCCCGTTCCGCCATACTGCCTCCGTTATGCCGGCATAGCTCAGCTGGCAGAGCGGCTGATTTGTAATCAGCAGGTCGTCGGTTCGATCCCGACTGCCGGCTCCACGCCGGGCCCGGAGGCCCCTGCCATTACCGGATGAGGACTTCGCGTCCGCCTTTCGCCGCCGACGCGTAGATCGCATCCATCATCTTCTGGATCATCAGGCCGGCTTCCGCTGGAGCTTCCGTCGGCGCTCCGTGAAGGACAGTATTCACGAAAAGCCGCAATTTCCGCCCAAACCCATCCGTCTGGGGCAGGTAGGCGGGTGTTTTATCGACCATATATCCCAGCTCATCGGTCCGGATAAGAGGCGGGTCAAAATCCGCGCCGCCCTTTTCGCCCATCAGGGTGAAGGTGAAGGCATCGGGGCAATGTGCGGCGAAGGAGGCCTCCACATGCATGACGGCGCCATTGTCGAAGCGGATGTGACCGATGGCGAGGTCTTCGACGGTGTAGGTCTTATGATCCCAGTCCGGCCATCGGCATGCGACGGCGCAGGGCTTATCGCCGAGATATCGAAAGGTCTGTCCAGAGGCGGCCACCGGCCTGGGTGACCCCATACAGTAGTGGGCGACTTCCATGATATGCACGCCGATATCAATGAGGGGGCCACCGCCCTGCAATTCCTTCCGGCCAAAGACCCCCCAGTTCGGAATGCCCCGGCGCCGCAAAGCCTGGCACCGGGCAAAAAGAATCCGGCCGAACCGTCCCTCGGTCGCCATTTGACGGATGAATTGGGCGCGGGCGTCGAAGCGATACTGGAATCCGATGACGAGATGGCGGCGGAGTCGGCGCGCCGTAGCGGTCATGAGGGAGGCCTCCCGCGCATTCATGGCCATCGGTTTTTCCACCATGACGTGCGCGCCGGCCCGCAGCGCTCCGATCGTATGCTCGGCATGTAGTCCGTTCGGTGTGCAGACGCTGACCGCGGCCGGTTTCTCGCGGCGCAACATCTCTTTCCAGTCCCGGTAGAGGGCGGGGATCCCGTGATCGGCTTGGGCCTGAGCCAGTGCCGGCTCGCTGACGTCGGCAGCCGCCACGATCTCCACGTCGGGAAACCCCTTCAGGACTCTCATTTGCGCCCGGGCAATGCCGCCGGCGCCGATGAAGGCGACTCTCAGCTTCTTTTCTGCCGTCATGACCGACCTTTCCTATTCGGAGATTCAAGGATGTTTGGGGTGGTAATGCGTATGAAGCAGACGATGCGAGGTTTCGCTATTCGGCGCTCCGAGAAATTCCTTATAGAGTTGCTGAACAGCCGGGTTTTCGTGGGATTTCCGGATCGGCTTGCCTTCGTCCTCCGCGTAGATGGCGGCGATGCGCCGCTCCCGGACCTCGTCAGTCGTGAAACGGGGTTGTCCCCCACCGCCGATGCAGCCGCCCGGACAGGTCATGATCTCGATGAAGTGGTACGGAGAGCCGTTGGCCTTGAGATAGTTCAGCAGCCGTCGGGTATTGCCAAGTCCGTGCGAAACGGCGACCTTGAGCTCCACCCCTTCCAGGAAGGACCACTCCGGTTTCACATTCCGAATGGCCAGCGTGGCCTCCTTGATGCCCGCCAATCCAATGATGGGCGCGACATGCAGCTTCTCGAAGGGAAGTTCGCGCCCGGTGACGATCTCGTAGACGGTGCGCAATGCGGCTTCCATGACGCCGCCGGTGTTGGCAAAGATGTCGGCAGCGCCGGAGGAGACCCCAAGGGGGACATCCATGGGTTCGTCCGGCAGCGACAGGAAGTCGAGCCCGCTTTCGCGGATCATTCGGGCCAGTTCCCGAGTCGTCAGCACGTAGTCCACATCCGGAACGCCGCTGGCGGTCATTTCGGGCCTCTGAGCCTCGAATTTCTTCGCGGTGCAGGGCATGACCGAGACCACGGTGATTTGGCGGGGGTCCTTGCCGATTTTGGACGCCCAGTAGGTCTTGGCGATAGCGCCGAACATCTGCTGAGGGGATTTGCAGGTCGAGATATTGGGGAGATACTGGGGAAAGTAGTACTCCGCAAAGTTGATCCATCCCGGTGAACAGGAGGTGAACATGGGCAACAGCCCTTGTTTGCTCTCGACCAGGGTCCGCCGCAGCCGGCCCAGCAGTTCGGTGCCCTCTTCGAGAATGGTCAAATCGGCCGTGAAGTTGGTGTCGAAGACCCCATGGAATCCCATCCGCCGGAGGGCAGCGGCCATCTTTCCTGTGACCCGTGTGCCGGGGGGAAGACCGAACTCCTCGCCCAGCGACGCTCGGATGGCCGGGGCGGTTTGAATCACCACCACCTGGCCAGGCGTTTCGAGCGCTTTCCAGACGCCTTCCACATGGGATTTCTCGACGATCGCTCCGACTGGACAAACGGCGGCGCACTGACCGCATTGAACGCAGGCGACGCCATCCAGATCCTGAGTGAAGGCCGGGCCGATGACGGTGTCGAAACCGCGGTTTTGCGGGAAGAGCGCGCCAACGCCCTGCACCTCGGCGCAGACCGAGACGCACCGGCGGCATTTGATGCACTTGGCATTGTCGCGTACCAGGGCCGGCGTGGACTCGTCCACCCGCCGCCGGGCTTTGGCCCCTTCGAAGGGGATCCGTTCGATGCCCAGAGAATCGGCCAGGGCCCGTAACTCGCATGTCCGGTTTCGATCGCAGGTGGGGCAATTCCCATCGTGTTCCGAAAGCAGGAGTTCCACGACCCGTCGCCGGGCGCCCCTGGCGCGCGGGCTGTGCGTCCTGACGACCATGCCCTCGGCCACCGGTGTGGAACAGGCCGCCATGAGCGTCCGCGCACCTTCCACCTCCACCAGACAGACGCGGCAGGCGCCGAGGGGGGGCCGCTTTTCCATGTAGCATAGGGTGGGGATGGCAATTCCCACGGAACGGGCCGCCTCCAGGATCGTCGTTCCTTCGGGAACCGACAACTGCTTTCCGTTGATCGTCACGCTGATCATGTCGCGGGAGCCTCCGTTTCCTCTTCTTCGGCTGCCGTGGGTTTGCCGTAATCACACCGCAGGCATCGCTTGGCCTGGCGGATGGCGGTCGATTCGTTCCAGGGCAATTCGACTTCCGTAAAGTTGTGACGGCGTCGCTCGACCGGCAACGCGGGCAATTGCTCGCGAGGGTCGCGCGACGGATCGGCTGTAGGGTCGAACCCGGTGGAAGGAGTGCGGTAGGTCCGCCAGAAGGCATGTCGCGCGCCGGTCAGACTGGCATCGATCGCGATGGCGGCCCGCTCGCCCGCGCCGATCGCTTCCGCCACCGAGGAGGGCCCCGAGACGGCGTCACCGCCGGCAAACAGCCAGGGAATGGATGTGGCCCCCGTTCGCGGATCCGCCTTGATCCAGCCGCGATCCGTCAATTCGATCTCGAACGGTCGGCAGAGTGCCCTGGCATTCAACGACTGACCGATGGCCACGATCACTTGGTCGGCCGGCACGATTTCGTAGGAGGCCTTTTCGTCTTTTTCCGGACGACGCCGGCCGGTCCGGTCGAACTCGCCGAGTTTCATCTGACGGCAGCGCAGGCCGGTCACATGTCCATCCTGGATTTCGAACGATTCCGGATGGATCAGGGTCCGGAGGATGACCCCCTCCTGGAGGGCTTCTTCGATCTCCTCCGCGTAGGCGGGCATTTCGTCACGCGTGCGTCGGTAGAGCACCGTGACCCGCTCGGCTCCCAGCCGAATCGCGGTGCGCGCGGCGTCAATGGCGGCATTGCCGCCGCCGATGACGACCACCTGCCGTCCCACGGGCACGGATCCCCGGATATTGTACTGGCGAAGGAAGGCCAGCGCATCCACAATCCCGCGCGCATCTGCGCCCGGAACGTCTTCGAGCCCCAGCCCCTGCGGCGCACCGACGGCGAGGAACACCGCTTCGTAACCGCGATCCTTCAGATCGGCTAGCGTGAAATCTCGGCCTAACGCCTGCTGAGTCTCAATCTTGACCCCGAGGCGCTCGATCATCCGCACCTCCCGAGCCAGTTCCTCCCGGGGAAGGCGGTAGGCAGGAATGGCCTGAACCAGCATTCCGCCGGGGCGGGGTTCGGCTTCGAACACATCGGGCTTGTAACCGAGACGCGCCAGAAAATAGGCGCACGAGAGGCCGGCCGGTCCCGCGCCGATGATGGCGATTTTCCGCGCCGCGTTTTTCGGATCCTCCCGAACCTCGGGCACCTGGATCGTCACCTCCTGGTCCACCATGAAGCGCTTGATGCCCCGGATCGCCACCGGTTCGTCAAGCGAGGCCCGTCGGCATTTATCCTCGCAGGTGTGGAAGCAGACCCGGGCACACACCGAGGCGAAGGGATTTCGCTCCCGGTGAAGCTTCAGGGCCTCGGCATAGCGCTTTTCACCGACAAGCGCGACAAAACCCGGGACATCCACGCCGGCCGGACAGGCGCTGAGACAGGGCGCCCGGACCAGCGCCGGACAGACGCCGGCGACGCAGTGGCGATCTCGGATGTGCGCCTCGTATTCATGGCGGAAATGGCGCAGGGTGGAAAGGACGGGGTTGGGCGCCGTCTGGCCTAATCCGCAAAGCGACGCCTCCTTGATAAAACGACCCAGTTCCTCGAGACGCTGGAGATCCTCCATCCGGCCCTTGCCCTCACAGATCCGATTCAGGATTTCCAGCATCCGGCGGGTGCCGACCCGACAGGGGACGCATTTGCCGCACGACTCTTCCTGTACAAATTCGATGAAGAATCGGGCGACGTCCACCATGCAGGCGTCCTCGTCCATGACGATGAGACCGCCGGATCCCATGATGGCCCCCAGCTCGGAGAGCGTTTCGTAGTCGAGCGGCACATTCAGATGTTCTCGGGGAATGCAGCCGCCGGATGGGCCGCCGATTTGGGCCGCCTTGAACCGTTTGTTGTTCCGGATGCCCCCGCCGATGTCATAGATGACTTCACCCAGGGAGACCCCGATGGGCACTTCCACCAGACCGGTGTTGCGGACAGCCCCCGCCAGGGCAAACACCTTCGTCCCCTTGCTCCGAGCCGTCCCATACTGGGCGTACCACGCGCCTCCCTTGAGCAGAATAACCGGCACATTGGCGTAGGTTTCAACGTTGTTCAAAACCGTCGGCTTTTCCCACAACCCCTTCTGGGCGGGGAAGGGGGGGCGCGGCCGGGGCTCTCCCCGCTTTCCTTCGATGGAGGCCATCAGCGCCGTCTCTTCGCCGCATACGAAAGCGCCGGAGCCCATCCGAATGTCCAGATCGAAAGCGAAACCCGTGCCCAGAATGTTGGACCCCAGCAATCCCCATTCGCGCGCCTGCCGAATGGCGTGACTCAGGCGTTCGACGGCCAGCGGATATTCGGCCCGGACATACACATACCCCTCCCGGGCTCCGACGGTGTAAGCCGCGGCGATCATCCCCTCGATGACGCTGTGAGGATCGCCTTCGAGGACACTGCGGTCCATATAGGCGCCAGGATCGCCTTCATCGGCGTTGCATAGGACATATTTCGTGTCGCCGGATGCCTGACGGGTGAAGTTCCACTTCAGCCAAGTCGGGAAGCCCGCGCCGCCGCGTCCACGAAGTCCAGACAGCTTCATCTCTTCGATGACGGCCTCCGGTGTCATCTCGCGCAGGACGCGGGCCAGAGCGGCATATCCATCCCGCGCAATGTAGTCCTCGATTCGCTCGGGATTGATCCACCCGCAATTCCGGAGAACGATGGGCGTTTGGCGGCGGAAAAAGGCCATATCGCTCCGCCGGCGGTAGGTGTGCTGACCCGCGGCGTCCCGCACCAGCAGTCGCTCGACCGGTTTGCCCTCGATGAGGTGCTGGCGGACGATATCGGCCGCATCTTGGGGTTTGACTCCCTGGTAGAAGGTCTGATCGCCTTCGACGAGAACGACCGGACCGATGACACAGGGACCCATGCATCCGGTCTCGACCAGGGGAATCTCCTTCTGGAGACCTTCCGCCTGGAGGGCGGCTCGAAGGGCATCGCGCACCTCGCGGGCGCCCGACGCCAGGCAACTGCCGCCGAAACAGACCAGCAGTCGCCGTCCTGACGTGGACGCCGCGGTATCGGCCTGACGCAACGCTTCGCGCCACGCCTTCAGGGATTCCAGCGAACGAAGCGGCGGAGTGATTTTCATGAATAACCCTTTTCAGACTTCGACTCGTCGCCTGCCAAAAGCCGGGCCAGAAGTTCTCCGATGCGGGTCGGTTTGACCCGTTGATGGACGGTATCGTTGACCATGATCACCGGCGCCATGCCGCAGGCACCGAAACAGCGCCCGACATCGAGCGTGAAATTCCGATCCGCGGTGGTTTCGCCCACCTCCACGCCCAGCTTTTTCTTCAGGGCCTCGAGGACGTCCTTGCCGCCCCGAACGTAACAGGCGGTCCCTAGGCAAACCCGGATGAGGTATTTTCCGCGAGGGCGTGTGGAAAAGAAGGAATAGAAGCTGACGACACCGGCGACCTCGCTGTACGGTTTTCCAAAACCGTCGGCGATAGCCTTGACGACCGACGTCGGCAGATACCCAAAAAGACCCTGGGCGGTCTGCAGCGCGGGAATCAGTCCACCCGGTCTGTCCTTGTATTCGCGAACGATCGCGTCGCACTGGGATGCCATTTCCTCTTCGGTCAGCGGACGGCCGGTACAGGCGCAGGATGCAGTAGAGCCGTGAGATTTGGACATGCAAGCACTCCGAAATGATCAGGAACGATCGAGACTAGAGCGAACCCTCGATATACTTTTCGAGGTTGCGAATCATCAGATCCTGCTCGGATGCGACGAATTTCACCAAGTCTCCGATCGAGATGAGCCCAACCAGATTGTTGTTTTCGAGGACGGGAAGATGGCGAATGCGCTTTTGCGTCATCAGGGACATGCAGTCGTCCACCGTGGTCTCCGGCGTGACGTAGATGATTTTTTTGGTCATCGCGTCCTTAACGAGCGTCTGCCGTGGATTTTTTTCGAGGAGGATGACCTTCCGGAAGCAGTCGCGCTCCGTCAGGATCCCGGCGATCTTGCCGGTTTTGGTCATGACGACCAGCGACCCGATCCCTTTCTGGTCCATGAGCTGAATGGCTTCGAAAACGGTCGCGGTCGGCCCGATGGTGACCACATCCCTGCCTTTCCGGTCTAACAGCTGGCTGATGGGCGTATTCACGACGGCTCCTTTCGCTTCGGGGTGCCAGGCGAATGCCGATAATAATACCAGAGCAGGATTTTTCCCTGCAACAAAAACCACACTGAATTTTTTTGCCCCCTGATCTTTAGCGAAGGAAGATTTGGGCTCGGGGAGGAGGGCGGAGAGGACGGAAGAGTCGGGTGGGGCAGAAGTGGCGCGGAAAAAAGGGGAGCGGATCCCCCGGCCGGGGCGGTTTTAGGCCTCTAAAACGCCCGGATTTCCTGACGAAGAGACACCCCACCGACGGAGGTCCCCAGGGGCCCCATGGCTCTCGTCTCCTTACGCCCTCACCGCGCACGGCGGAGCCAGGCCGCCCCGAGGCAGCATCTCCCGAAAGAAGGTCCGCCACCACCTCAGGCCGTGGACGGGCACATAGAAGCGTGCCGTCAGGTGGCGCCCATGCCGTTGAATGCGAACGGGGATCAGCAGCAGCCGATGGATCAGCGTGCGAACCCGTCGGCTTTGCTCGGTCGCGGGCAGCCAGATGAGCTTGAGCGCCTGCAACACATCATACGCCAGCATCGCCAGCGCGTAGTACACCCGGTTGGCCGACACGCTCGCGCACGGCGGGTGGTGCAGCTCCAGATCGCTCAACACCTCGCTGAACCGCCGCTCCATCTCCCCTTTGAGACGATGCCGCTCAAACACCGCTTGCGCCGTGCCCTCCTGTTCATGCGTGGTCACAAAACCGTAGGACCAGCACAGGTCTTGCGGCCCCCTTCGCCGTGCCACGTAACGCCCGGCGCTCGAGGCAGTGTCCACGTACCGATAGGCCTTTTCTCGTTCCCACAACGCCCGATTCGTTTCCAGCAACGGTCGGAGTTGCGAACTCTCATCCCCGGCGTAGCCGAGCACGCCGTCCACCAGAAACGGCCCCACCCACAATGTCGGCCAGCCCAGAGCCAACTTCCCCTCGTAGTTCACCTGCGCCCCTTCGAAGCTCCGGCCGTACACTTCCAGTTGGGTGTCATCAAAAAAGCATTCCACCTGTCCGCCATGCTGGTACCGTGGCGGCTCCGCCCGCTCCAAGGCCCACGCCACAAACTCCCGCACAATCCGCCGTGCTGCCTCCACCCCCTCCTCGCCCACCTTCCGCAACCATTCCTCCACGGAACTCTCGTCCGGAAACCGCTCAATCCCAAGAAAGCTCTTCAACGCCTCGTCCTCGCTCAGCGCCTCGACCTCCTTCAACGGGCAACCCCCACTGGTCAGCGAAAAAAGGATCCCCTCACCTATACGACCGGGTCGTACCCCTTGCCCTTCGCCGTCCGCGGATCCAGCGCTCGCGCGGCGTTCACCCGCTTCTTCAACCCGACTCGCTCCAACACCGCCGCTACGGCCAGTTGCCCGCCAGGCCCGGTGGCCTTTTCGGAGGGTTCAAATCGAAGCAAGAATTTCCTCTCACGCATCGTGTCGTGTTTGCTCATGCCCCTATTGTGGAGATCCCCCGCTCGTCCTTCACGCCTTTTTTTCACCCAAAATGCCCGAATCCCTCGCTTCGCTAAAGATCAGGGAAATGGCGACACCGAACACTTTTCGTCTTGATCAAGGATTTATGGACCGATAAACTATAAACCTCCACGAAGGGTTTCCGATTGTGACTTCCACGAATCCCCAAACCGCCGTCCCTCCGCATGAGGAACGTTTGGCCGCTGCGCTCCAGGAGTGCGCTCGGCACAGAAAACCGGTGTTCTGTGTCCTGGGCGCAGGGCATGGCGGGCTGGCCATGGCCGGGTGGTTGGCTCTGCGCGGCGCCCGTGTGCGGCTGTACAATCGGAGCGATGACAAACTTCATGGCATCCGTTGGCATGGCGGCGTCCACCTGACCGGTGGGGTGCGTGGATTCGGGGCGATCGAGTCGGCCACCTCCGATATCGGCGAGGCAATGGATGGCGCGGATGTTCTCATGGTGGTGACGCCCGCGACGGCGCATCGGCCTTTGGCCGCCGCCATGGCGCCTCATCTGCGGGATGGTCAGATCATTCTGCTCAATCCCGGCCGCACGTTCGGCGCTCTGGAGGTTCGGCAGGTCTTGGCGGAAAACGCGGCGGATGCGGCTGTCTGCATCGGTGAAACCCAGACCTTTGTGTTCGCCTCGCGAGCAATGTCACGTCATGAAGCCCACATCTTCCGGATCAAGAACAAGGTCCCCATGGCCACACTGCCTGCGCACTGGATTCCGATCGTTCTGGAGATTCTCCGCCCGTATCTTCCCATCCTCACGGCTGGGAATAATGTGTTGTGTACCAGCCTGGAAAACATCGGCGCGGTCTTCCATCCGGCCCTCACGCTCCTGAATGCCGGCTGGATCGAGGCGACCCGAGGAGATTTTGATTATTATCTGCAGGGCATCACGCCGGCCACCGCCGCCGTTCTCGAAGCGCTCGACCGGGAGCGGGTCGCACTCGCCCGAGCGCTGGGGGTCGGAACCGTCACGGCCCGGGAATGGCTTTACCTGACCTACGATTCGCCAGGCTCGAATCTCTACGAGGCCATTCAGAAGACAGAGGCCTATCGCGGCATTCGAGCCCCTCCGCTCATTCAGCACCGCTATGTGTGGGAAGATGTGCCCATGAGCCTGGTTCCGATGGCCAGCCTTGCCCGGCAACTGGCTGTCCCAACCCCCGTGATCAACATGGTGATCCAAATGGCGTCCCTGATGCACGACACGGACTATTGGGCCTCGGGGCGGACGGTGGAACGGCTCGGCCTGTCCGGAAAGAGCGTCCGCGAGATCGGGCTGTTGGCGGTTGGACAGTCAGGAGAGAACCCATGATGACGGAACGGATGGTCGCGTGGTGGAACGCGCTGCCGAACGGCTGGGCGGCACTGCTGTGGATTGCGATCGGCCGCTTGGCGGCTGGGGTGGTCCGGCTGGCGGCCGGATGGGCTTTGGATCGGTTGCGATTCGATGACATGGGACAGCGGTTGGGCTTGACGGAGTTCCTGAGAAAAGGGGATGTCAGTTATACCCCTTCCCGCTTGGCCGCCATGGCGCTCTATTGGATGGTGCTTCTGGCTTCCCTTTTGGCTGCCTTCCACCGATTGGGCGTCGAAGTGGCCGTTACGATGGTACGCCGAGTTCAGGCGTGGGTGCCCTCGCTGATCGGGTCCGCTGGCGTCGCGCTGTTCGGCACCCTGGCCGTTGTCTTCATTGCCAAGGTGGTGCGCACCATCGCCCGCAACGCGGCCTTTCCCTATGCCGAACTGTTGCATCGGGCCATCCGGTGGCTTGGCCTCATCATCGTCGTGTTCATGGCCCTGGAACAGGCAGGGGTGGATGTGCGGTTTGTATGGGATATCGGTCGGATCCTCGTCGCCGCCACCGCCTTTGGCCTCGCCCTAGCCTTTGGTTTGGGATGCAAAGATATGGCGCGCGATGCCCTGCGGCGCTTTCTCGACAGCTTCCGGGAAGAGACCCGGGCGGGACGAAGCGACCTGGAAGGTTAAGAACAAAGGCCGAGAACGACCATGGCCGTCCCCCCCGTCACCCGCCACGACCGCTTCGGCCTCCTGCATCCCGCCCATGACGCTCACACGTTGGGCTTGTGGGCCGTGAGGGAACTTTTGGAGGCGTGTGGTCATCGTGTGATTCTGGGCCAGGGGGCCGTGACGAAAGCGGTCAGTCACCCCGCCGATTCCGCCTCTCGGGATTGTCTTGCGGCTTGGGTGCGGGATCATCACGTGACGCGCCTGGGCTTCAGCTACCGCCTCGACCCCGATGACGCCTTGGCGCTGATGGTCCAATGGGTGGAGGCGTTGCGCCACCGCCGCCTCCTTTCGGAACAAGGAGGACCCATCCGGGCGCTCTATTTTGCGGGACTCCCGCCCGCCTGCGAAAAAATCCGCCGTCATCTTCCGTTTGTGGCGGCGGTCTTCCAGGGTGATGAGTCTCCGGCGGAAACCCTCCGGCGTCTGGGCCTCGAAGGACCCTTGCTCCCTCACGCGATGAAGGAGGGGCTGGCCTATGACGAACAACGATTGGCCTTCGGAAGAGAACTCGTCAAGAAAGGCGACTACCGGAAAGTCCTTCCCCCCGATCGCGCCGGCTATCCGGAATTCGGTTCCTCCCGGGATACCCTTCTGGCCCGGTTGGCCCATGTGCGGACGATGGGCGGTCCTCCGCTCATCCGTGCCCACGTGGGGCCCTATCTTCCCCAGCGGGAGGAGGCGGTGCGCCTGTTTCTTCAATGGACACGGGAGTTAGCCGCGGCCGGCTTCCTCGACGTGCTTTCCATCGGGGCCAGTCAACTGACCCAGTCCCATTTTGGTATGGATTGGACGGGCCTCCCCAACGGGGGAGGGGTGCCCATCCACTCGCCGGAGGAGTTCGACGCCGTTTGGCAGGCCGCCCGTCCCATGCTGGTGCGAACCTATGCCGGAACCCGCAACCTCCGCGCGCTGGCCGCCCTGTATGAAGCCCGCCTCCATATCGCATGGCATGCCTTGTCCTTTTGGTGGTTCTGCCGACTGGACGGACGGGGACCAAACCCCGTTCGGGAAAACCTCATCGAACATCTGGCGACGATCCGGGATATTGCAGGAACGGGAAAACCGCTGGAGGCCAATGTGGCCCATCACTTTGCGTTCCGGGGCGCCGACGACGTCACCGCCCTGGCGGCCACCGTTCTGGCCGCTCGAACCGCCAAACGGCTGGACATTCGCACCTTTATCCTGCAGGTCATGCTCAATACGCCGAAAACCACGTGGGGCCTTCAGGACCTGGCCAAGGCGCGCGCCCTGCTTCGGCTGGTTCGGGAACTCGAGGATGACCGTTTCTTCGTTCTGCTTCAACCCCGCGGCGGACTCGATTACTTCAGCCCCGATCTCGAAAAAGCCAAGGCGCAACTGGCCGCCGTCACCGCGCTCATGGACGATATCGAGCCCCGCGACCCGACCAGTCCCCCCATCATTCATGTCGTCGGTTATTCGGAAGCCTCCCATCTGGCCGATCCGGCCGTGGTGAACGAAAGCAGCCAGATTACCCAGCATGCCCTGGCCGAGTACCGGCGATTGCGGGCAAAGGGGGAGGTGGACGATATGACCGACCATCCCGAGGTCAATTCCCGCGTCGCGCATCTGGTCGCCGAGGTCCGCCTGCTTCTTGACGCCATGGAACGGCACATTCCGATTCTCTATTCTGCGGAGGGTCTCTATCAAGCCCTGGCGCAAGGGTTTCTCGTCGTGCCGGGATTGACCGAGTGCCGCGACGAATTCTCCGCGGCCGTTCGCTGGCCGACGCGGCTCATTCACGGGGGTGTGAGGGTCGTTTCTGCCGACGGTCATCCCATCACCACCCGGGACCGGTTGGGGTCGGGAAGCTGGTTGTAAAGCCGGCCAAGGAAACAAGAAAGGAGAACGTATGACAGGAATTGCGGGCATCGCTGCGCCCGGACGGGACGCCGATCTTCAGCGGATGCTCTCCGCGATGGCGAGCCGGGGGCGGGGACCCCATCGGGTTTGGGAAGCGGAAGGAGTAACTCTTGGCGTAGTTCCCGAAACCACCGAGGAGCCCTGGCCCCACGGGCCGACGGAGGTTCGCGACGAGACCGGACCGGAACGGTACGTCCGCGTGCGCGTGCGTGGCGGACAATTTCACTACGAGCGAGATACCTCTGGCGTTGCACCTCTATACCTGGGGAAAACTCCCGACGGTTATGCGTGTTTCGCTTCAACGATCCGTGCCCTCCGTCAGGCCGGCGTACGAACACCCGTCGAATACTGGAGCGATAATCCGCCGCCGCCGCTGCCTTCCCTCGACGACCCTCCAGAGACGCTCGCGGGGGAACTCCGTCGTCGGCTCGAGGAGGCCGTGTCCGCTGGAATCTCGTCCGGCCGAGCGATGGGGGTCTGGCTGTCGGGTGGCCTGGATTCGACCGCCGTGACCGCACTTGCCGCTCGCGGCACGGATCGCCCGCTTCCGACTTTTGTGGCCGGCCTGGCTGGCTCCGGCGACCTTCGCTTTGCCCGCGAGGCGGCGTCCATTCTCAAAACCGATCACCATGAGGTGATCGTTATGCCGGAACGGTTACGGCAGGTCCTGCCGGAGGTGATCGAAGCGCTCGAATCCTTTGACCCCCTCTTGGTACGATCGAGTCTGATGCACTATCTGGCCGCCCAGGAAGCCTCGCGCTGGGTGGAAGGGGCTTTTTCAGGGGAAGGGAACGACGAGCTGTTCGCCGGCTATGCTTGGTTGAAAAGGCTTTCAATCGAGGCCCTGGATCGCGAACTTTTGCTCCTGCCCGGGAAACTCCACCATACCGCCCTTCAGCGAGTTGATCGCTGTGCCGGGGCCTTCGGAATTACGCCCTGCCTCCCCTTTCTTCATCCGGCCGTTGCCGAGTGGGCCTATCGCATCCCCATACGGTGGAAACTTCGTATGGGGTGCGAAAAATGGATCCTGCGTGAGGCGGTTCGCGATCGGTTACCAAGGACCCTTGTCGAGCGCCCGAAGGCCAAGTTCTGGCAAGGCAGCGGGGTTGGCGAATGCCTGCGCGAATGGGCCGACCAAGCAGTGAGCGATCACGATTATGAGCACGGCCGTCGGTTAGAGAACGGCTGGATCCTCAACAGCAAAGAGGAGTATCTTTTCTATCGGTTGTTCCGGGAGCGGCTGGGGGATTTCGAGTCGCTGGATTGGATGGGCCGCACACCGGTTACGCCCGAAGACGCTGTTCCGCCGTCGCCCATACCGGCGTGAACCCGCTCCCGTTTCTCAGCCTCACGATTAGCCCAGACCGGCGTTCCCCTCGCCACCGGGACCAGGTGTGGACGCGAACGTGGGGGGCACGGGGTGGGTCTGCGGCGCTCCAATCGTCGTTGACAATCTCAGAGGACTCGTAGGCGCATGACCCAGACGCTCTTGGACTCGCTGGAGTCGTCGGGGATGGCATGCCATCCGAAGCCGATGCGGTCGTAGATCAGCAACAGGGTATTCTCGTCGAGCGCGATCAATTCGGTATAGCTGGAGGTAAACCCCGTCTGTCGCTCGTGGCGCATCTCTTCGATGCTCCGCCAGGCGCGCCGGGTGTCGGGATCGATCTGATCGGCCGGTGGTCGTGCGGTGTTGTGGGCGGCCACGATGTCTACCGCGTGCCATTCGCGGCCCTGCCCGTCGTTGTTGAACCATACCCATAGCTCGGGCCGCCCGCCGGAAAGGGCCAGCATCCTTCCGCTCTTCAACACCGCAAGGCTGGGTTCGACCGAAAACGGCGGGATATTGACCGGAGGAGTCCAAGTGCGTCCGTCGTCCGCGCTGAACGTTTGACCATAGGAGACGAACGAAGCGAGGCGAAAGACACACATCAGCCGGCCATCCTTCAGTCGACACAACGCCGACTCGCACGGTCCTTCGTTTCCTTCCAGTGGACAATCGGCCCCGGCGATCACCGATCGTATACGCCAGGTAAACCCATCGCCGGATTCGGCTAGGACCAGCGAATAGCGCCGATCACCTTCGAAAAGCCCATAGAGCGTGGTCAGGAATTCGCCGGCCTCGCTACGGACGGTCTGACCATTGAACACGAAGCTGGCGGCTCCGGCAATCGGAGAGGTCAGGCCCGCGCAGTTTTCCCGATGCGGCAGGCGAGGCCAGCCTTCGACGGTAACGCCCGACGCCCGATACGAGGGTTCCCCGTTGGGGGAGAGGACATAGCACGGTGAGCCGACCGTTCCGCCGTCGAGCCGTCGGAGGTAATACGGAAGCACAAGGGCCCTGCCGTCGGCTAGGAGGGCATGGCTAAGACCGCCGTCGCCGATCACGCGCGGCTCGTCCCAGGATAGGCCACCATCGCATGAGCGTGAAAGGTAGTTAATGGTGTTGCTGAGGTGAATATCCGCGTGGGCCGACATAACGGCCCACAGGATGCCGTTGGGTTGGCGGATCAGCGAAGGAAATCAACAATACCACCGGCTGCGTTTGACCAAAAGCGGCTTGGATAGTTCGAGGGTCCCATCGCTGAGAGGGATTGTGGCACCGGGTTCCCAATTCATGGCGTGATCTCTTTCTGGCTCTGCCCATGATACGTGAATCCTCCGGAACATCAAGCGTTGCGCCGTTCGCCGGCTTGACCGTCCTTAGGGGGCGTGCGATACTGACCGGCGATGAAACAGCACCTCAGGATGGGATGGCTCATCGCCGCCATGGCATTTCGGCTGGCGCTGGCGTCGAAGGCGGGCAGCCCGCCGCCGGATGCGTTTTTGCTGGACGGTGTTGTGGCCTGGGTGGACGGGGTTCCCATCACCCTTGGCGAGGTGTACCGGGACGGCGAACGGGAATTCGCCCGCCTTGCGATGCAGCGCGGCATGAGCCGCGAGGAAAAACGACTCGAGCAACAGCGGCTCGTTCGCGCCGTCCTGGAGGAGCGGATTGCCCAGGAACTGATTCTCGCGGCGTTCAAGCGCGAAAGTGCGGAAAAAGGCCTGACCTTTCCCAAACGGGCGGTGGACCAGCGCATGGAGGAGGTGATCCGCCGTCGCTTCGGCGGCGACCGACGCGCACTGGCCGAGGCGCTGGCGAAGGAACGCCTGACCCTTGACGAGTGGCGTCACCTGCTCTGTCGGCAAATGATCGTCGAGGAGATGCGCGCGCGGGAGATCAGCGGGAAGGTCAGGATCTCGCCCGATGCGATGCGCCGTTATTATGAGGAACATCGCGCGGAGTTCGAACATCCCGGCCGTCTGCTGCTCCGCCGGATCGTGCTGGTCGGGCCGGAGGCCGAACGCCGCAGCGAAGAACTCCGAGATCGGCTCTATCGGAACGAGGCCGATTTTGCCGCGCTTGCCCGGGAATATTCGGCCGCACCCGACGCGGAGGAGGGGGGGCTGTGGGGGTGGCAGGACCCGGCGGACCTGGCCGAGCCGTTGGCCTGTAAACTCGCCCAGGCCCGCGTCGGCGGCGTGGTACGAGTGGAATTGGGCGGAGAGTGGCACCTGGTCCGACTCGAAGCCCGCGATCGTCTCGAGTTCGAGTCGGCCCGTCCGATTCTCGAAGCGCGCCTCCGGCGCGAGGAAATGGAACGATTGAACCGCCAGTGGATAGAACGGCTGAAGCAGCAGTTTCATGTCCAGTATGTTGAAGGACTCCCGGCCGCGGAGTGACCGCCGGGTGGCGATCACCTTCGGCGATCCCAATGGCATCGGCCCCGAGGTCGCCCTGCGGGGGGCGATCGCGGGACGATGGCCTGCGGCATGGAAACGTATCTTGGTTGGCGATCGCGCAACCGCCGATCGCCTATGCGCCTGGCTGAAGCTTCCTCGACTGCCTTGCCTGCGGTTGGCCGATCCGATCCCCGCTCCCGTTTCGCTCTGGGATCCCGAAGGGCCGTCCTACCGGCCGGCTCCCGGACGGATTCGCGCCGATGCGGCTCGCGCCTCCCTGGCCTGGCTGGATGCGGCCGTCGAGGCGGCCATGGGAGGCTGGTTTGATGCGGTGGTGACCGGCCCGATTTGCAAAGAAGGATGGCAAAGAGCGGGGGGCCCGCATCCAGGTCACACGGAACGGCTAGCGGAAATCACGGGTGCTCGGATATTCGCCATGCTTTTGGTGGGCGGCGGTCTCCGGGTCGCGCTGGCCACACGACATCTGCCGCTGGCCCGTGTTCCGGGCGCGTTGAGTCGAGAATCTATCGTGGAAACGACGCGGTTGGTTTGGGAGGCCTTGCCCTGGTTGGGGGTTCCCGGCGGTACGATCGCGGTCTGTGCCCTAAATCCTCACGCCGGCGATGGCGGTCTTCTCGGCGACGAGGAAGCGCGGATCGTGCGGCCCGCCATCCAAGCGTTGCGCCGGCGCGGGGCGCCCGTCGAGGGGCCGGTGCCGGCGGATGTCGTCTTTTATCGGGCGATCCGGGGGGAATTTGCGGCCGTCGTGGCGCTCTATCATGATCAGGGCTTGGGCCCGTTCAAGATGGTGGCGTTCACCACCGGCGTGAATGTCACGTTGGGGCTTCCCATCGTCCGGACCTCTCCCGACCACGGAACGGCGTTCGACCGCGCCTGGAAAGGCGGCGCGGAGCCTGGCAGCATGGAGGCGGCCATCCGCCTGGCGTTCGATCTGGCCGGTCGCCCCAACCCGTGGCGAAATGCCGTCCGGCGATGAAGGGTCCGCTTTTCAGCCCGCGCGTCGTTCGCGCCTTACTCGCCGAAATGGGCCTAATACCCCAGCGTGGGCTTGGTCAGAATTTCCTTGTGGACGGCAACGTTGCCCGCGCGATCGTGGACGCCATTGAACCCTCTCCCGCCGATGCGATTCTTGAAATTGGCCCCGGCCTGGGTGTGCTGACCGATGAACTGGCCGAACACGCCGGACACCTCACGGCCGTGGAAAAGGATCCCCGGCTGGCGGCCCATCTCCAGCAGCGGTATGAAGGCCGTCCTCATGTGGAAATCCTGGCGGCCGACTTTTTCGATCTCGATCTGGGGGAGGTCCTGACCGTTCGGCGAATCGGCAAAGTGGTGGGAAATCTGCCGTACCGGACTGGCTCACGAATGCTGGTCGAATTCGCCCGGCTCGACCATCCACCGCCCTGCCTTGTCGTCACCGTTCAAAGCGAGGTGGCGGACCGATTATTGGCGGCTCCCGGTACGGCGGCCTACGGGCTCCTGACGGTCTGGATCGCCCTCCGGTATCACGTGGAATCCCTCCGGCGTATTCGGCCCTCCTGTTTCTATCCCCGTCCCGAGGTCTCTTCGACGACGGTCCGTCTGACGCGCCGGTCGGGGGACTCTCGCCCGGACTCAGCCTTCTATGTTTTGACCCGTGAGGCGTTTCAACATCGCCGCAAGCAACTGGTGGGATGGCTGGCGCGGATCCAGACGCTTCCATCATGGTCAGAAGAGATTGTTCGTGGCGCGATGGAATTAATCGGTGTCCCGCTTGACGCGCGTCCCGAGGCTCTGTCCCCGGAACAGTGGCGCCGGCTGTCCGAACACCTCCAGCTGGCTCACGCGGCCTCCCGGCGTTGAAGGGCCTTTTCCCGCTATTGCCACGGAACACATGGCCTTCGCGAAAACCCTCTATGGTTCGTGGGGTTTCGGTCGATCTGGACCTCTGATAGCAAATCCGCTATATCAGGTTCTGAATGGACCTCAAGCGGATCAGCCGGGCCAGGCGTGGCGAATCTACAGGACAACGGTCAAAGACGGCAAGAAGGCCTAACGGCACTTGTTGCGCGTCCCGGGGCCTGGCCGTCATCGCGGCGGGTCACAATCTTCACACCAGGGTGACGGCATGGCCGGTAACGCGCGACCAAATATTCTGATCGTCATCACGCACGACAGCGGCCGGCACTTCGGTTGCTACGGGGTGCCGAGCGTGCGCACCCCGAACATTGATGCGTTGGCCTCCGACGGTATCCTTTTTGAGAATATGTATGCCACCGCGCCGATTTGCAGTCCCGCCCGCGGCAGCCTGTTGACGGGTCAGTATCCTCAAACCAACGGTTTGCTCGGCATCGCTGGCGGCTGCTGGAAGTGGGAAATGAACGACTATCGCCGGCATCTTTCATGGGTCCTGCGGGAGGCGGGCTATCGCACCGTGAGGATCGGTTTGCAGCACGAGACCGAATTCATCGAACGGTTGGGCTTCGAGGATCTGACCGGGTATGGCGTAGACGACGG
>Ga0308417_1000664_pt1 | contig 24266 bp, 21 predicted proteins | sample HotsprSampleOS65_FD_203528 | JGI IMG/M metagenome (GOLD analysis project Ga0308417, IMG submission 203528) | Hot spring phototrophic mat microbial communities from Octopus Spring, Yellowstone National Park, Wyoming, United States - 20090730_OS65 ...
CAGTCCTGGCCAACCGGGCGAAAGCGCGATCAGTCAGCCTTGATCCCGGCTTCGGCGATCACCTTCGCCCAGACGGCGCTTTCGGCCTGGATATGCGCCTTCGCCTCTGCGGGCGTGGTCACCGGCAGGTCGGACCCAGCGCGGGCAAGGCCCTCGCGCAGGGCGCGATCCTCTCGTGCGGCAGCGAGCACCGCCTGAGAGAGGCGGGCGATCGCGGCCTCGGGCACGCCAGCGGGCAGGAAAAGCCCATGCCAGGTCACCACAGTGAGGTCGGGTAGGCCTGCCTCGCGCGCCGTCGGCACGGCGGGAAGCTGCGGCAGCCGTGTCTCACCGGTGGTGAAGAGCGCCGCGATCCGCCCAGTCTCAATATGGCCCTGGACGGCTGAGAGGGGCGTGATGAAGGCGGCAATGCGGCCCGCGAGCAGGTCGGTGACCGCCTCTGGGCTGCCGCGATAGGGCACGTGCACCATCGCGACCCCCGTGCGCGCCTTGAACAGCTCCATGCCGAGATGCGCGAGGCTGCCGTTGCCGACCGAGGCGTAGGAGAGGTCGGCTCCCGGTGCTTTCGCTCGCGCCAGGAACGCGTCGAGGGTGGTGCCTAACCTGGAATCGACCGCGAAGAAGAAGGGGGCGGTCGCGAGCAGGGCCACCGGGACGAGCGCTGTGTTCGGATCGACCGGCATGGGCTGGCCGAGATGCGGCCGCATGGTGAAGCTGCCGGGGAAGCAGACCAGCGCGGTGAGCCCGTCTGGCCGCGCGCGCGCCACCGCCTCGACACCGACCATGCCGCCCGCGCCAGCCCGCGGCTCGACCACGACCGGCTGGCCGAGCCTGTCCTTAAGGGCATCGGCCCAGAGCCGGGCGGTGATGTCGACCGTCGATCCGGCAGGGGCGCAGACGACGAGGCGCAGCGGCTCCTGCGCCGCCGCCGGAAGCGCGAGCCCGAGCCCGAGGAGGAAGGCGGCGGCAAGACGCAGCGGTGCTGTGATCGAGGGCGAGGCGGTCATTCCGGACGGTTCCCTCCCAGAGCCGAGGCGGACGATGGCTTGGCCAGAATGCCGCCGCCTGCGCCGCCTTGGAAGCCCGACCCAAGCTTGCCGGGATCGCCCTTGTCTGTCGCGGCTCGGGCGGGGATCCTGCCGTTGTGCCGCGGCCGAATCCGGTGGAGTCGCGGCAGCGAAAGGGCGTGCGCATGCTGATCGAGTGCCCGCGCTGCAAGGCGCGCTACCAGGTGGCTGACGAGCTGATCGGCGCGGCCGGGAAGAAGGTCCGTTGCGGGAGATGCGGCACGGTCTGGCTTGCCGGAGCCCCCCCCTTTGCTCCGCCTGAGGAGCCTCTGCACTGGCCCGAGCCGCCGCCGCGCCGCGAAGGCGCTCTCGAGCCTGCCGAGGCCCCCGCGCCGCCCCCAGCCCCGCACGAGGCACCGGCTCGGCGGGGGATGGGTGACGTTCCGGCTCCGCGGCTGGAGCAGGCCCCGACCGGCGAGGCGGCTCAGGCTCGGCCACGGTCCCTCGTGCTGGCAGCGCTCGCCGGCTGGGTCGCAACGGTGCTCGTGCTCGGCGCCGCTGCCTGGTGGGCCTTGGCGCACCGCGAGGCGGTGATCGCCGCCTGGCCGCCGAGCGAGCGTGTCTATCTCGCCCTCGGGCTAGGCTCCTGAACCGCAGCCGGAACGAGGCGCTGCGGCTATGCGCGTGGCGGAGAAGAAGCTGTCGCGCGAGCCGCTGACGCGCCAGCCGCTCACGAGATTGTTCCATCGCCAAGCGCGAATTCCGGGCCGATTTGGGTCTTAGATGCCGCCGAGGACGCCGGGCCCGCCTGGGCCGGCGGAGAACCGCGGAGGATGCGATGGACACGCAGTCCCGGCTCAGGCGAAGCAATGGCAGGGACGGAGGCCGCCGCAACACGCTGAAAGCCGGCGCGATCGACCGGCATGTCGGGGCGCGGATCAGGGAACGGCGCCTGATGCTCGGCTTGAGCCAGCAAGAGCTCGCCGACGCGATCGGCGTCACCTACCAGCAGGCGCACAAGTACGAGCGCGGGCTGAACCGGATCGCAGCTGGCCGTCTCTACGAGATCGCCCAGGCGCTCGACGTTCCCATAAGCTGGTTCTTCGACGGGATCAGCCCGGGGCAGGAGCCCGCGCCGCTGACCGAGCGCCAGCGACTACGCCTCGAGATTGCGCGCACCATCGCCCAGATCGGCAACGAGCAGTACCAGCTCGCGCTCAGCCAGATGGCGCGCGCTCTCGCTGAGGCCGAGGCGCGTGGCCGGTAGGAGGCTTCGCGGCGGATGACGGTGTTTCCGGGCATCTCCGAACCGCTCCTGCGGTTCGGCGTGTTCGTGCTCGTGCTTACGGCCATGGCGGGGTGGGAGCTCGCAGCGCCGTTCCGTGCGCAGGCGCGCGGGCGAAGCCGGCGCTGGCCCGCCAATCTCGGCATCGTCGTGGTCGACAGCCTCGTCGTGCGCGTGCTGTTTCCCGCAGGCGCGGTCGGCGCAGCGCTGTGGGCGGAGGCGCGCGGCATCGGCCTGTTCCACGCCCTCGGCGTTCCCGCCCCGCTTGCCGTGCCGCTCTCGGTGGTGCTGCTCGACCTCGCGATCTGGGGGCAGCACCGTGTGTTCCACGCCGTGCCTCTGCTGTGGCGGCTGCACCGCCTGCACCACGCGGACACCGAGTTCGACGTCACGACCGGACTGCGCTTCCACCCGATCGAGATCGCGCTTTCGATGCTGATCAAGGTCGCTGTCGTGGTCGCGCTCGGCGCGCCTGCGGTCTCGGTGCTGCTGTTCGAGGTCCTGCTCAACGCCGCCTCGATGTTCAGCCATGGCAACGTGCGGCTGCCTGCGCGAATCGATGCAGCGCTGCGCTGGCTGATCGTGACCCCCGACATGCATCGGGTGCACCACAGCGCGCGGCGTGAGGAGACGGACAGCAATTTCGGCTTCTGCCTCTCGGTGTGGGACCGCTGGTTCGGCACCTACCGGGCCGAGCCGGCCGAGGGCCAGGAGCGGTTCACGATCGGCCTGGAGACGTTCCGCGACCCCTCCGAACTCAGGCTCGATCGGATGCTCACCCAGCCCTTCCGCGAGGAGGCTCCGAGGCACAACCCGCCGGCGTGAGGCCGAGCGCTGCGTCACCGGAGCGAGTGTCGCCCACGCGTCATCCCCGCTGGCCTCGCTCCTTCCCGTCTCGCCCCTGCCTGCCTCTCTCCCGACGCCGAGACCAGCCCGCTGTCGCGGATCCCGGACCCGTTGCCTGCCGGTCGCTCGGGCGGGCGCCGCTTCAGGCCGTGCGGTCAACCCCAGTGGCGCCCAAGGCAGCCTGGGCTGCGGCAAGCCTCGCCACGGGCACGCGATAGGGCGAGCAGGAGACGTAGTCGAGCCCCGCCTCCTGGCAGAAGGCGATCGAGGCAGGGTCGCCGCCATGCTCGCCGCAGATGCCGAGCTTGAGGCTCGGCTTCGTCTTCCTGCCCTTCTCGACGGCAATCCGCACCATCTCTCCGACCCCTTCGCGGTCAAGCGAGACGAAGGGATCCTTCGTCAGTATCCCCTGCTCGAGATAGGCGGGCAGGAACTTGCCGGCGTCGTCGCGCGACAGCCCGAACACGGTCTGGGTGAGGTCGTTCGTGCCGAAGGAGAAGAAGTCGGCGACCTCGGCGATCCGGTCTGCCGTCAGCGCTGCGCGGGGAAGCTCGATCATCGTGCCGACGGAATAGTCCACCCGGCTTCCCCTTTCGGCGAACACCGCCTCTGCCGTGCGCTCGACAAGCGCGCGGGTGATCTCAAGCTCCTTCCTTATGCCCACGAGCGGGATCATGATCTCGGGGATCGGCGCAGCACCGGTCTCGGCCGCCACATCGAGCGCCGCCTCGAAGATCGCGCGCGCCTGCATCTCGTAGATCTCGGGATAGGAGATGCCGAGTCGGCAGCCGCGATGGCCGAGCATCGGGTTGGCCTCTGAGAGGTCGGCGACGCGCCTTGCCATCGCCTCAGGCTCCGTGCCGATGGCGGCCGCAACCTCGGCGATCTCCTCCTCCGAGTGCGGCAGGAACTCGTGCAGAGGCGGATCGAGCAGGCGTATCGTCACAGGCAGCCCCGCCATGATCCGGAACAGCTCGACGAAGTCACGCCTCTGGTAGGGCAGGAGCTTGCCGATGGCGCGGCGGCGGCCCGCCTCGTCGGAGGCCATGATCATCTCGCGCACGGCGAGGATGCGTTCGGCGTCGAAGAACATGTGCTCGGTGCGGCAGAGCCCTATCCCCTCCGCGCCGAAGCGGCGGGCCGTCTCCGCATCGAGCGGGGTCTCGGCATTGGTGCGCACCTTCAGCGTGCGCATCGAATCCGCCCAAGCCATCAGGGTCGCGAACTCGCCAGAGAGCTGCGGCTCGATCATCGCAACCGAGCCTGCGAACACCTCGCCCGTGCTGCCGTCGATGGTGATCGTCTCGCCCGCGCGCACCACAAGGCCTGCGGCTGAGAGTGTCTGCGAGGCGTAGTCGACCGCGATCCCGCCTGCGCCAGCGACGCAGGGGCGGCCCATGCCGCGGGCGACCACGGCGGCATGGCTCGTCATGCCGCCGCGGGTGGTGAGGATGCCCTTCGCTGCGTGCATGCCGGCGATGTCCTCGGGGCTCGTCTCGATCCGCACGAGGATCACGCTCTCACCCTTCTGCGCGCGCGCCTCCGCCTCCTCGGCGGAAAAGACCACAGTGCCGCAGGCCGCGCCCGGGCTCGCGGGCAGGCCCTTGCCGAGATGGACGCGTTTCGCAGTCGGATCGAGCGTGGGGTGTAGGAGCTGGTCGAGCGAGGCGGGGTTGACGCGCCTGATGGCCTCCTCGCGCGTGATCAGCCCCTCCTCCGCCATGTCGACCGCGATCCGCAAGGCAGCCGCGGCGGTGCGCTTGCCGTTGCGGGTCTGCAGCATGTACAGTCGACGCTTCTGCACTGTGAACTCGATGTCCTGCATGTCGCGGTAGTGCGTCTCGAGCACGGAGCGCACGCGCAGAAGCTCGGCATAGACCTCCGGCATCACCTCCTCCATCGAGACTTCGCCTAGCTTGGCGGCGGCCTTCGACAGCGGCTGGGGGGTGCGTATGCCGGCGACCACGTCCTCGCCTTGCGCGTTCACCAGGAACTCGCCGTAGAGCAGGTTCGCCCCGGTCGAGGGGTCGCGGGTGAAGCACACACCGGTGGCGCAGTCCTCGCCCATATTGCCGAACACCATCGCCTGGACGTTCACCGCCGTCCCCCAGTCTGCCGGGATGTCGTGCAGTCGCCGGTAGGTGATGGCGCGCTGGTTCATCCAGGAGCCGAACACGGCGCCGATCGCAGCCCAGAGCTGGTCCCACGGGTCCTGCGGGAAGGGCTTGCCGGTCGTGTCCTCGACCACGCGCTTGTAGCCCTCGACCACCCGCATCCAGTCGCCGGCGGTGAGCGCCGTGTCTTCCGTCACGCGCCGCTCGAGCTTCACCTCGTCGATGATCTCCTCGAAGCGGTGATGGTCGACATCGAGCACCACGCTGCCGAACATCTGGATGAAGCGGCGGTAGCTGTCCCAGGCGAAGCGCGCGTCGCCGGACTTGGCGGCGAGCCCGGCGACGGTTGCGTCGTTCAGGCCGAGGTTGAGCACCGTGTCCATCATTCCAGGCATCGAGACGCGCGCGCCCGACCGGACGGAGACGAGCAGAGGGTTCGAGGGATCGCCGAAGCGGAAGCCGGTCGCTGCCTCGACCCCGGCAAGCGCCTCGCGCACCTGGGGCTCGAGCCCGGCGGGATACTTCCGGTCGTTGGCGTAGAAGGCGGTGCAGACCTCGGTGGTGATGGTGAAGCCGGGCGGCACGGGCAGGCCGATCGCCGCCATCTCGGCGAGGTTCGCACCCTTGCCGCCGAGCAGGTTGCGCATGCCTGCTCGGCCCTCGTTCCGGCCCGCCCCGAACGCGTAGACCCACTTGGTCGCGGTGGTGACGTTCATGGCCTTCACCCTTCGAGCAGCGAGAAATCCGCGACCCGGGCGGTGACCGCCCGGATGCGCGCGAGCAGCCGCAACCGATTAGCACGCAGATCGGTTTCCGTCGCGTTGACGGTCACAGAGTCGAAAAAGCGGTCGACCGGCGCGCGCAGCCGCCCCATCTCCGCCATCGCGCCGGCGAAGTCCTCCGCGGCGAGGCGTCGGGCGATCTCAGGCTCTGCGGCGTCGAGAGCGGCGGCGAGCGCTGCCTCCGCCGGTTCGCGCAGAAGCGCCGGGTCTGGCGCCTCGACATAGCGCCGCCCGTCCTTCCGCTCCTCGATCCGCAGGATGTTCGAGGCGCGCTTGAAGGCGGTGAGCAGGTTCAGCCCATCCTCCGTGCCGAGCAGCGAGGCGAGAGCCTCGGCACGCGCAAGCAGGCGCACGAGATCTCCTTCCGCCGCTTGCGCGAGCGTCGCCGCGACCACGTCGTGGCGACGCCCCTCGGCGCGAAGCTGCACCCGCAGCCGTTCGACGAGGAAGCCGAAGAGCTCCTCGACAAGCCGAGCCCTCGCCTCGCCCCCAACCTCGAGCACGCCCCCGTAGCCCTCGATCGCCTCAGAGAGAACCGCGCGCAGGTCGAGCCTGAGCCCGTTCTCGCGCACAAGCCGGATCACGCCGAGCGCAGCGCGGCGCAGTGCGAACGGGTCGCCCGAGCCCGTCGGCCTCTCGCCGATCGCGAAGAAGCCGACAAGCGTATCGAGCCTGTCGGCAAGCCCCACCGCGACGCTTTCGGGAGCCGTGGGAACAGAATCGCCGACCCCGGCGGGGGCGTAATGCTCCTCGATCGCGCGGACGACCGCAGGGTCCTCGCCGTCATGCGCGGCATAGCGCGCGCCCATGTAGCCCTGGAGCTCGGGGAACTCGCCGACCATGCCGGTGACGAGGTCCGCCTTGGCAAGCAGCGCCGCCCGTTCCGCCTTCGCGACATCGGCGCCGAGCATCGGAGCGAGTATTCCCGCAAGCCGCACAAGCCGCAGGACGCGCGCCGCTTGCGTGCCAAGCCGCGCATGGAACGTCACCGCCTCGAGCTTCGGCAGGCGCGACTCGAGCCTCTGCTTTCGGTCCTGGTCCCAGAAGAAGCGGGCGTCGGCGAGGCGGGCGCGCAGCACGCGTTGGTTTCCGGCAACGATCGCCGCCCCGCCATCCGCTGCCTCGATGTTGGCGACGACGACGAAGAAGGGAGCAGGGGCACCGTCCTTCGTCACCAGCGAGAAATACTTCTGGTTCGCCCGCATCGTCACCTGGCGGACGCGCGCGGGCAGGTCCATGAACGTCTCGTCGATCCGCCCGAGCAGCGGAACAGGCCATTCGACGAGCCCTGCCACCTCCTCGATCAGGCCCTCGTCAGCGACCACCGCGCAGCCGACCGAGGCGGCGAGCCGCTCAGCCCCGGCAGCGATCAGGGCGCGCCGCTCCGCCGCATCGACGATCACGAAGCGACGGCGCAGCGCACCCGGATAGTCGCCGGTGCTTGCGATCGCGATCGGGCCGGGGGCGAGGAAGCGGTGGCCCTCGGTGAGGTTCGACGCGGCAAGCCCGTGCGCAACCTCGCCGTCCTCAGCGAGCTGGAACGGAATCGTCGCCTGATCGAGCAGGCAAAGGATGCGCCGCAGAGGCCGCACCCAGGCGAAGGCGCTCCGCCCCTCCCAGCGCATCGCCTTGGGCCAGGCGAGGCGTCGGATCACCCCAGGCAGGGCTTCGGAGACGACCAGTGCCGCAGGGATCGCCGCCACCGCCTTCTCGAGCACCCAATAGCCGCCATCCTCGCGCAGCGCCTCGCGCGACGCGCCGTGCTTGCGCAGGAACCCCGCCACCGCCGCCTCCGGAGCAGTGATGCGCGGCCCGCGCTCGCTCGAGCGTTGCGCCCTGGTCTCACTCTCAACCGTCGCGGCGAAGCCGATCCGACGCGGCCCCCAGAAGGGGCGGAGGTCGCGCGGCGCAAGCGGCGCGAGCGCTTCCGCAGCGAGGCGGGCGAGCTCCTCCGCCCCGCGCGCCTGCATCCGCGCCGGGATCTCCTCGGAGAAGAGCTCAAGCAAAAGCTCGGGCATCGGTTCAGCCGGCGGCTGCGGGGCGGTGCGTCATGCGCGCGCCTCCCCCTCGAGCCAGGCCTCGCAGCAGGCCTTCGCCAGGGCGCGGACGCGCGCGATATAGGCTGCCCGTTCCGCCACCGAAATCACGCCCCGGGCATCGAGCAGGTTGAACCGGTGCGAGGCCTTGATGCACTGATCGTAGGCCGGCAGCGCGAGCCCCGCCCGCAGCAGCGCGGCGCATTCCGCTTCCGCATCCTCGAAATGGCGCAACAGCGCGGCCGTGTCGGCATGGTCGAAGTTGTGCGCGCTGAACTCGCGCTCGGCGCGCAGGAAAACGTCGCCGTATGTCAGCGGCGTGGCGGCATCGGGGCGGTTGAACGGCAGGGCGAAGACGTTCTCGACGCCGAGGATGTACATCGCAAGCCGCTCGAGCCCATAGGTCAGCTCGACTGAGGGAACCTCGCAGGCGATGCCGCCGACCTGCTGGAAATAGGTGAACTGCGTCACCTCCATCCCGTCGCACCACACCTCCCAACCGAGCCCCCAGGCGCCGAGGGTCGGGCTTTCCCAGTCGTCCTCGACGAAGCGTATGTCGTGCATCAGCGGGTCGATGCCGAGCGCGGCGAGGCTTTCGAGGTAGAGTCCCTGCGGATCAGCGGGCGGAGGCTTCAGAAGCACCTGGTACTGGTAGTAGTGCTGCAGCCGGTTGGGGTTCTCGCCGTAGCGGCCGTCCGAGGGGCGGCGGGAGGGCTGCACATAGGCGGCGCTCCAGGGCCTGGGCCCGAGCGCGCGCAGCGTGGTCGCCGGGTGGAAGGTGCCCGCACCCATCTCCATGTCGTAGGGCTGCAGGATCACGCAGCCCTGCCTGGCCCAGAAGGCCTGGAGGCGAAGGATCACCTCCTGGAACGAGGCGGGCGGTTTCTCGACCGTCACAGCGTGGCCTCACGCCTCGCCGCGCGCTGCGGCCAGGGCGGGGATCGGGCAGTCGGGCCGGCCGCAGCCGTCCCGCGCTGCCTCCGGCACGTAGGCGTGGCAGAGCGGGCACTCGATCATGTCGCGCGGCTCGGCCGCAGCCTCCTCAAGCGAAGCGTCCTGTCCCGCCGCGGCCGCCTGCGGCGCCTCCCCCTCTGCGGGGGGCGGCACGGCCGCCGCATCATCCGCCGGCGCGATTGGGGTTGCGCCCGAGGCGCCCTGCTGCGTCACCATGCGGTAGAGATACCAGACGCCGGCCAGCACGAGGCCGAGCAGGAGGATTCGGATCACGGGCTGTCCCCTCGGGTTGCGGGGCTTCTCTAGGCGGGCCGATTGTCTCCCGCAAGCGCGGCCGCGGGGCAGGCGTGCTGGCGAAGCCAGCGGCGGGGGGCATGCGGTCGCGGAAAGGGGCATGGGATGACGAAACCGGTTCTGTGGCTTGACGAAGTTGGCGCTGGTGATGTCGCCGTGGTCGGCGGCAAGAACGCCTCACTCGGCGAGATGATCCGCAAGCTCGGCGCGGCTGGCGTGGCCGTGCCGCCCGGCTTCGCCACCACTGCTGAGGCTTTCCGCGACTACATCGCGGCAAACGGCATCGGCCAGGCGATCGCCGACCGCCTCGCCGCCTTCCGGGCCGGCCTTGCAAGCCTCGCCGAGACCGGGGCGGCGATACGCCGGCTCTTCCTCGACGGGCACTTCCCGGAGCCAACGGCGAGAGCGATCGTCGAGGCCTATCGCGGCCTTGCCGCGCGCACCGGCATCGCCGACCCGGCCGTCGCCGTCCGCTCCTCGGCCACCGCCGAGGACCTGCCCAACGCTTCCTTCGCCGGGCAGCAGGAGACCTTCCTCAACGTCGTCGGCGAGCGCGCCGTGCTCGACGCCTGCCGCCACTGCTACGCCTCCCTGTATACGGACCGGGCGATCAGCTACCGCGAGATGCAGGGATTTGCGCACGAGAAGGTCGCGCTCTCCGTCGGCGTGCAGCTCATGGTTCGGGCAGACCGGGGTGCGGCCGGGATCATGTTCACGCTTGATACGGAAAGCGGCTTCCCCGGCGTGGTGGTGATCTCGGCGAACTGGGGCCTCGGCGAGCCGATCGTGCAGGGGGCGGTGAACCCGGACCGCTACCTCGTGTTCAAGCCCGCGCTCGACGACCCGGCCAAGGTGCCGATACTCGAGATGCAGCGCGGCGAGAAGCGGGTGAAGATGGTCTACGCCGAGGGCGGGTCGGCCCGCACCGCGCTTGTCGAGACCACTGGCCGGGAGCGCGACTCCTTCGTGCTCTCCGCCTCCGAGATCCTCGCGCTCGCGCGCTGGGGGGTGGCGATCGAGCGGCACTACGGCCGGCCGATGGACATCGAATGGGCCAAGGACGGAATCACTGGAGCGCTTGCGATCGTGCAGGCGCGCCCGGAGACGGTGCATGGCGGTCGCACGCGCCCCATTCTCAGGACCTGGCGTCTCACCGGAAAGGCGCGACCGATCCTGCGCGGCGCTGCGGTGGGCGAGGCGATCGCCGCGGGGCCAGCACGGATCGTGCGCGACCCGGCTGAGATCGACGCCTTTCCGGAAGGTGCCGTACTGGTCGCCGAGGCGACCGACCCTGACTGGGTGCCGCTGATGAAGAAGGCAAGCGCGATCGTGACCGACCAGGGCGGCGCGACCAGCCATGCAGCGATCGTCAGCCGCGAGCTCGGCCTGCCCGCCGTGGTCGGCACAGGCGCGGCGACGGCGACGCTGCACGACGGCGAGGATGTCACAGTCTCCTGCGCCGAAGGCGAGGAGGGGCGGGTCTATGCCGGGCGAGTCCCGTTCGAGTCGGCGGCGCTCGATCTCGCCTCCATCCCCAAGACGCGTACGGCGATGATGCTCAACATCGCCACCCCGGCGGCGGCGCTGCGGGCGTGGCGGCTGCCGGCCAGTGGCGTGGGGCTTGCGCGCATGGAGTTCATCATCTCCTCGCTGGTGCGCGCGCATCCGATGGCGCTGCTGCACTTCGAGACGCTCAAGGATCGTTCCGCGCGCCACGAGATCGCACGGCTCACGCGCGGCTGGCCCAGCAAGCCGGACTACTTCGTCTCCACACTCGCGCGCGGCGTCGCCCGGATCGCTGCTCCCTTCCATCCCCGCCCGGTGATCGTCCGCCTCTCCGACTTCAAGAGCAACGAATACGCCCATCTCGTCGGCGGCGCCGCCTTCGAGCCCAAGGAGGAGAACCCGATGCTCGGCCTGCGCGGCGCCTCGCGCTACTACTCCGACCGCTACCGCGAGGGCTTCGCGCTCGAATGCCGGGCGATGAAGATGGCGCGCGAGGAGATCGGCCTCGACAACATCATCCTCATGGTTCCCTTCTGCCGCACGCCGGCGGAAGCCGACAGGGTGCTCGCGCTGATGGCCGAGCATGGCCTTGTCCGCGGCGAGGCTGGGCTGCAGGTCTACGTGATGTGCGAGATCCCCTCGAACGTGATCCTCGCCGAGGAGTTCGCGCAGCGCTTCGATGGGTTCTCAATCGGCTCCAACGACCTTACCCAGCTCGTGCTCGGTGTGGACCGCGACTCGGCTGAGTTGCGCGGCCTGTTCGACGAGCGCGACCCAGCTGTTGAGCGCATCATCGCGGACGTGATCGCGCGCGCCCGCAAGGCCGGAGTCAAGGTCGGCCTCTGCGGCGAGGCGCCCTCGAACCACCCGGACTTCGCAGCCTTCCTCGTCCGGTGCGGAATCGATTCGATCTCGCTTAACCCAGACGGTTTTGTCGCCGCCGCCCGCGCGGTGGCGGAGGCGGAGGCAGCGCTTCAGAGCCCGTAGCGGGCGAAGGCTGCGCGCTCGGCGAGCGTGTCGACCAACGCGGCGGCAAGCCCGTCGGATCCGGGGAGGAAACGCATCCAGAACGGCTTCCGCGGCGCGCCGAACACGGCGAACCGCACCCGCTCGCCGTGGCGCGCCCGCATCGTTGCGCGGAGTTCGCCTATCCCGTCGGCAAGCCCGAGCGCGACGGCGCGCCGGCCGGGCCAGAACTCGCCGGAGAACAGCTCCTCCTCAGACGCCTTCAGCCGGGTGCTGCGGCGCGCGCGCACCCAGGCCTTGAAGCTCTCGTGGATTTCCGCCTGCACAGCGCGGAGCCGCGCCACCTCCTCCTCGCGCTCCGGCCCGAACGGGTCGAGCAGGATCTTGCGCGCCCCAGCCGTGTAGAGGCGCCGCTCGATGCCGAGGCGCGCAAGCGCTCGGCCGAAGCCGAAGCCGGCCGAGACGACGCCGATCGAGCCCAAGATCGAGCTCTCGTCGCAGAAGATCTCGTCTCCCGCGCAGGCGAGCCAGTAGCCGCCCGAGGCGCCAACATCCTGCACGAAGCTGGTCACACGCACCCCCTTCTCCTCGGCGAGCGCGCGGATACGCCCGGCGATCAGGCTCGACTGCACCGGCGACCCGCCAGGGCTGTTGATCGCAAGCGCGACCTCGGCAAGGCGCCGCACCGCGAAGGCGCGGGCGATCGGCCCTGCCATGCTCTCGAGCGAGAGCGCGCCCGCGCGCACCCCGCCTGGCGGTGCGATCAGACCGGCGAGGCGTATCACCGAGACGCGCGGGGCGCGGGTGAGGAAGCCCGGAAGCATGCCTTCTGCCATGCCGGCATAGATGCCGAGATGCGGCGCAACCGCAAGGCGGCTTGCCAGCCGATGCGCCCACAGCTGCGGCTTGGCGATGCACGACGGCAACGACGACGCGACCATCCGACGACTCCTCTCAGCGTGGCGTCGGATCGCCCTGGTCGGCGCCTCGGCAAGGCCCGACCGTCCCTCCAACGGCGTGACGCGCTGGCTCATCGCCCGCGGCTGGGAGGTCGTGCCTGTGAACCCCGGCCTCGCGGGCGAGGAAATCGAGGGCCGAACTGTTTTCGCCTCGCTCGCCGAGGTTCCTGGCGAGATCGACCTCGTCGAGATCTTCCGCCGCAGCGACGAAGCCGGCGCGGTGGTGGATGCCGCGATCGCGCGCGGCGTCAAGGCGGTCTGGCTGCAGCTCGGCGTGATCGACCAGGCGGCAGCAGCGCGCGCCCGCGCCGCCGGGCTTGCGGTGGTGATGGACTGCTGCCCGGCAATCGAAGGCCTGCGTCTTGGCGTCCCTGGCCCTGCACCGAGATGCCCTGCACGATGACGCTCTTGTGACGCCTTCCATGGCCCGCTTGAACAGCGCCCAAGGACGGGCCACCTCCCGCGTAACCCCAAGGGAGAGCAAGGCATGACGAACGAGGAACGTGAACTCATCACGAGCTTCGTCACCCGCACCGTGAAGGCCGGCGGCGAGCCGATCGACCCGGAGGCGGACGCGCTCTTGAAGGAGTTGTTCGAGAAGCACCCCGAAGCGCGCTACCGCATCACCCAGCTCGCCTTTTTCCAGGAGCACGCGCTCGCGGAGGCGACGAACCGGATCAACGCGCTCGAACACGCGGCGCAGCAGCCTAAGGGCCTGCTCGGCGGGCTGTTCGGCGGCGGGGCGAGCGCGCAGCCGCCAGCACCCGTGCACGCGCCTGGGTACCGCCCCGGGCTGTTCGACCAGGGCCGCCCGGGCTTCCTCGGCACGGCGGCTGCGACGGCTGCCGGGGTGATGGGGGGCCTGCTGCTCGGCAGCGTTCTCGCCTCGATCCTCGGCCTTGGCGGGGCGGCGCAGGCGGCAGAGCCGCAGCCGGCGCCTGAGCCTTCCGGCTTCGACAGCGCCGTGTTCGACGAGGACGAGCTGCTCTGACGGCTTGCCGGCGGCGTAGGGCCTCTCTCCGCCCCGGGTTCGGCGCGAGCGGTTTCCACAAGGGTGGAAACCGCCCAGGTCATACTCAGCCAGCTTCTTGACGCGCACGGCGCATTCCAGCCGTGTGCGATCTGCTCTAGCCTCTGCCAATGCGCGCTGAGACAGCCGAAGCCGCCCGCCCGCCGCCGGGCGATGCCCTCGTCATCGCGCTGATCGGCGCAGCGCACTTCGTCAGCCACTTCACCACACTCGCGATCCCGCCGCTCTTCCCGATGATTCGGCAGGAGCTCGGCCTCTCCTACGCGGCGCTGGGCGGGGCGCTCGCGCTTCTCTCCGCCGTCACCGCGGTCGGCCAGACGCCGATCGGCGTGCTCGTCGACCGCACCGGCGCCGCGCCTTGGCTGATCGGCGGCACGGCGCTGATGGGGCTTGCGAGCATCGGCATGGGCCTCGCCCCCGGCTGGTGGGCTCTCGTCGCTGCCGCGCTGGTCTCTGGGCTGGGCAACGCGACCATCCATCCGGCTGACTATGCGATCCTTGCCGGGTCGGTGAGCCAGAGGCGCATGGGCCGCGCCTTCAGCCTGCACACGGCGGCGGGTTATGCGGGCTTCGCCGTCGCGCCTGGCGTTTCGATCGGGCTCGAGGCGCTGTTCGGCTGGCGCTGGGCGCTGATCGCGGTCGGGCTTATCGCCCTGCCCGTCGCTACAGCACTTGCCTGCTTCGCCCCAGCGCTGCGGAGCGAGGCGAAGCGCCGGGCCGAAACGGCAAGCCCCTTGCGCGTCCTGACGGCCAGGCCGGTCCTCCTACTCTTCGCCTTTATGACGCTTCTGGCGATGGGCGGGTCGGGGGTGCAGACCTTCCTCGTTGCCGTCCTGCCGCTCGTGCACGGCGTCACCGTTGCGGAGGCCGCCGCAGCCCTCACCGCCTGGCTTGTCGGCAGCACGGCCGGCACACTCGCCGGCGGCTGGCTCGCCGACCGGACCGGACGACACGTGACGACAGTCGCGGTGATGCTGGTCGGCTGCGCGGCGCTCGTGGCTTCGCTCGGCGTCGTCATCATGCCTGCCGCGTGGCTGATCGGCACCGCGGCCTTTGCTGGCCTGATGCTCGGCGTGCTGATGCCGGCGCGCGACCTGCTCGTGCGCAAGGCGGCGCCGCCCGGAACGACTGGCCAGGTGTTCGGCTTCGTCTCCGCAGGCCTGCCGCTTGGTCAGGCGATCGTTCCGGCACCGCTCGGAGCGCTGGTCGATCTCGGCCAGCCGGGCCTCACCCTGGTCGCCTCTGCGCTGTGCCTCGCAGGCGCCGTGCTGACGGCCGGGACCGCGCAGGCGGCGCGCAAGGCAGCGCGGCCTGCAGAGTAGCCCCGGCCGCCGAAGCGCGGCAGGGCCCGCGCCGCTCGCCCGTCCGCCCCGGCGCCTGGGAGGGGGCGGGGAACCCAAGCGGACCGGGGACGGGCAACCTCTGCGGAGCAGGGAAGGGAAGGGCGAGCCCTCGTTTCGCTGACGACCGAAAACCCCTGTCCCTGCCGCGCGCACCCACGCGCACCCACGGCACAGGGTCATGCGCGGAAATCCGGCGGCGACCAGGTGACGTTCTCGTCAAGCGGTATGACCGGCCTCGGCAGGCGCTTCCAGGCGAAGCGCGCGAGCATCGGCGAGGTGAGACCGGGCGCGTCCACCTCCGTGATCCGGTCGTTGCCGAAGAACTCATCGAAGCCGCTGCGGAAATGCCCGCGCGACTTGACCACAACCGACCGGAAGGCGCGGATGTCGAGCCCGAGCATCTCGAAGAAGGCCGGGTCGGCGCATTGCGTGCGTAAAGAAACGACGACGATGGTGAGGCCGGCGACAGAGAGCGCCGCCGAGGGGCCGAGCCGCATGTCGCGCCCGGCGAAGATTCCACGCCTGCCAGTGACGCGGCCATCGGAGAGGGCGAGGACCTGCGCCTCGGCTTCGAGCGGCCTCGAGAACTCGCTCGTCTCGGCGCGGTTGAACCGGGCGGTGAAGCGCGCACCAAGGCCGAGCGCATGCGCCTCCGCAGCGAGCGGGGCATCGTTGATGATGCCGAACAGAGCGCCATGGACGCCCGCCTTGAGGAAGGCCTCGATGATCCACATCGTGTTGCCGCGGCCGCCGCCGCCCGGGTTGTCGGCGACGTCAGCGAAGCATTGCGCGGGCTTGCCCGGGTCTGCCCCGGTGGCGAGGGCAAGCGCGGTCGCGTCCTCGAGGCTGGTGAGCCGGGCGCGGAAGCGATCGCGGTTCAGCCAGCCGAGCTCGGCGATCTCGACGGCGAGCGCCGCGGCCTCGTCCGCATCGCCCTCCCGTGCGGTGACGACGACGGCAAGCCCGTTCTTCGAGGTGTCGGCATGGGCGAAGCCGCCCATCACCGAGACATTCATGATCCGCCCCGCACAGTCTGGCTCGGCGGCGCGCGTCTGGCCGAGGTCGATCATCTCGCCGAAGGGGCGGTCGGTCGCGTCCGCGCCGGTGAGCATGGTGACAGAGGGCGGAACGATCGGCAGGCGGACGAAACGCCGCACCGTGCGCGTGCCGCGGAGCAGCGCGCGCATGTGCAGCGCCGCCTCCTCGCCGCGCTCGCGCACGTCCATGTGCGGGTTGGTGCGGTAGCCCACGAAGACATCCGGGTTGTCCACCATCGCCCGCGAGACATTGGCGTGCAGGTCAAGCGTTGCGACGATCGGCACGTCTGGGCCGACCACCGAGCGCACGAGAGCGCAGAGGTCGCCATCGGGGTCCTCGCGCTCGGTGGTAAGCGCCGCCCCGTGCAGGCAGAGATAGACGCCGTCGAGCGGCTTCGCCGCCTCGAGCCCACGCCGCCAGATCGCCAGCATCTCGCAAAACAGCGCTTCCTCGACCGGCCCGTTCGGCTCTGCCATCGCGAGCAGGATGGGCACGGGCTGCCACGGCCCGGTCGCGTCCATGGCCGCGTAGAACCCAGGCGTCTCGGGCAGGGCGGCGGGTGCGGCGCTGCGTGCATCGGCGGTGATCGCGTCACGCTCGAGCCAGACGCGGGTCTCGAAATCCGCCCGCGTTGCCGGCGGGGCGAAGGCGTTGCACTCGATCGAGAAGCCGAGCACGGCGATGCGAGGCGGCGGCCGCCTGGCCATTCAGCCCTCCGTGCCCACCCGTGCGCCGGCCCGCCGCGCGACGCGTTCCGGGGCGCCGGTGTGCAGCCTTGCGGGCCTCCGCAACCGGCTGATCATTCCGGTGCCGATCATGCGCGCCCGGCATGGAGAGGCGAGAGTGGCAGCGTCCGCGACCACGCCGCCCTTGCCCCGCCGGCTACGACGCGCGAACGGAAGGCGGCGGCCGTCTCCCGCATCGAGGCGTCGCGGCGGCGCTGTGTGTTGCGGCATGCGCGCGCAAGGCTTGCCCAAAGGGAACCGGCTTGCAAGGGTCTCTCTGGGAAACAGGGGGGGCTGCCATGACCGACGTCGTCTCGCTCGCGCGCGATCTCGTCGCGCTTGATAGCCGCTCCTCCGTCTCCAACCTCGCGGTTGCGGAGCGCATCGAGGCGGAACTCGAGGGCTTCGCCGTCGAGCGGCTCGACTTCACCGACCCGGACGGCGTGGCCAAGCGCGCTCTCGTTGCCCATCGCGGGCCGATAGGGCGCGGTGTGGCCTTCGCTGCGCACATGGATACCGTTCCGGCCACGGGATGGACGACCGATCCCTGGTCGCCTGCGATCCTCGACGGAAGGCTCGTCGGCCTTGGCGCCTGCGACATGAAGGGGCCGCTTGCCGCGAGCATCGCCGCGGCGAAGGCAGCGCCGAAAGGCCTGCCGGTGACGCTTCTCTGCACCTTCGACGAGGAGACGACCAAGGCCGGGGCGCGGCTGATCGCCGAGAGGAGCGCGCTTGCGCGCAAGACAGCGCCGAAGGGAATCGTGGTGGTCGAGCCGTCGGGCATGCGCTGCGTGCGCGGCCACCGCGTGCACGTGCAGTTCACTGCGACCGCGTTCGGCGTGCAGGCGCATTCCTCGACCGGCCAGGGGCTGAACGCCAACCTCGCGCTGATCCGCTTCCTCAACGCCATACTGCCGCTGCACGACCGGCTGCGCACCGACCCGGCCTGGCAGGACCCCGCCTACACGCCGCCCTTCAGCGACTTCAACATCGTCATCGACAATCATGGCACGGCGGTGAATGTGACGGTGGCGCGCGCCACCGCGCGGATCAAGTTCCGCTACTCCCGCAGGATCGATCCGATGCCGGTCGTGGCCGCTGTGCGAGAAGCAGCCGCCGCGCACGGGGTCGCGCTCGAGGAGGCCTGGGAGGGCCCGCCGCCCGAGCTCGCCGAGGACCATCCGCTGGTCGCTGCCGCCGTCGCCGTGACGGGCAAGGGCGCCGTCACCGCGCCCTACGGCACCGACGCCTCGGAGCTGCAGGCGATCGCCCCCTGCATCGTGCTCGGCCCGGGCGATGTTTCGGAGGCGCACAGGCCAGGCGAGAGCATAGCGCTCGCCGAGCTCGAGGCCGCGCCCGGAACCCTTGTGGCGCTCGGCGAACGGATTGCCGCGCTGTAGCGCCTGCGCCGTGGCTACAGCCAGCCCTTGCGGCGGAAGTACCAGAGCGGTGCCACGGCGGAGGCGAGCATCAGCGCGAGCGCGAAGGGATAGCCGAGAGTCCATTGCAGCTCCGGCATGACCTCGAAGTTCATACCGTAGATCGAGGCGACCAGTGTGGGAGGGAGGAACACCACCGCGACGACAGAGAAGGTCTTGATGATGGCGCTCTGCTCGATGTTGATGATGCCTAGCACGGCATCGAGCAGGAAGGTCGCCTTGTCGTTGAGGAACTTGCCGTGGTCCATCAGGCTGCGCACATCGCGCGCCAGCGTCTTGATGCGCGGGGCGTTCTCGCGCCGGACGCAGCCGTCCTTCTCGGCGGCCAGGAAGGCGAGGATGCGTGAGAGGCCGAGCAGCGTGTCGGAAGCCCGCGCCGTGATCTCGCCGACCGTGCCGAGGGCGATCAGCGCGTCCTTCAAGAGACCCTCCTTCTTCGAGGCGCCCTCCTTGCTCCTAGCTGCCTTGAACGCGGCGTGGCTCGTGCGGTCCATGTCGGCGCCGATCCGCTCGAGGATGTCGGCAAGCCGGTCGACCACCTGCTCGAACAGGCCGAGCATGACGCCGTCAGCGTCGCTGCGAGGGCCGGGTTCTTGGCGGCGCGCGCGGCGAACACGCCGAAGGCCTTCGGCGTGGCGTAGCGTATCGTCACGAGGCACTGCGGTGTCAGCACGAAGGTGATCGGTGTCGAGCCGATCTCGCCGCTGTCGGCGCCATAGAGGAAGGTCGCGGTCATGAACAGCACGCCGCCTTCGCGGTAGAGCCGCGAGGAGGCCTCGATCTCCTGCATCTCCTCGCGCGTCGGCAGCTCCACGCCGATCAGCTGCTCGACGAGGCGTTCCTCCTGCATGGTCGGCTGCACGAGGTCGATCCAGATCGGCGGGGTGGGAGCGCCAGCCTCGCCCGGGCCGGGCAGGGCGGGCAGGAGGTCGCCCACGCGCATCTGCCCGCCCTCGACCCTGTAGGTGGTGATCATCGGCACATTCCCTGCTGCGCGCTCCGCCGCCCTGGTTCTCGCCGGGCCGGACGCGGCGGGTCAAGCGCTGCCCAGGGCGCAGCGGCGGAGCGTCACAGACGGTCGGCCAACGCCTTGCCGAGGCCGATGATGGCAAGCACGATCGCCATGTCGATCACGATCGCGGCCAGCATCACCGCGACAGAGATCAGGAACAGCCGCCGGTCCGCCTCGATCAGCGCGAGCGAGGCGAGCACGATGGCAAGCGCCGGTGCCGGGTTGCCGAACGGGATCGGCAGGGCGAGCAGCACCGCGTTGAGGGCGATGAGCAGCGCCGCCGGCACCTCGACCGCCCGGTTCGGCAGGCTCAGCGTGCCCGGCTTCGTCAGCCGCTCGAGCCGCGCAAGCCAAGGCTCGGCCCGCAGCATCACCGCCTCGAGCCCGGCGCGGGGGAAGCTCCGGTCGCTGAGCAGCCTGGGCAGAACAGGCTGCGGGTAGCCCGCGAGCATCATCAGCGCGAGGATGATGATCGGGGTGCCGAGGACGCCCGAGAGCCCCGGGATCGGCACGGGGATGAGGTTCGGCAGCGCCAGCGCAAGGATCACGAGGCCGTAGCCGCGGTCGCCAAGCGCGGCGAGGAGGTCGCCGATGCTGATCCGCTCGGCAGGCCAGGCGCGCGCAAGATCAAGCAGCAGAGCGGACGCTCGCCGCCCGGGCGGCGCTGCCGCGGAAGCCGGCGCCCCGCCTGCCTCAGGCGAGCGCATCGTCGCGCCGGCTCGTGCGCCTCTGCCAGAGGAACACGCAGGCCCCGATCGCGAGGCCTGCGAGGTCGGTCATCGCCTCCGGAATGATGCACAGAAGCGCCGCCGCGCCGACCAGGAGGCGCGGCAGCAGCGGCAGCGGCCGCAGCATGAACCCCTCCGTCGCGAAGGCGAGCAGGACCACGCCGATCGCGGCGGTGGCCAGCGCCTGGAGGATGGCAGGCAGCTTGCCTTGGGCCAAAAGCACGGGGTTCATGTAGAACATATAGGGGACGATGAAAGTGGCCATGCCGAACTTCAGGGCCTTCAGGCTCGTGCCCCAGAGGCTGCCGCGCGCGAGCCCGGCCGCGGCGAAGGAGGCAAGTGCGACGGGCGGGGTGATCGCCGAGAGCACGGCGTAGTAGAAGATGAACATGTGCGCAACGAGCGGCGGCACCCCCATGCGGATCAGCCCCGGCGCCACCACGGCGGCGGCGATCGCATAGGCCGCCGTGGTTGGGACCCCCATGCCGAGGATCAGAGCCACGACCGCGGCGAAGGTCATGGCGAGGATCGGCACCGTGCCGGCAAGCGAGAGCAGGATCGAGGCGAAGCGGCCGCCGATCCCGGTGAGACCGATGACGCCGGCGACGATCCCGGCCGTGGCGCAGACGGCAATCAGCTGCAGCGCCTCGCGCGCCCCGGCAGCGAGCGCATCGGCGATCGCGCGGGCGAGCTCGACCCCGGCCCCCGCGACCGCTGCGGCCGGGGCCTGTCGCCTCAGCACAAGGCGGTGGGAGAGGCAGGTCACGCCCATGATCACGACCGTCGCGGCGATGCCGAGGCCCGCCGCGCGGAACGGCGAGAAGCCCGACAGCAGCACAGCGATCAGGATCACGAGCGGCGAGAAGAGGTAGAGCCGCTTCAGGAGCGGCAGGAGCGGCGGCAGCTCCTCCCGCGGCAGGCCGCGCAGCTTTGCCTTCAGAGCATGCAGATCGGCATGGCTGTAGCAGGCGATGTAGTAGAGGACGGCAGGAATGATCCCGGCGATCAGGATCTCCTGATAGGGGCGGCCGAGCACTTCCGCCATGATGAACGCGCCAGCGCCCATCACAGGCGGAGCGATCTGGCCGCCTGTTGAGGCTGTCGCCTCGACCGCTGCGGCGGTGTCGGCATCGTAGCCAGCGCGCTTCATCATTGGGATGGTGAAGGTGCCGGAGGCGACCACGTTGGCGACCGAGGAGCCGGAGACGGTTCCGAACAGGAAGGAGGAGATGACCGCCACCTTGGCCGGCCCGCCCCGCGCCCAGCCGACCAGCGACATGGCAAGGTCGTTGAAGTAGTCCCCCGCCTTCGAGGTCTGCAGGAAGGCGGCGAAGGTGACGAACATGATGATGAAGGTCGCAGACACCGAGGTGGTGATGCCGAAGATTCCCTCTGTGCCGGCGATGAAGTTCACCGCCTCGCGCCAGGGCACGCCGCGGTGGTAGAGCGCTCCCGGAAGCCACGGCCCTGCGAAGACATAGGCGATGAAGACGCAGGCGATGACCGGCATCGCGAGCCCTGCGGTGCGCCGCGCGAACTCGAGCAGGATCAGGATCGCGGCAAGGCCGACCACGGTGTCGCGCGCGTTCGGCCCAATGAAGGCGCGCATCTCTATGCCGTCGGCGTCCAGCATGAAGTGGAACACCACGCCGACAGAGGCTGCCATCAGGAGCCAGTCGTACCAGGCGATCCGGTCGAGACGCGCGCGCCGTGAGGCGGCGAAGGCGGCAAGACCGATCACGGCGCCGATGAAGACGTGGATCGCCCGCGCCGTCAGCGGATCGATGGGCGAAACGAGCAAGATCCAGAGATGGAAGGCGACGAAGAGGATGCCGAGCCAGCGCAGGCCGAAGCCGATCGGGCCGCCGAGCACGCGGCGGCTCGAGGCGAACTCCATGTCCTCGATACGCTGCGCTTCCGCAGCGCTGATCTTCTCGGCATCGGACGCGAGGGCGGCACCCCGCCCCTCCGTGGACGCTTCGCTCCTCATCCGCCCCCCGAGTTCCGGCTGCACAAGCCCGCGCCTGCGCGGCTGGCCGTGCCGGCGCGCCCAGTCCCGTCTTTCGCGGTGAGACTAGAGCAGATCCGAAGCGGATCGGAAATCGCTGGAATGCGGCAAGGGGATCACCAGGGCGCACTCAGTCTCGGGCGTTCCCCGTCATGGCGCGGGTAGGGGCGGCCCTTGCCGCCGGGCCCGCGTCCACCCTGGCCGACCGAGGCGTGCCGACCGCAGAGTGCCAATTCCCGCTCTTGGGAGGCGCAGGGTCAACGCGCGAAGAGGTTCAGCACCCGCCGGTTGCGCAGGGCAGCGCCTGTGGCGGGAGGCGCGACGTCACCCAGTCGCAGGTTGTGCGGCACCTGGCCGCGCGGAAGTTGCGACGTTGAGGGGTGAAGCCCGGTCAGCCCCGTGGTGCGGAGGAGGTCTCGGTCGTGCGCGCGGCTGCCTGAGCCTCAGGGCCGGTCAGGCTGCCGGCCGGTTTCTGGTCGGCCGCGGCCGCCTCCGGCTTCTCGTCCTCCTTGATGTTCTGCTTGAAGGACTTGATGCCCTTGGCGAGATCGCCCATCAGGCCGCTGATCTTGCCACTGCCGAAGAGCAGCAGGATCACCAGCAGCACGACAAGCCAGTGCCAGATGCTGAAGGTCCCCATCGTGCGTGCGTCCGTCCCGCGCGGTCTGTCTCGTGGTGGTGCTGCCAGGCCGGCCCCTGTCCGGCCCCGGCCACTCATGTGGGTCGGAGACTAGCGGAAAGGAACCCCCGAGGCAAAGAGCACGCGGCCGATTCGGCAAGGCCTGGCTGGGCAGTGGGGGCTTGCAAGGGCGCCTCGCTTCCACCATCAGGGCTGGCCTGGTCCGGGCCCCTCTGGCGGAAGGGTCCGGCATGGCCGCCGCGCCCCAGGCCATGCACGGCAACCGCGATGTCGGACCATCCGGCGGCACCCTGCCCGCCGCTGGTCACAGTCTCGCGGCGGGCGCGGAGGGTCATCGCGTGTCGGCACCCTGGTGGTTCTGGGTCGCGTTCAACACCTTCATCCTGCTGCTCCTGCTCCTCGATCTCGGGGTGCTGACGAAGCGCGACAGGGCGATCCCGGTGCAGGAGGCGCTCCTGCGTTCCGGCGCCTTCTTCCTGCTTGCCATGGTCTTCTGCGCCGGGGTGTTCGCATTCTATGGCGAGACGCCCGAGGAAAGGAACCAGAAGGGCTTCGAATTCCTCACCGGCTACCTGATCGAATGGTCGCTCTCGGTCGACAACATCTTCGTCTTTGTGCTGATCTTCAGCCACTTCCAGGTGCCTGCCGCGGTGCAGCACAGGGTGCTGTTCTGGGGCATCATCGGCGCGCTCGTGATGCGCGGCACGCTGATCCTCCTCGGCACGGCGCTGATCCAGAATTTCCAGTGGATCATGATCGGCTTCGGCCTGTTCCTGATCTGGAGCGGCTGGAAGATGCTTCGGGCCGTGGACGAAGAGCCTGATCTCGAGAACAACAGGATCCTGCTCTGGATGAAGGCGCGGTACAAGGTTACAGAAGGATATGTGAAAGACTACTTCTTCGTGCGCCAGAACGGGGTTTTCTATTTCACGCCTCTCGCTCTCGTCCTTGTTCTGATCGAGACGACCGACCTTGTCTTCGCGCTCGACAGCATTCCGGCGATATTCGCGATCACGTCTGACCCGTTCATCGTCTACACGGCCAACGTCTTCGCGATCCTTGGCCTCCGCGCGATGTACTTCGCTCTTGCCGGGATCATACACCGGTTCCACTACCTCAAGTATGGTCTCTCCATCGTGCTGATGGTCGTCGGCGGCAAGATGATCGGCAACTACATCTGGAAGGTAAACGGCTGGGGCGAGAAGTTCCTGCCCGTCGAGGCGGCGCTCAGCATCACCGCGGCGCTGATCGGCGGCTCGATCCTGCTGAGCCTGATCCGCACAGCCGAGGAGGGGCCGATGGCGCGGGCAAGGCACGCCTGGCAGGGCTGGGTGCCGCTCTCCGGCCGCAAGCGCAAGGAGAGGGAGGGCTGAGCGGCGGAGCACCGGTCCGATCGCCAGCGCTTCGTTCCTGCGCAAAATCGAATGCTTGACCCCCGCGCGCGTTCGCGCCAATTCTGCCCGGGGAGCGCGGCGGTGCATCAAGCGCGACGGCGCGCGACAAACCGTTCGGAACGGGCTGACAGATGCGGGTTGTGACGGACTGCCGCCGCTT
>Ga0308417_1000665_pt1 | contig 24256 bp, 21 predicted proteins | sample HotsprSampleOS65_FD_203528 | JGI IMG/M metagenome (GOLD analysis project Ga0308417, IMG submission 203528) | Hot spring phototrophic mat microbial communities from Octopus Spring, Yellowstone National Park, Wyoming, United States - 20090730_OS65 ...
GTCTCCGGACTGGACATGGAAGGTTTGGTGGACCTGGAGGGATTCGAACCCTCGACCTCTTCCATGCCATGGAAGCGCGCTCCCAACTGCGCCACAGGCCCACGGGCTTTTTTCACTATAGCACGGAGGCGGCCTCGCTCAGGTAGCATGGAGGTCATGATCACGCGGGACCGGGCATGGGAGATCGTTTGCGAGTTCATCCAGAACGAGGCGTTGCGGCGGCACTCGCTGGCGGTGGAAGCGTGCGTGTCCGCCTATGCGAAGAAGTTCATTGCGGAAGGGCGCGATGCTGATCCTGAGCTGTGGGCGGTGACGGCGCTGCTGCACGACTTCGATTGGGAGATCCATCCGCAGGCGCCGGACCACCCGGTGAAAGGAGAGCTGATCCTGCGCGAAAAAGGCGTGCCCGAGGTGATCCGTCGCGCGATCCTGTCGCACGCTTCCTACACGGGCGTGCCACGCGAGTCCCTGCTTGAAAAGACGCTGTTCGCCTGCGATGAACTGGCGGGGTTCCTGACCGCGGTGGCTTATGTCAAGCCGACGCGCTCGATCCATGAAGTGGACGCGCGCAGCGTGAGGAAGAAGATGAAGGACAAAGCGTTCGCGCGCGCGGTCAACCGCGAGGACATGGTTCAGGGCGCTGCCGAATTGGGCGTCGACCTGGACGAGCACATCGCGTTCTGCATCCGGGCGATGCAGGAGCGTGCGGAGGAACTGGGGCTGCAGGGCAGTTGGGATGGCAGCGCCGCGGGTCCGCAGGGCGGGTCCTGAGACCGCGCGGCGGCCCGCCGGGCGCGGAGAAAGCTGCATGGGCGCGGAAGCTACAATGGGGGAAGACCGCCTGAAAATGGAGCGCCACGAATTGGAACGCACGCTGGACAAGATGCGCCAGGACTGGGACGAGCGCGCCCGCGAAAACGCCCGCTTTTACGTGAACACCGAGCGCACGGACTGGGATGACGAAGAGTTCTTCGAATCGGGACGCCGGACGGTCCGCGAGGAGATCCTCACCGACATGATCAACATCTGCCAGGGCAAGGACCCGAAGCAGATGAAAGTGATTGAAATCGGCTGCGGCGCCGGGCGCGTTACGCGCGCGCTGGCCGAGCTGTTCGGAGAAGTCCACGCGGTCGACGTCAGCGGGGAGATGGTGGAACTGGCGCGGCAGGCGCTGCGCGGCATGCCCAACGCCCATGTCTACCAGAACAATGGAATGGATCTCTGCGTCATCCCCGAGGGCGAATACGACTTCGCTTTCTCGAGCATCGTGTTCCAGCATATTCCCAGCCGGGAGGTGATCGAGAGTTACGTGCGCGAAGTCTGCCGACTGCTGCGTCCCGGGGCTCTGTTCAAGTTCCAGGTGCAGGGGGATCCGCACGTGGAAAGCGATCCTGACGACACCTGGCTCGGCGTGCCTTTTACCGATGAGCAGGCGGTGGAAATGGCCCAACGGTGCGGTTTCGAACCCCGCTACCGCCATGGCGCCGGCAGCCAGTACTTCTGGCTGTGGTTCTTCAAGAAACCCGCCTGACCCCGCCCGGCGCCAGCGCAGCGCTCACCGACTAACATAGACACTCGCCCCTTCCCCGCATATACTGAAGAGACCTGTCAGGCGTGGCCGACCGCTTCCCATTGTTCCGCACAGGGCATTACCGGGCATGCATCCAGATGATACGACGCGGGTCGGCCGGGACGAGGCGGGCGTCGCTCCCCTTCTGCGGTGCCCGAAATACCGCATCACCGGCAAGGTCGGCGAAGGCGGCATGGGGGTGGTGTACAAAGCGGTGGATGCCGAGCTGGGCCGCACAGTCGCGCTGAAGTTTCTTCCCCCGCACGCCACGGCGGGCGAGGAAGCGGAAGAGCGGTTCCTGCGCGAAGCGCGCGCGGCGTCTTCTCTGGACCACGTCCACATCGGCGCAATTCATGCGATCGAAGAAGATGCCGAAGGCCGCCGCTTCATCGTCATGGCCTATTACGAAGGCGAGAGCCTGGCCGCACGGCTGGAGCGGGCATCCGGGCCGCTGGCCCCGGCAGAGGCATTGAAGATTGCCATGCAGGTGGCTGAAGGGCTGCGCGCGGCTCATGAGCGCGGCGTCACGCACCGTGACATCAAGCCCTCGAACATCCTGATCACAAAGCAGGGCGTGGTCAAGATTGTGGATTTCGGCCTGGCGCAAGTGCAGGGCGCAACGCCGCTCACGCGCGAGGGCACGCAGATGGGCACGCCGGCCTACATGTCGCCGGAACAGGCGCTGGGAGGCGACATCGACCACCGCACCGACGTCTGGTCTCTCGGCGCCGTGCTGCATGAGATGCTCACGGGCGAAAGGCCGTTTCAGGCTCCGTCGGTTCCGGCCACGCTGTACCAGGTGGTGCACGAACCGCCCCGCGCCCTGGAGCGCGCCGCTACGGCAATCCGCCCTCTGTTGAAACGGGCGCTGGCCAAAGATCCCGCGGCGCGGTTCTCTTCCGCGGCAGAGCTTCTCGACGCGCTCCGCGCTGCGGAATCCAATGCGGCGGCAGATTCCTTGCCGGAGACAGCAAGGCCCCGCGGCGGCAGCCGCGCCCAAGCCTGGCCACGCCGAAAGCTGGCCGCGGTCGCCTTGGCCATGGCCGTGCTGGCGGGCGGCACGCTGGCGTGGCGCAACAGAAGCCCGTCGGCAAGACCGGATGGCGCCGGGATGCTCCTTCCCGGCAGCGCCTCAGGCGGTTATCTGGAGGCGGCGCAAAGAATCCGGCGTTGGGACAAGCCCGGCAATCTGGATGAGGCGGCGCGCCTGCTGGAACAATCCGTTCAGGCCGATCCCTCGTTCGCACTGGGCCACGCGCGCCTCGCGGAAGTCTGGCGCATCCGGTATGCGTTGAAGCGGGACAAGGCTGCTCTGGAGATGGCCGCCAAACACTCTGCGGAAGCGCTGAGGCTGGATCCGGGGCTGGCCCCGGTACAGGTGGTCAATGGCCGTGTCCATGCTCTTATGGGCAACAACGACCTCGCCATGGCCGCGTTTGAGCGCGCGCTGAAGCTGGACCCGAACGACGGCGAGGCCCATCAGGCGATCGGCCGGCAATACGAGAGGATGGGCCGCTTCGGCGACGCCGAGAACGCCTACCGGCGCGCGCTGGAACTGGATCCCGACGACCTTGCCGCCCGCGATGCCTACGGGAACTTTCTCTTCCGGCAAAGCCGCCACGAGGATGCGATCCGCCAATGGCAGGAGGTGATCCAGCGCGCCCCGGACCACGCTGCAGCGCTTGTGAACCTCGGCTCCGCGCTCTCGGAGACGGGCCGGGTTTCCGACGCCATCTCCATCTATCAGCAACTCGTCAAAGTGAAGCCCGAGGCGATGGCGTGGACGAATCTTGGCACAGCGTACTCCCGCGCAAAACGGTACCCGGATGCGGTCGCTGCCTACCGGAAGGCGCTCGAGCTGCAAGACCGCGATTCGATGACCTGGGGCAACCTGGCGTTTGTCTACTCGTGGATGCCGGGCCATGAACAGGAGGCCGGCAGGAGCTTCGCGAAAGCCATCGAACTCGCCGAGCAGCAGCGGAAACTGAGCCCGCGGGACGCGTTCCTGCACAGCGATCTTGCGCTGTATTACGCGAAGACAGGCAGGGAAAAACTGGCTCGCGACAGGCTGGCCACCGCACTGCTGCTCTCGCCCAAAGGGCCGGAGATCCACGCCGCGGCAGCCGAGACCCATGAACTGTTGGGCGATCGCGGCAAAGCCATGGAGTACGCCGGCGAAGCGCTGCGGCTCGGCTATTCACGGCAGCGGCTGGAGCGCAATCCGGAGCTTGCCGGGCTGCTGGCGGAAGCGCGCGTGAGACACAGTTTCTGACAGCGGCTCCGGTTTACCTGTGTAAACAAGGATCGTGACAACAGTTATTCCCGCCCGGGCGGAGTATACTGGTGCGAACGAGGGGCGCCGGGCCGCATGGGCACGACCGGGCGTGGACGGAGTCGATTCCTGGAAGGAGGCCACACTTGGCCACATACAACATCCGCATCGACAGCGCGGGCAATCCTGATCCCGCCACGCTGAACTGCAACCCGGGCGACAGGATCACCTGGACCAACGACTTTACGGCAGAACTGACCACATTCACTCTGCCGACCTGCGTGGCGCCGCAGACATCCCCCGCTCCGATAGCTGCGGGAGCGACGACGCGTTCCTTCACGGTGAACAACGGCGCCAAGGGCAACTTCGCCTACTCCTACGATTGGCCGACGCCCAAGCGTGACACGCGCGGCGGCACGATCGACGTGAGCTGAAGGCGTTCCTCGCCCGCCCGGCCGGCGCCGGGTCAGAGTGCGGGGATCTTTTTCGCGATCACGAGCGTAAAATCGTCGGAGCTGGAGACCGAGCCGGCAAACTGTGAGACGGCCTCTCGGACCCTTGCGATCATCTCCTCCGCGGAGAGGGTCACGGCCGGCCACAATGCCTCCGCCATCCGTTCCTCGCCAAACTGCTCTCCGGTGGCGGGGTTCTCGGCTTCGGTCACCCCGTCGCTGTACAGAACGAGCACGTCGCCATCGTCGAGCCATGCGCTGACGGCCTCATATTGTGCGTCGCGCAGCACCCCAAGAATGATTCCGCCGCCGCTGAGCATTTCCGCCTTGCCGCCGCGCCTCAGCACAAGGGGCGGGTTGTGGCCAGCATTGACGAATGAGATGGCGCCGCTGGAGGGATCCAGTTCACACAGGAACAGGGTCACGAAGCGGTTTCCGGGGCAGTGTTCGGCAGTGATGCGGTTCAGGATCATGGCGAGGCGCGGCAGATCGTGTTCGCTTTCTACGAGCACCTGGAGCCGCGCCTGCATGCTGGCCATCAGCAGCGCCGCAGGCATGCCTTTGCCCGCCACATCTCCAACGGCGATCAATAGTCTGCCGCCCGGCCTTTCGAAGTAGTCGAAGTAGTCGCCGCCCGCGAAGTAGCAGGACTGGTTGAAAGCAGCCACGTCGAGCCCGCGCACGGCGGGGGCGCTGGCCGGCAGCAGTCCGCGCTGGATCTCGGCCGCCTGCTCCATTTCGAGCGAGACGCGGCGCTCGCGTTCTTCGATCTCGGCCAGGCGGGCGATTTCGATCCGAACAGCGGCCATGTTCGCCATCACGGTAATCAGGTTCAGGTCCTCGCGCGTGAAGGCGCGAGCGGCGCTGGCCGAATCCAGGTAAAGCATCCCGATCACACGGTCTTTCGTCTGCAGGGGCACGGCCATCAGGCTGCGCACGCCTTGGGAGATGATGCTGGCTTGCATGCGGAGCCTGTCATCGACCCGCGTGTCCTGGATGAGCAGGCTTTCCCTGTCGCGGAGCACGCGCTGCTGCGCGGTCCGGCTGATCTGGAAGGGCCGGCCTCGAATGGCGCGGGCGGCGAGTTCCCCGTTCTCCTCGAGCAAGAGGACGCCCCGCGGCGCGTCCACCGCATTGGCCGCCAGATCGAGAATGAGCGGCAACATCTCGCTCAGGGACATTTTGCCCGCGAGTTCGACTCCTGCGTGCAGCAGGGCCTGCAGGTGGCCCGCGGACTGAAGCGGCGGCTCCGCAGCGGCGAGTCCGGCTTTCGGACTGCCGGGCATGAGCTGATCCAGCCGTACGGCGACAGTGGCGGTGCTGGGCGAGCTGTCCTGCGCGAGCGGGTGCGCAGGAAACGCGGCCTGCTGGGCGAGCTGCAACTCCAGCACGATCCGGCCGGCCTGGATGCGGTCCCCATGGCGGAGTTCGACAGCGTGCCGCACAGCGGCGCCATTCAGGAGCGTGCCGTTCTTGCTGCCCAGATCCCGCAGGCGCCACCCTGCTCCGGCGCGTTCGAGCGAGAGGTGCCGCCGGGAGAGGTCCGGCTCATCGGGAAAACTGAGCGAATTGTCGAGAGCCCGCCCTACCGTGACAATGTCGTCAACAAGAGCATGAGTGGCCGTAGTGCCGTCGGGTTTCCGGATGAGGAGCTGGGCGCGATCCTGCATGGCATTCCTCCCTGCCGGCGGCGGGCGTGCGATTCAGACGGGCGTGGCCGCCGTGTCCGGCGCGGATGAGGCGCATGGTAACACAGAACCGGGCCGGGGCCGCCGCTCGCCAACAGGCCAGGCGCTCACGAGCGGCTGCGGGGCGCCATCCGCCAGCGGGCGCCGTTTGGCGTGAAGGCGAGTTTCAGCAGCTCTTCCAGAGCGTAACGGATGTGCGCGCGAATGGCGGCGTCGGCGCGGAGCGGATCGCCGGAACACAGCTCCTCGGCCAGTTTCGAGTGGTAGCGCGGCGGCAGCGGATGCACCTGCGCCGCCGTGTCCGAGAGCCAGCTGAACAGCAGGTCCTGCTCGCGTTCGATGGCTTGCCGCAGCAGCGGGCTGTCGCCGATTTCGGCAATGCGCAGATGGAAGCGGACGTGATAGCGGCGCACGGCGAGGCGGTATTCGCTGTCTTTCCGCAAGCGGTCCCAGCCTTCGTAGTATTCATCGAGCTTCTTCGCCATGCGCAGGATTTCCGCCTTTTGGCTGCGCGTGGCTTTTTCGGCGAACAGGCGCGCCGACTGGCTCTCCAGCGCCTCGCGGAGCGTGTAACGATCGCGGATCTCCTCCCGGCTCGGCTGCCGGACCCGCGTCCCCACGCGCGGCCGGCTTTCCAGCAACCCGTCATTGACCAGCCGCTGGAGCGCCTCGGCCACCGGCAGCAGGCTCATGCCGAGTTCGCTTGCCAGGCGGCGGCGCGAGAGCGCCGCGCCGGGCGGGTAGATCCCTTTGAGAATCCGCTCGCGAACCAGGCGGTAGGCACGCTGAGCCAGAGTGTCTTCCGCATGCGCCGGCGCAGGCAATTCGGAGAGCCCGCCAGAGGAACGCGGTGTCATGGGCGAAACCAAGGCTTTAGTTTACTTGACCAGGAAAGGCCACTTCCATACCCAGTGGTAGCCGAAACGCACAATGAACACGCCCGCCGTGGCGGCGGCGAAGAGAATCATCGCCCCGATCACGTAGAGGATTTTGCGCCATGGGAACTTCTGCCCCTCCCGGTGCAGCACCAGCAGGTAGCTGGCGAAAACCCCGACGAAATACAGCAGGATCATCGGCGCGGCAAAGATCGTCAGGTTGATGGCGTCCGGCGTGGGGGTGATGATCGCCGCCAGAATGACGATGACGAGAATCGCGTAGCGCGAGTGGCGCAGCAGGAAGCGCGGGGAGGCGATGCGCAGCAGCGTGAGGAAGAAGATCAGTACGGGCAGCTCGAACACCAGCGCCACGCCGAGGATGACGTTGACGAACAGGTCGAAATACTCGGTCAGCGAGATGTACGGCCGCACGCCCAGATTGCTGCCGATGCCCAACAGAAAAACCAGGCCGAAACGGAACGCGACGAAGTAGGCAAACAGCCCGCCCAGGATGAACAGCCCCGCAGTGCAGAAGATGAAGGGCACGGCCAGACGCCGCTCCCTGCGGTACAACCCCGGCGAGATGAACGCCCACGCCTGGTACACGATCCACGGCGACGCCAGGAACAGCCCGGCGAGAATCGGCAGCTTGATCCAGATGATGGTGAACGCTTCCGTGGGCGTCAGCTGCGCCAGTTCCGGCGGATAGCCGAGCTGCGTCAGCGCAGCCACGGCAGGGCCGCGAACGGCGTCCCACAGCCTGTTGGTAAAGAGAATGCAGGCGACAAATGCGACGCCGAGCCCCATCAAGGCGCGGATGATGCGCACGCGCAACTCCTCGAGATGTTCGAGGAAACTCATCCGGAGCAGTTCCTCTTCCTCGTCTTCCGGTTCGGACTTCGCCGGCACAGGCGCGGGAAGCGCGGGAGGATGGTTCTCTGCGGGCAAGGACAGTGCGGCCGAGGCTTCCGGCGCGTCCGCCGCGGCGGCCGATTCAGGCGGCGTTCGCCCTTCGGCTTCCGGCGCGCTCTCCGGGCGCGGCTCGTGCGAGTCAGTATTTTCCGGCATCTACGCGTGCGTTTCCTGTTCCGAGTCGCTGTTGCATCCGCCTACGGGCGAACCGCAGGTTCGCCGTTGGCCGCTTCTGCAGGCGGCGCTCCGGCAGCCGGGGCAATCTCCGCTGCCGGCGAGCCGCCCGCAGCCGGGGCAGGAGAGGCAGCCGCGTCCACGGCGGCGGTTTTGTCAGCGTCCTGTGTTGCGGAATCGCTTACCGGATTGGCATCCGTGGTGGAAGGCGAGTCGTACGACTCCGGGTATCCGTAGGAACCGTAGTCGTAAGACGAGTCGTATGAGTAGTCGTAGTTGCTCGAGTAGTTGTATTCGCTGGTGACCTGCGCCAGCGAGTCGGCCTCTTTCTTGATATCGGCCGTCTCCCGCTCGAGGTTCGCCATCTCGCGCTGCCAGGTATCTCGAAGCTCGTTGGAAGCCCTGCGGAACTCGTTGATCGCCTTGGCGATGTTCCGGCCGACCTCCGGCAGCTTCTTGGGCCCGAACAGCAGCAGCACCAACACAAAGATGACGAGGGTCTCTTGCCAGCCTAGCGGACCCATCCGGGGAACTCCTTTATTTCAGCCTACACCGATGATAGCGGAGCCTGCGGCAGGGGCTCAACCGCGGCGCTTTACAGCGGCAGCACTTCCAGCCTGTCGGGATCGAACCGGATGCGGCGCTTCTCGAGATAGCTCTCCACGGCAAGCAGCGGCGGCAGGATCGAGACCGCCGCCAGCCCCACGTCGCCATTCGGGCGCTTGCGCGTCCGGCAGCAATCGAGAAAGTTGCGAACGTGGTCCACGGTGATGTCGCCCGGGATTTCCTTCACCTCGGGCCGCTCGCCTTTCTGCGCCGGGGTGAAGACATACTTGTTCCGGTGGACGAACAGGCGGCCCCGGTCCCCGTGGAACGTGATGCCGTACTCGCCCGGCAGCGCGTAGGCGTTCGACTGGAACAGAACGCTGAAGCCGTCATACTCGAACAGGGCGTTGCAGGTGTCCGGCGCCGTCCTGCCGTCGTGAAAGTCATGGTAGATGCCCCCGGCGAAGGACACCGACCGGGGCGCGCGTTCCACCATGAACATGTGCACCACGTCCAGCCAGTGATGGCCGAAATCGGTCATCTTCCCGCCGTTGTAATCCAGAAAGGCCCGAAAATTCCAGTATTGGGCCGGGTCCCATTCCCGGTATTTCACCGGGCCGAGGAAGCGCGCCCAATCGAGGTTGGAAGGCTTTTCCGCCGGCTCGCGCCGCAAGGGGCGGGGCGGCCCGCTGTGCCAGATGGCATCAATGTGCGTGATGCGGCCCAAGGCCCCCGAGCGGACGTACTTTTCCAGCGGTTCCAGGTAGATCGGCCCGGAGCGCTGTTGCAGGCCCACCTGGCAGACGCGCTCGTTCACTCGCGCCGCCCTCACCATCAGCGGCGCTTCGGCGCGGGTGCGGCAAAGCGGCTTTTCCACATACACGTCCTTGCCGGCATTCATCGCGTCAATGGCGGTATGCGCGTGCCAGTGATCGGGCGTCCCGATCAACACGGCATCGACCTCCTTCAGCGCCAGCAGGTCTTCGTGCCTGGAAAACGTCTTCGTGCCGGGCGCTTTCGATTGGGCCTCATCCAGCCGCCGGGCGTAGACGTCGCACAGCGCCCGCACCTCGCAGTCCTGGAAAAGCTGGAACTTGGTCATGACGTGGATGCCACGTCCTCCGGTTCCGATCACTCCAAGCCCGATTCGGTCGTTGGCGCCCAGGATGCGCGAGAAAGAAAGCGCCGTCATGGCGGCGCCAGCGGCGGTGCGGCGGGTAACTGGCATCGGGTTGTCTCCTGACGGGCCCTGCGCGGCCGGGCCTTCCTGAACAAAACGCTTATTCTACCCCCGGCAGGGCCAGCAAAGGCACGCTGGCTCGGAATCCCGTAGAATCAAAGTCCGGCATGTGGTTGTACGCACTGACTGTCTTTCTCAGCGCCTTCCTGCTGTTCCAGGTGCAACCGATGATCGCCAAGATGATCCTCCCCTGGTTTGGCGGCACGGCGGCGGTGTGGGCGACGTGCCTGCTGTTCTTCCAGGCGGCGCTGCTGGCCGGATACGGGTACACGCACGGCGCCGTGCGGCGATTGCAGCCGAAGAAGCAGTGGATGCTGCACGCCGCGCTTCTGGTTGTGGCGTTGTCGGCGCTCCCGATTCTGCCTGACGCCAAGTGGAAGCCCGCCACGCCCGATATGCCTGCAGCCCGGATTCTGGCGTTGCTGGCGGTCACAGTGGGCCTGCCATATTTCCTGCTTTCGACCACGGCGCCGCTGGTGCAGGCGTGGTTCGCGCGCGCGTTCCCGGGGCGCAGCCCCTACCGGCTGTATGCGCTGTCGAACCTCGGGTCGATGCTGGCCTTGTTGACCTACCCGTCGCTGATGGAACCTTCGTTGACGCTGAAGCAACAGGGCTGGTTCTGGAGCGGCGGGTTCCTGCTTTTCGCCGCCCTGTGCGTGCTCACCGGGTGGCGCAGCCTGCGCGCAGGGCAGGATGCCGCTGGTGCAGTCCCGGAGGACGCAGGCGGCCCCGCGCCGCGAGCTGAGACGTATGCTTTGTGGGCGGCGCTGGCCACCGGCCCGTCAATGCTTCTGCTGGCGCTGACAACGCACATGACCACGGACCTCGCGCCCATCCCCTTTCTGTGGGTGCTGCCGCTGGCGCTCTACTTGCTGACTTTCATTCTGGCGTTTGACGCGCCCCGGTGGTATGCGCGCCCTTACTTCCTCGCCGCGCTGCCGTTGGCCTTGGGCGCGCTCATCTGGCTCGTCCAGCTTGGCCCCGAAGCAAGGCCCCGCCTGGTCTGGCTGATCGCCAGCTACGCGCTGTGCTTTTTCGTTGTGAGCATGGTTTGCCACGGGGAACTCGCCAGACTCAAGCCCGATCCGCGGCATCTGACCGGCTTCTACCTGATGGTGAGCGTGGGCGGGGCGCTGGGCGGATTGTTCGTCGCCGTTCTGGCCCCGGCGCTGTTCAATGCCATGTATGAACTGCCGCTGGCGCTGGGTTTGTGCGGGCTGCTGGCGGCGCTGGTCGTTTTTCTGGAGCCGCAATGGCCATTCCGCAAGGACCTGCTGGGCTGGCCCTCGATTTTCCTGATGACTGCGGTCGCCGTGCTTTGGGGCTTCCTGGGGAGGGAAATGCGGCAAATGACCAGCGGCGCTTTGGCCGTAAAACGGAATTTCTATGGCGAGTTGCGGGTGCGTCAATACAACGGCATTTACGATTGGGAGGGCTACCGGACGCTGGTGCACGGCGCCATCAACCACGGCGAGCAGTACACGCACCCGGCACGGCGGAGGGAGATTGCCACCTATTACTGCGAGGACACGGGCCTCGGACTCTGGATGGCCTCGCGGCCTCAGGGCAGCTTCCAGCGCGTGGGCGTGCTCGGACTGGGCGCCGGCACGATCGCGGCCTATTCACGCTTCGGCGACGTCTACCGGTTTTATGAATTGAACCCGGAAGTTCCGCGAATCGCCCGGAATTATTTCTGGTATCTGGAGAACGCGGAGGGCGCCATCGAAATCGTCATGGGGGACGGGCGGCTGTCGATGGAGCGCGAACCGCCGCAGAATTACGATCTGCTGGTCATGGACGCCTTCAGCAGTGATTCCATACCCGTCCACCTGTTGACCAAGGAGGCGATGCAGCTTTATTTCCGGCATCTGCAGCCGGACGGCGTTCTCGCTGTCCACATTTCGAACCGGTACGTCGATTTGAAGCCTGTGCTGGAGCGCGAAGCGGCGCTGCTGGGCAAGGAGGCGCTGCTGGTGGAAACGGAGGACAGCGACGATGGACGCTGTTTCGGCACCACCTGGGTGCTGATGGCGAACCACAGCGGCGTCTTTGCCCGCGAGCCGTACCAAAAAGGCGGCCGGAAACTGGAAAAAGCAGAAAGAATGCGCCCCTGGACCGACGATTATTCCAACCTGTTTCAGGTAGTCAGATAAGCAGTGAAGCAGGAGCAAAAAGATTTCCTGCCATTTGCGGGAGCGCCGGCCTGCGCGCACGGCCCGCATATGCGCCTTGCGGCACAGGGCAACCCTCTTCGCCGCCCCTTGCCCGTTTACTGGACAGGCCCGGCGCCCGTCTGGGGTTCCAGGCGGATTTCGCCGAAGGCGGCTTCGTATTGCTGGATGTTGGTCGCCAGCACGTTCAGCAGCGCTTTCGCCTGCTGGGGGCTGAGGTAGATGCCCTGGAAATTCTGGATGATCACCGTTTCCGGCCCGGTCTGGCGCATCAGCCCGAAGGTCAGCAGAAAATCCCACAGGCTCATGCGGAGCTGCACGCTGTTGGAGTAGTTCTCGCGGTAGTCGGGTCCGTTTTCGATCCGGACTATGGGTTGCGGTTGCGCGGGATGCATCGGTGGCTATGGTAGCAGAGGCGCTTCCGCCGTGGCGCTCAAACGGGGAGAATGAGAGCTGGCCCGATGCAAGGCGGCTACCGGCCTGAAGATTTCCCGCGCATCCATTGGCGGCGCGGCCCCCTGCGCCTGCCGCTGGGCGAGAACATTGCTCTCCGGCTTCCTGACACCATGATCGCCGTGCAGGGGGAGGACATGCGGCGTTTCCTCGAGGCCTCCGGCAACCGCATCGAAGGCCGCGAACTGGCCGTGGCCGGCCCTGAAGAGCTCCGCTGGTTCGCCATCATCAGCCGGGCGCCGGCGGGCACGGCGCGGCGGCGAACCGAGTGGGTGGAGCATTTCGTCGAGCCGGACGGCCGCCGCAGCGTGCTGCGGACGGTGGTTCTCCCGGCGGGCGGCGAACTCCTTCAAGTCGAAATCCTGAGCGAGGAGGAGAGCGCTTCGCTCGCCACTATCGAATCAGATCTGCTGCTGCGCTCAGTGGAGACGGAAGTTCCCTGGTCCTGGTGGTGGCCGCCGCTGGCGGCGGCATCGGTGGCAGCGCTCTGGCTGCTCGCCCGGCGGCGGAGAACGGTGCGGCGTCCGGCAGAAAACTGATCTGTTCGACGGCAGCCACCCTCTCACCTCGGCTTGCAGGCGATGCAGTCGATCTCGACTTTCATCAGCGGGTCAGCGAAAGCGACGGCCACGGTGGTGCGCGCCGGGCGCTGATCGCCGAAGAATTCGCGGTAGACCTCGTTCATGGCGGCGAAATCATTGCCGTCCCGCAGATACACGTTGCACTTGATGACGTCCGCCATGGAGGCGCCGGCCGCGGCGAGAATGCGCTGCACGTTGGTCAGCGTAAGCCGCGTTTCATGCCGGATGTCGCCATAGGAGAGCTGGTTGGTGGCCGGGTCGACAGGCCCCTGGCCGGAAACGTAGATGAAATCGCCGGCGACCACGGCGGGGGAATAAGGCCCGCGCGGCGCCGGCGAATCGGACGGAAAGATGCGCTCGATGGATGCCATGCAGACATCCTATGAGGTTTTCTTGCGCCGTGTGCGGCGGACCTTTTCCCCGCCCGTGTCGGCCGCTTTCTTGCGAGTGGCCCGCTTCTTGGGCTTCGGCGGCGCTTCCGGCAGCGGAATCTCGCCGGTGGCCGTGGGCTGGCCGGCGACGATCGGCTGCACGAAGTCGAGTTCGCTGTACTCTTCCTCTTCCTTCTTTTCCTGCTCGGGCGGCGCGGGCGGGTAGAACTCCGCGCCGAGGTTGACCATCAGGCCGCCCTCTTCGCGCGGCTCGAGCCGCACGACGGTTTTGTCCTGCGCGAAATTCAGGAATTCCGAGAAACTCTGGAAGCCGTAGTTGGCGGGGTCGAATTCGGGGGATTCCTCCTTCATCCACGCCAGCAGGTCATCCGAGTTCTGGCTGCTTTCCTCGAACTCGAGCCGGTGAATTTCGAGCACGTCGCGCAGCAGCGTGAGGGCTTCATCGGGCCGCGGCAGCGCCCGCTCGGGCAAGCGGTGCTTGCGCTCGATGAAATAGCGGCCGCCGGAGCCTTTGACGCGGACGAGGTCGGCCCTCTTCAGTTTTTCCACGAACTCCGAGAAGCTGCGCGCGCCATAGGCGCTTTCGCTGAAGGTGGAATCCAGCTGCAGCATGGTGGACTTCAGCAGCCCGAGCTGCGGCTGGACATTGCGGCGTTCGAGCACCTGCAGCGCCCGCTCCACCAGTGGCATGGCGAGCGCGAGATCGAGCGGCTGCGGGCGGCCCTGCTGGTCCTGCTCCTGCTGCTGCCGCTGCGCTTCGCGTTCCTTGCGGCGCTCCTCGCGCTCCTTCATGCGCTTTTCGCGCCGCTCGCGCCAGCTTTCGCGCGGCTGGGACTCGGGCGCAGCCATGGGCTGCACCTCCTCCGGCGCCACGTTCAGCAGCGATTCAAAGCTGATGAACTCGTGGCAGTTCTGCTGGAGGATCGTCGAGGTGAAGGCCCGGCCGCCGACCACAAACACGGTCTTGCCGTATTCCTTCAGCTTGTTGACCAGCGGGATGAAGTCGGAATCCCCGCTGACGATGGCGAAGGCGTTCACATGGTCGTGCGTGAAGGCCATCTCCAGCGCATCGAGCGCCAGATTGATGTCGGCGCCGTTCTTGTCGCCGCGCGGCGAGGGGATCCGCTGCACCATCTGGACGGCGTTTTCCGCCATCTGCCGGGTGGCCGCTTCCTGGCGGCCCCAATTGGCGTAAGCGAACTTGGCGACGATGTCGCCGCGCTCTTTCAGCGCGCTCAGCACGAGCGCGACGTCGAAGTCGCGCCGCAGCGTGCTTTTCACTCCGATTTCCGTGTTGTCGTAATCGATGAACACGGCGATGTTCAGTTTGTCCTGCATGGGGTTGTACAAAATCCTAACAAAATGTTCTGGCGGAGGGCTGCCGTCCGGGCGGGCTTCATCGCCTGCCGGGTCCTGCCGGCGCACCGGAGCGCGGGCGTTTTCATCGGGCATCCCCCTGCCGCTGCCTCTTCCTGCGGCGCCCGCCCGTGGGGGGCGCGCCGCCTGCGGCCGCGGTCTTCGATCCGGTTTTCCGCGCTGTTGGCGAGCCTGGCCTGGTGCGGCGCGCCGCTTTGAAGGCGTGCGGCACAAGGGACTCTGCAGGGCGGCACCGGCCTGGGCCGCGGAGCGTTCTTCTCCATTTCCGCCTCCGGCATGCCGAATATGCGCTCTGGGCCAAGTTCTGCAGCCGGCGGCGTCAGGCAGGTCAGCCTTCCCGGTCATCGGAGAGGCGGCCCCGCCACTTCCAGTATAGATGCTGGCGGGCCGCGGCGGATTCCGCCCGCCGTCACCATTCCGGCCGCGCGATCATCTGCTAAGGTGTCGGCAGAGGGCGTCCAACGGGAATGAGCAAGGTTCTCACATTCAACATCGAAGGCATGCACTGCGGCGGATGCGTCACGCGGCTGTCGAACACGCTGCGGAAACTCGAGGCAGTGGAAGTGCGCCGCGCCGAGGTGGGCTCGGCCGAGGTGGCTTTTGACGAGCAGCGCATTTCCGCGCAGGACATCTCGGCGGCGATTGAGAGGATCGGATTCCGGGTGATCGGGACATCGGAGTGAACAGCCCCGGGGAAGAGCGCATTACGATTCCTGTCCGCGGCATGACTTGCGCGGCCTGCCAATCGTACGTGCAAAAGGCGCTCGTTTCCGTGCCGGGCGTGCGCTCGGCGAACGTCAACCTGCTGCTGCACAGCGCTACGGTGGTCTACGACGCCGCCAGCGTTTCCCCCGCCGACCTGGTCGCGGCCGTGAACGATTCCGGCTACGAATCCGAGTTGCCCCCGCCCGCGCGGTCCATTGCGGAAGAGCAGCGGCGGCACGATGAAGAGGAGCTGGCCGAATTCCGCCGGCTGCGCCTCCGCGCCGCGGCAGCGCTGGCCTGCGGCGCCGCCGCCATGGCCACCATGCCCTGGCACCACACGCCGCCGGCGCGCTGGTGGCTCATCGCTCTTTGCATTGCCGTCATGGCGTGGGCGGGAAGGCGCTTCTACACGAAAGCCTGGGCCGCGCTCCGCCACGGGACGGCGGACATGAACACGCTGATCGCGCTGGGAACCGGCGCGGCGTTCTTCTACTCGCTGGCTTCACCGCACGAGCCGTATTTCGAATCGGTCATCTTCATCATCGCGTTTGTATTGACGGGCAACGCGCTGGAGGCCCGCGCGCGCCGCAAGACCTCGGAGGCGCTGGCAGCGCTGGCGCGGCTGGAACCGGAGACGGCGCGCGTGCTGCGCAACGGCGCAGAGACGGAGATTCCCGTTGCGGCGCTCCATGCCGGGGATCTGATCGTGGCCCGCCCGGGCGAGCGCATCGCGGCCGACGGCGTTGTCGTCGAGGGCGCCTCCAGCGTGGATGAATCCATGCTCACCGGCGAGCCGCTGCCGGTGGAGAAGGCGCCCGGGGCGCGCGTCACCGGCGGCACGCTCAACGTGGAAGGCCGCCTGGTCTACCGCGCCACATCGGTCGGCGGCGAAACCGAACTGGAGCGCATTCTGCGCCTCCTGCGCGACGCGCAGGCATCCAAAGCGCCGATCCAGCGCATGGCGGACCGCGTGGCGGCGGTTTTCGTGCCGGCGGTGGTTGCCATCGCGGCGCTCTCGTTCTGGATCACCGGCTCGTTCCCCGCTGCCATCGCGGTGCTGATTGTCGCCTGCCCTTGCGCCATGGGGCTGGCGGTGCCTGCCGCGGTGCTGGCGGCCACGGGACGCGCGGCGCGCGAGGGCATTCTGTTCCGCAACGGCGAAGCGCTGGAACGGCTGGCGCGCGTGAATGTGGTGGTGTTCGACAAGACCGGCACGCTCACCGAGGGGCGCCCGGAGGTGCGCCGGTTCCTGCCGGCGCCGGGCGGCGATGCTGCTGAGGCCATGCGGCTTGCCGCCGCGGTGGAGCAGGCCAGCGAGCATCCGCTGGCGCGCGCCGTGGTGCGGCATGCGGGGGAGCCGCTTCCGGCGGTGACCGGCTTCCGCGCCATTCCTGGCCGCGGCGCTGAAGGCGTGGTGGAAGGGCATCACGTCTTGATCGGCAGGCGCGACCTGCTGGCCGGGCGGGGCGTCGCGCTGCCGGAGGACGCGCCGCGTGGCGCCGGGGAGACGGAGCTGTGGCTCGCCATCGAGGGCGCGTTTGCCGGCGTGTTTCTGCTGGCGGACTCGCTGCGTGCTGATGCGAAGGAAGCGATCGAGGAACTGCGCCGCGCAGGGCTGCGCGTGGCCATGCTCACCGGGGACAGCGAGTCCGCGGCGAGAGCCGTCGCGTTGCAGGCGGGGATCGAGGAGGTGCGGGCGGGCGTCCTGCCGGAGGGCAAGCTGGCGTTTATCGAGAAGCTCAAAAGCGAGGGCGCACAGGTGGCGATGGTTGGCGACGGCATCAACGACGCCCCGGCGCTGGCGGCGGCCAGCGCCGGGATCGCCATGGCCACGGGCGCCGATGTGGCCACCGCCGCCAGCGATGTGACGCTGGTGCGCCCGCAGTTGCGGCTGGCGCCGGAGGCGTTGCGGCTGGCGCGGCGCGCCGTCCGCGTGATGCGCCAGAACCTGTTCTGGGCGTTTGTCTATAACGTCATCATGATCCCTGTGGCCGCCGCGGGCCATCTGAACCCGGTTCTGGCGGCAGCCGCGATGAGCCTGAGCTCGGTGTCCGTGGTCACCAACAGCATGAGGCTGGCGCGCGCGGCTGCAGGACGAAGATAGACGCGTCCTCCCCGCCCCTTCCCGGCCGCAGCCTGCAGGCTTCCGCCTTCAAAACGCGTAGGGGTGCAAAACCATCGTCAGAAACGCGATGAGCACTTCGCCTTCGTTGAAGGCGCAATGTCCGTAACGCGGCACCGGGTAGCGAACCAGCAGATGCGACTTGCCCCGGGCGGCCACTTTCCTGGCGTAATCGGACTCCTGCCATGCGGGCACCACGGGATCCCACGCAGTGTGCAGCGTGATCAGCGGGCGGCTGAGGTTGCCGGAGGTCTGATACCTCGCCATCTCCGTCTCTGCCGCCGCCGCCGCGTCGAAGCGCGCCACCTTCCAGTTCAGCAGCCAGTCGTTGAGCGAGCCGGAGTACCAGCGAGGGTTGTTGTCGAACGGATTGCCGCCAAGAGTGGCCTTTGCGTCGTTGGTGGCGAACACGTTGTACCAGAGCGCCGAGAGAATGGCGTCGCCCGCGTTGGCGAGATTCAGGCCGACGGGGATGTTTCCGGTGGAGATCAGTTGCGCGGTTTTCAGCGGGTTCGCCTGAAGCTGCTGCCCGATCTGGAGGGCTTTCGCTTCCCATCCCGTGATGAGACTGCCGGGTATGTCGATCGCCGTAGGCGGCAGCAGGCCCGGGAAGAAGTAGTCGAACAAAACGCGCACATCGCCGAAATAATGGATCTGTTTGCGGAAGTCGCCGATGGGGCCGCAGGCGGCCAACCCGCCGTTCAATCGCCCGGGGAATTGTTCGAGCGCCTTGGCCGCGATCAGGCCGCCCTCGGAGACGCCCGTCACGAAAACGCGCGCCGGCGTGGCACCGGTGCGGCTATTGAAGACGTTGATCAGGTCCAGCGTATCCTCCACGCCTTGCAGCACGGCGAGGCCGTCTTTGGAATAGCTGGAAGCCGCGAAGGCAAATCCGTACTGCGTCACCAGGTCGGGCAGCGACGGACCGCCAGGCAGCGACAATTGGGCTTTCCAGGCATTCGGGTTGGAAGCGCCCTCCTGAACTGAGACGTAGCCGTGGGCGTACAGCACCAGCCCGCCGTTCCAGGTTCCAGATGGGGTGCAAAGCACGTAACGCGCCGCGCCGCCCCGGTGCGTGCCTTCTTCGCACGCAGCATTCACAAGGGCCGGGGCGAAGAGCCATGCAACAAGCGCACAGATGTGCATTCGGATCGATAGTGCGGACATAAAAGCTCCTCCTGTCCCTTGGGGGGACGGTTCTTTACCAGCGCTCTCAAGTCTAGAACCAGGCCGGGGCGGATGCCAGATGGAGACGGTCCAGGAGTACCAGAGCCGTTTCAGGAAAAGGCGGGCAGAACTGTCGATCCATGGACCGGCCGTGCATCCGTCGCGGCCGGCGGAAGAAACGGCGTGTCCTGAACGCCCGCAGGGCGCAGGGAGGCACTCCCGCCCGGCAGCGTCACCACTCGTTGTAAGGGGTTCCTTCGAGCGAGCGCGCCGTGGAGCGGGACCGGACGTCGAAGATGCCCGGCTCGCTCTGGCTGACGCTGGTCACGGACTCTTCCATGACAACTTCCCAATCCGCCTGGCCTGTCATGGGATCGACGGGAATCTGGCGGAGATAGCCCTCGCGGACCAGATCTTCGAGCGATTGCGGCGCCTTGGCTTTGTCGTAGGTGTATTCGTCGATCACCACGCGCAAGGTAAAGAGGTTCTGCTTGAGGACGGTTTCGCGGGCGCGGATCACCGATTTCTGGTACATCGGCACGGCGACGGACACGAGCACGGCGATGACCGCCATGACGATCATCAACTCGATGAGCGTGAAGCCGGGGAGGCGTTTACCACTCGGAATACGGCGTGCCATCGGGCGCCCTCTCCATGGATTTCGTGTAGACGTCGAACACATTCTGGCCGCCCCAGGAACTGGAGCGGGGATCGTCCTGCGTGGAGCGGAGGCCCCAGTCGGTGGAATTGGTGAACGGATCGCGCGGCACGCGGCGGAGAAAACGGATCTTCTTGCCCGTGGGGTCGTTGGCGAGCTTGACGCCTTCAACGAGTTGTTCGAGCGACTCGGGGTAGCACTCCGCGCCGAGTTTCTTCTCGATGCCGCCTTTCTCACAGGTGTCCTTGAAGCGGTCGATGGCGGAGCGGATCTCGCGCAGGGCGTAGCGCAGTTCGCGCTCCTTCTCGCGCCGCACCTTGTACCGCGCCAGCGGCAGCGCCAGCGCCGTAAGGAACATCATGATGGTGAAGGCGACGATCAGCTCTACGAGCGTCAGCCCGAATTCACGCCTGCCGGTGCGATGGGAACGGCTCATGGGATGCGGATGGCGATGGAAGGCGGGGCGGCGGAGATCGGCTCCAGCCGCGCGTCGCGCAGGGTGGCGTCTTCCAGCCGCACGGTGGCGTCGCCGCGGGCCACGGCCTGGAACTTCATCTCGAGCAGCACGCCGCTGCCGGTGATGCCGCCCGAGCCGGGAATCCGGTTCATGTTGACAATGACAAGCCCGGAGGCTTCGTCGCGCGAGTCGGAAAAGGTCACCTGGGCGCCGTCGCCCGAGAGGAACGGCCCGCGCTGGACATCGAGTAGCCGCAGCACCTGCTGGTCGTAGCGGATGCGGAGCGGCGTGCTGAACAGGTCGGAGACGTTGTCCACTTGCAGGCGGACGGTGAACGTGGAGTTCACCTGAGCCTCCTGCACGGACGGCATCAGCGAAAGCCGCGGGCCCTGCGCGGCCGCAGGGGGCTCCGCGGCGGGCGGCTCCGCGGGTTTGACGGCAGGCGCTTCCTGGGCGGGTTGCAGAGGCTGGGGCGCCGGCGCGGCGGGAGCGGTCTGCGGCCGCAAGGGCGCTGCAGTGCCGGGCACCAGCGGCGTGCGCACCGGCTCGCCAGGCTGGCGCGCGGGCTCTTCCTTCTCCTCTTCCTCTTCCTCGGGCGCGAAGGCGACGCGATAGATCTGGTCCGCCCCGCTGGCCACGCCGCGGAGGCTCTCGGCGAAGATCTCGGGCGAGCGCACCACGCGCGGGACCAGCGCGACCAGCAGATCCGAGTTGGCGTTTTCGAGATTTTCACTGGAAAACAGACGCCCGATGACGGGAAGGTTCATCAGCCCGGGCACGCCGGAGCGCGAGCGCGAGACGTTGGCCTGCATCAGGCCGCCGATCAGCGTCACTTCCCCTTCACGGGCGCGGATCAGGTGGGCCACGCGGCGCTGTCCGATGACGGGCTGCGCCAGGCCGCCCACGTCGATCCGTTCGCGGATGTTGGAGATCTCCAGTTCCACCTGCAGCGAGATGTCGTCGCCGTGGATGCGCGGCGTCACGTCGATGTTCACCCCGACGTCGGCGAACTGGAATTGCGTCTGGACCAGGGGAGAGAAGCCTCCGCCGCCCACGCCGAGGCCGGGCGTGAACGAGCCGGTGGCGTAGGGATACCTGTCGCCAAGCCGGAGCGTGGCTTTCTGGCCGTCGACGGCGCGGACCTGCGGCGAAGTGAGCACGCGCGTCTGGCGGTCGCTGAGCAGCGCCTGCACCAGGAAGCTGGGCACGACGACGCTCCAGTCGCCTGCGCCGAGGTCTTTGACCTGATTCAGCCGGACCGCGCCCGAGGTGCCTCCGCCGGCAAAGCTCACCGGAGACCCCAGCCCGGGCTTGCCGCCTGACAGCGGCGTCAGGGCCAGGTCCCGCGTGCGCGTGCGGTTGGCTTCCATGACCAGCACGTCGACGACGACTTCAGGCTTGGGGCGGTCAAGGTCGAGCATGACTTTTTCCGCCAGCGCGAGCTGGTCAGCCGTGCCGCGAACGGCGATGGCGTACTGGTGGTTGACCGGAAAGATCTTGCGCAGATCGGCGACCGTGCGCATGGCGGTCATCACTTCGGTCAGCTCCTGGTTGTTGTAGACGTTCTGGAGATAGAAAACGCGCGTGATGTGCTCTTCGTAGTCGCGGCGCTTGGTGGCGTTGTCCTGGGTGACAAAGATCGTGTTGCGCGACAGAGGCTTGTAATAGGTCTTGGTGACCAGGCTGACGTAGTTGAGCGCCTCGTCGAGCGTCAGGTTGTTCAGGTCCAGCGTGAAGCGGCGGCTCTCTTGCTGAAAATCGGGATCGAAGAGCACATTGATGCCCGCCAGCTTGCCGATGGTCTCAAACATCACGCGGGACGTCTGGTTGACGATTTTGAGCCCGGCGATACGGCGCGCGGCGGGCTTCAGTTCGGGCATATCCAACATGCGGGAGGCGCGGCGCAGCGATTCGCGGCGCGCGATTTCGGCCTCGGTGAGCCCGCGTTCCTCTTCCGCGGGCGCTTCGCCGGGTCTGGCCTTCTGCTTCTTCTCCCGCTCGATCATTTGGTTGGTGCGGCGCAGCTCCTGCTCCGCGATCGTCGAGCTTGGGTCCATGGTGAAGGCTTTGCGAAATTCGGCAAGCGCCTCTTCGAGCTTGCCCTCGCGGCGGAGCTGCTGGCCGAGATCGACATGATTCTGGGCGGCGGCAAAGCGGGCGCGGCGGACGTGGAGCACGTAGGCGGCGTCGGAAGGGTCCGCAGCCAGGGCGCGTTCGTAGTAATCCAAAGCGGTGTCGTAATCGCCCTTGATCTCGGCCTTCTTGCCCTCGGCGAGGAACCGGTCGCCCTTGCGGTTGCCCGCCTCGGCAGGCAGGCCGGACAACACGAGACCAACCGCGAAAACCACTGCTAACTGATTCATCTTCCGCATGTTAGGACCATTTGCCGCAAGGCCGGCATGCTACACTGTTATTCAGCACAGGCTGTTTGCGCCGGCACACATTCTCCAACCGAATGACGCTCGGCGCGGCGCCTGCGTGGAGACATTTCCTTTGGCGGAGAGCAAAAATCCAGTCCGGATCGTGGCCGAGAACCGCAAGGCGTTCCACGACTACCACGTCCTGGAGCGCCTGGAAGCGGGCCTCGTGTTGACCGGAACGGAGATCAAATCCGCGCGGCAGGGCAAGGTCCAGTTGCGAGACAGCTACGCCGACATCATCGGCGGCGAGGCGTGGCTGCTGAACTCGCACTTCAGTCCTTACTCCCACGGCAACATCTGGAACCACAAACCCACCAAGAAACGCAAGCTGCTGCTGCACCGCGCCGAGATCGAAAAGCTCTCCTCGAAGGTGCGCGAGAAAGGGCTGACGCTGGTTCCGCTGAAGATGTACCTGAAAAACGGCCGTCTGAAGTGCGAACTGGGCGTCTGCAAAGGCAAAAAGCTCCACGACAAGCGCGAAGCCGAACAGGCGCGCGAGCGCGATATGGAAGCGCGCAAGGCGATGAGCCTGAAAAACGCAAGGAAAATCAGGGACTGACCATGGAACTCACGTTGACCACCACTTCGACCGGCGAGATCGAAACTCCGGCGCTGGCGATGCTCTGCTTCAGCGACGAGCCGCCGCCGGAAGAAACCGCCGGTGGCGTGCTGAAGGAAATGTTCGAGAGCGGCGAGTTCACCGGCAAGGCGAACGAAACCGCCGTAGTGCACCGCCCCGCCGACATAAAGGCGCGGCGCCTGCTGCTGGTCGGCTGCGGGGAGAAGGCGAAGTTCACGCCCGCCCAGATGCGGCTCGCCGGCGGAGTGATGGCCCGGTCCCTGCAATCCCGCTCCATCGCGCAGGCGGCGGTCCGCCTTGACCACCCCTGCAGTGAACCCGCCATGCTGCGCGCGCTGGTCGAGGGGCTGATCACGGGGAGCTTCGAACCCGACCAGCACAAGACCGAAAAGAAGAACGGCGGCAAGCTGCTGGAGCGGGTCGAAATCTCCTGCAGCGAGATCACGGCCGGGATGGAACCGGCGCTGGAGAAGGCGCGCATCGTCGGCGAGGCCCAGAACTGGACGCGCGCGCTGGTCAACGAGCCGGGCAACGTGCTGACGCCGCGCGCGCTGGCCGACCGCGCGCAGGCGATGGCGACCGAATGCGGGCTGGAGTGCGAAATCCTGGACGAGCCGCGGATGCGGCAGCTCGGCTTCAACACTCTTCTTGGCGTGGCGCAGGGCTCGGCCGAGCCGCCGGTGATGATCGTGTTGCGCTACCGGCCGGAGAACCCCGCCTCGGAGGACCATCTGGCGCTGGTCGGCAAGGGCGTGACCTTCGACACGGGCGGCATCTCGATCAAGCCCAGCGACGGCATGGAAAAGATGAAGTACGACATGGCGGGAGCCGCCGCCGTGCTCGGCGCCATGCGCGCCCTCTCGCGCCTCAAGCCGCCCGTCGCGGTGACCGCCTGCGCCCCGTGCGTCGAGAACATGCCCGGCTCGAAGGCGCAGCGGCCCGGCGATATCGTCAAAACATTCCAGGGCAAAACTGTGGAGGTGCTGAACACCGACGCCGAGGGCCGCCTGATCCTGGCCGACGCGCTCACCTGGATGGCGCGCCAGGGCGCCACCCACATCGTCGATGCAGCCACCCTCACCGGCGCCATCGCCGTCGCGCTGGGCCACCTCTACGCCGGCGCGTTTTCGAACGACGAGGCGTGGCAGCAGCGGGTGCTCGACGCGGCGAAATCGGCCGGGGAGCGCGTATGGCCGTTCCCCATGGACGCCGAATACCGCGAGTTGCTCAAGTCCCCCTTTGCCGACCTGGCCAACATTGGCGGGCGCTGGGGCGGCTCCATTTCGGCCGCCAAATTCCTGGAGGAGTTCGTCGAAGGCAAGCCTTGGGTGCATCTCGACATCGCCGGCGTCGCTTGGCTCGATGAAGCCAAACCCTGGATGGCGAAAGGCCCTACCGGGTTTCCGGTGCGCACGTTTGTCGAACTGGCCACAGGCTGGCCGCG
>Ga0308417_1000668_pt1 | contig 24174 bp, 20 predicted proteins | sample HotsprSampleOS65_FD_203528 | JGI IMG/M metagenome (GOLD analysis project Ga0308417, IMG submission 203528) | Hot spring phototrophic mat microbial communities from Octopus Spring, Yellowstone National Park, Wyoming, United States - 20090730_OS65 ...
CATCCTTCTTGGGAGGGCTGCGCCCTCCCAAACCCTCCCAGGGGCCGGGGCCTGGGTGCGCGGGCCTCCGGCCCGCGTCCGCTGAGGTATGGGGAAACCCGGTTTCCCCACCCCCCTCGCCGAGGGCTTATGTTCACGTTAGGAGGACCGTCATGCACCACGACGATCTTGACGCCGACATTTCGCTTCCATCCTGGGAGCCACCTCACCACAATCCAGAGGCGATCAAGGCCCTGACCAACGAATTGCGGAGCTTTGTGCGTAGCGGCCGCTTACGGGATTGCTGGCACCTCCCGCCCGCGGAGGTGTTTGACCTGGTTGGGGTTGGCGGAGAACTGCAGGAACACGAATGGGCGCGCGTGGACTGGTACGGCCCGCTGGAACTGTGGCGCGATCCCGAACACGAAGTCTCCGACATCCTTTACAACGGCCCACCCGGCGACCCCTTCTTCGTCGTCCAGCGCGGCGCTATGCTCAATACCGGCGTGACGGCGCATCCTGCGTGGATTGCGTGGACCCAGCGCCAGTTGCTGTTGCGGAGCTTTCGTCTCGAACCGTACGACGACTGGCCCGCGCCGATGATGCAGGGGGTGGCCGATGGCTTGCGCTTCGCCATCACCCGGCCGCCAGTTTCCCGTGATGGCGGCAGCCTGGCGATTCGCCTGCTCCCCGAGCGCTGGCGCACCCTCGACGATCTGGTGCAGGCCGGAATGCTTACCCGCGAGGCCAGCGACCTGTTGCTGGAGGCGCTGGCCGGCGGCGCTTCGGTGCTGGTGGCCGGACCAACCGGCTGTGGCAAGACGACGCTCACGGCGGGGTTCACCCAGGCGATCGGGGAGCGGATGCGGCTGGTGTTTGTCGAAGATGGCGGCGAGTTGCCCCGCGGGCCAAACAGCCTGCACATCGAAGTGAACGAAGAGGCGGCTTTCAGCCAGGCGGTGAAATTCGCCCTGCGGCAGAAGCCGGGTTACATCATCGTGGGGGAGGTGCGCGGCGGCGAGGCCATGGCCATGCTCCAGGCCGCCGCCACGGGCCATCCCGGCATCGGCACCATTCACGCTGGCAGCGTCCAGGGGGCGCTGCGCAACCTGGAGCGTATGGCCATGATCGGCCTGGCAGCCGAGGCCAGCGGCGGCGGGCAGGCCGCGGCCCAGATCGTGCGCGGGCTGATCACTTCGGATGTCGTCAGCTTGATTGTGGTGCAGATTGGCCGCACGGCCCGCGGGCGCCGGGCCGTGGTGGCGATCGAGGAAGTGCTGCGCCAGGGCGCCCAGGGCCAGAGCGGCGACGTGTTTCCCACCAATCCGCTCTTCCGCTACGACATCCGCGCGGATTGCCTGTTGCGGGTGGGAAACGTCAACGGCGCCTGGGGGTTGGGGCGCCTGTAGTCCCGGGCGGGGGTATGGGGGAACCCGGTTCCCCCATACCCCCGCTTGAGGGCGAGGCCCTCCCGGGGGCAGGGGGGTGGGGAAACCCGGTTTCCCCACCCCCCTCACCGAGGGCTTATGTTCACATTAGCCGTCCATGCGGCTTCGCCGCACAACGCCGCAATGAACATACGGTTGTTCTTGGGAGGGCTGCGCCCTCCCAAACCCTCCCGCGGGCGGAGGGATGGGGAAACCCGGTTTCCCCATCCCCCTGCGTGCGGGCGTAGCCCTCCCAAACCCTCCCGCGGGCGGAGGGATGGGGAAACCCGGTTTCCCCATCCCCCTGCGTGCGGGCGTAGCCCTCCCAAACCCTTCCGCAGGCGGGGGTGTGGGGGAACCTGGTTCCCCCATGTTCACATCAGGTCTTTTCGTGGAGGAATGGCACATGGAACTGGTGATCTTCTCGGCCATGGACGGGTTGCAGGCGCAGCTCGAGCAGTACGGCGACCTGGCCGTCCTGGCGCCTTCGCGGCTGGAGCAAGTGGTGCGTTTGCTGGAGGACGACCGCCCGCCCGAGGCGCTGTACCTTGATGATACGCGCCCGGCGGCGCTGCCCGACCTCTGGCGCATCATCACCCTGGCGCGCCGGGTTGGCGCGCGGGTGCTGGTGAACTTTAGCGGGCCAACCCGTGGGGCCCTCAACGATGCGCAGGCCGCCGGCCTGCCGGCCCTGAGCGAGCGCGACCCGGCTCGCGTGGCGGTCTGGCTCGCCGAACAGTTGCGCCTGGATCAGGCCACGCCTCCACGCCTGGCCATGGTCGCCATCGGCGCGGCCAAAGGCGGCATCGGCAAGACCTTTGCCACCTGCGTGCTGGCCGAGGGCCTGCGCCGACGCGGGCTGCGCGTGCTCGTGTGGGACAGCGACATCTCCAACCCCGGCCTGGTGCCGGCCTTTCGCATCCCCTCCAGCGCGCCGTCCTACCTGCACCTGATCCAGCGCGGCCCGGCCCACTGGGGGCCCGATGGCATCCGCCGCTTCATCTACCAGCCCGAGCACACCCGCGGCAGCGCCACGGGCTGGGGAGCGATCGATTTCCTGATCGGCTCGCATGCCGTGGCGCGGGCCGAGAACGACGTGCGGCTGCCCGACTGGCAGGGCTTCTACGAAGGCGTCGCCCATCTGGAGGGCTACGATCTGGTGCTGATTGACACGCCACCCGATTACCTGCGTCGGCCATATGCTACCCACGTGCTCCAGCGGGGCGGCGCGGTGGTGCTCCCGGCGCCGCCCGGCGCGCGCGAGCGGATGGGCGTCGGCCATCTGCTCGACCATCTGCGCGAGCACGCCCCGGAGCGCCTGGAGCAGTGCATGCTGCTCTTTATGGAGCCGGAACGGGGGGTGACGGCGACGGTGAAGGAAGTGGCGGCGCTGTTCGCCCGGCGCTACCCCCAGGTGAACAGCCTGGGCGCCCTGCCCCGCGCTCCCCGGCTGGCCAGTCTGGCCGATGAGCACGACGGGTACATCTCGATGCTCGACATCGGGCCGCACGGCCCGTTCGCCGCCGCCGTGCACCGGGTGGTCGACACCCTCTGCGGACGGCTGGGGCTGGCGCCGACCCTGCCGATGCCGCGCTCGAGCCTCTGGGCGCGCCTTAACGCCCGGCTACGCGGCGAGGGCGCCCCGGCTCCTCGCGCCCCCGCCATTGCCTGAGGAGCGTCCGGCAAGCTCTGGCACGGGGATTGGGAAATCTGGAGGAACAACCATGCCCACATCCACCCGGCGGCCCCTGCTGGTGATCGAAGACGGCGGCCTCACCGCCCTGCGGCCAGAGCCGGCCCGGGAGCGAGCGCCTGAGCCGATCAACGACCCCAACATCCTGCAGGTGGTGCGCGATGCCCTTCGCGACCGCATCAGCGCCGAACTGCTCGATCCAGTGGCCCCCGCCGCTACCCGCAACCCCGAGATCGTACGCGTGCTCCGGGCCGAGATCGGCGCGCAGATCGAACGCGGCTACGGCGCCCTGCGCGACCTGCCGACCGACGAACGCAGCCTGCTGCGGCTCTTCCAGGACGCCCTGGGCTGGGGGCCGGCCCAGCCCTACCTCGACGATGAGCGCGTCCAGGAAGTGAAGATCATCGGCGACGTGATCATGGTGCAAGAAGAAGGCGGCGACTTCAGCATCGCGCCCGAACGCTTCGCGAACCCGCGCGAGGCCCTCGACCGGGCTCTGCTGCTCGCGGCGCGGCTCAACGTGCCCCTGGATCGTTCGCGTCCCCAGGACACCCTGCCGCTGGCCCACGGCACGCGTATGCACGTCACCATCCCGCCCTGCACCCCCGAGGGCACGGCGCTGATCTGCATCCGGCGGGGGCGCCGCCACGCCTGGCGCCTCGATGATGTGCTCCGACGCGACGCCTGTAGCCCCGCGGTTGGCGACCTGCTCGGGTTGCTGGTGCGCGCCCGCTGCTCGTTCCTCATCGCCGGCGAGACCGGCAGCGGCAAGACCGCCCTGCTGGAAGCGATCGTCAATTCCTGGCCCGGCGAGCCGCACGTCATTACCATCGAGGATAACACCCTGGAGATCAACGTCCGCCACCGGGCCTGGACCCGCGAACTCGTCCAGACGGCGGTCGAGCGGGGGGCCTTTGGGCGCGCGGCCCGCGAGGTGCTGCGGCAGACGCCCTCGCTCGTCGCGCCGGGCGAAACCCGCGCCGAAGAGGCCGGGGCCATTCTCGCGGTGGCGGTGAGCGGGCATGCCGTGGTCACCACCATTCACGCCCGTTCCGCCGCTCGCGCGGTGCAGCGGTTCGCCGACTGCGCGGCTATGCCCGGCGCCTACATCTACGAGGGCCGCCGCGACAACGCGCTGGAAGATCTCTGCGACAACTTCCACGTGGTCATCCACCTGGAGAAAACCGCTGGTCGGCGCTACATCAGCGAGGTCGCGCTCCTCGACGGCGCCGAAGCCGGCGGCGAGCGGTCGCGCCCACGGATGATCGAACTGGCCCGCGCCGAGGTCGCAGGCGACGGCCTGACCTGGCGCGTCGCCGCCCGCGTCGAGGGCCAGACCCTGGTCTGGGACGGCTCCGAGCGCACCCCCGCGGCGCTGCGGCGCCGGCTGGAGTTGCTGCGCCTCCAGACGCCAACGCCGGTTGCCGCTACCGGTCAGGTAGCGGTGGAGACCAGCGTCGCCCGGGCCGATACCGCGACGAGCGCCGGTGAGACGGGGCAGGCCCTGGCGATCCTCGAACGGGCCTGGCGCGACCGGCGCGATGAGCGACTGGTCGCCGCCGCGCAACGGGCCATCCAGACCGACTTGCGCCTGGCGCAACGTCTGGCCGGGCAGGCCCGGGCTGCCGAAACGGCCGTGCGGGGGGCGCTGGCGTCCGGCGACTGGCCGGCGGCGCGGGACGCCTACGCGGCGCTTGCCGCCAGCCTGCCACTCTTCGCCGCCCATACGCCCACCGGCGGCTGGGCGACCCTGGAAGCCCTGATCGCCGCGGGTGAGGAGAATGACCGGCTGGCCGGCGAACGGATCGCGCAGGCCCGCGCGGCCCTGGAGCGCTCGCGCCCCCGCGATGCCGCCGACCTGCTCGCGTCCCTCGACCCGGGGCGCCTCTCGCCGCCGCTCGCATTGGATCTACTCCAGACGCGGCGCGAGGCCCTGCTGGCATTGCAGGCCAGCGGCGAGGTCGGAGCGGCGGCCCTGGCCCCGGTTGAGGCGGCCATCAGCGCCCTTGAGCAGAGGAGGAACGCATGAACCCGCTTACCACCCATCCCGAATCGGCCTGGCTGGTGATGGCAACCGCGCCGGCCCTGGCCGCCGCAGCCATCCTCGTCATCGCCTTGCTGCTGCGCCGGCCCCTGGCGCTCCTCGTGGCCCAGGCGCGCCACCGCAGCCGGCGCCCGCCGAGTCGCCTGACCAGCGCGCCGGCGCTGGTGTGGACGCCTGAGACCCTTGCGCCCGAACGGCTGGTGGCCTGGTGCCTGGGGATGGCCCTGGCTCTCGCGGTGACACTCACGCTGATCGCGCCCCTGCACCTGGCCCTGTTGCTGGGCGCGCCCCTGACGCTCCTGGCCGGCTGGGGGCTGCTCGTCGCGGCGGAACGCCGCTACGTGGCCCGCCTGGAGACGGAACTGACAGCGGCAGTGGGACGGCTGGGCGCGTTGCTCAAAGGGGGAGCCAGCCTGCGCACCGCCCTTGAGCAGATCGTCGCCGAGTTGCCTACCGGCCCCCTGCGCGCCGAGTGGAACTTCCTGATCACGCGCCAGGGAGCGCCCCTGGACGATGGCATCGCCACCCCTCAGCAGGTCATCGCCGCCCTGGCCGATCAGACCCCCTCGCGCCGCCATGCCACCCTGCTCAACCACCTGGGGGCGGCGGCGGCGCAGCCCCTCGACGTGCTGACCCGCCGCTGCGAGGCGGCCTACGAGGCGCTGCAGGCCATCGAGCGGCGCCGCGACGAAGTGGCCACCGAACTGGCCCAGGTGCGCTACAGCGGCGTGGCGGTCGGCCTGGCCGGGATTGGCATGGCGCTGTACCTCGTCTGGAGCCAGTGGGAGCGGGTGGTGCAGGCCTATTCCACCCCCGCGGGCGTGCTGGTGGGCCCGCTGGTGATTGGCGCCCTGGGGTTGCCCATCGTCGGCGGGGTGCTGCTCGCTCGCTTCGAGGATGTCGATTATTGATCGGACCTACGCGGTGCAGGGGGATGGGGAAACCTGGTTTCCCCATCCCCCTGCTCGAGGGCCAGGTCCTCCCAGGCCCTCCCGCGGGAGGCGCGCTGCGCCCAGGGGTGGTAGGTGAGGCCAGGGCACGAACCATATCCAACCAACGGAGGAACTCCCATGCCTGATCTATTGATCGTTCCCGGAGCGCCGTACTGGGCACTTTCACTGGCCGGCGCGCTGCTGGCGCTGCTCGGCCTGACGCTGCGACGCGGCGCTCTGGCGCCCGCGGTCGCGCTTGTCCGCGCCGAACGGCTCGATGCGACCGGGCGGCTGGTCGCCGGCCAGATTGCCGGCGGCGTCGTGGCGGCGCTGTTGCTCCTGGCTGCCAGTGTGGGCGGCGCGCGCGACATGCCGCGCGCCTTGCTCCTCTGTGGCGCGCTGGGGGCCTATCTCGGCCTGGGGTTGCTGCTCCCACGGCTGCCGGAGCGACGCCGCGAACGCGAGGCCGCGGCCCTGCGCCGGCTGACGCCGGGCTTCGTGGCCTTCGTGCGCGTGGCCCTCGGCAGCTTCGAGGCTCCGATCGAGATCATGCGCCGCTACGTGGCGCGCCCGTATCCCCGTCTCGCGCCGATGCAAGCCCTGGTGAGCGAGGCGTTGGACCTGAGCGCCGATCTGCGCCTGCGTCCCTTCGCCGCTCTGGCCCACGCCGCCCGTGACCGCGGCTGCCGCGAATTGCTCGATGTCGCGCGGGCACTGGCGCAGGCCGAAGCCGAGGGCAGTCCGGTCGAGCGTGTGCTGGCGGCGCACCAGGCCACGTTGACCCTGATCCTGCAAGGGGAGTTCAAACGAGCCGTGCGGCGACGCACGCTCTACCTCTTACTGATGGTCGCCGTCAGCCTGGTGGTGGGTATCCTGATCAACCTGCTCTTCGTGATGACCGCCGGCGGCAGCCTGTTTACCCGCCTGGGGTGAGGCCCACCGGCGCTTCGCCTGACGCGGCGACCCGCTCGCTCGACGCGGCGACCGCGGGCCACCGCGTGGCCAGGAGCGCCGCCCCTGACAGGAAGCCGAGGAGCAGCATGCCGTACAGCTTGTAGGAGATGCCCAGCAGGCTCAACACGCCCGTCACCGTTCCGTTGAAGAACGACCACTGGTTGCCGTAGGCGATCAAGGCGAAGCTCAAGCCGAGCGCCAGCAGGAACCCCAGGGGCGCCCGCCGTCCCTGTAGGTGCAACAGCATGGCGGCGAAGGGGAGGACCAGCAAGGTCTGGTAGTGCATCCAGGCAGCCGGGACGCACAGCACCATGAGTAGGAGAAAGAGACCGTATTGCAGGGCGAAGGCCGGGCTGCGCCCGTCGGTGGGGATCAGGGCAAGCGCGCACACGACCAGCGCCGCGCTTGCCGACAGCGCCGTGCCCAGCAGCCGCAGCGTCTGGTCCTGAAAAATAGTTGCCGACATCGGTGAAACGGCGAGCCGGGCGACAAATCCCGAAAGGGTCTGGTTCTCGATCCAGGCGGTGGTGCCGCCGATCTTCGGCAACACCTCAAACAGGTAGACGCGGTGCATCTCCCAGCCCATCACCGCGACGGCGAGCGCGTTGAAGAGCAGCATCCCCAGGGCGAAGCCCCATAGCCCGGCCCAACGGCGCTTGAGCACGAAGAAGGCCAGCAGTGCCACCGGGTAGAGCTTGAACAGGGCGCCGAGGGCCACCAGCGCCCCCGCAAGACCATCGCGTTCCGCGCGCAGCGCCCAGAGCGCCGCGGTCAGCGCGAACAACAGCACCAGGTCAATCTGCCCGAAGGCAATGGTGTCGGCCAGGGGGCGAAAATTGAACACGATCAGCAGGGCCGCGGCGCTCAACGAGAGCAGGGGCAGACGCCACATCCGCAGCCAGAGCAGGGCCGTGGCGATGATCAGGGCGACGTTTATCACCCGGTGGGCCACCAGCACGCTCTGGCCATCGAAGGCGCGCACCAGCGGCACGAAGAACATCCCGTAGAACGGCGGCACCTTGAAGACATGGCCGAAGTGATTGGTCGCCACCGCCTCCAGGTCGTAGAGCGAGCCGCCGTTCACCCAGGCGCGCGCGCCGCGGAAGAGGATCCAGAAGTCGGGGGCCTGGCGGGTGAAGGCATACCACAGACTCCAGCCCAGGTGCAGCCCCGCGGCGGCAGCCAGCGCCACCAGGGCGATCCGCGCGCCACGGGTTCGCCCTTCGCCGGGGGGCAGGCGGCGGCCACGCAGCACCCACCAGAGCGGCCAACCCGACCCCAGCGCGCCCGCCAGCGCCACGCCCACGCCGACCGTCCAGGACGAGGGGCCAAGGGAGGTAGCGCCATTCCAGACCATGAAGCGCTGGTAGAGGACGGCCATCCAGTAGGCTACGGCCAGCACGATCGCCGCATGCTCCCCCGCGACTAGCAACCGGGCGCCAGATCCGCCAGGGCGCCCGGAGGCCACGGGGGTTAGTGGCACGAGCAGGCGAATGATCAGCACCCCCAGGCAGGCGATAGCGGCGAGAGCGACGAAGTGCTCAAGGTACGGCAACACCTCCAGGGATCGCGCCACAATACCCAGGGCGATGAGGGCTGCGCCGGCGACTGTGCTGAGCAATGCCGCGCGGCTGCCGGCCCCGGCGAGGCGCAGCGCGGCATAGGTAACGGCGCCAATGCCTAGCGCGCACAGGGCGAGCCAGAGGCAGGGCAGCAGCAAGGCGCCACCCTGGGGAATGAGCCGCGCGTCAAAGACCACCACCCCCAGGTGGCGCCCGTCGCTCACGATAAGAGGAGCGTCGCTTAGGAGATCCACCTGCATCACATCACTGGCAGAGAGCCGCGACGGTAGCAGGATGTGGTAGTTCCGCGGGAGATAGTCGCGCAGGATGAGGGAGGTTACCTCGGTGTCGTCTATGATCAGCCTGACGACCGGGGGAGCGGAACGTTCGGGGCGGCTGTCAAGCAACGCCAGCGCGAGAACGGAGGGAACGCCGGCGGGCGGGCGGGGCAGAAGCAAGGTCGAGTCCCCATCGGTCCAGCGCATGGAACGCCCGCCCAACTGCTCCGGCTCGTGGAACCCCCGGACGAAGCGATGATCGTTGCCCCCCACATCAATGGTGAGGGGCCAGGCGAGGACATAGGCTGCCCAGAGGATCGCCAGGGCGATGGTGGCGGCCAGGAACGCGCGGAGCGCCTCGGCCAATAACGGAGCGACCCTGGCCCTCCTGGTCGGTGTATCAGATACAGCCTCTGTCATAGGTGGCACAATCCCTCCTCATCCTGCGCGCTGGCCGCCCGATTATACCCTGATCTCACACCCTAACGTGAAAATAGGCTCTCGGCGAGGAGGTGGGGAAACCGGGTTTCCCCACGCCCCCGCCCCGCCGGGGAATGGGGAAACCGGGTTTCCCCATTCCCCGGCCCGCGGGAGGGTGTGGGCGGGCGCCGCCCTCCCGGCAACAACCTTTTTTCATTCCCGTTGGGGTGCGGCATAGCCGCGATAAACTGCTCTTAACAAGAGCCGCTGCTTCCGGTACAATGCCGGAGTTGCGCAACGTTGCTTCGACACAGCTTACCGGGAGCATCCATGGCCCATCATTGCACCACCCATTTTGCTCGCCTGTTGTGTCTCATGACCCTGGTCGCCATCCTGATGCCTGTCGCTGCGCTTGCGGCTGCGCCCGGCAAGGTCAGGGCCGATCCCCGGCAGACGCGCCTGCCGCGCGTCATGGTTGAAGGTGAGAGGCTGATCGCCGGTGGAACGCCCTTCGAGGTGCGCGGGGTCAACTACACCCATACCACGACGACCCCGCCGGGTTGCCCGGAGTTGCACTTCGGCGCCGACAGCCGCTGCCCCTGGGACCAGGCGGCGATTGATGCCGACTTCGAGCGCATGCGCGCGCTGGGAGTGAACACGGTGCGGGTGTTCCTCAACTACTACGTCTTCGGCGGGGCCCGCGCCGACACGCCCGGCTACGCGATCGAACCAGCGCTCGACCACCTGGAGGCGCTCGTCGAGAGCGCCAACCGGCACGGGATGTACGTCATGCCCGTGCTGCTGGCGAAGTACCCGCAGGATCAGTTCACCCCGGAGGGCTTCGCGCGCGCCCTGGACTGGCACGTGCGGCCCGTGGTCGGGCTTCTGGCGGGCAAGAGCGGCATTCTGGCCTGGGATCTCTTCAACGAGCCTGACATCGGCAGCCCGATCGATCAGCGCTGCTGGGATTGGGACAACCGCGACTTCCCCCTCTGCGTGCAACTCGCCGAAGCGCGGATCGCCTTTCTCACGCGGCTTCACTACGAAGTGAAGTGGATCGATCCGCTGCAGATGACCACCATCGGCATGGCCTTCGCCAAGAGCTACTTCCGTCCCGAGGCGGTGCCATCACCGCTGGCCGGACTGGTGGATGTCTACTCGTTTCACTACTACGATGACGACCCCTACGACTCCGGGCGCTACGTCGCCCACTGGTACTACGGCGAAGGCTTGCCGCGCGACCTCGAACGGGGCATCGCCGAGTTGCGCGCCCTGGGCCGGGACAAGCCGGTGGTCGTCAGCGAACTGGGTTTTCCCAGTGGGCAGGGCTACCGTCGCGACACAGGCGAATTGCGCCGCGACCTGCGGATCGGGCTACAGGCCAGCCGCGACGCTGGCGCCACGGGCGTAATCCTCTGGCCGTTCCAGCCCACCCCGGAGGAACTGGTCGGCGACCTGTTCACGGCGCCATAGCAGCCAGCGTTGAGCATGGGGAACCTGGTTGACCCGCTCATCTCCAGGCGGCGTTGGGGGCGCTGGCGCTTGCCTGTGTCCCTCCAGCCATCCGTGCGGCTGCGCCGCACCCCGACGGGATGCACAAAGGTTGTTCCTGGGAGGGCTGCGCCCTCCCAAACCCTCCCGCCGGCGGGGGCATGGGGAAACCCGGTTTCCCCATGCCCCTGCCCCAGCAGCTTATTTTCACGTTAGGGATCAGATCCCCAGCACCTCGCGCACCAGCGGGTACAGGGAACTCTCGCGCAGCGCCAGCGGATCGACCGTTCCCGCGTAGACCTGGTCGGCCAGGGCCCGCTCCTTCATCGCGACAAGCTCACGCCCCTGCACGCGATCGCGGAACGCGCCGTGCTTGAGCAGCAGGGCCGCTTCGTTGCGCGGCGCAAGCCGCCCCGCAAACACGCGGTGCGGCGCGCGCGCCTCGAGGCCGAGACCGTCGCAGCGGTCGAGCAACTCGCGGTCGATCTCCTGGCGGTAGATCGGCTTCACCGTGGGTTGATCGCGGTAGAGATCACGGTAGTAACTGACCGGATAGTTGCCCAGCCGGGCCAGCAACTCGTTGATGCGTATCCAGTGTTGCTCGTTGGGAATGTGCAGGTAGTCCCAGACCACAAAGTCGACGTCAGCGTCGGCGCAGGCTCGCACCAGCGAGCGCAGCGCGGTCTGGCGGTCGGTGACATAGGGAATAATCGGCACGATCGCCACCCCGACCGGCACACCGGCGCGCTTCAACTCGCGCAGCATTTCCAGCCGCAGCGCGGGCGAGGGAGCCTTGCCCTCCAGCCGTTCACTCAGGTGCGGATCGGCGGTCACCAGGGTGGTCATCACCACGGCCAGGCTGCGCTCGTTCATGCGCTGGAGCAGGGGCTTATCCTCCAGCACCATGGCGCTCTTGGTGAGCAAGAGACAGGGTTGCTCACGTTCGGCAAGCACCTGCAGCGTCTGCCGGGTGAGGCGGTAGATCTGCTCTGCGGGTTGGTACGGATCGCTGAGGGCGGTGATGGCGATCAAGTCGCCGCGATCTACGCCTTGCAGCTCGACGGCGAGGCGCTGGGGCAGGTCGAGTGGAACGTGGATCCGTTCGTTCAGCGGCCGTTCCTGGTAGATCCAGCTATCGCAGTACGGACAGCCCAGTTCGCAGCCGGTGTAGACGCTGAGGGTGTAGCTGGAGAGAAAAAACTCGTTGATCGTTGGCCGCCGCGGACTCAGGGCCGGGCGCTCTGCTAGCGTCTCACGAATATAATAGGCCATGGGGCACCTGTCCACCTGTGCGGCTTGCATGCAGGGCTGTGGCAACGTCTTTGGGGCTTGCCCCCAACCCCGGGGATCGGGTTGGTGTTCCAATCCCCCCGCGGGAGGCAGACGTTGCATCGGCCCCGGGCTTGCATGAGACCATATTCGATTGTAACAGCATCCGGGCGAAGCGCAAGGCGCTTGCGCCTCCGGGGCATCGGCGCTACAATCGCGCCGCTATGAGCCACGGACCACCGCGCGTCGCCGCGATTGTCGTCAGTTACAATACCGCCGCCCTGCTGCGCGACTGTCTGGCTTCGCTGCGCGATTGTACGCTGCCGCTGCGCGTGGTGGTGGTAGACAACGCCTCGCGCGACGGCAGCGCGGCCCTGGTGCGCAACGAGTTCCATGAAGCGGAACTGCTTGCGCTGGAACACAACCGCGGGTTCGCCGGGGGCATCGCGGCCGGTCTGGCCCATCTCGAGGGCCGCAGCGCGGGCGCATGCGCCGATGACGCCAGAGCCTCCTTCCCGGGCAGGACAATCTCGCGTTTCCATCTCTCGATCCCCTATGTGCTCATCCTCAATCCTGACACGGTGGTGCATCCTGGCGCGATCGAGCACATGGTCGCCTTCCTGGAGGCTCACCCGCGAGTTGGATTGGTAGGACCGCGGCTGCTCAACCCCGATGGCACGCTGCAACCGGCGGCGTTTCGCTTTCCGACCCTGCTGATGACCGCGCTCGACCTGTTCCCGCCGGGCGAGGTGCTGCCGGGGCGGCTGTATGGCTCCTGGTGGCACGGACGCTACCCGCAGGAGCGGGGCGAAGAGCCCTTTCCGATTGATCACCCCCTGGGCGCGTGCATGCTTACCCGCGCCGAGGTGCTGGCGACCATCGGCGCCCCGGACGAAGCATACTTTATGTACAGTGAAGAGATCGAGTGGTGCTGGCGCATCCGGCAGGCCGGCTGGGCGATCTGGCAGGTACCGGCGGCGCGGGTGACCCACGTGGGTGGCGCGGCCACCACCCAGGTGCGCTGGCCGATGCTGGTGGCGCTCTGGCAGAGCCGTGACCGGTTCGCCGCCATGCGCGGCCCGCCCCGGCGCCTCGCGGCCCACCGGGCCATCGTGCGCGCCGGTATGGTGCGGCTGACCCTTCGGGCCTGGCGCGTCTATCTGCGAGGGCGCATCGATCGGGACGAACTGCGCGCGCGCCTGCTGGCATATGGGCGGATCTTTCGATTCTAACGTGAACATAAGCCCTCGGAGAGGGGGATGGGGAAACCGGGTTTCCCCATCCCCCCGCCCGCGGGAGAGTTTGGGGGCGCAGCCCCCGAGCAGGGGGATGGGGAAACCCGGTTTCCCCACGCCCCCACCCGCGGGAGGGTTTGGGAGGGCTGCGCCCTCCCAAGAAGAACCTCTTTTCATCCTGTTCGTGTGCGGCGGAGCCGCATGGACGGCTGGGAGCGCGGGCATCTTGCCCGTGTAGACGCGACTGAGGGCGGGACGCCCTCGCTCCCAGGCGCTGGTGTTACCCCAGGTGTGAACAGGTACCGTATCGGGAACGCCTTGCATCCGTAGCGTTCCGATGCTATAGTAGCAGTGAACTGGCAACAACCGTTGAGTTGGCGGCCTCAAGGTAGTGCCGGTATCTGAACAGGATTATCAGATGTATGAGGTGGAGCCAGGGAGATTTCCCGGTGTTGCGCTTGTTCCTCTACCCCTGGTCACCGGTAACGCGCGTCGGCGGCACGATGCGATGACTGGCGCTGTTGGGCCAATGAGCACGACGCGCCCGCGTAGTCATCGCGCCCCGATTCGCGTTCTGCGACCGCTGGCGCTGCATTGCAGCGCCCCGATGGGTAGCCCCATGCCAACCCCGAAGTATCTCCTGCCTGCCTTACGACCCACAACACAGGAGCAGATCAACAACCAATGTACGAGCAACGGCGACCCGACGTCGCAGTCTTCATTGACTTCGAGAACGTCTACGTAAGTGTCCGCGATAAGCTGAACGCAAATCCGAATTTTGAAGCGATTATGGACCGCTGCGGCGATCTTGGCCGCGTGGTCATCTCGCGAGCCTACGCCGACTGGTACCGCTACCCCCGCGTCACGAGCGCCCTCTACGCGAACGCGATTGAGCCGATCTACGTGGCGACCTACTACTACGACAAGGACATGGGGCGCACCGGCCGGGCGATTAAGAACAGCGTCGATATGAACCTGTGCATCGACGCGATGAAGACGCTGTTCACCAATCCCAACATCAGCCGGTTCGTGCTGGTAACCGGCGACCGCGATTTCATCCCCCTGGTCAACAGCATCCGCCAGCAGGGGAAGGAAGTCTACATCATCGGTATCGGCGGGGCGGCGAGCACGCACCTGGCCCAGAGCGCCGATGAGTTCGTGTTCTATGAACAACTGGTTGGCAAGACGCCGGGCGGTTCCGCCGCCGCTACGGCGATTGCCGGCCGTGCCACTGAGTTGAACCGCAGCCCCGAGCCGGTCCTCGAGCCGCCCCTCGAGCCGCCCCGCGAACCGGTGGTTGAGTCTCCCCCCGCGCCAGTCGCCGAACCCGATATCTACGATGTCCTGGTGGAGGCCATCCACCTGGTGCGTAAGCGTGGCTATGTCTCCACCCTGGGCTCGATCAAGCTGGTCATGAAGGAACTGATGGGCGGCGACTTCAAGGAGAGCCGCTACCGCGATCTCAATGGGCGTCCCTTCGCGAAGTTTAAGGACTTCGTGGTTGACGCCGAGAAACGCGGCAAGGTGCAGATCTTTACGAACGGCACGGTCAACGAGGTCTTCCTTCCCGGTGAGGACCCGTATAAGCTCTCTCAGTTCGCCGCCGCCCTCAGCGAAGAACTGCCGGTCGAGCCGGTGATGGATACAAGCGTCCTGACCAATGGCCGCAAGGAGTTGTCACGCACGATCAGCGCCGCGATTGTCGTGGAGTCGGGCGCTCCCACGGGCGGGCGTCGCCGCCGGCGCCGCTCGCGCCGCAGCCAGAACACAGGCGCGCCCGTGGAGCCGCTCGATGTCCAGGAGGTTGAGGCCGACCTCGATGAACTCGACTATACGCCGCCCATCGAGGCGGAGCCAAAGCTCCTGGAGGAGGGACTCTTCGCCCTCGATGAACTCGAGCAGTCGGTTGAAGATGTCGCCCTCAGCGTCGAACATCTGGCCGACCAGATCGCCTTCGCGGTCGAGCACATGGCAGAGGAGATCGGTGACGTCGCCGCGATTGCGCCCCCCGAGGAGCCTGCCCTCGATGCGTCCCTCGTCGAGGCGTATACCGAAAGCTCAGATGAACCCGTTGCCTATGCCGCGCCGGACATCACGGCCGGGAGCGATGAGGAACCGGTCGCTGCGTCTGCGATGGCGGCCCCGGCGCTCGATGCGGCCGTGGCCGAAGCGCCGCCGCCCGCCGAAGAGCCTGACCTGACGGCTCCGGCGCTCGATGCGGCCGTGGCCGAAACGCCGCCCGTCGAAGAGCCTGACCTGACGGCCCCGGCGCTCGATGCGGCCATGGCCGAAGCGCCGCCGCCCGCCGAGGTGCCCGAACCGCTCGCCGAAACCGCACTTGAAGGCGATGAGGGCGGCGATACGTTCGAATTGCTCGATCCCGTCGTGTTCAGCGACGAGGAGTGGACGATCTTCCGCGAGATGATGGCCAGTTTCACCCGGCCCGTCTCGTTCCAACAGATCTTCGACACGCTCCGCGAACGGCGCAAGGAGCATAATCTGGCCCGCACCAATGAGCAGTTGCGCTCGATGGTCAAGCAGGCGATCAATTCCGGCATGCTCGAGCGGAGCGGCCGCGGGAAACGGGTCTACTATACCCTGAAAGCGGAGTAACCACCCACTGCGGGAGCCAGTGTGATTGTGAAGATCTGCGGCCTGCGTCGCGCTGACCATGCCAGCGCCGCCGCTGCCGCCGGGGCGGATTGGATCGGTCTGGTCTTCGCGGCGAGCAAACGGCAGGTGAGTGTAGCGGAAGCCAGCGCCATCGCCATAGCGCTGCGCGAGGGCGTCACTCCTCCGCCGTTGCTCGCCGGTCTCTTTGTGAACGAGGCCCCCGCCACGATTACCGCTATCGCCCACGCCGTGGGGCTTGACCTGATCCAGTTGAGCGGTGATGAGCCGGTCGAGTACGCCGATGCGCTGAGGTTGCCCGTCCTGAAGACCATCCGGCTCACCGGCGCGCCCGCCGAGCAGGCATGGATCGCCCGGGCGCGACGCGAACAGCCGGAGCGCGAAGCTGTCTCCGCCCGAACTCCGCCACGGGTGTTGCTGCTGGTAGACGCCCACGTGCCCGGGTCCTATGGCGGCACCGGCACGCCGGCCGACTGGTCGCGGGCCGCCGCGCTTGCCGCCCAGACGCCGCTGATCCTGGCAGGGGGATTGCATCCGGCCAATGTGGCCCGGGCCATCGCCACGGTACGGCCAATCGGCGTTGACGTGAGCAGCGGTGTGGAAACTGACGGCGTCAAGGACCCAGCCAGGATCGAGGCCTTCATTGCCGCAGTACGCTCAGCCTAGAACACGTTCCCCGGCGCGGGCGATCATCCGCGCCCTGCGGGCCATCGGCGGTCTGGCCCTGCTTGCCCTGGTACTGCGCTGGGTGTTTCTCCGCCTGCGCCGGGTGGTGCTGCGCCCCACGGCGTATACCACGCCCCCCATCGAACCCGACGCGATCAGCCCGCGGCAGCGCCGCATCGTCCTGAGCGACCTGCACCTCGGCGGCGGCGACCATCTCGATGATTTCGACGATGACGCCGCACTGATCGCCTTCCTCGACCACTACGTCTCCAGCGAACCTACGGAATTGATCCTGGCCGGTGATACGATCGAGTTTCTCCAGGTGCGCTTGCCCGACCTCGAGGACGACGAGTACAGCGATGCCGCCGCCGCGCGGCGCATCGAGGCCGTGATCCGCGCCCATAGCGGGGTCTTCGAGGCCCTGGCGCGTTTTGTGGCCCGGCCCGGAGCGCAACTTACCGTGCTGATCGGCAATCACGACTTCGAACTGCATTACCCCGCCGCCAAGGCTCGTCTGCGCGCGGCTCTCGGCCTTGCGCCCGACGACCCGCGCCTGCGCTTCGGGGTCAGTTACCACGGGGGCGGCGTCTACATCGTGCACGGCAACCAGTTCGACGGCTGGAACCGCTTTGTCTACTTCGATGGCATTGCCGAGCCGTTCGAGGTCGTGCGTGGCACCCAGATGGTCAAGGAGGTCATCAATGACCTGGAGGATGAGCCGCTGGCCATCGCCCCCTTGATTGACAATGTCAAACCCTCCTCGGCGCTGTTCTGGTACCTGCTGGCCCTGCCACAGTTACGCACGCCGGCAGCGCGGCGCTTCCTGGCGCGCGGGGTCGCGGGCTTTCTGCAGGTAGTGGCCTGGCCCGAACCGCACCAGATGCCGATCACCGGCGAAGGCCCCGGTGGCATATTGAGCGCCCCGGCGCTGCGTGGCCTCTGGCGCTGGGGCGCCAGCCTCCGCCGCGGGCGCGTGGCCCGCCATCGTGAAGTGGCGCGCCAGGTTGGCATGGTCGCCAGCGCGGTTGAACCGCCCGACGACATGATCGACCAGGTGCAGAGCGAAGCGACCCGCCAGGTGGCCCGCGAGGTGCGCGCCTTCAATGACCGTTTCGCCCGCGAGATGCTGCGCATTGCCCGCAGTCCCGCCCATCGGGATGACACCCTGTTTGTCTGCGGCCATACCCACCTGGCCCGCATTGTGCCCCTCGGGATGGGCCAGTACTACATCAATACCGGCACATGGACCGAGATTATCTACGACATCGCGACCATGCGCCGCCAGGAACAACGCTTTCCCTTTCTTGAGATCACCTACCCTGATGGCCCGCAGCCGCGGTCGCGCCTGCTGGTGTGGATCGATCCGGAAACGCCGCCCCAACCCTGGCGCGAAGGCTCGGTGTTGCGCCTGCCCCGCTCAGGCCCGCCAGCAACCTCGCAGACCACCGCTGATCGGGTATAATGAGGAAACTCGTCGCGCCCGTGCTTCCAGTCTCGGCTTGCGGGCGCTCGCCTTGCGCCTGTTCCAGTCAATCAGGAGGAAAGCGTATGAAGGTCCTCGTTCGCATTCTCGGCGTCGCCGCTCTGGTCGCGCTGGCAGTGGTCATTTTCCGCGCCATCCGCCAGTACCGCGAGGACAGCGTCTTTGATCTGGCCCCCGCTCCCGCTAGCGGCGACGGCCAGCGGCGCAGCATCAGCCCTGAACTGCTGAGCATCCTCGCCGATCCCGGCGACAAGGGGCCGGTCGAACTGATGACCGACAGCAACGGCAAGGAGTGGCTGGTGAACCGCCGCAACGGGTACCGCTACCCGGTCGAGGACGGCATTCCGATTATGCTGCTCGAAGAGGGGGAGAAGAATAAGGATGAGAGCCTGATCCAGCGCTAGGACCGGTACATTGCACATAAGTTCTTCGCCCCGACCCTGACCCTCCCCCGCTGGAGGAGGGCGTCCGCGGCGCCTCCCCCCCGTGCGGGGAGGTTGGGAGGGGGGCCGTGCTGCGCGCAGCGCCTTCTGTGCAAGGTGTTGGCGCCAGGACCAGGTTCACACCTGCGCTCCCGTTGGCGGGGCGCGGGGAGAGCCTGCGGCCCTCGAACGAGAGCATGGCATTCGCCAGATCCTCGATGGTGATGTTGGCGGGGCGCGGGGAGGGCCTGCGGCCCTCCAACCCTTTCCGCCGAGGAAGTGAGTCCAGTGCATGGCAAGTGTGCCTGATGCTCAACGGCCGGGCCGCTTCGGTCCGTATGGCGGGCGTTATGTGCCCGAAACGCTGATGCCCGCCGTCACGGCCCTCGAGGCAGCCTACGCGGCGGCATCCGCCGATCCGTCGTTCTGGGAGGAACTGGCCCATCTGCACCGCACCTACACCGGCCGTCCCACGCCGCTGAGCTACGCCGCGCGCCTGACCGCGCACTGCGGCGGGGCGAAGATCTACCTCAAGCGCGAGGATCTGGCCCATACCGGCGCCCATAAGATCAACAACGCCCTGGGCCAGGGGTTGCTCGCGCGGCGCATGGGCAAGCGCCGGGTGATCGCCGAGACCGGGGCTGGGCAGCACGGCGTCGCTACCGCCACGGTCTGCGCGCTGCTGGGTCTGGAGTGCGTGGTGTACATGGGCACGGAAGATATGGCCCGGCAGCGGCCGAATGTCTTTCGCATGCGCCTGCTGGGGGCCGAGGTGCGCGGCGTGGATAGCGGCTCGCGCACCCTCAAGGACGCGATTAACGAGGCCATGCGCGACTGGGTGACCAACCCCGATAGCTACTACCTCCTCGGCTCGGCCCTCGGCCCGCACCCATACCCCACGATGGTACGCGACTTCCAGAGCGTGATCGGGCGCGAGGCCCGCGAGCAGATCCTGGCCGCCGAGGGCCGCCTCCCCGACGTGATCGTGGCCTGCGTGGGCGGTGGCTCCAACGCTATCGGGATCTTTCACCCCTTCCTGGGCGACGCGAGCGTGGCGCTCCGCGGGGTGGAGGCGGGCGGGCGCGGCCCGCGCCTGGGCGACCACGCGGCCCGCTTTCTCGCCGCCAACCCCGGGGTGCTCCAGGGCACGTACTCCTACGTGTTGCAGGACGAGGCCGGCCAGATCGCCCTTACCCACTCCATCTCCGCCGGGCTGGATTACGCCAGCGTCGGCCCGGAACACGCCTGGCTCCACGATACTGGCCGCGCGACCTACACCAGCGCCGACGATGAGGAGGCCCTCGATGCCTTCGAGCTATGCGCGCGCCTGGAGGGGATCATTCCCGCGCTCGAGAGCGCCCACGCCGTCGCCGAGGCCCTGAAGCTCGCCCCACGGCTGGGAGCCGACCAGCTTGTCCTGGTCAATCTGTCCGGTCGCGGCGATAAGGATATTTTCACCGTCGCCGAGGCCCTGGGGGTGGCGATCTGAGGCGCGAGGGCCGCGCCCTCCCGCACCCTCCTGACGTGAACATAAGCCCTCGGCGAGGGGGGTGGGGAAACCGGGTTTCCCCACGCCCCGGCCCCGCAGGGGAATGGGGAAACCCGGTTTCCCCGTTCCCCCACCCGCGGGCGGGTCTGGGAGGGCGCAGCCCTCACGCAGGGGGATGGGGAAACCGGGTTTCCCCATCCCCCTACCCGGTGGGAGGGTCTGGGAGGGCTACGCCCTCCCAGGAACAACCGTATGTTCATCGCGGCGTTGTGCGGCGGAGCCGCATGGACGGCTGGTATGAAGACGTGTGTCATCCTCAACCCCGCCGCAGGCCGGGGCGCTGCCGGCAGGGCCCGCGACGAACTGGAACAGGCCTTGCGCCGCGCCGGGGTAGACTATACGCTCTTCACCACCCACGCTCGCGGTGGGGCGGTCGAACTGGCTGCGCAGGCGTCCGAACAGGGCTTTGCCTGCGTCGCCGCCGCCGGGGGCGATGGCACGGTCAACGAAGTGGTCAACGGCATCCTGGCCGCGCGCCAGGCCGGCACGGGCGATGCCGCCCTCGGCTTGCTGCCGCTCGGCACCGGCTGCGACTTCGCCAAAATGTTCCCCGGCTTCGACACCGGCGGTCTGCCCAGCATGGCCTACCGCCTCGCCGCCGGGAGAATGACGAGTGTAGATCTTGGCGCGATCAGCGTCGAGAGCGGCGGCCTCGAACTGCGCCGGGTCTTCATTAACGGCCTCGGCGCGGGCATTGACGCCCAGGTGGCCGTCGAGGTCCAGAACCTGCCCGGTCTGACCGGCCTTGCCGCCTACATTGTCGCCTCGCTGCGGGCCCTGGCAACCTACAAGCCCGCGCTGATGAGCGTGCGCTATGACGGCAAGGAACTCCACAAACGGCTCTTCTTCGCTACCGTCGCCAGTGGGCGCTGGCAGGGCGGCGGCTTCCTCCTCACCCCCGCGGCGAAACTCGATGATGAACTGCTTGACCTGTGCATCGTGCCGAAATTGCGCCTCGATGAGGTGATCCGCTACTATCCCAGACTGTTCGACGGCAGCCACGTCGCGCTTCGCCAGATCATCACCGCCACCGTTCAGCAGGTCGAGATCGCCTCGCCCGCGCCGTTCCCCGTGGCCACCGACGGGGAGGTGCTGACCACCAGCGCCCGGCGCGTCTGCGTGGAAGTGCTGCCGCGCGCCATGCGCGTGGTGGTGTAGCGGTTGCCGCGCGCAGGCAGTTCTGCTATACTCCCCCTGGCACAAATGTTTTGCATTCCAACCGGCCATGCGGCTACGCCGCACCCCGACGGGATGCACAAAGGTTGTTCCTGGGAGGGCGCAGCCCTCCCAAACCCTCCCAGGGGCCGGGGCCTGGGTGCGCGGGCCTCCGGCCCGCGTCCGCTGAGGGATGGGGAAACCCGGTTTCCCCATCCCCCTCCTCCGAGGGGCTATGTTCACGTTAGGGGAGTATCTTTGCTATGCAGTTGCTTTACCTTGATCCTCGCCAGCTTGAGGCCGACCCCGACGGGGTGCGCGAGGACCTGGGCGACATCGCCGGCCTCGCCGCCACTATTGCCGAGCGGGGCCTGCTGCAGCCCCTCGGGGTGATCAGTGTCGGCGGCGGGCGCTACCGCGTGGTCTACGGCGGGCGTCGCCGGGCCGCCGCCGAGCGCCTGGGGCTGGAGAAGGTGCCCTGCATCGTGCTCGATGCCGATGATCCCGACCTGTTGCTGCGCCAGTTGATCGAGAACGTACAGCGCGAGGATCTGAACGACATCGAGCAGGCGCGGGCCTTCGCCCGCCTGCGCGCGCGGATCGTCGAAGAACGGGGCAGGCTCCCCGACCACGAGCTCGACGAGGCGGTCGGCGTGGCCGTGGGGCTGAGCGGGCGCACCGTGCGCCGCTACCTGGGGTTGCTCGAACTGCCCGACGAGGTGCAGCAGTTGATCCGCCGTCGCGAACTGAACGTCACCCAGGCCCAGCACCTGCGCCGCGTCGCCAACCCGCGCACCCAGATCGAACTGGCGCGCTTCGCGGTTGACGAGGGGTTGTCGGCGGCCGAGTTGAGCCGCCTGGTGGCCTACTTCGCCGCCAATCCTAACCTCACCCTCGAGACGGCGCTGCAGGCCCTGGAAGCGGGCGAGCAACTACGCACCACCCCCTCCGGGCCAGAGGTGCAGATCAGTGGCGGGCCGCTGGGGAGAACCAGCGTGAGCGCCGTGGACCGCGAGGGGTCCGACGCCGATCTGTGGGCGGACGAAGCGACGGGCGATGAGGACGGTCCCTACCTGGGCGTGGAGGACGAGACGATCGAGAACCAGCCGCGCAATAAGGCGCGGGTGTTCCGCATCCGCTCCCTCGACCAGATGGTGGACGAGACCGACCGGCTGGCGCGCGCCTATGCCGAGGGCGACCTGGTGAAGTGGGTCAGGCACGACGAGGGCGCGCCGTTCAAGCTGCGACTGCTGCTCAAGCAACTGGAGAGCCTGACCCGCGGCTTACGGGAACTGGCGCGCCAGCAAGGGTGGGAGGTGGAGGAGTAAGCTACGTTCCCTGTTCGGCCCGCGGCACGGGCCGAACCCTCCATGTTCATTGGGCGGTGTGCCGCCCGGCGGCATGCACCGCTACCGTGAACATAAGCCCTCAGGGAGGGGCGTGGGGAAACCGGGTTTCCCCATACCCCCACCCGGTGGGAGGGTTTGGGAGGGCTACGCCCTCCCAAGAAGTATGTTCATCCCGTCGGTGTGTGGCGGAGCCGCATGGACGACTGAGAAGGAAAAGGAGGGGTGCTCCTCAGGAGAACGCACCTGTTTCCTCACGGCGTCGCGCGCCAGGTCACCTCTGGGTAGGGCGGCGCTTCGCGATCAGGAAGGCCTCGGCGCCGCAGGCGCGGGCGTAGGCGAGGGCGGTTTCGGCCAGGGGGCCATCTTCGCCGGTGAGGTAGGCGCGCACCGCGGGAACCAGGGCCAGCGCCGGTTCGGCGATGGCGGGCTTGAGGCGCACCCCGGGGCGCTGCGCGGCCAGCACGGCGCCGTAGAGCACCGCGCGGTCGGCTTCACGAGCCAGATCGGCGGGAGTCGCCCCGACGCGGCAGGGTGGTTCCTGGCTCATCGGGCACCCTGGAACAACTCGATCAACTCGGCGATGACCTGATCACGGGCCAGCTCATCGTCTCCCAGGCAATTCCGGGCGTAGCACTGCAGCACCTGGCTGCTGACGCTGGTCAGGGCCGACTTGATCGCCGCCACCTGGATGATAATCTCGCGGCAATCGCGCCCCTCATCCACCATACGCTGCACGCCGCGCACCTGGCCTTCGATACGGCGCAGCCGTAACAGGATATCCTCCCGCCGCTCCGGCGAAAGGGTGCGCGCAGGGTTCGCTGGCGGCTCAACCATGGTGACCTCCTTGTCAAGGTGTGATGTGCAGCGGCAGACGCCGGCAGGTATCCGCCCGTGCCTGCATCTCACCACGAGTCTTCATCTCCGCGGGGCGGCCCCGCAAGCTCCCCCGTTCCGGCGCGACTCCGCCGGGCCACACCGGAACGGGGCGTTCGGAGGGGCTTTGCCCCTCCGCGCCTCCCCTGCAGAGGAAAGCCTCGTGGGACCATCAATCAGCCCAGCACCTTATCGAACACCTCGCGATACTGGGCCTCGGAGCGGGAACCGACCAGTCGCCCGACCTCCTGGCCGTTCTTAAAAATGATCAGCGTTGGGATGCCCTGAATGCCCAGCGCGCTGGCGTGCCGGATCTCCTCATCGGTATTGACCTTGGCGATGGTCAGACGCCCTTCGTACTCAGTGGCGAGTTTGTCGAGGATGGGCGCAATCACCCGGCAGGGAGCGCACCACGGGGCCCAGAAATCAACGACCACCGGCTTGTCGGCCCGGAGCACCTTCTCCTCGAAATCGGCGTCCGTTACCACGATCGGCTTGGCCATGCAGCTACCCTCCTCTATGGACCACCTGCGGCCCGGAACATTCGCTTGCAGATCTGTGGGTACCCCCACGGGGTACTCATTATACCGCGCCGGGGCGGGCTGTCAATCGCTGTGTTCGCTTGTGCTATACTAACGTAAAAATGGGGCAACCAGGTTCCCCCATACCCCCGCCCGCGGGAGGGTTTGGGAGGGCAAAGCCCTCCCAGGAACAACCTATGTTCATCCCGTCGGGGTGCGGCGCGAGCTGCATAGACGGCTG
>Ga0308417_1000669_pt1 | contig 24166 bp, 19 predicted proteins | sample HotsprSampleOS65_FD_203528 | JGI IMG/M metagenome (GOLD analysis project Ga0308417, IMG submission 203528) | Hot spring phototrophic mat microbial communities from Octopus Spring, Yellowstone National Park, Wyoming, United States - 20090730_OS65 ...
CACTGGGCATCCGCGTGACCCTGCTCGGCGGCCATGCGGTACCAGCGCACCGCCTCGGCGGGGTCTTTGGTGACGCCGTCGCCGTTGGCGTAGCACCAGCCCAGGTTGTTCTGGGCAACCGCGTAACCCTGCTCGGCGGCCTTGCGGTACCAGCGCACCGCCTCGGCGGGGTCTTTGGTGACGCCGTCGCCGTTGGCGTAGCACACGCCCAGGTTGTTCTGGGCAACCGCGTGACCCTGCTCGGCGGCCATGCGGTACCAGCGCACCGCCTCGGCGGGGTCTTTGGTGACGCCGTCGCCGTTGTCATAGCACCAGCCCAGGTTGAACTGGGCATCCGCGTCACCCAGCCACGCGGCAAAGCGGTACCAGCGCACCGCCGCAGGCTGAACGGCGGGCTGAGCCCGGGCGCGGTGCCTGGCCGGGGATGCGTCAGGCTGCGGGCCGAGTGGCGCGGGACGCGGACCGGCACGCAACGCCGCGCGCATTTGGCCGGCGTCGGCGTAGCGCTGCTCTGGGGCGCAGGAGGCCCACCAGTAAAGCCCGTCCCAGAAGACCGGCTGGCGCAGGTCGTGGCGGACCTGGCTGGGCAGTTCGGGGCCGATGGGGCGGCGCCCGGTGAGCATCTCGAACAGTGTGATCGCGAGGCCGTATACATCCGACCGCGGCGACGGGGGCGCCCCGTCGAGCAGCTCCGGTGCCAGGTAGCCCAGTGTTCCGGCCAACGTCTGGCGCTCACGCTCCAGCGAGGCGCTCTGACACACCGACGCGCCGGCCCCGGCCGGCGGGCAGTACGCCAGGCCGAAGTCGGCCAGCACTGCCCGCCCCTCCTTGGTAAGGAGGATGTTGTGCGGCTTGATGTCGCAGTGCAGCAGGCCCGCCGCGTGGGCCGCACTCAGCCCCTCCAGAATGTCGGTCAGGATTTGCTGCACGCGGTCCTCGGGAAGCCCGGTCGGGTGCGCGCGGATCAGCTCTGCCAGACTGCCGCCGCTGTAGTAGGGCATGACGACGTACGGCGGGTCGTCCAAGGTGTCGCAGTCAAGGATGGGGACGATGTGCGGATGGTTTAGCTCGGGCCGGCGGGCCTCACGACGGAGCTGACGCGCGTATTGGGGGTTCGTGGCGATTTTGATCGCCACGATGCGTCGTGGACGCTCGTGGTGGGTGGCACGCCACACTTCTGCGAAAGCGCCCCGTCCGACCGGCTCGTGCAACATGTAGTTGCCGACGCGTTGGCCTGGCTGAAGCTCTCGTGACTGATTCACCGCATCCCTCTTGTGTTCGCAGAGTGACTTTACTCGCGATTCGACTTGCCCCGCCGCCCTGGTGCCCGTGACTCGCCGTCCGGCGCCCGAGCGCCGTAGGCCGGTGATCCCTGGCACATCCGCGATTCTACAGCGCACTGCGGCGAGGTCCAAGAGGGGGAGTTGGTCAGGGAAGGCGCCGTTCGGGTGGGCCGGGAGCGGCGCGGCGACGGGGGAAAGCGAGGAACCGGAAGGGCCGTGACGGCGGCCGAATGGAGACGCGGGACGAGGACGGTCGCCTCATCGACGTGCAGGTCATGCGCACGACGGCGGGGAGCTTTCTTGTTTGTGCCGGGTGTTGCTTCGGAGACTGCCGAGCGCAGCATGCGGCACGACGACTGGTATACGACGTTGAAGCACGACACGGATCCCCGACTTTTCGACATGGGGGCAGGTCTGGAGGCCGGCTTTCATCGTGCTTTTTAGCGGTTCCTGGAGCAGCCGGGGGCGGTGGGGGCTGAGGTCGCTGCAAGGATTCGCGGGGGCCCTGAGCACGTTCTGTTAACGGCCAGTTGGTCAGTCATTGTTATCAGGTCGCCCCCGAAGTCCTCGGGTCTGGTGACCAGGGCGCGAAGATTCGGCCTGGTGACTCGCGTCCGGTCCAACAGTTGGCCGCCACGGTTCTGGTGGGCGTGTTTTTTCTCTCTGTTAGTTCAGCTCGGGCCACCGGATCGTGGCTCTGATGCGTCGGCAACGAGATGACGTGCGACAGGATGCGCGACGCCGTGAAGCGAACACGCTTGTAGCGTGCCCTTCTTGCGGTAGACTGCATTTTGATCAGGTAGTGGCGTCGTTTGACTTCGGGGATCCGAAGGAGAACAGGGTGACCGCGGGGACAGTGATCCTGTTGCTGGTTGTCGGGGTACTCATCGCCGCAGCGACGGCCCTGATCACGATCACTTTGTTTCGTCAACGTGCGGCGGCGGAGCTGGCGCGTCAGATCGCCCAGCAGACGGAAGTGCAGCGGGCGCAGGACGTGCAGGCCGTCATCGACCGTGTCAAGGCGGTATTCGCGGACCTGTCGCGTGAGGCGTTGTCCAGCAACAGCGAGCAGCTTCTTCGGCTCGCGACGGAGCGGCTGACGGCGCTGACGCGCGAGAGCGAAACAAAGCTCGATGCGAAAAAGCAGCTCATCGACGAGGCCACGAAGCAGATTGCCGCCCGGTTGACGGAACTCAGCTCCGCCGTGCAGACGCTGGAGCGCGACCGGCGTGAGGCGCAGGGCGCTTTGCTCCAGAAACTCGAACAGACCGCCCGTGTGACCGGGGAGTTGCAGGCGACGACCGCTCAATTGCGGGAAGCGCTGGCCAATCCGCAGCGGCGCGGCCAGTGGGGGGAGCGCATGGCGGAAGACGTTCTGCGACTGGCCGGTTTCATGGAGGGCGTGAACTACACCAAGCAGCGGAAGACCGAGCAAGGCAAGAAGCCGGACTTTACCTTCCCGCTGCCGCAGGGGCGGTGCGTGAACATGGACGTGAAGTTCCCGCTGGCGAACTATTTGAAATGGCTGGACGCGCCTGACGATGGCACGCGGGTGCAGGCCGCGGACGCGTTTCTCAAGGATGTCCGGGCGCGGATTCGCGAGGTCACAACGCGCGAGTATATCGACCCGCAGAACGGCACGGTCGACTGCGTGCTGGTCTTCATTCCCAACGAGCAGGTCTACGCCTTCATCCACGAACACGACCCCGGGCTGCTGGATGAGGCCGTACAGCAGAAGGTCGTGCTGTGCTCTCCGCTGACACTGTACGCGTTCCTGACCGTGCTGCGCCAGGCGGCGGAGAACGCGCAGGTGGAGCAATCTTCGCGGGAAATCCTGGCGCTGCTCGGGGCATTCAACAAGGAATGGGGCAAGTTCGCCGAACTGCTGGACAAACTCGGCGAGGGGCTGGAAAAGGTCATGAAGCAGTACGAGGAACTGGCCTCCACGCGGTCCCGGAAACTCGAGCGTCAGCTTGCCCAGATCGAGGCGGTGCGCACGCAGCGGCAGATTGCACTGCCTTATGGTGAACAGCCGTCAGCAGGCTAAGTCAACTGGCGCAGCACGGCTGACGATGTTGTCGCCCCGGCGGTGAAGCCAGACCCCTGACTCCAGGTGCCGCCAACAGGAGATGGTCCAACCGGGTGTTGGGCGCCTTTCCCCGAGGCAAAATCTCCGGATCTGCACAGGCCGGTGTTTCACGCGGCGGGCCCCGGTGGATGAGCCGCGTGCTCGGCTGCCTGCGGCCCGGGCAGGCCGACGCCGAAGAGACTGACGCACAACTGCTCCATGCGCTCGTGCAGGCCGGCACGCCGGGGAAACGCGCGCCACAGTCCGCACGCGAGATTCGCCGGGGACAGGAGCAGGATGGCAGGGTATGGCAGTCGCGCGCCTGCGGCGATGCGGCGCAGGTCGCGCAATTCGCGGGCTGACAAGCCCAGGACCCGCGCCGCCGCCGCCAGATAGTCCACCTGGCGCGGGCGCGGCCGGCGCTGAAGGTAACGATAGACTTGGTCGAGGAGCAGCACGAAGACGCACAGCCCGATCAGCGTCAGGAACACCATGAACAGATTGGAATCGGCGGCCTGACGCGCGAACCCGCGGCGCAGAGCCTCCAAGCCGGAGATCAGGTCGTGGGTAGCGAGCGGTGGCGTGCCGGGGCTCCACACACTCATGCCTTCACCTCAGGCTTAGCAAGGGGTCCAGACGGTCGGGATTGGCGAGCTTGTCCGCACCGCACTCGGCCGGTCGCCCTGCTGAAGCAAGCGACGACCGGCCACATACCAGCGTGCGAACACGCTGCCGGCCGTCCGCCGCGTCGCAACGCGCACCAGTACACGGACGGCTTGTTCGTCGTTCAGCGCTGCGAGCGCTTGGCAGGCCGCGCGTTGCACCTCGGGCCACGGCGCATCGAGGCACCGTTCGAGGTAGCGCAGCCGCTCGAAGGCGTCGAAGCCCAGACGGCATATCCAGTGCGGCAACTGCGCCCGCTGGCGCGGCGACAAGGTCTCGAGCATGCGGTCTGCGCTGGCGGCCCACGCGGGCCGACGCAGCAGGCGCAGTCCCCGCCGAACCTCGGGCTGGGGGAGCAGGTCCGTGTGGGACAGCAAAGCCACGACATGCGCGGCCTCCGCCCAGCCCTCGAGCAACTGGCGGGCGGTCTCGCGCCACGCGGTCTGGGCCAAGGCCAGCAGAAGAAAACCGGCCAGTCGCGGGCTGTTCCATTCGCGCAGCCGATCGAAGATTACCTGGCGCGCCCGGGCCCGCGGGTCACCGAGTATTTGCCAGAGCGCCTCCCCGTGTTCGCGGGCAAACCAGAGGCATGGCTCCAGGATATCCTGCCGACCGTGCGCCTCGAAGGTTCGTAATGCCGTAAGCAGGGCGGCGGCAACCTCGGCTCGTTCGGCGGGCTCGGCGGTCAACGCGTAGTCTGCCAGCCGGCACAGCGCCTGTGCCGCCGCCTCGCGAACCAACCCCGACGAATCCCGCAGCGCATCGGCGGCCAGATACGCCAGTGGTGGGCAGGGTACTTCGCGCAGCAAGAGCAGGGCGTTCTGCCTGGCCCGACTGTCGGGATAGTGGATCGCAATCGCGATTCCCGCCCGGACCAGCTCGGTTCGGCGACGAATACGCTGACGCAACTCCTCGGGCAAGCGGTCGTAGTGGGCCACCAAGGCGCCCGGGGTCGCATCGTGGCGCCGGTTCAAGAGCAGCTCGGCGATCCGGGCCGCGTATTCCGGCTCCGCATGGGTCAGCCCCGCGGCGAGGATTTCCTCTACGGCGGGGTCGGTCACGCGGGCCAGCCACCGATAAAGAATGTCGATCCGACTCATCTGCGGTCGCCACGCTGCCGGCCGGTCCGTATCCACCCGGCGGGCACCGGACAGGGACTGCCCCACGGGTTCATCGGCCCAAGCGTGGCCGGGCGTGACTTGCGCCGACTCACGTTACCGAAGTGAGTGGTCCATATCTGATTCTGTTAGAAGTGGTTACAGCAGCAATGCGGCTCTGACGCTGTGCTCTTGGTTGACAGGCCGCACCCCGACGGGGAAGCTGGGGCCATGCCTGCGGATAGCCCGTCCGGGAACGATGTATGCGACCCGCGTCTGGTCACGGATCTGGCCGGTCTGCGTCTGCGCACCCCGGTGCTGACCGCGTCCGGCACCTGCGGGTACGGGCCCGAGTACGCGGGCGTGCTGGATTATCGGCAGCTCGGTGCGTTCGTTACCAAGAGCGTGACGCAAGAAGAGCGGCCGGGGAATGAGCCGCAGCGACTGGTTGAAGTGCGTGCGGGGCTTTTGAACGCCATCGGACTGGCCAACGTCGGACTGGCCCGGTTCCTGCGCGAGAAGCTGCCCTTCCTCAGAACGATGCCGACCACGGTCATCGTCAACGTCGCCGGCCACAGCGTGGAGGACTACGTCGCGGTGGCCGAGGCGCTGGACGCCGAGCCGGTCGTGGCCGCCGTCGAGCTGAATGTCTCGTGCCCGAACGTGGCGGACGGTCTGATGTTCGGAACCGACCCGCTGCGACTGCGCCAGGTGGTCGAAGCCACGCGGCGGGTCCTGCACCGGGCACGGCTGATCGTGAAGCTCTCTCCGAACGTGACGGACATCGCTGACTGTGCCCGGGCCGCGGTGGACGGCGGCGCGCAGATCCTCAGCCTGATCAACACATACGTCGGCATGAGTATCGACGCCCAGACCTGGCGGCCGCGACTGGCGAATGTCACCGGCGGACTCAGCGGGCCGGCAATCAAGCCGCTCGCCCTGTACAACGTATACCGCGTCTATCACGCGGTCGCCCGCGCGGCCAATGTGCCGATCATCGGGATGGGCGGTATCCAGTCGACCGAGGACGCGGTCGAGTTCTTTCTGGCCGGTGCCTCGGCAATCGCGGTGGGTACGGCCCTGTTCGTCGACCCCACCACCCCGGTCCGGATTGCGCACGGACTCGCGGAATACGTCACTGCCCGGGGACTGCCGAACGTCTCGGCACTCACCGGGCAGCTTCAGGTGCCAAACGGGCCTTCGCCGCGGTAGCGCTATTCCTTTTCCGGCTGCTTGCTCTTGTCATGGTCGCAGCCGGCGTCCTTTTCCTTCGTACCGGGCTTCTGCGACGAGCACGTCCCCGTCTTGCTGGCGTGCGGGCACTTGCCGCACGCACTCTTGACCTTCGATTCGGCTTTCAAGACCTCCGCGAACTCCGCGCTGCTGGCGAGGGACTGGAAATCCTTCGATTCCTTCGCTTCGGCCTTGACCGCATCCAGCCAGATCGCCGGGGTGCCCTCGAACGACCGCCGCAGCGTGCTCAGGGCCAACTCGCGCTCACCAACCAAGGCGTACAGGCGGGCGGCATCGAAGGTCACCTGCGCGTCGGCGTCCTGCGGAAGCTCGAGCTGCCGAGCTACCGCCCTGGCGTCTTCGCCCTTCCCGACGCGGGCCAGCGCGATGCCGCGCAGAATGCGGGTGCGCAGTGTCTGCTTGTCCGCGGGCAGGCCGTCCAGGAGCTTGGCAGCCTCGTCGTTCTTGTCTGCCGCCAACTGGGCATCGGAAAGCATCTCGGCCGACTCGCCCGTGTTGAGCTTTTCATGGATTTTGGAAGCGATTGCGAGGGCCTCGTCATTGACCTTGTGGTCGCGGTAGTAGCTGTACAGGCCGCGGGCAAGCTGCAACCACGCCTCGTCGTCGTCCTCCTTCTGAATCCGCTCACGCATGTTGATCACGCGCCGCAGGAGGGCGAACTCGCCGGCGTAGTCCTTGTTCTCGGGATCGGCGGTGGCCGCCGCCTTGAAAGCCTTGAGCGCCCCCTCGAAATCGCCTTGGGCCAGCAGGGCCTTGCCCTCGACGAATGACTTGCTTGCTTCCTCAGCCCCGGCTTGGGCAGGGGATGCGCACACCAACAGCCCTAAGACGGCAACTAGCGCGACACTACGAACGAACATTCCGATCTCCTTCTCCGGTTCCTGCGCGCCTGAGAACGAACTCCTGTCGCCACGACGACGCATTCGAATCCGCTTACACAGCCCCCACGTAAGCACAACAGGCAGTCTAACCTCCCGATTCCCGTTTCCAACCGGTAATGGTCGGGCTGGAGTCGAAACGAGTGACTGCCAACCTACCTAACTATCGCCTCGATAATTCCTTAGGGTTGTTACCAGAATTGGCTAGGTGAGTGGGGGGCGCGTTGATTGCGCAACAGCCCGCGGGGCTCCGGAGGTCGCTCTCCCAAACCGCCCGGCCGATGGTCATAGAACAAATAAGAGCACGATTCACGTAGGCTCACGCGCCCATGCGTCCAGGACGCCCGCAAACGCGTCGCTCTCCTGCTCGAATTCGATCGTATGACATGCCTCGGGAAACAGATGCACCACGGGCGGTCGCACGGCCACCCGCTTCAGCCACTCCAATGTCGGCTCGTTGCGGATGATTCGGTCTCGACCCGCCAAAACCAGGGTAACCGACGCCGTCAGCGCTCCGCGGGGCGCTGCTGACAGCCAACGATCAAGGCGCGCTGATTCAAAGAGGAAACGGGCCGTCGCGTGGGTGAGCCGCAGCGGATCGCGAGCAATAAACTCTTGTCCGGCAGGTGCATCGGTGAAAAGAGCCGGATCATTGAGTGGGATCAGGAACTGGCGTCGTGGCTGTAGCAAAAGCGAAACACCGATCGCCAGGCGCGTCGCAAGTCCAACGTCCACAGCAGGAAAGATCCCCGGAGCGATTAGCAACAAACGCCGGACACGGCCAGGATTACGCAGCGACCAAACCGTTGCCAGCTTGCCGCCCCAGCTCACGCCCACAAGGTCCAGGTCCCGGCCAGGGAACGCGGACTGGGCCCAGTCGGCCAGTTCATCAAGGTCCGACAACCAGCGGCGGGCGCTGGGTGTGTGACCGCGATCCGCAGCATTTCGGCCGCTGCCCCGCCGGTCCGGGAGCAGCACGACATGGCCCGCCGCGGCCAGACGCGAAGCTGACCATTCGAACCACCCCCCATGCGACTGAATCCCGTGGAGGTACAGGATGACGCGCATCGGCCAGGGCACGGTCGCGTCGTTGGCGTGCGCGGGCGTGCCCGCGTGATCGCCGCCGCCCGCAGGCAAGTCTGGCGTCCAGAGGCGCCCCGTCAGCGCGTAGCCGTCGCTCATGATCCAGGAGTGGGGCCGGGGCGGGACGAGCGGCGGGCGCATGCCACGGCGCTACAGCTCGTGCTGGTGAAGGACCGTGAACTTGTTGGCGGCCAGGACACGAATGGCAGCGGGGATGTCATCGACCTGGATGGCCAGACACGGTCGCCGATCCTTGCCCGCCCACACGGTATAGACGCAGTTGATATTGACTTCGGCGGAAATCAGCGCGCCGCAAAGAGTCATCAGGGCACGTTTTCCGGGCGGCAACTCGACGACGACAATCTCGCTCTCGCTCAGCGCGAAATGGGCGTCCGTCAGGACCTGATGCGCCAGGTCGGGATCGTCGACCAGCAGGCGAAGAATCGCGCAATCCACTGACGCGTCAACCGACAGGCCCAGAATGTGAACGGGTTCGTCCTCCAGCAAGCGCGTTACGCGCAGCAGTTGTCCAACCCGGTTCTCCAGGAAAACCGAAAGTTGCCGACAGCACGGATACTCGCTGCCTTCCGCCGTTTGAAGAGGCTCAGTGCTCATAACGCACGCCGCAATGGCTATCAGAATAACGTCATCAACCGGACCCGGCTTCACTCCGGTCGCCGAGAGAAGCTCGTCCGGCGCCCCGACCGGCGGTCTGCGCCTCGACCGCACACAGGCCGACGACCGCGCACCGCCAAGACGGTCCAGAGTGCCGGTCAGAAACCCGCAAGCCGGTGCGGAGCCAAACGCCCCGCCATTCGCGCGGCGCGTTCTATCGGCGGCTGTAAGGTATCCGCCGGTCGTCCGGCTGTACAGCACAAAACCCGGCCGCAGAATCGAACTGCGGCCGATTCGGCCTCCCCGCTGCGACGCCGCGGAATGGGTTCCCGCTGGTAAACCGGAATTCACAAACCTGCGGCGCGCCCGATCAGAACCTGCCACGCAAGTGGCGGGACGACCCCGCACCAGCGTGCGGTATTCGGATAGCGTGCCGTCGAATCTTGAATCGTCATATACAATCAGGACCGCGTGAACGCGCGCCGATCGCAAACGTTGGCCGCCATACGATGGAGGACCGACGCCGCATGATGCTAGTACCGTTGCTGCTACCCGTGGTTGCGTTGCTTCAACCGGGTCCGATGGCTCCGCCCCGCGTTGCCGTGCAGCTTTATGCCGCTCAGGACGCCATCGCTCCCGGCGGGCAAACCGAGCTCGCCATCCAAGTCCAAGTGGAAAAAGGTTGGCACGTTTATCATCCGATCGTCCTGGACACCGGCGTGCCCACGACGATCACGCTCGAGGCGCCGGCGGGCGTGACCGCGGGCGAACTCCGCTTTCCGACCCCGCGACTCGGCGACGACCACGGACTGCGGTACCTGGCCCTTGAAGGCCAGTTCATCATACTCACCACGCTCAACCTGGCGGCGGACTTTGGCGGCGCGAAGCTGCCTGTGAAAGCCACAGTGTCCGCGCTGGCGTGCAAAGAACTGTGTGTGCCCGTCGAAGGCAGTGCGGAACTCGTGCTGCCGGTTTCCGCGCGCGTCCGGCCGGCCAACGAGGACCTGTTTCGCGCCGCCCGCAGTGCGTTGCCCGCCCCGCTCGCCGAGGCGCCGCACCTCAAGGGCAGCGCTGTCGCGCTGTCCAAAGAGCAGATCGGGTTCGAGGAGTCGGCCGAGATCGTGCTGACCATCCGGGCCGAGAAAGGTGTGCACATCCAGGACCGCGATCCGGGGAACAAGGACTTGATCGCATCTCAGCTCTTCGTCGAGTCGCTCGACGGCCTGCGCTTCGACGATCAGCAGTGGCCGCAGCCCCACGTTCGCCAGGTACCGGGTTTCGGCCGCGTTCGCGAACACGGCGGCGAGTTCAGGATTCGTGTTCCCGTGAGCATCGTCGATCGTGAATTCGCATCGGGCCCGGTGGCGCTGCGGCTGCTGTTCACGTATCAGGCCTGCACGGAGGCCGGGACGTGCTATCCGCCCCAAGCGGCGGAGGGTGTCATACGTTTCGTCGCGAACACGGGCGCCGCCTCCGCCGCAACGGCGGACCAACGCGGAACCCTGTTTCCACGCATCGTACCGCTTTCCGCGCCCTTGCCCCAGGCGGGTGGCGACCGTCTCGGCGTCCTGCTCGTCAACATCGTCCTGGGTTTCCTGGGCGGACTGATTCTTAACGTCATGCCGTGCGTCTTCCCGGTCATTTCGATCAAGGTGATCGGGTTCATCAAACAGGCCGGCGAAGATCGGGGGCGCGTGCTGCGCCTGGGGCTCGCGTTCGCCGCCGGCATCATGGTGTGGTTCTGGGTCTTCGGATACCTCAGCAGCCGGGGGCAGGTTCCGCTCCAGTATCCCCCCGTGGCCATCGCGCTTGCCGCCCTGTTCTTCGTGCTCGCGCTAAACCTGTTCGGGGTCTACGAGATCCTCTTGCCTGGGGCGGCGGCGGAGAAACTGGGCCAGGCTGCCGGCCGTGAGGGCTACACGGGGGCGTTTCTGAAAGGACTCCTGGCCACGCTGTTGGGCACCGCCTGCACCGCCCCCGCTTTTGCCGGCGCGGCCGCCTATGCCACCACGCAGCCGCCCCTGATCGGCTTCCTGATTTTCAGCGCCGCAGGAGTCGGAATGGCGTTGCCATACATCCTTCTGTCCGCCTTCCCCGCTTGGCTGGACCGTTTGCCCAAGCCGGGCCCCTGGATGGTCACGTTCAAACAGGCCATGGGATTCGTGCTCCTGGCGACCGCGATCTGGCTGCTGTTCATCGTGGGCGACCTGCTGGACGCCCGCGGCGTTGTATGGACGGTGGCCTTCCTTGGATTCCTAGGCCTGTCGGTCTGGCTGATCGGGAAAACGCAATTTCATGCGGAAAGGCGCGCGCGCATCGTCACGTGGGCGTTCGCCGGCCCGCTCGCCCTGTTCGGATACTGGTTCTGCTTCGTGCACATGTACGACCTGCGCGGTGCGCTGCGCACTCCGGATTCGACCGCGACCAGCGAAGTGGAGTCGGAAGCGGACCGCATCGAAGCAGCGCTGGCGGGCGCGGACTGGCGCGAGCGCATCCCCTGGCAACCGTGGCAGCCGGGCTTGCCGGAGGAGCTCGCTCGTCGGGGTCGCCCCGTATTTGTGGACTTCACCGCAAGCTGGTGCGTGACGTGCCAGACCAACAAAGCGACGTCGCTCGAGATCGAATCCACCCGGGAAAAGATGCGGACCCTGCGCGTGATCCCACTCAAGGCCGACTACACCCGGCGGGATGCCTCCATCCGGACGCACCTGGTGAGATTCGGGCACAACAGCGTACCCCTCAATCTCGTCTATCCGGCGGGACGCCCCGATGCGCCCATACAGCTTCCCGTGCTGCTGACGCCCGGAATCGTGCAGGACGCCCTGGAGCGTGCCGCGGCGGCGCCATGAGCGATAGGCGGTCCGTCGCGTCCCCGCCGGTGTCGGCAGCCCCGCTACCGCCCGCACCAGCTGAGCGGGCCGCCGGGGCGCCGTCAGCGCGTTTCAGCGTGATGGTGGAAGCACTTGACCGAAAGTCCTCGCTCGGGCAACGGGCGCGGCGTGACAGATCGTCTGGTGACCGCACGACCACGTGATTCCCGCGCGGGCGGGGACGGAGTCGTGGCACTTCCGGCGCGTGCCCAGTGGGCCTTGTTCAGAGGATGGTCGCAGCCTTCCGATAACTGCGCTGATCGACGAGCGGCGTGGCAGCGGCACGGCCGGACGTATACGGCAGCTTCGGCCGCGAAACTCAGTGCGACCGCTGGCCCCAAGAGACGGATGGGTGCCGCGTGGACGGCGTGATGGAAGGGATCACGTTCGGGCGCTGGTAGGCATAAACCCAAGCGTCCGAAAAGCGGACGAGAATGCGGCTGAACCGCGTCAGCGAGCCGGTCAAGGAATGCTTTATAGCCTTTGGATTCAACACTTTACGGAGAACGGCGTTCGCGACCGCTGTAGCCGGCTTGTCCTCGGCAGGTTGGCAACGAAATCGGTTTCGGCCACTGGCCGATAATGGATTGTGCTATAATGTTCTGGTGGGCCCGCAAGTCTGCGTACTCCGGTGCTGGGATGGACGCAGCGAAGCGCGCCAGTGGCCTGCTGCCACGAATCTCTGTCGTTGCCGTTTTCTGGGCGGCAATCTGCGGCTGCTCAAGTCAACATGAGTCCGCGCCCTCACTGCCGGCCCGACCGGTGGTGCTCGTTGTGGCGCCGGTGCTGAATTTCAGCGGCGCCCAGGACTTTGATCCGCTAAAAGTGACGGACCTGTTGGCATCGGAATTTGTGGCCGCCGGCGACGTCGCCGTAATCCCGGTCAATCGCGTATTGGCGGAACTCGGCCGCCGGGGCAAGGCGACGGCGGAGACGCCTGCGGACGCGGCGGAGCTGGCTCGAACGTTTGGGGCGGACGCAACGGTGGTTATGGCGGTCACGGAGTACAATCCGTATGACCCGCCCGTGATCGGCCTGATCCTCCAGTGGTACGACGCCCTGCCGGAGCACTCCGGCTCCGGCGGATTATCGGCGGACAGCGCTCCGACGCCGCGCTGGCAAGTGCAGCGCGTCTTCAACGCGGCAGATGAGGAGGTTGTAAAGCAGCTGAAGGAATTTGCGCGCCATCGCGACGGGGGGCGGAGCCCGTATGGCTGGCAGCGCTGGATGAAGAGCCAGGAACTGTATGTCCGTTTCTGTAGTGCCATGCTGATCCGGACGATCAAACAGTTGAACGCGAAGGCCCGGGATACGGCCGAGCCGCACGAGGCATCATCATGAGTCCGGCGCAGCGTCGTTTAACTCTGACGAAGGGGCAACACCGCTACGTGTTCCAGTATGCGGAGGGGCGGGAGTCGGAGTTGCTGGCCAGTCTCGTCGCGCTCGCCGCCGATCCCCGCAGCGAGTTCGACTGGCTCGATGCGGCCGTCTTGTCGTATCAGATGGGTCAGCAGCTTTCGCGTGAGTTTGACGCGGTCGCCCAGATGGAGTGAGGGCAGGATGTGGAACATACAGCCGGCCGGCACGGGCCCGGAAACGAAGACCATCGCCGATGTGGATGAGCAACATATGAGCGATCAGGCCAGCCTTGTGCAGCAGTTCATCAACTACCTCCGCGCGGAGCGGCACTTCTCCCCGCACACGGCCAAGTGCTACGCCGCGGATCTGCAACAGTTCTGCGGCTACCTGTGTGTGTTGTGCCCGCGGTACCAGCCGGCGGGAGCGGCACCGCGTTCCAATGGAAACAACGGCCAGGGATTGGAGCTGGCCAAACTGGCCCCTCCGGCCGAGGTCTCCGGCGACGAAGTGAATCGCCGGCTGTTGGCCGTCGAGACCGACGACGTGCGCGCCTTCATGTCGCTGCTGCGCGACCACAATTACTGCAAGAGCACGGTCGCCCGCAAGCTTGCCACGCTGCGGAGCTTCTACAAGTTCCTGGTGCGGCGGGAATACCTCAAGAGCAATCCGGTCGCACCGATCCGCACGCCCAAGCAGGAGAAACGGCTGCCGAAGTACCTCGAGGTGGAACAGATCGAGAAGCTGCTGTCGAACCCGGACACGTCCACGCTGCTGGGCGCTCGGGATCGCGCGATGCTGGAAACGCTCTACTCGACCGGCATGCGCGTCAGCGAGCTCATCGCTCTGAACATCAGCGACGTGGACCTCAACGCCAGCGTGGTACGGATCAGCGGCAAAGGCAAGAAGCGGCGGGTGGTGCCGCTCGGCCCCGGCGCCGTACAGACCATCGTGCACTTTTTGGACCTGCGGCGGAACGACCCGCGGGCCAGCATGTTCGACCCGGAGGCGCTCTTCATCAACAAGCACGGCAAACGCCTGAGCACGCGCAGCGTCCGACGCAAGCTGGACAAGTATCTGCTGGAGGCGGGCCTGGATCTGTCGGTCAGCCCGCACACCCTGCGACACAGTTTCGCGACGCACATGCTCCAGCGCGGCGCGGACCTGCGCAGTGTCCAGGAAATGCTGGGCCACCAGAGCCTCAGCACCACGCAGATCTACACGCACCTGACGGGTCAGAACGTCAAGGAGGCGTACGACAAGTCGCACCCGCGCGCATAATCGACAGGTCGGGATAAGCGCGGCGACCCGCCGGCCGGGACCGACTCGCGGCGTCCCGGCGGCGGGTCGCGCCTTGCGCTACGTTTTCTCAGCCCGCGGTGCTGCTGCCGGCAACATCGTCTCCGGCATCAGCACGGCGACAACCTGCCCGCGGGCCCGCACTTCACCCGCAGCCTGAACCGTCACGTCCACCACCACCTTCCGCGGCTTGACCTCCACGATCCGCCCGCGCGCTTCCAGCGGCACGCCCATCGGCGTCGGTCGCACGTAATCCACCTTCAGCGCCGCCGTCACAAACCGCAGCGGCGGCAAGGTGTGCGGCGCGCGGCCGGCGGCACGGTACGCGGCCAGGGCGGCGGACCCGGTCCCGTGGCAGTCGATCAACGAGGCAATCAGACCGCCATACACATAACCGGGAATGGCGGTATGCCAAGGCTGCGGCACGAGAACGGCGACCGTCTCGTCGCCGTCCCAGGCGCTGCGGATGTGCAGGCCGTGCGGGTTGAGGCGCCCGCAGCCGTAACAGTGCGCCAGGTCATCTGGATAGAAGTCTTGCACAGCGTCCGACGGCATGGTGGCGCGCTCCCGGAGGCTAGCGATTACTTGGACTGGCGGAGGTATTCCAGCGCGCGGATGACCTCGGGCACGTGCGTGAACGTCGGGCCGCCCTGCATCATCACCGCCACGCCGGCGGCTTCGAGAATCTGTTCCGGCGTAGCGCCGGCCGCCAGACATTTTTCGACGTGCAGATTGATGCACGGTACGCAGCGCACCGCCAGGCCGATGCCCAGCGCGATCAGCTCTTTCTCCCGCACCGTCAAAGCGCCGTCCTTCATGACGGCCTGGAACAAGCCTCCGAACCCGCGCAGGATGTCGGGGGCCATTTCCTTCATCTTGTTCTGATCCGTGCTCCACTGCTCAAAGAACTTCGCGGTCTCCGTACTCATAGGTTCCTCGCGTTCTCAAACAAACCAGCGCCAAAGGCCTCCGCCGGCCTTCGGGACAACCGATCGGGTTACAAAGCAATTCGCTCTCGGCCGGTCGCGCGTGGCACCGGTCGCCACCTGCGCGCGTCGACCGCGTGCGCACCGACGACCGCGCGGCGTCCGGCTCAGCGCAGCCGCGCCAACACGCTCGCATCCGTGATGCGCGCGACGGGGTACACATGGTGGCGCTCGTCGGCGTACACCGAACGCCGATAGAAGAAATCCAGCCGCTGGCCGGCGCTGCGCGCAAACTCGGCGTCGCGGGCGAGTCGCTCCTCGAACTCTGCCCGCAATGCCGGGTCCGCGGCGAGCATTTCCCGCGCCAGCGGTTCCAGGACGTACGCTTCGGCATACTCCTTTGGTTCGAAAATCGTGTTGAAGAAACCCCACGCGACGAACGAATCCGGACCCTCCGGCTCCAGAAGCTGCACCAGCAGTCGGGCCCGTGGCTGGACGGTCGGGATCAGGGCGGTTCCTGGCGGGAAAGTGCGCACCTCCGTCACCGGCACGCACGTATAGCGCGCAAGCTGTCGCCCCTCCTGGGGCCGCTCCGCAAACGTCACGTCGCGAAAGCGGAAAGACTCGACGAGCACGGTGCAGGCTTCCCTCAGCCGCGAAAACCGCACGCCGTGCCATTCCAGGCGGGCCAGCACATCCTCCCACTGCGGCGGTACGAGATAGGCCAGCGGCGGCGACACCGAAGCGGTCACGCGAATCCGATCGAACAGGGGGATTTCCAGATCGACCGGCTCCGAGGTGTACTCGATGACCTGATCCCCCGTGATCTCGCTGTCGCGGAGGAGCTGGCGATAGCCGCGATAGGTGATGGGGCGGGATTCCTGCGTATGTTCGAAGGCCAGCGGCACGCGACCGTCCGGACCGGCGCCGCGGGCGGCAGCGCAGCCGGCGTCGGCGGCGCGGCTCAAGGCCCGCAGCTCCTCCGCGCGCTGGTTCACGGCAGCGAGCGTATGTCGCAGGAAGTCGTACGTAGCGCGCACCCGCCGGGCGTATGGATGGCGCGCGTACGTCTCAATCAAGACTGCCGCCCGGTTACAGGCCGCCGCGTACCCCGTCGAAAACCGCGGCAGCATCGCCCAGGCGCCGACGAAGCCCTCCTGCGGCGCCCGACGATTCCGTAGTCCGCCGTAGGGCAGCAGGTGGTACCCGTCGGCGCTCAGGCGCGCAAGGACGGGGGACAGCAGGCGTGTGCGCGTCCACTCGGCGACGGGTGTCGGCGTCTCGGGCCCGTCGGTCGCGGAGTAAAACAGATCGTAGCGGTGCTCTTCGCCATTGGTCGTGTGCGTGTCCAGGAACAGGTCCGGCTGCCAGTCGTTCCAGAGTCGCAGCCAGGCCTGCATTTCCCGGCTGTCGGCTTTCACGTAGTCGCGGTTGAGGTTCAGATTGGTGGCGGTCGTCCGCCAGCCGACCAGGCGCGGGCCGTTCTGATTGATGCGGCTGTAAGGACTGCGCCGTTCATGCCCGTCGATGTTGAAAATCGGGATCACCAGCAGGTTGATGCGCTCCAGCAGCGCGGCCTGGGTGCCGGTCACCACCATGTCGCGCACCAGTGCCAGACACGCGTCCTTGCCTTCACATTCCCCGGCGTGGATGCAGTTCTGGATGAGAATCAGCGGCCGGTCGCTGCGGCGCGCGGCGGCCGGCGTGAAGGCGCGCTCGGTGGAGAGCACCAGCAGCGGCAATGCGCGCCCTTCCGCGCTTGTGCCGAACGTCGCGTAGCGGACATGGGGCGACGTGACTGCCAGCCGCCGGCAGAACTCCAGCGTCTGCTCCGCCGTGCCGGTTTCCTCATAGTTGGTGCGTTCGGCCTGCGTGCGCCAGTCGTCGGGCAGGTGGTCCGGATCCAGATACCGCCCGTGTCCGGCGCAGCCGACGGTGCCACACAAGGCCACGCCGATCAGCAGGCGCCAGACGGCGCGAGACGCAGGATCGGGTCGGCGCACTTGGAACGCGAGAGAGGCGGGCATGCGGCCAGCACTCACGGAACAGCCCGCAGCTCGCCAGCGGGCGTCAGGCCGATGAACTCGGCCATGAAGACCTGCGGCGCCGGAATACCGCCGCGGCGTGAGGTCCACAAGAGGAACCGTCCATCGGGGGAGAAGGTCGGCAGGCCATCGAACGCGGGGTCGGAAGTGACCCGGTGGGTCTCCGAGCCGTCATCGCGCACGATGTAGAGGTCGAAGTTGGGACGGTTGCGGAAGTCGGCGCGGGTGAAGATCAGCCACTTGCCCGAAGGATGCCAATACGGGGCCCAGTTGAAGACGTCGTTACCGGTAATCGCCCGCTCGTCGGTGCCTTCAGTATTGTTAATGAAGATTTGCAGGTTATCGTTACCCACCCGGTCCGAGCGGTAGCAGATGCGTTTGCCGTCGGGGCTGAAGAAGGGGCCGCCGTTCTTACCCCCCGCGCGGGTAATCTGTCGCGTGTTGTTTCCGTCCGCGTCACAGATGAAGATTTCCTGATTGCCGGTTCGGAGGCTGCTGAAGACGATCCATTTTCCATCGGGGGAATATGCGCATTCGGCATCGTACCCATCCGCGGCGACGATCCGGCGCAGCTTGCCCGTGGCGAACGTGTACTCGAAGATGTCCATGCCCGGGTAGTACGTCCATGCATACGGACTGCCGCCGCTGTGCGGATGGCCGACTCCATGGTGCGGGTAGGCCGGGCGTGACGTGGCCGGGTCGCTGTCGCCAGCCGGTCGGGGGCGCATGGGCTCGACCTCGCTGGGCTTCTCGGGCGGGCGCTGGTCCAAGTGATTCGAGGCGAAGATCAGCTTCTCCCCGCTGGGGTGGAAGAACGAGCAGGTCGTGGCCCCCTCGCCCGTGCTGACCATCTGAAGCCCGGTGCCGTCGACGTTCATGACGAAGATCTGGTAGTCCTGCTTACCGGTCGGCCAGGCCTGGAAGCTGATGCGTTTGCCGTCCGGGGAGAAGTATGCCTCGCCGGAGCGGTCGAGCCCCATCTCGGGAAAGGTGAGCTGTCGCACGTTGCGCAGCCAGCGGGACTCGTCGTGCACCGGCTGAGAGGCGGGCGGTTCGGCAGCTTCGCTCCCCAACGCCATCAGAACAGGAACGGAAAGGCCGGCGGCTATCAAAACGCTGCGCATGAAACGACCTCGAACGAGCCCATCGTGGGAATCTGCCCTGTCCGTGTGCGGGATTATAGTCGGCTGCCGCGGAAACGGGGCGGCCGCCTCACGGCTCGTCGAAATTGATCCGTTCCCGTTCCACGACCAGCGGTCGCTTACGAACCTGAAAGTGGATCGCGCTAATGTACTCGCCCAGCACTCCGAAAAAGAACAGTTGCACACCGGAGAAGAAGAAGATGGCCACGATCAGCGTCGGAATGCCGGGCGGGGCCAGTTGCCGGTAGTACACGACATTGATCGCCAGGTTGACGACCGCCCACAGCAGACTCAGCACCGACAGCACCAGCCCCCCAAACAGGCACAGCCGCATCGGAACGTTCGTAAACGAAATCAGCCCGTTGAGCCCCTGGTCCACCAGGTGGTACCAGCGGTTGCGGGAACGCCCGTGCCGGCGGGCACGCCAGGTGTACGGCACCCCCGTCGCCCGAAAACCGCAACTGGCGATCAGGCCGCGTATATACGGGTAGTAATCCTCGCACCGCCGCAGCGCCGCCACCACCGCCCGGTCGATCAACTGGAAGTCGCCCACGTCCGGCGGGATGTGGATGTCCGCGAAACGGTTCACCAGCCGGTAGTAGAACTTCCGGATGGTGCGCATCAGCCAGCCTTCCTCGCGGTTCGCGCGGACCCCGTACACCACCTCGTGCCCCGCCGCCCACTGCCGCACGAACTCGACCAGCACCTCCGGCGGGTCCTGAAGATCGACCGGTAACAGCGGGACGACGGCATCGCCGGTGGAAGCGAGAACCCCGTTGAAGGCCGAACGTGAGGGGCCGAAGTTGCGTGCGTTCAGGATCACCTTCACGTGGCGGTCCCGGGCGGCCAGCTCCCGCAACAGCGGGATGGTCCCGTCGGTGGAGGCGTTGTCGCAGAAGATGTGCTCATAGTCGTAGTCCGCCAGTTCGCCCGTGAACAGTTGCCGAACGGCTTCGTAGCAGGCCATGACGTTGGCCTCTTCGTTCCAGACCGGCGTGACGATGCTGATCCGCCTGCGGGGAGCCGTAGTCATGACGGTGGTCCGCTGAAAGCCGAGCGGCGCTCATGATACTCACCGCGGCGGGACGGCGACACCGTCGCGGGCGGGCAGGATACCCTTGCGGATGTAGATGGGGCGGATCAGCGGTCTGAGACGGGGCAGCCGGAGAGCGAACAGCAGGCCGCCGGCCGCACAGCAGGCGCCGCCGACCATGATGGCAAGCGGCGCGCCGCAGCGCTGCGCCAGACTGCCAGCGATCATGCTGCCCAGCGGCGTCATGCCGAGGAACGCCAGGGTGTACAGGCTCATGACGCGGCCACGCTTGTCGTCATCCACGATCGTTTGGAGCATCGTGTTGGTGGACGCGATCTGGAGCATCATGCCCAGTCCGACAAAGACCATCAGAATCAGGGCCGGCAGCAGGTGACGAACCAGAGACAGTCCAACCAGGCAGAAACCGAACAGGCTCGCGCCCAGAGCGATCAGCCGACCCAGACCCAGCACGGTCGGACGTGACGCCAGGTAGAGCGCCCCGGCGAGGGCGCCCAGTCCGGTCGCGCCCATCAGAAAGCCGAACGCGTCGGCCCGTGCTGCCAGAACATCGCGCACAAACACCGGCATCAGCGTTCCGTACGACATGCCCATTAGACTCGACAGCGCCAGCAATAGCAGCAGCGTGCGAATCGGAGCAAAGCCGAACGCGTACACGCATCCTTCCCACAAGCCACGACCCACCGACGTGGCCCGGACGGGGTGCGGACGCGGCGGCAGGCGCATGGCCAGCAGCGCTGCGATGACCGCCACGTAAGTGAGGCCGTTGAACAGAAAACACAGTCCTTCGCCGAGCGCCTCGATCAACAGGCCTGCCAACGCCGGTCCCACCAGCCGGCTCGCATTCATCAGCGAGGAATTTAGGGCGATGGCGTTCTGCAAGTCCTCCGGGCGCTCGATCATTTGCGGAACGAACGCCTGCCGGGTCGGCATGTCAAAGGCGTTGATGATCCCCAGCACGACGCTCAACGCGAAAATGTGCCAGACCGCGATCAGACCGCTTAGCGTCAGGCCCGCCAGCAGCAGCGCTTGGACGCACGCCGCCGTCTGGGTCAGGACGAGCGTCCGGCGGAGGTTCCACCGGTCGGCCAATACGCCCGCGACGGGGGTGAAAAGCAGGGTCGGGACCTGGCTGACAAGCCCGAGCGTGCCGAGGATGAATGCGGAGCCCGTCAGCCGATACACGAGCCAGGCGACGGCCAGTTGCTGCATCCACGTCCCGATCAGCGAAATGCCTTGGCCGACAAAGAAGAGCCGATAGTTGCGCGAACGCAAGGCGCGCACCAGAAGTGCGGCCCGCCCCATTGGGGCAGGCGGGGGCGTCTCCGCGCGAGTCCCGGTTCCGGGCGCTTCCACGCTGGCTTCCTGCGGAATCCGCCCCAGGTAGGGCGGCAGTAGCAGGATGATAGCGGCGACGCTGACACCGTCGACTCGCCGTGGTGGTACGCGCGCGGTGCCCCCGCTTGCCGCCCGCGTCCGCGGGTTTATCAGACGTCGCCGCCGCGCGGAGCAGAGCCCTCGGCCGAAGGCGGCGCGCGCCGCGTGCCGATAAGCGCTGTGGTCAGCGGCACACCCCGAGGCTCAAGGCCAACGTGCCGCACGAGACAGGAGACGAGCGTGACGCGGGCGGCCAGCATGCGCCTGCGCGTGGACGAGCGTACGCTGGAAACCTGCCTGGACCGACTGGACCGGCAGACGCAGCCGCGTGCCGGCCTCGAGCTGCGCCGCGCGCCCCGCTATGCGTACCGCGCTCGACCGTTGACGGTCGAACTGGCCACCGGCGAAGCAACAACGGTGTGCTGCGCGGCAGCCGCCCGAAACCTGAGTCGCGACGGTATCGGGCTGCTCGTCGGGCAATTCATCTGGCCCGGCACGGAGTGCCGACTCGCGCTGCGCAGCCTGTGGGAAAACGAGACGACCCTGGGCGGTCGCGTTCGACGGTGCCGGTACATCCCCGGCACGGGGGTGCTGTACGAAATCGGCGTGCGCTTCGATCGTCCCGTGAACGTGGCGCTGTTCGTGCCTCGCCGTCGGCCGCTGCGGATTCTGCTAGTTGACGAATCGCCGCAGCGGCAGGAGCTGGTGCGCGGTTTTCTGGACGGTCTGCAAGTTGAACTGATCGGTGCCACGACCGCACCCCGGGCAGGTTGGGGGCCGCCGCAGGGCGAGTTCGATCTCATCCTCCTGGACCTGGATAGCCCCAGCTTCGACGCCTTTCTGGTCACCAAGGAACTGCGGAGCGCGGGCTACCTGGGGCCGATCGTCGGACTGGCCTGTCAAACCGGGCGGACGTTGAGTGCGCGCTGCGAGGCGGCCGGCTGCACCGGCTACCTGAGCAAACCGCTGACGCGCGAGGCGCTGCGGGAACTTTTGGCTTCCCTGGATGGTGAGCCGCTGCACAGCACGCTCGCCGGCGACGTGCAGCTCGCCCCGTTGGTCAACCGCTTCGTACGGGAACTCCGCACGCTGGCCCGGCAGTTGTCCGTCGCCTTCGAGATCGGCGACCACGAGACGCTGCGAAACCTCGCCCAACGCCTCCAGGCCGACGGGGGAGCCTATGGTTTCGATCCGATCAGCGACGAGGCCCGGCACGTGCAGGTTCTATTGGACCTCGAAGCCCCGCCCGCGCGCCTGCGTCGCAGCGTGTACGAACTGATTCACGTGTGCTTGACGGCGCAACCGGCCACGTGGGACGAGGAAGAGAGAGACGCCGACGGTCGCGGGAACATGCCCTTCCCACAGGAAGATTCCACCTGACAAGCCCGCGCGGCTGGACGGCCGCGGCCACGAACCGTCAAGCGTCGGTCGTGACCGCCTCCGGGGGCCGCGTTCGCCAATCCACGCGCGGGGCGTCGCCCCACAGTCCGTCCAGGTCGTAGTACGCGCGGTGCTCCTCGTCGAAGATGTGCACCACCACATCAATGTAGTCGGCCAACAGCCAGCTCGTATGCGCCCGATCCGTGGTCGAAAACGGCCGCCGACCCACGCTGCGGGCGTGCTCCTCGATCGCGTCCAGCACGGCCCGCGCCTGGCGATCCGAGGTCCCCGTTCCGATCACGAAGAAATCCGTCAGCGCGCTGAGCCCGCGGAGATCGAGCACCACTACATCGCTGGTTTTCAAGTCCGCCGCCAGCCGCGCGACGGCGATGGCGAACCGCAGCCCATCTTCGCTGTTCGTCGCGCCACGCGCCGTGCCGCCCGCAGGCGACCCAGTCGGGTTTTCACGCATAGCCTCATTCTACGAGCGGCGACGCCGCGGGGAAACGGCCCCCGTAGCTCCGTCGCCCCCGTTGCCGCGAACGCGCCTTGCGACGCACGACCTCGCAGGCGATAACGCTACGCGTGACCACCGAGCCCCCCATCGACGCGTTGGATTCCGGAGCAGGCACTCGCCCGTGGGCGCGCCGCGCAGCGCTGGCCGCTGTTACCGTCATCCTTGTGATGATCGCGGGCAGCCCCGCGCTCGACGCCCCCTGGTTGCCCGGTGATGAGTACATCTTCATCGTCGATAACGCTGACGTGAATCCGGCGGTCGAGCCCGTCACGGCCGTCCGTCCGCTGGCGCACCGGCTCGTCGCCATCTTCGCCAAAGTGCACGACGACCTGTACCAGCCGATTCCGATCGCGACGTATGCGCTGGAATGGGCGCTCGCCGGCGGTGACCCGTTGAGCTTTCGCCGTACGGACCTCCTGATCCACGCGCTCAATGCACTGCTGCTGTGGTTGGTTCTGCATGCGGTTCTGATCGCCGGACGCCCCGCAACGCCTCGCGGAGTCGCGCTGCTTGCGTGGACTCTGGCCACCCTCTGGGCCCTGCACCCGATGCTGGTCACCACCTGGGCGGCCGACATGGGACGGACCCACCTCCTTTCGGCCACCTTCGCTCTGCTGACGCTGCGGCTGTACCTCCTGTGGCTACAAGACCGCCGCGTCTTCACACTGGCCGGAGCCCTCGCCCTGCTGATTGCGGCGATGCTCTGCAAGCCCATCCCGGGCTGGGTGCTGCTGGGACTGGCGCTGGAAGCCGCGCAGCGCGGGTGGCGACAGGCTGCACGACAGCCAGCCGTGTGGATCGTGGCCCTGATCTGCGGCGTTTTTGCCGCGCTCACCTACTGGACGAGCCGCACGTCGGGCCTGATGGAGGATGCTTCGCAGGGTCTCTTCGGCGATCCGCTGGCCCGCAGCGCGTTGGCAGTCTGGCTCTACTTTCGCAACCTCGTGGCGCCACTGTGGCTGTCGTTCTGGTACCTGCCCGACCCCCGCACCGGCTGGACCTGCCCGCTGGTCTGGCTTGGGCTGATATTGGCGACAGCGAGCGTGCTCCATGCTGTCCGTGCTTGGAAGCACGCGGAGATGCGGCCCGCCGCGATCGGCTGGGCATGGTGCTGGGCGCTGCTGCTACCCGTCGTCGGGTTGGTCGGCGCCCGGGAGTCCGCCGCCGTCGACCGCTATCTGTATCAGCCACTGATGGGTATCGCACTGGTCGTCGGCGCGCTGCTGTGCCGCGTGCTATCGGCCCGGCGGTCCGTCGGAATT
>Ga0308417_1000671_pt1 | contig 24154 bp, 24 predicted proteins | sample HotsprSampleOS65_FD_203528 | JGI IMG/M metagenome (GOLD analysis project Ga0308417, IMG submission 203528) | Hot spring phototrophic mat microbial communities from Octopus Spring, Yellowstone National Park, Wyoming, United States - 20090730_OS65 ...
ACCACGACGACATCGTCGATCACTGCTGCCATGCCTGGAACCGCCTCGTCGATCAGCCCGGGCGCATCATGTCCATCGGACTGCGGGACTGGGCACATCGGTTCTGATCAATGGGATTTGGTATGACCGGGCCCGAGCCCGCATCCAGCCCAACCAGGAAATGGGCCGGCATGTTAGCGCCCTTTGCCTCGAAACCCGCTGCCCGCGCGGCATGGATCCACAGGATGCCCAAGGCGACCGGCAGGCCCTTGCGCCGTTCCAGCACGCGCAGCAGGTTGGCGTTGGCGAGATCGTCGTAGGTCTCGGCATCGCCGCGATAGCCGTAGTGGTCGGCGAGAAGCGCGGCGAGCCCAGCCGCCGCGGCCAGGCTGTCCCCTTCCGCGACCGGCCCGACGGCGCGGGCGGCGGTCGCGATCTCGTCGAGATGGGCGAGCGCTGCCCCGAGGTCGGCTTCGCCCGCGTCGATCGCGGCGAACAGCAAGCCGGCCCGGGCAAGGTCCAGTCGTGCTGCGGCCGGGGCGCGCCCGAGTTCGGCTAAGGCGAGCCGTGCCTCGGCCGCGGTGGCGATCACGCCGCCTCTGCGAGACGGCCGTTGATCGCCAGCGCGTCGCCGGCACGAGTGACACAGACCGTCTCGCCCTCTCGGATCGCGCCCTCGAGCAGCATGGTCGCGAGCGGGTTCTGCAGGTTGCGCTGGATCACGCGTTTTAGGGGCCGTGCGCCGTAGGTCGGATCATAGCCGGCGTCAGCGAGCCAGGCCTTCGCACCCTCGTCGAGCGCGAGCGCAATCTGCTTTTCGGCCAGAAGCGCGCGCAGCCGGCGCAGCTGGATCTCAACAATCGCGCTCATCTCAGCCCGACCAAGGCGGCGGAACAGGATGATCTCGTCGAGGCGGTTGAGGAACTCGGGCCGGAACCTCTGCCGTACCACCGCCATCACCTGCCCGCGGACGAGATCCACGTCCTCGTCCTCGCGCAGCCCGGCCAAGACGTCGGAGCCGAGATTGGAGGTCAGAACGATGATCGTGTTGCGGAAATCGACCGTGCGCCCCTGCCCGTCCGTAAGCCGCCCGTCGTCGAGAACCTGCAGGAGAACGTTGAACACGTCCTCGTGCGCCTTCTCAACCTCGTCGAACAGGACGACCTGGTATGGCCGACGCCGCACCGCCTCAGTCAGCGCCCCGCCTTCCTCGTAGCCGACATAGCCCGGCGGCGCGCCGATCAGACGGCTGACCGCATGCTTCTCCATGTACTCGGACATGTCGATCCGCACCATCGCCCGCTCGTCGTCGAACAAGAACTCGGCGAGCGCCTTGCAGAGCTCGGTCTTGCCAACACCGGTGGGGCCGAGGAACAGGAAGGAGCCGATCGGCCGGTTCGGATCCTGCAGCCCGGCGCGCGCGCGCCGCACCGCGTTTGCCACCGAAACCAACGCCTCCTCCTGGCCGACCACGCGCTGGCGGAGCTTTTCCTCCATGGCGAGGAGCTTGGCGCGCTCGCCTTCCAGCATCTTGTCCACTGGGATGCCGGTCCAGCGGCTCACCACCTGGGCGATATGTTCTTCGGTCACCGCCTCGTTGACCAGCGTGCTTCCGGTCGCGGCAGCGGCAATCCTCTTCTCGAGGTCCGGAATGATCCCATAGCGCAACTCCGAGGCCCGGGCGAGGTCGCCATTGCGCTGCGCGATCTCCATCTCGGCCCGCGCGCGATCGAGCTTCTCCTTCAGCCCCTTGGTCTCGGAGACCTTCGCCTTCTCAGCCTGCCAGGCGGCGGAGAGGGCGTCCGACTTCTCCTCCAGTTCGGCGATCTCGCGCTCGAGCCGGCCGAGACGCTCCTTCGAGGCCGGATCCTCCTCCTTCCTCAGGGCCTCGCGCTCGATCTTCAGTTGGATCAGGCGGCGGTCAAGCTCGTCGAGCTCCTCGGGCTTAGAGTCGATTTGCATCCTCAGCCGGGAGGCGGCCTCGTCGACGAGGTCAATCGCCTTGTCGGGCAGGAAGCGGTCGGTGATGTAGCGGTTGGACAGGGTCGCGGCAGCAACCAGGGCGGTGTCCGAGATTCGCACGCCATGGTGCGTCTCGTACTTGTCCTTGATGCCGCGCAGGATCGAGATCGTGTCCTCAACCGAGGGCTCGCCGACATAGACCGGCTGGAAGCGGCGGGCAAGGGCGGCGTCCTTCTCGACGTGCTTGCGGTACTCGTCAAGCGTGGTGGCGCCGATGCAGTGCAGCTCGCCGCGCGCGAGCGCGGGCTTGAGCAGGTTGGAGGCGTCGATCGCTCCTTCCGCCTTGCCCGCCCCGACCAGGGTGTGCATCTCGTCGATGAAGAGAACGATCTCGCCCGCGGCAGCCTCGATCTCGGCCAGCACCGCCTTCAGCCGCTCCTCGAACTCGCCGCGATATTTCGTGCCGGCAATCAGTGCGCCGAGATCGAGCGCGAGCACGCGCTTGCCCTTCAGCGCCTCAGGCACATCGCCGTTGACAACCCTGAGCGCGAGGCCCTCGACGATTGCGGTTTTGCCCACGCCCGGTTCGCCGATGAGCACCGGGTTGTTCTTGGTGCGGCGAGCGAGCACCTGGATCACGCGTCGGATCTCGTCATCGCGTCCGATCACCGGGTCGAGCTTGCCCTGGCGGGCGAGGTCGGTGATGTCGCGGGCGTACTTCTTCAGGGCGTCAAAGGTGTCCTCGGCCCCGGCGGACGTCACCTTGCGCCCCTTGCGGAGCTGTTCCACCGCGCGTTCCAGGCCCTGGGTCGAGACGCCGGCCGCGCGGAGCGCCTCCCCGGCGGGGCCCTGGTCAGCGGCGAGGGCGACCAGAAGCCGGTCCTGGGCGACGAAACTGTCCCCCGCCCTCTCGGCAGCACGCTGCGCGGCGTCGAGCACGCGCACGAGCTCAGGCGCCAGCATCGGCTGGCCGGCACCCGGCCCCGATACTTTGGGGATCCGGGCCACGGCGGCATCGATCGCCGTCCTCGCCCGCACCGCATCCCCGCCTGCCGCCGTAATCAGCCCGGACGCCGCACCTTCAGGGTCATCGAGCAGCGCCTTGAGCAGGTGCTCGGGCCCGATCCTCTGATGGTATTCGCGAATTGCGATCGTCTGCGCGGCTTGGATGAAGCCGCGCACGCGCTCGGTGAACCTCTCGATGTCCATCGGTGTCCCTCCAGGAGGCGACCGGCCGCCTTGGTCCCCGAAGGCGACCCGAACGACCCTTGCGCCGCGAACATGGGGCGTGCCGTGATCGCCCTCAAGCCCGACGCTGAAGGAGGACCGCGGTGCGCGTGGAACATCTGTATCGCTACCCGGTGAAGGGATTGACAGCAGAGGCCATGGGCGAGGTCGCGCTCGCCGCCGGCGAGGCGATCCCTGGCGATCGCGTGTTCGCCCTGGTGCACGGCGACGCCCCGTTCGACGACGCCGCTCCCCGCTGGCTGCACAAACGCCATTTCGGCTGCTTGATGGCGAACCCCCGCCTCGCCGCCGTGCACGCCTCCTGGGACGATCGCCGGGGCGTGCTGCTCGTGCGCCTTCCCGGGCAGCCGCCCTTCGCCGGCGACACCACGACAGCCGCGGGCAGGGCCGCGATCGGAGCCCACCTCGCCGCCGCCCTTGGCGACGAGGCAAGGGGCACGCCCCGCTTCGTGCACGCCCCCGGCCATCGGTTCTCGGACCACCCCGACCCGCTCGTGAGCCTGATCAACCTCGCCTCGCTTGCCGCACTCGAGCGCGCGCTGGCGCGCGCGCTCGACCCGCTGCGCTTCCGGGCCAATCTCTACTTTTCGGGCGCGCCGGCTTGGGCGGAGATGGGCTGGATCGGCCGCCTGGTCGAGGCCGGAAGCGCCAGCCTGCGCATCGTCAAGACGATCGAGCGCTGCGCGGCGACTGCCGTCAACCCGCTGACGGCGGAGCGCGACTGCGACCCACCGGCAGCCTTGCGCGCGGCCTTCGGCCACACCGACCTCGGCGTCTATGCGCGCGTAGAACGATCCGGCCGCGTCGCGGTCGGCGATCCGCTCGTGCTGCGCAAGGACTAAGGCCGGCGGCCTGGGCTTCGGGCCGCCTCAGTCCGTCGGCGGCAGGGTGGAGGGCTGCTCTCCCTCGCCGGGCACGGCCTGCGGCGCGCCGTTCACACCCTCTCCGTGGCCGTTCAGCGCCTGCTCGATCGCGGCCTCCACCGAATCGGCCTCCCCTTCCAGGCCGTTCGGACCGCGGCGCATGGGCTGCAGCGCGTGGTGCTGGTGCACCTGCTGCATCGCGTTGAGGATGCGGAAGTAGTGCTCGGCGTGCTGGAAGTAGCTCTCCGCAAGAACGCGATCACCGGCGGAGGTCGCGTCGCGCCCGAGCTGGAGATACTTCTCGAACAGCTGTTGTGCGGTGCCGCGTAGCCGGACATCCGGGCCATTCGAATCGAAGACCGTATTGCGGTTGAGCGGCGCGTTGCGGTGCTGGTGCCGCCCGCCCTGGTGGTGTCCTCGGCTGCGCATGCGCTTGAGGTTCATGTCGTTCACATCTGCCGTTCTGATCGAAGTTCGTCCGCTGTCGGACCATTCCCGCCGCCACCCGCTCCTCCCCAGAGCGTGCCGAGGCCTGTTCTGGCTGCAGCCGCCTGTGGCGACCTGCACGCCACCCCCGTTCGGAACGCTGCCACCCTAGTCCGACGAGCCCCTCGCGCCAACCCCCTTTTCCGCATTGCCGAACGCCAAGGCACGCGCGATTCCGCCCAAATCCTGCCGCATTTCGACCAGCGCGAGCCCGGCGGCCGTGCCGAGTTCGGCCACCGCCTCCGCCTGCCCCTGACCGACCTCGAGGATCGCGATCCCCCGCGGGGCCAGAACGCGCGGCAGGTCAGGCAACAGGGCGCGATAGGCGGCAAGCCCATCCGGCCCGCCGTCGAGGGCGGCGCGTGGCTCGTGATCGCGCACCTCCGGCTCGAGGCTCGCGATCTGCGCCGTCGGGATGTAAGGCGGGTTGCAGAGCAGGAGGTCGATCGAGCCTGAGGCGACCGCCGCGGACCACTCGCCGGCGAGGATGCCGGCGCGCGGCGCCAGACCCGAGGCGTGCGCGTTGCGCCGCGCGACCTCCAGCGCCGCCGCCGAACAGTCCACGCCGACGCCGTAGGCGGCAGGGTATTCGACAAGCGCAGCGAGCAAAAGAGCCCCGGACCCGGTGCCAAGATCCGCAATGCGACGCACCGTTGCGCGATCGGGGCGCAGCGCGAGGGCAGCTTCGATCAGCGTTTCGGTCTCCGGGCGAGGAACCAGGACGGCGGGCGAAACGATGAGGTCGAGGGTCCAGAAGCCGCGCCTGCCGGAGAGGTGGGCGAAGGGTTCGCGCGCCGCACGGCGGCGAAGCAGGCCGCGGAACCGCGCTGCCGCAGCCTCCGCCACTGGCTCGCGGGCGGCCGCGACCAGGGCCGAAGCGTCGCACCCGAGAGCAAGGCCGAGCAGAAGCCTCGCTTCCCGCCGCGGCTCCGCGACCCCCGCCTGGCGCAGCCTCGCCCCCGCCTCGCACAGGAGCGCGCCGACGGTCCGCTCCGCCGCTCTGCCCGCCCGCGGGCCCCTCTCAGGTCTCGGCGGCAAGCAGCTGCGCCTGCTCCTCTGCCGCAAGCGCGTCGATAATCTCGTCGAGCTCGCCGGCGAGGATGCGGTCGATCTTGTGCACGGTCAGACCGATGCGATGGTCGGTCACCCGCCCTTGCGGAACGTTATAGGTGCGGATCCGTTCGCTGCGGTCTCCGGTGCCGACCTGGGCCCGGCGAAGCCCCGCACGTTCGGCCGCCTTCGCCTCGCGTTCGCGCTCATAGAGGCGGGCGCGCAGGATCTTCAGCGCTCGCGCCCGGTTCTTGTGCTGGCTCTTCTCGTCCTGGCAGACGACGGTGATGCCTGAAGGGAGATGCGTCACCCGCACCGCGCTCTCGGTCTTGTTCACGTGCTGGCCGCCAGCACCCGAGGCGCGGAAGACGTCGATCCGGAGGTCTGCGTCATCCAGGCGGACATCGACCTCCTCGGCCTCGGGCAGCACGGCCACGGTTGCGGTCGAGGTGTGGATTCGTCCCTGCGCCTCGGTGACCGGCACGCGCTGCACACGGTGCACGCCGCTTTCGAATTTGAGCCGGGCGTAGACGTCCTCGCCGGCGATCTCGGCCACCGCCTCGCGGTAGCCGCCGAGGTCGTTCTCCGCCACCTCCAGGAGTTCGAAGCGCCAACCGCGGCCTTCCGCGTAGCGCCGGTACATGGCGAACAGGTCGGCGGCGAACAGGGCAGCCTCGTCTCCGCCCGTCCCGGCGCGCACCTCGAGGATGACGTTGCGCCGGTCGGCCTCATCCCGCGGCAGCAGGGCAAGGCGGATCGCCTGCTCGAGGGCTGCCGCACGCGCCTCAAGCGCCCGCGCCTCCTCGCGCGCAAGCGCGCGGATTTCCTCCTCCGCCGAGTCGTCCGCGGCCAAGGCTCGGGCCTCCGCAAGTTCGCGCTCGGCTCGGCGCAGCGCCTCCACCTGCTCGGCGAGGGGTTCGATCTCGGCGAGCTCCTTCATCGTCGCGACATAGTCTTGCGGCGAGAGGTCGGTCGCGAGGCGAGCGCGCAAAGCCTTGGCCCGCTCGGCCCAGCGATCGAGACGGTCCCGAAACGCCGTCGTCATCTCCGGCCGAGACGTTCAGCGAGGTCCGCGATCGGCACCTCGGCCTGGTCGCCGGAGGCGAGGTCTTTGACCTGCGCCACGCCGCGGCCGACCTCTGCCTCGCCGAGGATGACGGCCGCCCGTGCGCCGACCCGGTTCGCCCGCTCCAAGCGCCGCTTCAGCGTACCGCGAAACGCAATCTCAGCGCGGATCCCCGCCCGCCGCAGCGAGAGAAGCACGCGCACTGCCCCGGCCTCGACCGCCTCGCCGACCGGCACGACGGCAACGGGAGCGACGGGCGGGGGTGGCGGCGGCGCCAGCATGGCCAGACGCTCCACACCGGCCGCCCAGCCAACGGACGGCGTGTGCGGCCCGCCCATCTCCTCGACCAGCCCGTCGTAGCGCCCGCCCGCCATCACGGTGCCCTGGGCGCCGAGGGCTTCGGTGACGAACTCGAAGGCCGTGTGGCTGTAGTAATCGAGCCCGCGCACGATACGCGGGTTGACCCGGTACGGCACGCCGAACACGTCGAGCCACGCCAAGAGCGCCTGCCAGTGCGCGCGTGCCCCCTCGGTCAGATGCGCAAAGATGTCGGGGGCATCGGCGACGATGGCGCGGTCGGCCTCGTCCTTGCTGTCGAGGACGCGCAGCGGATTGCGCGCGAGCCGCGCCCGGCTCTCAGCCGAGAGGCGCTCGGCATGCGGCGTGAGGAAGGCCACCAGGGCCGCACGGTAGGCGTCCCGGCTTTCCCGGTCGCCGAGCGTGTTGACCTCGAGCACCGTATCCTTCGCCGCGCCAAGGGCCTCGAGGATCGCCTGGCCGCAGGCAATCGCTTCCGCATCCGCCAACGGCTCGGCCGCGCCCAGGGTTTCGATACCGATTTGGGAAAACTGGCGGTAGCGCCCCTTCTGCGGCCGTTCATAGCGGAACATCGGCCCGGCGTAGAACACCTTCTGCGGCAGGGACTGGGTGAGCCCGTTCGAGACCAGGGCGCGGCAGATGCCAGCCGTATTCTCCGGCCGCAGAGTGACGAGGTCGCCACCGCGGTCCTCGAAGGTGTACATCTCCTTCGTCACCACGTCGGAGGTCTCGCCCAGGCTACGGGTGAAGACCCGGGTGTCCTCGAGGATGGGGGTGGCCCATTCCTCGAAGCCCCACAGTTCGGCGATGCCGCGCGCGGTGTCGATCACGTGGCGGTGGCGGCGCAACTCCTCGCCGATCAGGTCGCGGGTTCCGCGCACGGGCTGCAGGGGGGTCACGGGAGGCTCCTCTCGCCGGACGGGGGATGCGGCCTTGGCGGCCGCCCGTCAAGCGGCGGGGGTTTGCGCAACCGCCGCGGCGGAGCTAAGCGGGCGCAGGACAAGATCGTCCGAAAAGGAAACGCCATGCCGCACCGGCGCGTGCTGACCACCGCCTTCGCCCTCGCCGCCCTGGCCACCCTCGCCGCCCCGGCGACGGCGCAGGACTGGCCCGGCCGCGAGCCCTTGCGCCTCATCGTCTGCGCGCCGGCAGGCTCGACTGTCGATCTCACCGCCCGCGCCTGGGCCGAAGCGCTGAAGGAGGCGCTCGCTGGCCACCCCGTCGTGGTCGAACCGCGCGCCGGGGCGGGCGGGATGATCGGGGTCGAGGCGGTCGCGCGCGCGCGCCCGGACGGCACCACCCTGCTCGTCTGCTTCCCAGGCTCGTTCACCATGATCCCCCATCTGCGGGCCAACCTCCCCGTCCGTCCGCTCGAGGACCTCAGGCCTGCAGCCCTGCTCGCCACCGCGCCCTTCGTCGTTGTGGCCCATCCTGAGGCGGGCCGCAGCCTGCCCGAGTTCCTGGCCAAGGCGCGCGCAGCGGACTTCAGCTACGCCTCCGTCGGCGCGGGCAGCCTCGCCCATTTGGGGATGGAGCTCCTCAAGCTGCGCACCGGGATTAGACTCGAGCACGTGCCGTATCCGGGCAGCCCGCAGGCGCTCGCCGACCTGCTGGCGGGGCGGGTGGCCGCCTTCATCACCCTCCTCTCCGCGGTCGAGGGGCATGTGCGGGAGGGCCGGCTCGCGCCGCTCTTCGTCACCGCGACGGAGCGCCTGCCGCAACTGCCCGCCGTGCCCACCGCCCGAGAAGCGGGCCTGCCCGACCTGACGGTGCTGACCTGGCACGGGCTGTTCGCTCCGCGCCCCACCCCCGAGCCGGTCTTCGCCAGGATTGTCGAGGCGGTGGCGAAGGCCCGCGCCAGCCCCGCGCTGAAGGAGGCACTCGCCCGCGCAGGGTCGGACTTGCCGCTGCTGTCGCCGGCGGAGGCGGAAGCCTTCATCCGCGCCGAGAGCGAGACCTGGGGCGGCGTGATCCGCGCCGCCGCCATCCGCATCGACTGAAGCCCGAGCTCGATGGCGGTCCTGTACGGCAAGCGCGCCGTGGTGACGGGGGCGACGCGCGGCATCGGCCGCGCCATCGCCGCCCTCTTCGCGCGCGAAGGCGCGCGCGTCTCCGTCTGCGCCCGTGGCGAGGAGGGGCTAAGGTCGGCGCGAGCGGGCTTTGCTGCGCATGCCGCCGCCTGCGATCTCGCCGCGGCCGAACAGGTTCGCGCCTATATCGACGACGCCGCGGCCGCGCTCGGCGGGATTGACATCCTGGTCAACAACGCCTCTGCCTTCGGCAGTGCGGACACCGAGGAAGGCTGGGGCGCATCGCTCGCGGTGGACGTGATGGGCTCGGTGCGCGCCTCTCTCGCCGCCATCCCCCATCTGCGCGCCGCGGGCGGAGGCGCCATCGTGCACATCACCTCGATCGCCGGCATCCGCCCCTCGGCCCGCGGCCCGGCCTACGGGGCCGCGAAGGCGGCGCTGATCCACTATGCGCAGAGCCAGGCGGTGGCCTTGGCCAGGGACGGGATCCGGGTGAATACGGTAGCGCCGGGCTCGATCGAATTCCCGGGCGGACGCTGGGAACAGAGGCGGCTGAGCGGGGATCCACTCTACGAACGGATCCGCGCTGCAATCCCCTTCGGCCGCCTTGGCACGGCCGAAGAGGTGGCGGAGGTCGTGCTGTTCCTCGTCTCCCCGGCCGCGCGCTGGGTAACGGGGCAGACGATCGCGGTCGACGGCGGGCAGATGCTGACGTGACGGACGGGATGCCCGTAAGCGATGCCCGTTCGCTTCACACTGCCCCGGCAGGGTCCTTCGCCTTCGCCCGCAACAGGTGCTTCTGGATCTTGCCGGTCGAGGTCTTCGGCAAATCGGCGAACACGACGAAGCGCGGCACCTTGTAGTGCGCGAGGCGTTCGCGCGCAAAGGCGATCAGCTCCTCCGCCGTCACCGTCGCGCCGGGCTTAAGTTCGACGAAAGCGAGCGGCGCCTCGCCCCACCTCTCGTCCGGCTTCGCCACCACCGCCACCGCCGCCACGGCAGGGTGGGCGTAGAGAGCATTTTCGACCTCGATCGAGGAGATGTTCTCGCCGCCCGAGATGATGATGTCCTTCGCCCGGTCCTTGAGCTGGATATAGCCGTCGGGGTGCGTCACAGCGAGGTCGCCTGTGCGGAACCATCCGCCAGCGAAGGCCCGCTCCGTCGCCTCGCCATCCTTAAGATATCCCTTCATCACCACGTTGCCGCGCATCATCACCTCGCCGAGTGTGGCGCCGTCCGCCGGCACGGGGCGCATCGTCTCTGGGTCGAGCACGGCGAGGTCCTCGAGCGCAAGGTAGCACACACCCTGGCGGGCCATGCGCTGCGCCTGCTCGGCCGGCGGCAGCGTGTTCCAGGCTTCGTGCCACTCGTTCACAACCGCAGGCCCATAGACCTCGGTCAGGCCATAGACGTGGACGACGCCGAAGCCCGCCTCGCGCATGGCGCGCAGCACGGCTTCCGGCGGCGGCGCGGCGGCGACCAGGAAGGTGACGGGCCGCGACAGCGGCCGACGCTCCGCCTCCTGCGTGTCGAGGATGGTCTTCATCACGATCGGCGCGCCGCAGAGGTGGCTCACGCCTTCGGCGCTCATCAGACGCCAGAGTTCAGGGCCGCGCACCGCGCGCAGGCAAACATGCGTTCCGCCAAGCGCGGTGATGGTCCAGGGGAAGCACCAGCCGTTGCAGTGGAACATCGGCAGCGTCCAGAGGTAGACCGGGTGGCGGGGGATCGAGGCCGCGAGCACGTTGCCGACTGCGAGCAGATAGGCGCCGCGGTGGTGGTAGAGCACCCCCTTCGGCCGCCCCGTCGTGCCGGAGGTGTAATTGAGCGCGATCGCATCCCACTCGTCCTCAGGCCATAGCCAGGGGAAGGAGGGGTCGGCGGCGGCGAGGGTCTCCTCGTAGTCTCTGCCGCCAAGGGTTTCGCTGCGGTGCATGTGCGGGGTCGTGTCGTCTCCGACCTCAAGGATCGCGGGCCGAACCGCAGCCTGGGCCAGCGCAGCGCGGGCCAGCGGAATGAATTCGCGCTCGACCAGCAACACCTTGGCTTCGCTGTGATCGAGGATGTAGGCGACTGTTCCGGCATCGAGCCGGGTGTTAATGCCGCACAGCACTCCCCTTGCCATCGGCACCCCGAAATGCGCCTCCAGCATCGCCGGCACGTTGGGCAGGAGTGCCGCCACCGCCTCGCCCCGTCTGACACCGGCGCGATGGAGGGCGTGTGCGAGCCGCACCGCTCGATCGCGGAAGAGGGCGTAGGGGAGGCGGGTGGTTCCGTGGACGATCGCGGGGTGGTTCGGCCAGACCCGAGCCGACCGGTCCAGAGCATGCAGCGGGGTCAGCGGCTGATGGTTCGCCGGCCGTCGCGCCAGCGCCGGGTCGTCGTTCGCCGGATGCATGGCCTGTCTCCTCCCTGGTCAGGACGGAGAGTTCCCGCTTGCGCTGCCGCTGTCTAGAAGCCGCGCCGTCTCGGCCTCGATCGCGCCCTCAAGCCGCGACAGAAGTTCCGCCCGCGGCAAGCCTGGCGGGATCGGCGCAAGCACCGAGACGGTGATCGTGCCCGCGTGCTTGCGGAAGGCCCGTCTGCCCCAGGAGCGCCCTGAGTCGGTCGCGACCGGGACGACGGGCAGGCTAAGCCGTTCGTAGAGCGCAACCACGCCCGGCTGGTAGCGACGGCGTTCGCCGGGAGCAACGCGTGCGCCCTCGGGGAAGATCACGATCTGCCTGCCCTCGGCCGCGGCCTGTTCGGCCGCGCGCAGCAGACGGCGCAGCGAAGCGGGGCCAGCCGAGCGGTCGACCGGGATCATCCCCCCCGCCCGCGCCCACCAGCCGTAGATGGGGAGCGCGAGGAGTTCGCGCTTCAACACATAGGCTGCAGCGGGCAGCAGGGCGAGCCAGACGATCGTGTCGAAAGCGGATTGATGCTTGGCGGCGATCAGGGCCGCTCCCTCGCGCGGCAGGTTCTCCTTGCCGAGAACGCGCAGGCGGGTGCCGGCGCAGACGCGAAGCAGGGCGAGCACCCGCCCCGCCCACCAGGCGAGGAGATGAAGCACGCCGCCGCGGTCCAAAAACGGCAGCAGCGGCAGGCAGACGAGGCCGGCGAGTGCAGTGAAGGCGAAGAACGCGACGTTGAACAGGGCCGAGCGCAGGATCGTCATGGCGTCTGCCCTGCCGTGGCGCGGAGGCCTCGGCGCAAGGGGGACGGAAAGGGGTTTTCGGTCACGCCGGCAAGTGCTGCGAGCCACTTCGTGTATTCGCTGGCGGCGAACCGCAGTTCCGACGGCGAGAGCCAGCCGAAAGGCTCGCTTCGGCCACGGGGCGCGATCGGGCGCGGCACCAGTCTTGCCTCCGGCAGAGCGCGGCGAAGCAGGAGGAGCGCACGCGGCATGTGGTAGGCGGAGGTGACGACGACGAGGGTGTCAATCGCTTCTCCACGCGCCCAGGCGGCCGTTTCCTCGGCGTTGCCGCGCGTGCTTCGGGCCGCCCGGCCGAGCGTGACACGGCCGGCGAGCGCGGCCGCGTCCCTGCCTTCCCCGCGAACCAGATCGGCGAGAGGCGTGGCGTGGTACACGCCGGAGACGAGGAGGCGCGAAGTCGGGTCGGCGTCCAGCAGCCTCAGCCCTTCGGCCACCCGCCCCGCGCCCCCGGTCAGCACAACGATACCGGCCCCCTGAGGCGGGTCCCCTGGCGGCCGCCAGGGGGTGGCGAGGAACAGGGCGAAGCCCGCAGCCCAGAGGAGGGTCGCAACCGCCAAGCCGAGGCCAGCGAAGCGGAGCGCGCGGCGAAGGGCATCGCAGGCGGAAGGCTGCATGGGACCGGGCGGCCAGCGCCGCAAGCCAAGGCTTGCACGCGGGTGCACGGGCGGGCAAGCGCGCTCTCTTGCACCGGGGGCGCGCTTCGGCGAGACAGGTGCGGGGACCAGCCCCAGGGGTCGCGCCGGATGCCGCGCATTGTCTGCCCAAACTGTGCTGCCCGTTATGAGGTGTCGGCCGAGGTGCTCGGGCCCGCCGGCAAGACGGTGCGCTGCGTGCGCTGCGGCCATGTCTGGCTGGCGCGGCCAGAGAGCGAGTCCGCCGAGGCTCTCCGCATGACGACGCCCTGGCCCGAGCCGCCCAGGCTGCGTCTGCGGGATCCCGGCGAGGAGCCCCCGCCGAGTCCGACCCGTGCCGAGCCGGTGGCAACTTCGGCCGAAGCCTCTACGCCCTCGGCCGCCGCTCCGCGTCTTGTCCCCGATCCTGACGGCTCCGCGACCGGGCGAGCGGAACGGCGCCCGCACGCAACGGCACGAGAGGGTGGCGGCTCGTCTGCACTGGTCGCCGCCTGGGCGCTTTCTCTTGCCATTCTGGGCGCGGCGGCGTGGGGGGCGATCGCCTACCGCTCGGAGGTCATGGACGCGTGGCCGGCCTCGCAGCGCCTTTACGCCCTAATCGGCCTCGACGGCTGAGCCCCGAACGGACGATGGCCTCGGGCGGAGAGGGGCCGTGGGCGCGTCTCCTCGCCCATCTCGCTGCGCGTCGCGGCTGGCGAGCGCCGGTGACGGCGGCAGCGTTCGGTGCGGTCTCCGCGCTCGCCCTGCCGCCGGTTCATCTCGTGCCGGTTCTGCTGGTGGCCCTGCCCGCGCTTCTGGTCCTGGTCGGCTCGCGGGAGACCCTGTCCGGCGCCGTAGCGACGGGCTGGGCCTGGGGCTTTGGCCATTTCGTCGCCGGACTCTATTGGATCTCGAATGCCCTGTTGACCGAGGCCGAGCGTTTCGCCTGGCTCGCGCCGCTTGCCGTGCCGGCGATCTCGGCTGTGCTCGCCCTGTTCATCGCTGTTCCCGCCGTGCTCGCGTGCCGACTTTTCCCCGCGGGCTGGTCGCGGGTGCTCGCCTTCGCCGGCCTCTGGACGGGCGCCGAACTCGCGCGCGGGGTGGTCCTGAGTGGGTTTCCGTGGAACCTGCTCGGCACGGTTTGGGCGTTTGGCGCCTTGCCTGTGCAAAGCGCCGCCTGGGTTGGCGTGCACGGGCTCTCCGCGCTGACCGTGATCCTGGCCTCTCTGCCGCTGCTGCCGCGGCGCTCAGCCTTGGCGGCGGGGGCTGGGCTGGTCGCGGCGGGGGTTGCGGTCGGCTTGATCCGGCTTTGGCCGGAGGAGCCACAGGCGGGCCCGGTCGCAATCCGCATCGTGCAGGGCAACATCGCGCAGACGCACAAGTGGCGCGACGATCTGCGGGCGGCGCATTTCCGCCGTTACCTCCAGCTCACCGCCGCCGTTGCCGAGACCTCAGCGGGCGAGGGGCCAGTCGTGGTGGTCTGGCCGGAGACGGCAAGCCCCTACTTCCTTGATAGCGACGAGACCGCGCGGGCCTTCGCCGCCGCGGCGCTGCCCCAGGGGGCGGTGCTAGTCGCGGGGACGGTTCGGTTGGAGCGGGGCGAGGCGCAGGCTCCGCTTCGCCTCTGGAACAGTCTGGTCGCGATCGCGCCGGACGGCGCTCTCGTGGGAATCTACGATAAGCACCATTTGGTCCCGTTCGGCGAATACGTGCCCCTACGCTCCCTGCTTCCGATTGAGACCGTGGTGCCTGGGAACATCGACTTCTCGGCTGGCCCAGGGCCGTCTACGCTCCGGCTGCCGGCGTCATACGCCGTCCCGCCGTTCGCGCCCCTGATCTGCTACGAGGTCATCTTTCCCGGGCGGGTCACGGAACCGGGCGTGCGGCCGCAGTGGCTCCTGAACATCACCAACGACGCCTGGTTCGGTCTCTCCTCGGGGCCCTACCAGCATCTCGCCGCCGCGAGGCTGCGCGCGGTGGAGGAGGGTTTGCCCCTGGTTCGGGCCGCGAACACGGGCATTTCGGCGGTGTTCGACGCGCGGGGCCGCACGGTGGCGCGGCTCGGCCTCGACGAGATCGGTGTGGTCGCCGCCGCCTTGCCGGCGGCACGCGAGCCGACCGCGTTCTCCCAGCTCGGTCTCTTGCTGCCCGCCGTCTTGGCCGTGGCGTTGACCGGGGCAGGGTTCAGTCTGAAGCGTTGGAACGCTCTCCGAGGCTTGTCTGAAGTTTGAGAAGGATCCCACGCAGTTGTATGACATTGACGCGTCATGGTTGTGTCCGTTACATTTTTGAGCGGGCGGGCGCGGGGGCCCGTCCGCAGCACGGAGGGGGGGAGCTTGGCCGATGCAGGACGCGTCCTCCACAGGCCCAGGCTTCAAGGGGGATTGGACGATGACCGAAGACCCTGCAGACAAGGGTGAGCGCGAAAGTAAGCCGAGCCCGATCGACGTCCATGTCGGCAGCCGGATCAGGCTACGCCGCACGCTTCTCGGCATGAGCCAGGAGAGGTTGGGCGAGGCCCTTGGCCTCACGTTCCAGCAGATTCAGAAATACGAGCGCGGGGTCAATCGCGTCGGCGCATCGCGCCTGTTTGACCTTGCCCGCGTTCTCGACGTCCCGATCAGCTTCTTCTTCGATGACATGCCGGAGCCGCTCGCGCGGGAGTACGGCGGCTCAGCCGTGCGTCGCGCGGTCGGCTTCGCTGAAAGCCAGGAAGGCTTCGACGATGAGACGTTGAACCGGCGCGAAACTCTGGAACTGGTCCGCGCCTACTACCGCATCACCGACCCAGCGGTGCGCAAGCGCGTATTTGAACTCATCAAGTCGCTGGCCCCGTCGGACCCGACAGCGAGCTGACCTCCGACTGTTGCCCGCTGCGGAGACGACAGGATCTATCGCACGGCGCCAAAACGGCGCTCGATTCCGCCCTCTCTCCCATCCCGACGATCCTAAACCGCCTGCCCCGCTACTGGCAGCCCCGGCGACCGCCAACGTAACAGTGCCTCCCCCAGGGCACGGGCAAAACTCTCGCGCTCCGCTGCCGTCAGCCCGCTGCCCACGACCAGACGTCGGCCGTGACTCGTCAGCACCACCCCGCCTGCGCCACAAGGCCCCGGCGGCTCTACCGTGACCCGAAGCCAGCCCGGGGGGAAGTCCCAAGCCTGCTCTGCGCCGAAGCCGCGGCGACGGCGCACCCGCAGCACTCCCCCCTCAAGCACGACCTCCTCGACCACGCGGGCGATGGCATGGTGGCCAAGGAAGAGGGCGATCGCGAGCCCGACCTCGAGGCCAACAAAGCCCACGACCGGCCAAGCGCCGAGCAAGGCAAACAGCCCGGCAACCGCCGCCCCTGCACCGGCCAGACACAGCGCGACCGACGCCAACCCGCGCACACCGAGGCTTCGCTGCGCGATCAGCGTGGCCGAAAAGGCCGGCCGCTCTCTCCCCACCGCCATCGTCGGCTTTGAGCGTACTCCGCCGAAGCGAAGCCGTGAAGCCCTGCCTTGCGCCCGAACGCGCCGCAACGCATCACCGCCCCAATGCCCGACCGCACCCCCCGCCCCGCACGCACCAAACCCGCGCAGAGGGCCTCGCGCCGAATGCCCGCAGGCGACGTCCGCCTCTTCCTCGAAGCCCTCGCCGCGCTGCACCCGAACCCGCGCTCCGAACTCGAATTCTCCTCTCCCTTCCAGCTCCTGGTCGCGGTCGTGCTGTCCGCCCAAACCACCGACGCCGCGGTGAACAAGGCAACCCGCGCCCTGTTCGCCCGCGCCCCGGACGCCCGTGCGATGGCCGCACTCGGCGCGGACGGGATCGCGCCCTACATCCGCTCCATCGGGCTTTGGCAAAGCAAGGCGAAGAACGTCGCTCAGCTGTCGCGGCTTCTCCTCGAACGCCACAGCGGCGAGGTGCCGGCCGACCGGGCCGCCCTTGAGGCTCTGCCCGGGGTCGGGCGAAAGACTGCCAACGTCGTCCTCAACGTCGCCTTCGGACGCGCGGAGATGGCGGTTGACACACACATCTTCCGCCTCGCCAACCGCACCGGGCTCGCGCCGGGCAAGACCCCGCGTGCGGTTGAGGAGGAGCTGGTCAGGCGCGTGCCACCCGAGTACCTGCGCGACGCGCACCATTGGCTGATCCTGCACGGCCGCTATGTCTGCAAGGCGCGCAAGCCGGAGTGCTGGCGCTGCAACGCCGCTGCCTGGTGCCGTTACGCGAGGAAGACTCCGCCGCCCGAACCGCCCGCACCGCGGGCGAAACAGCCCCGCCGCGCCGTCGCCCGCGCCGGCTGATCCGAACCGGCCCCGATTGGCCGCTGGTGTTGCCGCGCCATCGGCAGCGCGGCATACTGGCGCCGAGAGGGGAGGATACGGGGATGCTCGCGGCAGAGCAGGACGAGCGCGCCATCATTGAGGCCTTCGACCTGCGCGCACTCCCTGAGGCCTTCTACCGCAACCCGTACCCGACCTACGCCGCGCTGCGCCGCCTCTCCCCCGTCCACACGCTGCCGGACGGCGGGGTATTCCTTACGCGCTGGTCCGATCTCGACCGCGTCTATCGCGATACCGCAACATTCTCCTCGGACAAGACGCGCGAGTTCCGCCCCAAATTCGGCCACTCTCTGCTCTACGACCACCACACGACGAGCCTCGTCTTCAACGACCCCCCGCTGCACACTCGGGTGCGGCGGCTGATTGCTGGCGCACTGACGCCGCGCGCCATAGCCGCCATGGAGCCCGACCTCGTCCGCCTCGTGGATGGCCTGCTCGATGCGATGCAGGATCGTGGCGAGGCCGATCTGATCGAGGACTTCGCGGCGCGGATCCCGATCGAGGTCATCGGCGGCCTGCTCGGCGTGCCGCGCGACGAGCGCGGGCCGTTGCGGGGCTGGTCGCTCGCCATCCTCGGCGCGCTCGAGCCCGCTCTATCGCAGTCGCAGCTCGAACGGGGCAACCGCGCCGTGGCGGAGTTCCTCGACTATCTGCGCATCCTCATCGCCGAACGCCGACGGCGCCCAGGCGATGCCGCGACCGACCTCCTCACCCGCCTGATCGAGGGCGAGGCGGATGGCGAGCGCCTCTCCGAGCACGAGCTCCTGCACAACTGCATCTTCCTGCTCAACGCCGGACACGAGACGACGACCAACCTGATCGGCAACGGACTCGACTTGCTGATGCGCTTTCCCGCCGAGCGAACGCGGCTGCTCGACGACCCCGGCCTCGTGCCTTCCGCGGTCGAGGAAATGCTTCGCTACGAGAGCTCGAACCAGTTCGGCAACCGCCGCGCGGTCCGCGACACCGAGATCGGCGGCAGGCCGATCGCCGCCGGCACCTACCTCACCCTCTGCATCGGTGCCGCAAACCGCGACCCCGACCAGTTCCCCCACCCCGAGCGGTTCGACGTCGCGCGGCGCCCGAACCGCCACCTCGCCTTCGGCGCCGGCCCGCACATCTGCGCGGGGCTTGCGCTCGCCCGCCTCGAGGGCCGGGTCGCGATCTCCCGCTTCATCGCCCGCTTCCCCCAGTATGCGCCTTCGCGCCCGGGTATCCGCGCCGAGCGCGCCCGCTTCCGCGGCTTTCTCTCCCTCCCCGTTCGTCTCCAGTAAGCGACGCGACCAGGAAAGGCCGATCCGATGCGACTTGCCCGCCGCCGCCTCCTCGCCCTCTCCGCCGCCCTCGTGCCGGCCTCCGCCTCCTCGGCCCGCGCGCAGAGCTGGCCGGAGCGTCCGATCCGCTGGCTGGTCGGCTACCCGGCAGGCGGGGGAACGGACGTGCTTGCGCGTCTGGTTGGGGCCGAGATCGGCCGACGCCTCGGCGTGCCGGTGGTGATCGAGAACCGTCCGGGCGCAGCCACCAACGTCGCAGCGCACGCGGCCGCCACCGCTGCCCCCGACGGCTACACAGTGTTCACCGCCGGCAACGAGACCACCGTTTTTAACCCTGCCCTCTACCGCAACCTCCCCTTCGACATCGACCGCGATCTCCGCCCGCTCGGGCTGATGGCGCGCTTCCACCTCGTCCTCGCCGTTGCTGACCGCTCGCCTGCCCGGAGGGCGCGGGAGCTCGTCGAGCGCGCGCGGGCCGAGCCGGGGCGGATCGACTTCGCCACGCCCGGCCAGGGCTCGCCCCACCACCTCGGCATGGAGCGGCTCGCCCGCGATCTCGGCGTCCGCTTCAACCACGTGCCGTACCGCGGCATGGCGCCAGTGATGAACGACCTCCTCGCCGGCACCATCGAAGCCGCGATCGTCGATGTCGCCGCCGGCCGAGAGCTCCTGCGCTCGGGCCGGGTGCGCCCGCTCTGCGTGCTCTCTCCGGCGCGGCTCGAGACCTTCCCCAACCTGCCCACGGCCGAAGAGGCGCTCGGGCTCGCGGGCTTCGCCGCCTATGCTTGGCAGGGGGTCATGGCGCCTGCCCGCACACCGGACGCGATCGCCGCTCGGTTCGCCGCCGTGCTCGCCGAAACCGTCGCCGACTCCGCGATCGCGGCGCGTATGCGCGAATTCGGGCTCGACCCCCTGCCGGGCGGGCCGGCCGAACAGAGGGCGCTGATCGAGGCCGAGCGCGCGGTGTACTGGCCGCTGATCCGCGCCCTCGGCCTCGCGCTCGAGTGAACGGAGTCAAGTGAATGGACAGGACCCGAGCGCGCGCATAGCCTGTTGTGCGTGCGCCGTGCTAGGGCAGGCGCAATGTCTCTAGAGACCGATCTGCTGATCGACCGCCGTCGCCTCAAGCGTAGGCTCGCAGTTTGGCGGGCGATCGCCATCCTTGCCGTGCTTGCCGCTGCCGGCCTCTGGCTCGCCTCCGAGGCCGGTCCCGCGCGCAGCCTGCTCGGCGGTTATGTCGCCCGGCTCGCCGTCGAAGGCATGATCACCGAGGATCGCGAGCGCGACGAGGCACTGGCCGAAGTCGCGCGCGATGACCGCGCCAAGGCGCTCGTCGTTGTCATCGATAGCCCAGGCGGCACGGTGGCGGGCGGCGAGGCGCTCTACCGCGCCATCGCCCGGGTCGCTGAACGCAAGCCGGTGGTGGCGGTGATGGGCGGCACCGCGGCCTCCGCCGGCTACATGGCGGCTCTTCCGGCCGAGCGGATCTTCGCCCGCGAGGCGACCGTCACCGGCTCAATCGGTGTAGTCCTGCAGACGGCGGAGATCTCAACCCTGCTCGAGCGTCTCGGCGTGCGCGCGGAGGCGATCGCGTCTGGCCGGCTCAAGGACCAGCCGAGCCCGTTCCGGCCGCTGACCGAGGAGGGGCGGGCGGCGCTAGACGCGGTGGTGCAAGACCTCCACGCCCAGTTCATCGCCATGGTCGCGAAATGGCGGAGGATGTCGGACGAGGAGGTGCAGGGTCTGGCCGACGGGAGGGTGCTGACCGGCCGCCAAGCTCTCTCCGCCCGGCTGATCGATGCGATTGGCGGCGAGGCTGAGGCACGCGCATGGCTCGCCGCCGAGAAGGGAATCGGCATCGGGCTGCCGGTACGGGACCTCGCCGACCCGGTGCAGAGACGGCTGATTTCGCGCCTCATGCGCGAGACAGGAAAAGCGTTGTGGAATGAACGGCTTAAACTTGATCAGGGTGTCTTTCTCTGGCATAGTCCTTGGCGGTGAGGGGGTTTGGCGTAGAGCCGCCGCGCGACTTGGCGCGAGCGGGGCCAAGCGCAGGTCCGGAAGGCAGCGAGGGCCGGTGACAGGCGCGATCAACGGCTGGCTGGCTGGCGGGAGGATGGAATGACGCGGTCCGAGCTGATCGATGAGCTCGCGCGGCGCAATCCGCACCTTCTGCAGCGCGATGTCGAAGCCATTGTGACCGCGGTGTTCGAGGAGATCGCTGCCGCGCTCAGCCGCGGCGATCGCGTCGAACTGCGCGGCTTCGGCGCGTTCACTGTGAAAAGCCGGGAGCCTCGCATCGGCCGCAATCCGCGAACGGGGGAGCCGGTGTCGGTCGGGGCCCGCAGGCATCCCTTCTTCAAGGCCGGAAAGGAGCTGCGCGAACGAATCAACCATACGCCGAAGGCGGGGCAGCCCGCCGTCGTCGAGCGGACGGGGTGAGGTCGCGACAGGCCCCGAACGACCGCAGAGCAGCGCCGCCGGCGCACGACGGAAAAGGAGAAGAACATGCGTCTCGTCTGGATGGTCACCTTCGTCTTCGCGGTTCTCGTGGTCTTGTTTGTGGTCGCCAACGTCGCTCCGGTCTCGGTCGGAATGTGGCCGTTCGATACGCGGATCGAGGTTCCGCTTGCCGTTGCGGCACTCGCGGTCGCGGCGGTGTTCTACCTGCTTGGCACGACTGTCACCTGGGCCTCGGCCGTCTCAGCGCGGCGTCGCGCCCGCAAACTCGCCTCCTCGGTCGAGGCGCTGCAGGCCGAGATTGCGAGCTTGAAGGACAAGTTGCGGCAATCTGAGGCGGCGAGGGCGGAGGGGTCCGTGTCCTCGGCCGCGCTCGCCCCGACGCGCTAAGCGCCCCTCCCCGCCTGCCGGGTCCGTTCTACCAAGGGCGATGATCGGCCGGCCCGCGCACGCGGCCGAGCGGCTGATTGCGGCTCTCGACGTCGCGCAGGCCGCTCCCGCAGCGGCCCTGGCCAAAGCCCTTGCCGGGCGGGTGGGCTTGGTGAAGGTCGGGCTTGAGCTGTTCGTTGCGGCCGGCCCCGCCGGTGTGGCGCACGTGGCCGAGGCGGGCCTGCCCCTGTTCCTCGACCTTAAGCTGCACGACATCCCGAATACCGTGGCGGGCGCAGTGCGGTCGGCGAGCGCGCTCGGCGTGGCCATGCTCACCCTGCACGCCGCAGGCGGTGCGGCGATGATGTCTGCCGCGCGCGAGGCGGCTGAGGCGGCCAGCGGCTCGCGTCCCCTTCTCCTCGCCGTGACCGTGCTGACGAGCCTGCGTGAGCCGGACCTCGCTGCGCTCGGGCTTGCCGGGCCAGCCGAGGCGGCGGTGCTCCGCCTCGCCCGGCTCGCGCTCGACTCCGGGGCAGACGGGCTCGTCTGCTCGGCACGCGAGGTGGCGGCCTTGCGCGAGGCTTTCGGCCCCGCACCGGCCCTTGTGGTGCCTGGAGTCCGCCCGGCCGGCGCCCCGGCCGACGATCAGGCCCGCACGGCGACCCCGCGCGAAGCCGTCGCAGCCGGGGCGGACTGGCTGGTGGTTGGACGACCGCTGACTCGGGCGGACAACCCGGTGGCCGCCGCCGAGGCGATCGCAGCCTCCCTTGCAGCATGAGCCGTCGCGTACAGGTAAAGATTTGCGGTGTCCGCTCGGCCGAGGCCGTCGCCGCGGCGGCCGAGGCGGGGGCCGAGTTCGTTGGCCTGGTCTTCTTCCCCACCTCCCCTCGGGCGGTAACGGCGGCCCAGGCCGCGTCTCTCGCCGCGGCGCGGTCGAGCGGGGGGCCGGCGTTGGTCGGCCTGTTCGTCGACCCGACGGACGAGGAGCTCACTTCCGTCCTCTCCTCCGTTCCCCTCGACTGGCTCCAGCTCCATGGCCGCGAACGGCCGGAACGCGTGGCGGCGGTGCGCGCCCGTTTCGGTCTTCCGGTGCTGAAGGCGGTCGGGGTTGAGACCCGGGCCGAGGCTGAGGAGGCGGTCGCGGCCTACGCCCCTGTCGCCGACGCGCTGCTGTTCGACGCCAAGCCTGCACCGGGTGCGACCCGGCCCGGTGGCAATGCCGTCGCGATCGATGCGTCGTGTTTGGCCGGCCTCTCCTGCCCCTTGCCCTGGCTGCTCGCCGGCGGCCTGACGCCAGGCACAGTGGCCGAGGCGATCCGCCTCTCGGGGGCGCCTGGGGTCGATGTCTCCTCGGGGGTCGAGCGGGCGCTGGGGGACAAGGACGCTGGGCTGATCCGCGCCTTTGTCGCGGCCGCGCGCGCGGTATGACGACACCCGAGCCTCTGTCCGTTCGCGCTCAGGACGGCGCGCTGCTTTGGGGCGAATTCCACCCGCCGCCTACCCCTCCGCCCTGGCCGGCGATGCTGTTCCTGCACGGCTCAGGGGGCCTTCTTCGCTGGCACCAGCGATACGTCAACCTGCTTTCCAGCGAAGGGGTTGCGGTGGCGATGCTCGACCACTTCCGCCCGCGCGGGCTCAGCCGAACGGTGCACGACCAGGAAGCCCTCACCTCCGAACGGATGGCGGGCGATGCGCACGCTGCAGCGGCCGTGCTCTCCGCCGACCCGCGGATTGATCCCGCGCGTCTTGCGGTGATGGGCGTGTCGAAAGGGGGCAGTGCCGCCTGGCGGGCCGCCTTGCGCCGCTTCGCCGGCCCTCACCGTTTCGCGCTCCACCTCGCCCTCTACCCTGGCTGCGAGACACGCTACGCCGACATGACCACCACCGGCGGGCCAGTCGTCTTCATCGTCGGCCTTGCCGACACCTACACCTGCCCGCAGGCGTGCTTCGACCTCGTGCCCCTGCTACGCGCCGGCGGGTCGCCGGTGGAGATCTACGGCCTGCCGGCCGCGCCGCACGGCTGGGACAGCGGGGCAGGGCGGTGGCACGACGCCAAGGGCGTCAGCTACGCGGGATGCCGGTTCATCGAGATCAGCCCCGGCCTATGGCGCGAGGAGCGATCGGGCGCGACTTGGGCAGCGGGCGATGCCGAGGGGCGGCGCCGTGCCGTGGAGCGCTGCCGGACCTTCGGCGTCTCGGGCGGCGGCTGCGCGGAAAGCAGACGCCAGTCGGATGCAATTCTGCGCGCCTGGGTCTCGGCAGCCCTCCTCCGCCGCGGTCAAGCCGAAATCAACTTCCCTACAACAGTAGGCCAAAACCCAGCTGGACTGGCTTGAAGACGAGCGTTTTCAACTTCTGATCAGTGGTGTTCATTGCCAACAATCTTTACGGCCTTCCCTGGCGCGAGCCGCGCCGCGCCTTCACACGCTTGGGGGAAATCCAGGAGACTATATCGAGATCCCTGGTATCGCGGGCCGCTGCTGCCGGCATGGTGCTGGCCGCCGGGCTTGCGCTCGGGCCAATCGCAGGGCGCGCATCGCCGCTCGCGGTCGGCGACACCTTCATCTGTCGGATTTCGCGTTCGCGAACGGCTCGGCCGTAACCTGGGGCACTTCGGAGCGGGGCTAGCTCGGTTTTGCCGGCGGCGGCTGCACCGGGCTCACGCTGAACTTCGGGTCTGTCTTCAAGTCGGAGGAGAGCTTCTTCCTGAATGCCTACTGCCTCGACCCGCCGGTTCCTGTGCACCTTGGGGCCTACACCGTCGCACGCCTCGACAACACCGGGCGAGGCTAGGGTCCGGACTCACAACCAGAACGCTACGATGGCGGCGATGTGGACTGCGGCGAGGTAGGTTGCGGCGAGGCGGTCGTATCGGGTTGCGATACGCCTGAAGTCCTTCAGCCGGCAGAAC
>Ga0308417_1000675_pt1 | contig 24120 bp, 21 predicted proteins | sample HotsprSampleOS65_FD_203528 | JGI IMG/M metagenome (GOLD analysis project Ga0308417, IMG submission 203528) | Hot spring phototrophic mat microbial communities from Octopus Spring, Yellowstone National Park, Wyoming, United States - 20090730_OS65 ...
CCAATCACGGCTTCACCACCTACATCAACGTAGCCGCCGCGCTGCACTGGCTGGCGTCGATTCCCAATGCCTTGATCTGCGAGTTCGTGGCCGAGGAGGAGACCAATCTGCGCGAGTTTGTGACGCGACAAAAGCTGCGCGCCGAGGACGGCTATTTGGCGATCCCGCAGGAACCCGGCCTGGGCATCGACCTGGACGAGGAGGCGATCGCGAAGTTCCGCGTCGCCTGAGCTCAGGCCGCGCCGAGCGCCAGGGCCTCTTCGACGCGCCAGAGCGGAGTGCCGCCGTTGCGGGAGGCCACGAGGGCTCCGACGCGGTTGGCGAAGTCGGCCACGCGGGCAATCTCCCAGCCGGCGCTCAGGCCGTGCACGAGCGCTGCGGCAAAGGCGTCGCCAGAGCCGACGGTGTCGGCCACGGCAACGCGGTAACCCGAGGCGACGACGAACTCGCCGCCGGCGAGCAGCGAGCAGCCGGCCGCCCCGTGCGTCACGCACACCGCCTCCAGCCGGTAGCGGTCGGCGAGTGCGCGCGAGAAGCGCTCGGCGCCCGCCGGAAGGCCCAGCATGGCGGCGAGCGTCGCCATCTCCTCCTCGTTCAGTTTGACCACGGAGGCTCGGCCGAGCAGATCCGCCACCAGTTCCGCCGTATAGCAGTCCCGGCGCAAGTTGACGTCATAGAGGCGCCGGGCGGCCGGCAGCGCCTCGAGCAGGGTCAGGGTCAGGCGTCTGGCGCCGTCGTGCATCTGATAGAGCGTGCCGTAGTAGATCCAGTCCGGAGCCTGGGCGACCAACTCCTCAAGCTCCTCCGGCGCCAGAACGGCCAGATCGTAGGCCGCCGGGCGGTGGATGACGAAGCTCGGCACTCCGGCCGCATCCAGGCTGACGGTGACGAAGCCGGTCGGCGCTCCTGCGACGGCGCGAATGTAACGCGTGGACAGGCCAAGCTCGCGCGCCCGCTCGAGCGCCCGCCGGCCGCGCTCGTCTTGCCCCACCGCACTGACGAAAAAGACCTGATGGCCGAGCCTGGCCGCGTGTGCGGCAAAGTTGAATGCCGCGCCGCCCAAATGCTCGGCCTCGGGGAAGACGTCCCAGAGAATTTCGCCCACGCTCAAGATGCTTGCCATCAGGTGTCGGGATCTGCTTTCGGATAGAGGCCGGCGCCGTCGCCGAGACTGCGCCACAAGTACCAGCTCGCCACGGAGGCGTAAGGACGCCAGGGTCGGCCGAGACGCTCCACCTCCGCCGGCGCAGGCAGGGCAGGGAGGCCATATTCGCGGCTGACCGCGACGCGGATGCCCAAATCGCCGACCGGCAGCACGTCGGGCCTGCGCAGGGCGAAGATCAGGTACATATGCACCGTCCAGGCTCCGATGCCTTTGATCCGGGTGAGCTCGCGCATGACCTCCTCGTCGGAGGCCGCCTCCAGACGCGCCAGGTCCAGCCTTCCGTCGGCGCACTCGCGCGCCAGGGTGCGCAGGTAAGCGATTTTGGCCCCGGACAAACCGATCGCCCTCATCCGCTGTTCGGGAAGGCGCAGCAACGCCTCGGGCGTCATCTCGGCACCGTTATCGAGCGACTCCATCAGGCGGCGATAAAGGGTTGCGGCCACCTTGCCGCTTAATTGCTGCAAGATGATGCAGCGCACCAAGGTGGAGAAGTCTGCCGGAGCGTACTCGATGCGGTAGGGGCCGATACGCTCGATGAGCCGGCGCATCACCGGATCACGTTCGCGGAGGTGACGAAGGGCTTTTCGCATCGAAACAGCGGCGCGGCTTTGCGCATCTAAACGTATGCCATTGTAACGTCATGCGGATCGTGGCGATCGGAGTAGTCCTCGCCCTCACGGCGGGCCTGATGCCGGCCGGGCAGCAGCCCGCCGACGAGCTCCCTCGGATCACCGTCGAAGTGGACGTCGTGAACGTCCTGTGCGCCGTGCGCGACAAGAGAGGCGGTCTGGTGGCCAATCTGACCAAGGATGACTTCATCGTTCTCGAGGATGGCCGGCCGCAGGAGATCCGTTACTTTTCGCGAGAGACCGACCTGCCGCTCACGATCGGCCTGCTGGTGGACGTCAGCAAGAGCCAGGAGAACCTGATCGAGATCGAGAAACAAGCGGCCGGGCGCTTTCTCTCGGAGGTTCTGCGGCCCAAAGATCTGGCCTTCCTGATCAGCTTCGGCGTGGACGCCGAGCTGCTTCAGGATTTGACCGGGTCGGTCACCTTGCTGCGCCGGGCCTTGGACAAGCTGCGCTTGAACGCCGCGGTCGGCGGGATTCTTCCGCCGCCGGTGCCCACGGGCAAGCCGCGCGGCACGGTCCTCTACGACGCCGTCTATCTGGCCGCCGTCGAGCGGCTCGAGCGCGAGGTGGGCCGCAAGGTGATGGTGGTGATTAGTGACGGCGTGGACGTGGGCAGCCGCGTGTCGCGCGAGCAGGCGATCGAAGCGGCGCAGAAGGCCGATGCCATCATCTACGCCATTTACTATGCCGACCCGCGCTATCAATTTTTCGGTGACGGCTACGGGGCGCTGAAGCGGATGGCGGAAGAGACCGGCGGGCGCGTGTTCCGCGTCTCCAGACGCCAGCCGCTTGAAGCCACCTTCGCCGAGATTCAGGAGGAGATGCGCAGTCAGTACTCCATCGGCTACACGCCGACGAACCCCGCCAAAGACGGCAGCTTCCGCCGCCTCCAGATCCAGACCCGCCAGAAAGGCCTCCGGGTTCAGGCGCGCAAAGGCTACTACGCCTTGAAGCGGAGCTAGGCCGGCGCCGGCCATGAAGCCGGTTTGGACGGCGCGCGCATTGGACTGGATATCGCCGGCCGGCAGCGGCCGGGGCCGGCGCGCCGCGCTCAAGCCCTCTTATCGCGTTCTTCCAAATACCGGCGGACAGCGTCCTCAAGCGGCGGCATCGGCGCGATGCCGAGCGCCTCGGCCTTGCGATTGGAAAGCGCCGAATACTTGGGCCTGCGCGCGGCCGTCCGGTATTCGCGTTCGTTGGTAGGCTGGAGCCGGGCGCGGATTCCGGCGAGGCGGAAGATCATCGCCGCATAATCGAACCAGGAGATGGCGGTTCCTCCGCCAAGATGGAAGATCCCCGAGGCGCCGCGCTCGATCAGATCCGCCGTTCGGGAGGCGAGGGCCGGGGCGTAGGTAGGGGAGGCGATGTGGTCCTCGACGACCCGGATGGGCCGATCCTCGTCTGCCAGCCGCAGCATCAGCTCGATGAAGTTGCCGCGCGCCGTGTGACGCCCGCCGGGCCCGAAAACGCCCGAGGTCCGGATGATCAGCGGAGCTTCCAGATAAGCCTGCGCGTAGAGCTCGCCGGCGAGCTTGGAGACGGCATAGGCGCCCAAGGGGTGTGTGGGATCTTCCTCCGTGTAAGGCCGGTCGGTGCGGCCGTCGAAGACGTAGTCGGTCGAGTAGTGCACCAGTTGGATGTCCCACTGACGGCAGGCGACCGCCAAATGGCGGACGGCCAGCGCGTTGACGAGGAAAGCCGCCTGCGGCTCGCGTTCAGCCACGTCGACCTGATTGTAGGCGGCGGCGTTGATCACCACATCCGGCCGGGTGCGCTCGATCACCTGCTCGACTTGCGCCTCGTCGCTGATGTCCACCTCGGCGCGATCATAGCCGGTTACGCGATGACCCCTAGCTTCGAATTCGCGCACGAGTTCTCTGCCGAGCTGGCCCAGGCTGCCCAGCACGAGTACGTTCCAAGCCATGTCAGGGTCAGGATATCACGCACCCTGCGGGTGCGATCCGATTCACGGTGCAGCGCTCAGCCGCGCCAGACAAGAGCCGCCCAGAGGAGAAAAGCGAGCAGGGCGGCGCCCAGCCACAGGCGAGCGGCGCGAGGGGTCGATGGCCGGACTCGAGAGGACTCGAGGGCCTGTCGCGTCGCCAGCACGGCCGCCCAGCGCCGATCGAAGGCCGGCTCGGGAGTCTCGGCCGCGCGCAAAATCTCCTCTCGTCCCCGTTCATCGGCGATCAGGATGGTGGCCGCGCCGGGGCCCCTCGTGGACTCCAGGAGCTTTCGGTGCAGCGTGTCGGGCACCTGCTCCAGAGAGTGGAACACCTGAATCCGGTCGCCCGCGGCAACAAAGATCGTCGAGTACTTTTCGACCAACCGTTTCGGCTCCATCATCCGCCCTCCACCGGCGCCGGCCGCCGCTCCGCTCGTGCGCCCTCGTCCCGGCACGCATGACGCAACGTGATATCGATGAAGGCCAGAGCAGCGCGGGAAAGCGGTTTGTCCTTGCGGTAGACCAGGCCGAGATGCCGTACCATCGGTTCCGGACCGAGCGAAATGCCGGCCAGGCTCCCGGCGGCGAACTCCTCCCGGCAATTCGCGCTGGCGAGGAAGCCCAAGCCGAGCCCGGCGATCACCGACCGTTTGGTCATCTCGGTCGAGTCAAGCTCCATGGAGACTCGAATCTCCTCTTCGACCGGCTCGAACCAGGCATCCAGCCGGCTCCGCGTCGTCCCGGCGCGGGGCAGCAGCAACGGCTCTCCGACGAGATCCTGGGGTAACACGAAGGGGCGGCCGACGAGCCGGTGATCGGGCGGTACGATCAACTGGATTTCGTCGGTATGAATCCGCGCCACCTGCAAGCGCTTGTCGCTGATCGGAAGCTGCGCAAAGCCGAAGTCGGCGCGGTTGTCCGAGACGGCCTCGAGAGCGCGCATTCCGACCATCCGTTCCAGGCGAAGCTCGACGTTCGGGAACTCCTTTTTGTAAGCGGCGAAGACGGCCGGCAGCACGTAGAGGCAGGTGGACTCGTTCGCCGCGATGACCAGCTCGCCGCGCAGCGTCTGTTCGAGTTCTTGAATCGCCTCCTGAGCCCGCCGGCGCAGTTCCAGAATCTGCTCCGCATAGCCTTGGAAGATCTTTCCGGCCTCGGTCAGTTCGATACGCGTGCCCAGGCGATGGAAGAGAGAGGCCCGCAGCTCCTGTTCGAGCTGCCGTACCTGCGCGCTGATGGCCGGCTGGCTCCGAAAACAGGTCAACGCCGCTTTGGAGAAGCTCCTCAGCCGCACCACCTCGAGGAACGTGTGTAGCTGGTCGAGGTCCATGACCGGCTTGAACTTTGAGCGAGGCCCTTGCCCTCGCCCGGAAATTGTCTCGATTATAGCAGTCCGTGCCGGCCCGCAGGCTCCGCCCGGAGCAGTTTCATTTCTGCCGTTCCAGGATCTTGAGGTTGACGGGGAGCGTGAACTTCTCGTCCGTCAGATCCTGATTGATCAGAACCGATTCGGCGAACATGGCGAAGGTGCGTTCGCCGTCCTGGTAGCGCTGAATCACGTAGGGCAGTTGGACGCCGCCGACGTCGCGGTACTTGTCGAAGACGGTCACCTCCTCGTGGCGAATGCGCCGTTCGTCCCGGCGGTAGAAAACCTGGCGGATGGGTAAACGCGTCGAACGGTGGAAGTAGACCGTCACCACGCGGTTCTTCGCGTCGGTGATGTCGACGACGTCAACGGGGCGGTTGTCCACCACGTCGGAGCCACGATGCTCGATGATCAGGCCCTCCTCGCCGAGCCGCCGCAGCAGGATATAGAAAATGTCCCGCTGGCGGTTGTCGCGGAACCGCTCGATGGTCTCCTTGCGCAGCGGTCGAGCGCCCCGAAAGGTGATCTCCCAGGCGTCGTGCTCGTTGAAGAGCACAGCCCAGGACTCCTCATCGCCGAAGGCCTGCCGCTCGCGCAAATAAAGATCGTCGATCCGCGGCGGATCGGCGGGCGCAAGATAGCGGGTGTAGACGGTGGCTTTGGCCAGCCCGGCGAGTCTCTCCCGGTAAAACGAATAGGCCCGGCCTTTCTCGATGCGGTTTCGCAGGGCCAGAAACTTCGGGCCGCCCAGCGTGGCGATTACCTCCTCGATGATCTGCTTGCCGCGCTGCTCGCGGGTGTCGGCGCCCAACCCTCCGGCGCCAGCGAGTAACCCCAGGAGCGAACGTCGTGTCATGGCTTGCGGCTCAACTCCTCCGAGGTCACGCCCGTGTTGAGGCGGATCTCGCGGACCGTCACCTCGGCGTAGGGCGCGCCGTCGCGTCGGATGGTGATCTTAAACGGCATCTTCAGGCCTTCGACCTCGCGCCAGTCCTCGAGCGTCTCCTCGGCCGTCGCCGGAGGACCGCCGGCCTGAGTGGCGGCGTAGGAGAGCGCCGCCGGCAAACCCGTGGCGGCATCGATCTTCAACCGAACGCTTTCCCCCGATCCGTCCTGAATCTCGAGCAGCCCCTCGCCTACAAGATTGACCTGCCGGTCGGGAAAGCGGTCGCTCGCGAGCAGGGAGGGAAGGAGGCGCAGCAGTGCGCTGCGCGCCTGTCGCAACACCGGCGCCGGCATCGGCTGCACGCCCTGAGGAGTGGCGAGCCAGCCGGTCTGGCCGTCCGAGTAAGAACTCATCCGGCCGAAGGGCAGTTGCTGGTCCTGCCGGATCGTGGACGGGGCGAGCCAACGACTGGTCTGCTCGATGCGCATGCCGCCTCCTGCACCGAGCAGAACGATCTCGGAACTTATCCAGAGGTCCTTGACGGCCCCGAGCTTGTCGGCCCCGCCCACTGCCTGCTGCGCCCGCTCGAGCAACTGTTTGCCGCGGGCCAGGCTTAAAGCGTCGGCGCGCGCCGCCTGCCGCTTGGGCTCCGGGATCGTAAGGTCGATCTTATGGACGGGGAGCTTCAGCTCGGCCAGCGGGGTCCCGAAATCCGAGGGCTTTCCAACCGCGACGATAGTCAGTTCCTGCGGCCGGAGATATTTTTGGGCTACCCGCAGGATATCCTTCTTTGTAACTGCCGCAACGGCGCTCTGGTACTTGAAGATAAAATCTTTCGGGTATCCGTAATAGTCGTATAGGACAACCCGGTTCAGCGTCTTCGCTGGCTGATCGAAGTTGAAGACAAAGCTGTTGAGCACGGTATCCTGCGCGGTCTTGAGCTCCTCGTCGCTGACTTCGGAGCTCCGCAGCCGCTCGATCTCCTCCAGAATGGCGCGGATCGTCTCGGTGGTGGCCTCCGATCTGGTGCTGCCCGAAATGCGGAACAGGCCCGGGTGGTTATAGTTGGCGCCCCAGGCGGCCCCGACACTGTAAGCGTAGCCGAGCTGCGTCCGCACTTTGGCGAAGAGGCGGCTGGAAAAGCCGCCGCCGAGGATATCGGCCATCACTTCCAGAGCAGGAAAGTCCGGATCGCGGAGAAGTCCGCCGAGGTGGCCGATCCGGAAAAACGTCTGGTTCACGTCCTGCTTTTCCGCCAGGTAGACGCCCGGCGCCGGCCGCGCCCTGACTTCGGGAAACGGCGGCACCGGCGGCTGCCTCACCTGCCAGTCGGCAAACAGCTTCTCGATCTTCGCCCTCATCTCGGCAGCGGAGAAGTCTCCTTGCACGGCGAGCAGGATGTTAGCCGGAAAGAAGTACCGGCGGTGAAAGGCGACCAGGTCTTCGCGGCTGATGCGTTCCAGATGCTCGTACTCCATGCGCCAGCCATAGGGGTTGTCGCGCCCGTAGATGATCTCCGAAAACTCCCGCGCAGCGATCGAGCCGGCGTCGTCATTGCGCCGCGCGATCAGGCTGCGGTACTGCGTCTTGGCCAGGTCGAGCTTGTCTTGGCGAAAGGCCGGGGCGGTCAGGAGGTCCTTGAAGACGCTCAAGACCTCATCGACGTCCTGGCGCAGGGAGTTGAAGGAGACGGTGCCGCTCGTTTCCCCGATGCCGCTTTCGACCGACGCGGCGAGGTTTTCCAGCTGTTCGTCGATCTCGTCACCGGTCTTTTGCGTCGTGCCTCCGGTCCGCAGCACATCGCCGGTCAGGCTGGCCAGTCCGATCTTGTCCGGCGGATCGAAGAGGTTGCCGGTGCGCACCAAAGCGAAGCCGCCGATGAGCGGCAGCTCCCGGTTCTCCATGAGATACAGCCGCATCCCGTTGGGGAGGGTGTAGGTTTCGATCTTCGGAATCTCCACCTGTTTGAGCGGCGGAAACCGGAGCTCATCTACGGCGGGCACGTCTTGCGCCGGAACCAGGCTGGACGCCGCCAAAAGCAGCGCTAGCAGGAGTCCGCTCTTCATCGCCACTCCTCCCCGGTGCCCGCCGCGGGCTTGACGTGGTGGGCCACCGTCCGCGTTTTCGGATTCAGATACTGGCGGGCCACGCGCTGCACGTCGGCGGCGGTGACCCGTTCGATCTCCTCGATGCCGGTGAAAAGCTTCCTCCAGTCGCCGTAGTTGACGTGATAGAAGGCGAGCTGGCGCGCCAGCCCGGCGTTGGAGGCAAGCTGCCGAATTAAGTCGGCGCGGATCTTGGTCTTCACCCGAGCGAGCGCGGTCTCTTCGACCGGCTCGCGCTTGAGCCGTTCGAGGATCTCGTAAACGGCCTTTTCGTTCTCCTCCACCGTGTGGTCCACGTTGGGGACGCTGTAGATGAGAAACAGGCTCGGATATTTGGCGGCGGGCACGGCCGGGACGGCGCCGGCGGCCAGCGCGATTCGCTTGTCGCGCACCAGCTCCTTGTAGAGCAGACCGGTGCGCCCGCTCGCCAGCAGGCCGGCCAGCACGTCCAGGACCGGGTCGTCGGCATGGCGCTGATCGGGGCGCTTGTAGGCGATGAGCAAGATCGGCTGTGCCGGGCTTTCTACGACGACGCGCCTTTCGCCCTCTTGCGGCGGCTCTTCGGTGATCACGCGGGGCGGTTGCGGTCCCGGAGGGATCCGCCCGAAGTAACGTTCGGCCAGCCGTTTCACGTCGGCCGCATCGACATCTCCGGCGATGGCGATGGTTATGTTGCGCGGAACATAGTAAGTGCGGTGAAACTCGGCCGCATCACGCGCGCGCAAATTTTCTATGTCACTGGCCCAGCCGACCAGGATCCGGTAGGGGTGCGCCAGAAAGGCGGTGGCCATGAGCACTTCCTGGAGCTTGCCCTGCGGGCTCGACTCGACGCGCATGCGGCGCTCCTCGCGCACAACGTCCCGCTCTTTGTAAAACTCCCGGTAGACCGGCCGGCGCATCCACTCGGAGATGAGCAGAAACCACAGCTCAAGCCGGTTGGACGGCATGCTGCAAAAGTAAACCGTATAGTCGCTGCCGGTGCCGGCGTTGAATCCCACGGCGCCGTTGGCCTCGAAGAGGCGGACGAACTCGTTCGGCTTGACAAACGCGTTGGCCTGCTCGATGGCCGCGCGCAGGCGGGTTTCGAGCTCTTCGAGTCGCGCCCGGTCCGCTCTCGGCCCCTTGCGGCGCTCCTCCTCGATCCGGTCGTAGATCCGCTCGACCTCCTCGAGCGCCTCCTGTTCGCGGGCCCAGTCGGTCGTGCCGACGCGGGTGGTTCCCTTGCCCACCATGTGCTCGAACATATGGGCCAGGCCGGTCTTGCCGCGGGGATCGTTTACGGCTCCTGCGTCGACATAGGCGTAGAAAGAGACCACGGGCGCCGGGTCGCGCTTGAGCACAATGAAGTGCATGCCGTTTTCCAGCGTGAACTCGGTGACGCGCTTCTCAAATTCCGCCAGGCTCTGCCCGAAGCAGGCCGCTGCGACGAGCAGGGCGGCGAGGCTCCCCTGGAAGGCCCTAATCATAGGGTTGCTTGTGCTCCGTTTCAAAAGGGTTTCCTCCAGTGTAGCAACCGCGACAGAGCTGCTATATTGTTGGGCTTATGCGGTCTGTCTTACTGGTCTTCGCGGTGGCGGCGGCTGCGGCCGCCGAACATCGCATGTGGGTTTGCATGCGGATTCAGAAGAACTGGGTGGGAGGGTTACCCCTCAAGCCGAGCGGGCTCTTTGTCGATTCGCCCGGCGGGACGTTCGAACAGCGGGGCTACAACCACCCGCTTGTGGTGGGGCTCGATTACGACCCCCGCGATCCCTCCACGTTGTACCTGGCGGCGGGTAACGGTTTGATCCGGGCCTCTGAGCGCGGCCGTCGCTGGAGGATCCTCACCGACCACCAGGTGACCGAACTCCGCGATGTGAGCGTGGACCCGAACGCCCCCGGAACGATCTACTTTGCGCATGTGGGCGGGCTCCATGTAACCCGCGACGGCGGCGCGACGTTCGAGCCCGTGCACCCGCTGGCGCGCCGGCGCTACACCGAAACGGTTCGCGTCGACCGCACGCGCGCCGGCCGCCTCGTCTGCGGGGGCGAGTCCGGCCTTTACTTGAGCGAGAACGGCGGCCGGAGCTGGCGCCTGGCGGGCGGGGCTGGATTCCAGATCATGTACGTCCAACAATCGCCTCACGACGCCGACCACTGGCTGGCGGTCACGCAGCTCGGCGGCCTGCTTGTGTCCGCCGACGGCGGGCGCACTTTCGAAAACTCCGGAAACGTTGGAGTGCACCGCAATTTGTACGACATCGCTTTCGATCCGACGACTCCGGGGCGGATCGCCCTGTGCGGCTGGGGGCCGGGCGTGGTGGTCTCCGAGGACAACGGCAAGACGTGGGAGGAGCGAAATCACGGGCTGCCCTCGACGGCCGTCTGGAGCGTCGCGTTCGATCCGGACCGGACCGGGCGGCTGGTGGCGAGCCTCCACGAAGAGGCCCTATACGTTTCCGAGGACGCCGGCCGCAACTGGCGCCGCTATGGGCTTGAGGAGAGCGTCGCCTATCGCATCCGATTCATCCCGGAGGCGGCGCGGTGAGAGGAACGCTGCTCGTCTTGCTCGCGACGGCTGCTTTTGCGGCGCCGCCGTTTGAAGCGCGCGTGCGCGAGCTGATCGAATCCTACGCTCACCCCAAGGGAAACGATTTCGGCTACGCCACGATCGCGGCGCGCCTGAAGTTGGGCCAGGATCCGGCCTGGTGTTCCCGACGGCTCATCGAGTTGCTCGAGCCCCCCATCCACGGCGACATGTTCTGGATGTTTCCGACGACGGCGATTGCCTATCTGGATCGCGGCCAGCTCAGCCAGGAGGCCCGGCAGGCGCTGCGCGAGGCCTGGCGCACCTACATGCCCTTCCGCGGCGACACGGAAAACCACTGGCTGCTCTACTACACCTCGCTCTATTTGATGGCTCAGCTCTGGCGCGGCGAGCCCGGCGAGCGCTGGTTCACCGGCAAATCCTCGGAGGAGAACCTGCGCGAAGCCGCCGCCTGGATCGACTCCTGGATACGGCTGACGACACGCCGCGGCCAGGGAGAGTATGATTGCACGCACTACATCGGCGTTTTCCTTTTGCCGATGTCCTATCTGGCCGCCTGGGCTGAAGATCCGGTGATGAGGAAGCGAGCCCAAATGATGCTCGACTATTTGATTGCCGACTATGCCGCCGAGAACCTGGACGGCATCTATGTCGGCAGCCACGCCCGCACGGACGACAAGATGGTGATCGAGAAATGGCACAGCGTGGCGGGCGACTTTGGATACCTGTTGTTCGGACTCGGACCCAGGCCGGCGTTGATGAACGGTTATGCACTCTATTATTCGGTCGCGTCCGCGTATCGGCCGCCCGCTATCCTGGAGCGGATCGCCACCGACCGCTCAGCACCCTATACGCACTATGAGCGCAAGCGGACGCGGAACCGCTGGCGGTTCCACGACGAGCTGCACGGGCCGGTCTACAAGACCACTTACATTCGACGCGAATACGCCGTCGGCTCGGACCAGGGCGGCATCCTCCAGCCCATTCAGCAGCACTCCTGGGACGTCACCTGGGCGGTGGCGGATCCGCGGGGCGTCCATAACACGTTCTTCACCATGCACCCGTACTCGTCCTTGTACGAGCTCCAAACCTACTTCAGCTTCGGGCCGGACTTCGGTGTCGAAGAGGTGGTGCGCTCCAAGCGCACCTATGACTCGCCGGACAAGCTTCTCGGCGGTTCGCCCTTCGAGAAGATCATGCAGGACGAGGACACGGTGATCGCCCTCTATGCGATTCCGCCGCTCACTCGCTTCCCGCACATCAACGGATTCATCTCGAAAGACCTGGATGAGTTTGTTGAAGATCCCTCCGGCTGGATTTTCCTGCGTGGGAACCAGGCGCTGATAGCGGCGCGCCCGCTCCAGCGCTACGCCCTCAAGCCGATTCAGGGCGGCGGCCGGCGCCTGTTCAGTCCCTATCTCAACAATGGCGTTGTGGTGCAGGCGGCGCCGGCGAGCGAATTCGCCAATCTCGAGGCGTTTCGTAAGGCCATCCTGGCCCTCGAGCTCGACTACCGGCTCGAGCCGGTTCCGTCAGTAAGGTTCCGCTCGTTACGGGGAAGGCGCTTGGAGTTCACCTACGGCGAGACGCCGCGAGTCGACGGCCGCCCGCTCGATTACGAGAACTGGCCCCTGTTCGGCGGACCGTTTCTCGAAGCGGCCGTCGATTCCGAGCAGCTCCTGATCAAGTACGGGAGCGAACGGCGGAAGCTGGACTTCCGCCGCAATACGGTCGAGTGAGTCCCGCGCGGCGGCCGAGCAGCAGGTGTGTGGCCGCCGGTGCGTCCGCCGCGGCCTTTTACGGGACGAGCACGGTTTTGCCCGCTCGCCACTTTCGCACGGTCTCGAGCGCTTCAGCGGCTTCGCTCAGCCCGTAGCGGTGAGTGATCTCTCCGGCAAAGAGCTCCTTCCAGCGGCCGAGTTCGAGGACACTCAAAGCGCGGTCGACATGACGCGGCTCAAAGCCCCACGAGCCGCGGATCTCCAGCTGCTTACGGGTGATCATATGCGGGTTGAACCAGATGTTGCCGGCGTTGGCGTACTGGCCGAGCACGAGGTAGCGGCCGCCGTCCGAGCACAGCTCCGGGCCCTCCACGACCGCCTCCGGCACACCGGCACATTCGATCACCACATCGGCCCCGTAGCCGCCGGTCTCCTCGAGGACGCGCCGGCGGCGCTCCTCGGGCGAGACGGCCGCGATATCGAGCGCCACGTCGGCGCCGAAGTGCAGGGCGAGCTCGAGCCGGTGGGGCGGACCGCCGAGGGCGACGATGCGCCGCGCCCCGGCCTGCCGCGCCACGGCGATGGCAGCCAGCCCGACCGGGCCGGTCCCTTGGACGACGACCGTGTCGGTCCATTGGATTGGGCAGCGCTCGGCGCCGTGAATCGCCGTGGCCAGGGCGCAGCCGGCGCCGACCACCGCCTCGGTCGGCAGCGTCTCCGGCAACCGAAAGATGGCCGTGCCGGCCCGCAAGTGAATGTATTCGGCGTGACCGCCGCCGAGATGCGGCGGCTCGTCGGCGCAATAGGAGATGCCGTAGGCCTTCCGCGACACGCAGCGAGTGGGCTGGCGCTTGACGCGGCAGTAAAAACATTCCCCGCAGACGATGGAGCTGGCCCAGGTGACGCGGTCGCCGATAGCGAGCGGCTGCCCGCGCCAGTCGCGGCTGAGGCCCTCGCCTAAGGCCTCGATGCGCCCGACGCTTTCGTGTCCCATGATCAGCGGCACGGGCACCGCCAGCTCGCCTTTCCACAGATGCACGTCAGTGCCGCAGATGCCTGCCATTTCGACTCGCACCAGGGCCTCGCCGGGTCCGAGCGCCAGGCTGAGCGGGTACTCGCGGACCTCCAGGGGTTGGTTGAATGCGACCAGCACCGCTGCCCGTGCTTTCATCGGATCGGCCTCGCGCAGTAGTCGAACAGGAGCTGCCACTCGGCTCGCTGAATGAGCCTGGCCGCCTCCTCCTCGGCAGAGCCCGGCCGGCGTCGGGCGCGTTCGCAGAAGTCGATGAATGCGAACGGGTCCCAGGCCGGGCCGAGCCGGAAGTCGACGTCGGGAAAACCTTCGAGAATCAAGCCGGCCTCGTGGCGGAGCGGCTCGAAGACGGGATGCGGGCCGGTGCGGCGGAACCAGTAGGCGGCGTTGCCCGGATCCGGCTCCTGCCGGTGCATAATGCCGTGCCAGAGGCTGCCCTCAGGGGTTTCGATCTGCTGGGACAGGCTATGGGACTGCTCAAGGCAAGAGAAGTACAGCCACAAACCGCTCAGGGCCGCCTCAGGCGCTCGCGCCCTGGGAAACAGCTCCCGTGCTCGGACACCGGCTAGCTTGGCGGCCGCTTCCTGTGAAGAGCAGGCGCCGCCGGCGAGCGGCATCAGGCGCCAGCCGTCGCCGTCCAGCGCGAGGATCGCCCGGACTTCGGGTCCGTAGTCACTGGGGTCGAAGGGCATCGGAGGTAGTGTAACGCAGGCGGGAGGGGCGATTGCTTGAAACAAACGCGCCGTGATATGTTAGGCTCCGCAATGCCCCGTTTCCGCATCCATCGCCTCAAAGACAGCCTCCGCAAAGCCGCCCGCTGGGCCCCTCACACCAGCGGGACCGCCTGGCTCAAGCCCCGCGATTACTCTCCCGGCGGCTCGATCGAGGCGCCTAGCCTCTACGCTGCCTGGGCCCGCCTCCGCCAGGAAGGACGCCCCTTGGGAATCGGCGACGCGCTCGAGACGGAAGCCGGTGAGCTACGCGTGTGCAAATATGTCGGCTTGGAAGAGGCGCGGTGGCTGCTTGCCGAGACCGAAACGCCGGCCTCACCCGACGAGGTTACTCGAACAGCTTGATCTGCTCCTCCGGCACCGGGCGCTTCCTTCGCCGAAGGGGGCTGCCCACCACGCTCAGCACCCTCAGCTCCCTTAGAGCCGCCCGAGGGACGAAGAGCTTCTGAAGATTCGAGGCGGCCTCGGGCGGCGTCACCATAAAGCCGGCCGGGCCGGATTCGAGCAAGTTGTTGGTCATCAGGCCTTCAGTGGCGTCTCCGTCGCGGAACAGCAAGTGCACCCACAAGCCTTGGGCTTTCGGGCGGCTGGTGAAGCTGCGGCGGGTGCTTGCGAAGCCCTCTCCCTCGAAATCTCTTACAAATCCAACGACTTTGATGTCGTCGTAGGGGATCGTCACGGCGGCTCCGGCGGGAGTGATTAGTTCGATGCCGCACGGGGTAAGCCAGGTTTGGGGGTTGACGAAGCCTCGGAGGGTTTCGCGATCGAACCGCTCGATGAGGACCCGTTTGTGGGTAGAACCGGTCACATGGGGGACGGCGGCGGGGCCGCTCTTTAAAACAATTTCCGAAATATTGTATCATTGGCTCGATGGCGCATGGGGCGGCTCTTTCGGCGGCCATTCCGGCCTTCCTCAACTACTGCCGCCTGGAGAAGGGTCTGGCGCCGAACACGATCGCCGCCTATCGGCAGGATCTGGAGCGCCTGGCGAGCCGGTTCGGGCCGAACGTGCCGCGGGCGGACGAGTTGCGCGGGTACTTGGACGAGCTGCACGAGGCGGGGCTGTCGAGCCGGTCGATCGCGCGCCACCTGACGACATTGCGGAACTTTTATCGATATTTGATGCGCGAGGGACGCCTGAGCCGGGATGAGACGGCGCTGCTGGCCTCACCCAAGTTCTGGACTCATCTTCCTAAGTTATTGACCAAAGAGGAGATCGATCTTCTGGTGGCAGCCGTCAACGGCGATCGACCGACGGAGCTGCGCGACCGCGCCATGATCGAACTGCTCTACGCCTCCGGATTGCGCGTCTCCGAGCTGTGCCGCTTGGGGTATTCTGACGTGGATTTCGACCTGGGCCTGGTGCGGGTGCTGGGCAAGGGGAACCGGCAGCGGATCGTCCCGGTGGGCAAGGTCGCCCTGGCGGCCATCCAAGGCTATCTCCATTCGGCTCGGCCGCTGCTGCTCAAGGGCCGCGCGAGCCCGTTTCTGTTCGTGACGGCCCGGGGCGGGCCCCTGACGCGACAGGGCTTCTGGAAGTCTTTGGCGAGCTACGGTCGCAAGGCCGGCCTGAGGCGGCGACTCAGTCCGCATGTGCTACGGCACAGCTTCGCCACACACCTGCTTGAAGGGGGTGCGGACCTGCGAAGCGTGCAGACGATGCTCGGGCATGTGGACATCTCGACGACGCAAATTTACACGCACGTCATGAGGTCGCGCTTGCAGGCCGTCGTCGACGCGCACCATCCGCGGGCTTAGGCGCCGGTTGCGGCGTGGCCGCGGCGAGCCGGGCGTGCCGGGCGGGGAGGAATGCTTCGATGAGCGACTACATGTTCATGCTAGAGAGCCATCTCAGTCCGGGTCAGGGTCGGGCGCTCGCGGCAATCGATCAGGCCGCCCGCGAGGCAGGTTCGCCCCTCTTTCTGGTCGGCGGCGCGATGCGGGACATGCTGGGCGGCTTCCCGATCACCGACCTGGATTTCGCTTTCCAGGGCAATGGGCTCGCCTTGGCTCGCCGGGTGGCCGAGGTGACCGGAGCCAGGATTCTGCACCAGGACGAGCTCCGGAAGTCGGCCGAGCTCGTCTTCCCCGACGGGGTAACAGCCGAGATCGGCATGGCGCGCTCGGAACGCTACGCCAAGCCCGGGGCCCGGCCCCAGGTCGAGCCGGCGTCGATCCATCAGGACCTGTTGCGGCGGGATTTTACGGTCAACTCGATTGCCCTCTCGCTGCATCCTGCCTCGCGCGGGCTGCTGGTGGACCCTGCCAACGGTTTGGGGGACCTGCACCAGAAGGAGCTGCGCGCCAACTCGAACACGGCCCTGTTCGATGACCCGACGCGCCTGCTTCGCCTGGTTCGGTTCCGGATCCGGCTCGGTTTCACGGTCGAATCCAAGACCCAGCAGCAGTACGAGGCGGCCCGTCAGGCCGGCGTCGAGTCGCTCATTTCGCCTCGCAGCTTGCTCGCCGAGTTGCGTCAGATCGCACGCGAGCCGGCCCTCGTTGAAGTGGTGGCGGGACTGGACAAAGAGAAGCTGCTACGTCTGTTCTTGCCCAGCCTGTCCGGCCCCAAGCTGAACCTGGGCGCGCTGGCCAAGCTCCAAAAGGCGCGGCAACTGGTTCCTTTCGGGGTGCCGTGGGCGGCCGACACGCTGGCGCTCGTTACGGCGCTGCTCACGGCGAAGCTGCCTCCCAAGGAGCGCTCAACATTCGCCAGGCGGCTGGAGATGAGCAAGCCGGAGGCGGGTGCATGGAAGAAGCTCGAGGCTGCGGTCCGACCCTTGGAGCGGAAGCTCAAGGCAGCCAAACTCCAGCGGCCGTCACTCGTCTACGAGGCGCTGCGCGGCGTTCCGGGCGAGCAGATTCTGCTTGTTTACGTGGTGACGAAAGACCGGCTGGTGCACGACCGCATACGCAACTACCTGACCAAGTATCTGCCGGCCGCTCAGGAGATCACCGACAAGGAGGTGATTGCCGCCGGTTACGAGCCGGGCAGCTCGCGTTTCGAGAAAGTGCGGCAGGAGATGGTCGCCGCGCGCCTGGATGGGCGGATCTGGCGGCCTGAGGCGGCCGCCGCCAGATCCCGCTCCGGCAAGCCGCGCAGCGCCTCCCCGCTGCGCCGGGGCCTGCCGGCTTTGAGCGCGCGCCCCGTGGCTTGAGCCGATCCTAGATCGGCTTCAGGCCGAACAGGCGAGCGGCGTTGTTGTGGTAGACCTTCTTGAGCACCTCGTCCGGCAAGCCGATGCCGTAGATGCGCCAGCGGCCCTGGGGCGGAACCGGGGCCGGCGAATAGTCGAAGTACTCATCGAAGGTCTCCAAGAACCGAAAGTAGATGCGGTACATTTCGGGCGTGAGATCCTGCTGGGGGTAGGCGTCGGCGTTCGGCGTCGCGTCGGTTCCGAACAGGATCCGGTCCTGATACTTTAGGAAAAACTTCCGCGCCGTATACGGCTGCCTTCCCAACTCGCCGAGTCGAGCTCCGAAGTCGACGTACAGATTGGGGTACTGGTCGAGCCAGGAGCCGACTTCGGCCAGATCCTCCGGATGATTCGCCACGTGATAGCCGATGAAGGTCGTCTTTGGATGGCGTGCGATGACGCGGTTGCGCGCGGCTAACAGTTCGGGCTTGCTCGGGTAGTCTTTGCCGTAAAAGGACCAGTCGGGGTGTTTGTTCAGCTCCTCCCAGCGCTCGTTGCGATTGTCGACCGGAGTGAAGAAGGCGTCGGGATCGGAGGTATGGATGGCCACGGGAAGGCCGAGCTTGCCCGCTGCTTCCCACATCGGGTCAAAGCGCGGGTCATCCACTTTGATGAGCGGCCCCTCGGTAAGCCTTTCGCGCAAGTAAAGCCCGAGGATTTTGAGGACCTTGATTCCCACGGCGCCCATCTCTTTGGCGCGTGCGATCTCCTCGGCCTGCCACTTGTCATAGCCCGGCTCGGTGATCTTGTCCCAAGCCGGCTCGGTCATGGTCAGGAAACGGCCGGGATAGCGCCGGACGAGCCCTTCGACGGTCCGTTTCAGATTCTCCCCGTAGCCGCCCGTGGCATTGATCATGAGCTTGACGTTCAGCTCGTCCATCCATTTGACGATCTGGTCCACCTGCTCCGGCGGGATGACTGCTGCGACGGCTCCCACGTCCTTGCCCGGCAGGCTGGGATACATGTAGACGTGGGTGTGCACGTCGATGGCGGGGAACTTCGCCTTCTCGATCTTGGTTTCCGGCACCTTGAGCATGCTGATGGGCCGGAAATCCTCGAGGGCGAGAGTGGCTCGAGCGGGTTTATCCTCTGGCGGCGCTGCGCGGCGGCAGGCGGCTGCCGTCGCGGCCGCTGTGAGCGAGGAGGCCAGGAACATCCGGCGCGACGATTCAAGTTCCGTGTTTGCCATGCTTCCTCCGAGGCCTATTTCAAGGCCGCTTACATTCTACTCGCGGCCGCGGGCGCTACAATAACGGTTTGAAAAGACTTGCCTTAGCTATCCTGCTGGCCACTGCGGCCGGCGGAACTCTCTGGTGGCTGGCGCGCCGTGAAGATCCCCGTGAAGTGAGCTTCGCCCGGGTGCGCCGCCAAACGCTGGCCAGCACCGTGCGCACCAACGGCAAGGTGGAGCCGGTGGACCGCACGCCCGTGCCGGCCGAGCGTGCCGGCGTCGTGGCCAAGGTCCACACCGAGCGCGGGCGGCGCGTCCGGCGCGGGGAGTTGCTGGTGGAGCTGGCGACCGAGGGCGCCGAGAAGGAGCTCGCCGCCGCCGAGGCGCGCCTTGCGGAGGCGCAGGCGACGCTCGAGATGCTGGAGGCGGGTGGGCGGGCCTCGGAGCGCGCGGCGGCCGACGCCGCCGTGGCTTCGGCCGAGGAGGAGCTGGCCAGCGCGCGCCGCGAGCTGGAATCGCTGACGCGCTTGCTCGAGAAACAGGCCGCAACTCGCGAGGAGATCCTGCGAGCCGGCGACCGCCTCCGGAGGGCGGAGCTCGAGCTGGAGGCGCAGAAGCGGCGACGCGCGACCTTGGTGGCTCCCGCCGACCGTGCGGCCGCCGAGGCGAGGTTGCGCCAGGCGTTGGCGGATCGCGAGCAGGCCGCGCGCCGCCTGGCCCAGAGCCGAATCCGTGCGCCTGTGGATGGTCTCATCTACGATCTGCCGGTTCGTCCCGGCCACTATGTCCGGCCCGGCGATGCGGTCGCCGAGATCGGGCGGCTGGAGACGGTGCGGGTGCTGATCTACGTGGATGAGCCGGAGCTTGGCGGGGTGAGCGTCGGCATGCCGATCATCGTCACCTGGGACGCCCGGCCGGGCAAGCAATGGCAAGGCGCCGTCGAGCGGGGCGCCACGCAGATCGTCCGGCTGGGCACGCGGCAGATCGGTGAGGTGGTCGGCGAGATCGACAATGCGGACCTCGAGCTTGTGCCCGGCGCCAACGTGAACATCGAAATCCGCTCTCGCGTGGTCGAGAATGCGCTCACCATTCCCAAGGAGGCTCTGCGCCGGCGAGGTGAGGCGACCGGCGTGCTGGTGCTCGAGGGCAGCCGCGTGGCCTGGCGGCCCGTCGAGCTGGGCATCGCCAGCATCACGCATGTCGAGGTGGTGCGCGGCCTGGCCGACGCCGAGGCCGTCGCTTTGGCCACCGATCAGGAGCTGCACCCGGGCGACCTGGTGAAGCCTCGCTTCATCGAAGAGTGAATCGGCGGGACGCCGGGTCGGCTAAGATAAACAGGTACTCACTGCCGCAAAAGGAGGGTGCCGATGCATCGACGACGGTTCCTGGCCGCCGCAGCCGCCGGTGTCGGCCTCAGCCCGGCCGCCTACGATTCGGAGAAGCGCCGGCGCGTCGGGCTGATCGGATCGGGTTGGTATGGTAAGTCTGCCCTGCTCCGCCTGATTCAGGTCGCGCCGGTCGAGGTGGTCTCGCTCTGCGACGTCGACAGGGTCATGCTGGCGAAGGCGGCCGACCTGGTGGCCGAGCGTCAGGCGTCACGAAAGCGGCCCCGCACCTACACCGATTACCGGAAGATGCTCGCCGAGCGCGATCTGGATATTGTTCTGGTGGCCACGCCCGATCACTGGCATGCGCTGCCGATGATCGAGGCGGTGCAGGCGGGCGCCGACGTCTATGTCGAGAAGCCGATCAGCGTCGACGTGGTCGAGGGTCAGGCCATGGTGGCGGCGGCGCGCAAATACGGGCGCGTCGTGCAGGTGAACACACAGCGCCGCTCGACGCCCCATCTGGTGGAGGCGCGCGACCGCATCCTCGGCGAGGGTAAGCTGGGCAAGATCGGCCTGGTCGAAATCTGCTGCTACTATCACATGCGCGCGCGGGAGAATCCGCCGGATACGGCGCCGCCGGAGTATCTCGACTATGAGATGTGGACCGGTCCGGCGCCCATGCGGCCCTACAATGAGCTGGTCCATCCGCGCCGGTGGCGGTCCTTCATGGAGTACGGCAACGGGATCGTCGGCGACATGTGCATCCACATGCTAGATATGGTGCGGTGGATGCTAAATCTGGGCTGGCCGAGACGCATCGCCTCCACGGGCGGGATCCTGATCGACAAGGCCAGCAAGGCCAACATCACCGACACGCAAACTGTCACGTTCGACTACGACGATTTGAAGATCGTCTGGCAGCACCGCAGTTGGGGCCATCCGCCCGACCCGGACTATCCCTGGGCGGCTATCTTTTACGGCGAGAAGGGAACACTCAAGGCGAGCGTCTTCCGTTACGACTACATTCCGCTGGACAAGAGCGCGCAGCCGATCCGCCGCGAGGTCACCTATGAGCTCGAGCAGTACCCCGAGGACAAGACCGAGGAGGCGCTCGAGCGCCACGTGGCGCCCGCTCTCAGGTACCATCTGAAGGATTTTCTGGCCGCCATCGACGCACGGTCGCGCCCGGTAGCCGACATCGAAGAAGGGCATATCTCAAGCGCCTGCTGCATTCTTGGCAATATTGCCCTCGAGCTCGGTCGGACCCTTACCTGGGATCCCGTCCGTCACCAGGTGATCGGAGACCGAGAGGCGAACGAACGCCTGTGGCGGCCTTACCGTTCGCCTTGGGTCCATCCCGAGCCGGACCGGGTTTGAAGAAGGAGGCATCGAGCATGAGGAAACAGCGGCTGTTAGTTGCGGGAACCTTGTTGGCGGCCCTGGCCTCGGGAAGCGTTTGCGCAGCCGGGCAAGGAAGGCCGAAGCGAGAGCCTTACCAACCGACGACGGAGTCGCTGCGCAAACACAAGGCGCCCCAGTGGTTCGAGGACGCCAAATTCGGCATTTTCATCCATTGGGGCCCGTACGCGGTGCCGGCGTTTCACGAGTGGTATGTCGACTTCATCAGCCCGAAGGCGAGCTTCGGGTTCTTGTTCGGCGGGCCGCCGTACACGGCCACACGCGGCGAACTGCCGGAATCGCTCTTTCAGGCGAATGTGCGCGAAGAGGCCGTGAAATATCACCTCGAGAACTGGGGCCCGAACCTTTCCTACGACGATTTCATTCCAATGTTTCGGGCCGAAAAGTTCGACCCGGCCGCCTGGGCGGAGCTGTTTCGCGCCGCCGGCGCGCGCTATGTGGTGCTTACGGCCAAGCACGGCGACGAGTTCGCCCTTTGGCCGACCAAATATACGCGGCGTAACTCCATGGAGATGGGTCCGGGCCGGGATCTGGTGGGCGAGCTCACCAAAGCCGTGCGTGCCCTGGGGCTGAAAATGGGTTTCTATCACAACACGACCTACACCTTCTGGGATCCTCGTTACCCCGGGCGCGACTGGGTCGAGTACATGAACAACTCGATCAAGGAGTTGGTGGATCTGTACAAGCCGAGCATCCTGTGGGGCGACGTGCGCGTCGGGCCTGTGCGCGACCGGCAGGGCAATCCGCTGCCCGCCGATTATTGGGGCAGCAAGCAGGTGCTCGCCTATTTCTACAACCAGTCGGAGGATCCCGACGAAGTCGCCGCCAACGACCGCTGGGGCCTGGACATCGATGGCAAACCCCTGGGGGATTTCGCCACACCCGAACGGACCCGCATGGACCGCATCGTTGCAGAGAAGTGGGAGACGTGCGACTCACTGGATCCGTTCTCTTGGGGTTACAACCGGAGGCTTCCGCTCGGACATTACATGACGGCGAATCAGGTGGTCGACTATCTGGTGGATGTAGTCAGCAAGAATGGCAACCTGCTGATCAACATCGGCCCGCGAGCCGACGGGACCATTCCGGAGAACATGGCGGCGACGCTCCGAGCGGTGGGCGAGTGGTTGCGCATCAACGGCGAGGCAATCTGCGGCACCCGCTACTGGGAGACGCACAAGGACGGCGACGTGCGGTTTACTCGGCGTGGCGACACGCTCTATGCGATCGCCCTGGAGTGGCCGGAAGAGGATTTGCTGCTAAGCTCTCTGGCCGGCAAGCAGGTTTTGAAGGTCGACATGCTGGGCTCTGACGAACGGATCGAGTGGCGGGCCGAGGCGGGCGGGCTGCGGATCCGGCCTCCGGCACGACGGCCGTGCCGCTACGCTTACACCTTCCGGATCGCTTGCCGGTCGTTGTAGTGCGGCTTTGGCTCGCCGGGGGTTAACGCTACGGCGGGCTCGCCCTCGATTCACCGGCGCTTCCGCGTGGGGCGAATACGTAGCTGCGACCGCCTGGAACAGGCTTGAACTCCCGCCAGCCCGGCCGCGGCGAGCTCAATGAGACCTCTCCCAAGTTCTTGCCCTCCCAATCGTAAGCGAGGAGGACGCCCTCGCCGGCCTCGAAGCCGATGCGGTCATTTCCGTAGATATCGATCAGTTCGACCACGTCGCCGCGGTCCCGTCGGGCCACGCTGCCTTTGGCGGCGAGCCTGCCGTGCTCGGTCCAGGCGCCGCGGCCGTCCAGGAACTCGTACTCAGGCGCGTTGACGAAGTCGATTCGCCGTCCGCCCACGAGCGCCGAGAACTCATATAAGCCGTTCTTCGCATTGACCGCCAGCCAGCCGTTTACCGGCAGCTCGATGGGCCGGCCTTCGGGATCGCGCACCGTCCAGGAGCCCTCCCGGCCGCGGTTGACCCAGACGTGCGTGCCGTTTTCATATTCGACATGCAGCCGCGAGGCGGCGATGGCGCCGGTGGCGTGCGCCTCGCTGGGGGAGACCATGCGGTCGCCGGAGGCGTACTCGATCCGCTTGGGCGTCACGAAGGCGTACTGCTGTTGGAGCTGCTGCATCATGTAGTAGGAGCGCGCCATCGCCGCGACGCCGAACTCGTCATCAAGACCCCAGTCGTTCACCAGCCAGCCCAGGTTGCCGTAGGCGATGGTGGTGGCCAGAAACAGGTCCACATAGTCTCGTCTTTTCGGCGACTCCTTCCACTTCTCGTCGAGCTGGCTCAGATAGTAATAGGTGTAGCCCATGCCATAGCCTGCCTCGAGCGGATGGATCTTCAGGAGCTTGAAGGCGACATCGGGCGGATGGGTGAGGAGGTTGACCGGTGTGTACACCCAGCCGTAGCTTCCCGATTCCAGGCCGGCATAAAGCCACTGATAGGTGGCCTCGGACTGGGTGGGCCCGTAGACTCGCTGGTCGTTCAACAGGAGCTGCCCGTAGGCGTAGAAGGTCGCGGCGAAGGTTCCGGCTCCCGGCACCCGCGCGTCAAAGTCGCAGTAGCGCCAGGGAGCTACGGCCGTGTGGACGTCGGTGTAGGACATCCGGATGCCGTACTTTTCCTTGATCCGCTTAGCGTAATACTCGTCGAACTCGACGGCTTTGGCGGGCTTCAACGCGTAGTTGCGCGGCCAGGCGCGCCGCCACTCCCCGTTCGGCTCGCGTTGAACATGGTCCGGACTCCAGTTGGTGTTCACCGGAGCGAAATCGGTGTAATTGCTGTAAGTGCCCTGGAGCCAGCCGAGTGCGTTCTGGGCCTGAATGTACCATTGGAGTTTGGCGTCACCCCCTTTCTGGGGTGAGGCGCGAAGCCGCATCGTGAAGCTGTCGCCCTCATCGCGCCAGGTCACCTCATGGCTGTGCTGCATGATCTTGTCCAGGCCGT
>Ga0308417_1000677_pt1 | contig 24104 bp, 23 predicted proteins | sample HotsprSampleOS65_FD_203528 | JGI IMG/M metagenome (GOLD analysis project Ga0308417, IMG submission 203528) | Hot spring phototrophic mat microbial communities from Octopus Spring, Yellowstone National Park, Wyoming, United States - 20090730_OS65 ...
CGATTGCACCTGATTCTTCGGCACTCACCGAACTTCACATGCCCCTTCGCTCCCTGTCTTGGCATCCTGGTCACACGTTCCTGGCTCTGGTGTCCCTGCTGGTTTTTGCCCTGCAACCTGCCTGCTTCAGGACAGCGACCGGCAGAAGCAAGCTCGACGACGGCGTGGTGATTTCCGAGCGTGCTGAGATGTTCAACTCAACGGCGCTGGTCAACTCGAAAGTCGGGCAACTCCAGAAAGGCGACAGGCTGGCGATTTACCACCAGGCCGAGGTCAACGGCATTGAATGGCTGAAGGTGCAGAAAGAAGGGGAATCCAAAGTTGGTTGGGTCGAGGCGCGTCATGTGGTTTACCGCAGACTGCTTGATGCCTGTCTGGCGCTCGATCAGGAATATGCCCATGTCCAGCCACAGATTGGTGGCCGCCTCAAGCGTGAAACCCGCCTGCGCGTCCAGCCCCGCCGGGATGCCGACGTGATTACGGTACTCAAAAGCGGCACGGAGTTTGACATCCTCAAGCGGCAACGGGTCGAGCGGCGGATAGCCGTCACGGACGAGACAGAAAAACCCGGCGCGGATGAAGCGGATGTCAAGTATGACTCCTGGTACCTCGTCCGCTTCCCGGAAGCGTCCATTTACCGGATTGGCTGGCTTTACGGCGGCTCGGTCGAACTCATCGAACCACCGGCCGTTGCCGGTATCATCGGGGGCGGACGACGCATGGTGGGGGCGATCCCCTTCGGAGTCACGCTCGATAAAAATGGCGCGGCGCTCCGAAACTACTTCATTCTCGACAAGCAGATTTTCAGCAACGACCCGGTGGCCGATTTCGACCGCATCTACGTTGTGCGCCTGGATGCCAAGTCCGGCAACTACACCTGTGCTTACTACGAGCTTCCGGTGCGCGGGATGTATCCCGTGGCCTATCAGAACGACAGCGACACCGAAGCCAGATTCATGGTGACGCTGCTCGACAAGAACGGCAATCCGACCCAGGCTGAATATACGGCTGCCTTGGTCAACAACGTCTGGACGGTCAGAAAAGGCAAACTTCCGGCACCGACACCGCCATCCCGTAAGGGGAAACGCTAGGTTTTTCGTGTCAAAGTTTTTCCCGGCCAGGCCTTTCGCAGGTTCCTCCCGGGTTGGGAACAGACAACAACGCGCGCGCCTCGGCCCTTCGGTCAGCCTATGCCAGGCTCAGAAGCCTGAAAGTTTAATGAAAAAATGAGCGCACCCACTGGACCAGCCCCAGCAGAAGCGCTACCACGGCCACGCCGCCGAGCGCCAGGGCCAGCATCCCGGCAAAGACGACATAAAACCGCAGTCCGGGCATGTCGTCGGGGTTCTGGTTGTTGCCCAGAACAAAGTCACGGATGAGCTGCTTGAAGCTTTCCTCTTCCCGGGTTGCATCCGCTGCCTCCTGCGCCGGGGCGGCGGCGGAAGCAGCGTCCTCCGTAACGGCACCGGTTGCATCGGCGGCTGGCGTCAGAACCTCTGGGGCATCTGGCATCGGCATGGCGTGAACCTCGCAGGGCATTCTCGCAGGGGGGCTTTGGCTAGGCCGGAAGGGACTGCCGCTGTAACCAGGCTACGGCGGCGGCAAGCGCGTCGGCAAGTTCTGTCTGATGCTCATCGAAGAAATGATTGGCGCGTGGGATGAAGGTTCGCCCTTTCGGTTCCTGACAGCGCGCAAGCAGGGCTTCAACGTCCGCCGCCGGGCCAAATTCGTCGGCATCTCCCTGAATAATCCACTTCGGGAGCGTGACCCTGTGCAGGAATGAAAAGTCAAACCGAAAGGTCGGCACGCCGACGCCCAGCAGTCCCCTGACCTGGGGACAGCGGAGCGCCGCCTGAAATCCGACCCACGAGCCAAAAGAAAAGCCAGCCACGACGAGTACCTCCTGCGGATGCTGTGCTTGCAGGAAGGCCAGCGCGGCAGCAGCATCGGCCTGTTCACCGATGCCGCCATCATAGCCACCGCGACTGGCACCCACGCCCCGGAAGTTGAACCGCAGGACGTGAGCGCCGCCGGCCAAAAAAGCTTTGGCGGTGCGATACACCACACGGTTGTGCATCGTCCCGCCAAAAACCGGATGCGGATGGCAAACCAAAGCCGCCCATCCCCGCGGGTTGGGGGCGCGTGTGTACAGCGCCTCCAGTGGACCCGCCGGGCCATCAAGCAGAAAGGTCATCAAGCCACCGGCGGCCAGTCTGCGTTACGGAACACCCCACCGGCAGCAGTGGTGTGGGCCGTAACCGCACTGGGTCCTCATCTAGGCGCTTGGACCCGCTGCCGGCTGGGGCTGCATCAGCGTCGAAATCAAAGCAATCGCGCCTTCTGCCAGCGTCTTGAGCAGGGCCCCCAGCGCCTCGACCAGACTGGAAATCAGGTCGGCAAAACTCTCTGCGTAGTTGTGGAAAGCGCCTCCCAGATAGCCTTCGTATGGCTCACGTACATACTGCCCCATAAGTTCCTCCCGACAATGGCATGCCATCGGGCATGCCGAATCAATCACGGACTCAGCCGCTGAAATACATCGTCGCGATAGCCATGGCCACTCCGACCGGCAGGGCAATTTTCAACGCCTGGGCTGTGGTGAGCGGCCCCTCGGACGTGCGCAACCCGAAGCGCACGAACAGAAAGCCAACCGCAACATAGGCGATGACGTAGATGACAAACTCAATCACCGGCATCACAACTCACCGTTCATACCCTGCCCGGCGTCAGCCGGCGCGCAGCCAGACCCGCTTCAGACAGATTTTCAGGGGACGTCAGGCTTGTAGAAATGCGCCCACGGCCGGCGATCGCGCCGCCGGCGCTTCAGTTTCAGGACGTAACGAGTTTGGCTTCGTAAATCGTGTCGGAACCGACACTGCCGGCGACCTTGATGGTGGTTCCCAAACGCGCTGAAACATCCAGCGGGCGGGGTTCGGTATCCTTGAGATGGATGGGATTCTCGAACAACCGATACACCTTGCCCTCTGGTGTGCGTAGCTCGTTGGCACCTGTCACCTCGCCTGTCACCGTGCCGTACTCAAGCAACGTCGCGGATTTTTTGGGTTTCTTGCCAAACAGCATGTCATATCTCCATCCGGGCAACCGAAGATGTCACACTCTCACCGCTTTGCAGAAGGCGAATCATACGGACATTGGCCAGATTAATGAGCCGTCCTCCATCCACAGCCAACCACCGCGCCTGCGACAGCAAGATACCAAGCGCGTCCACATTTTCAACTTCTGTATCCATGCGAACCTCGATTGGTTCGGCGCTTCCAACGAACCAGATATGAAGTTGCATGTGTGTTTACCGACGGCACATCCGGGAATCCATCGGGACGGCCGAGTGTTTTGCCGGGACTTTACCGGAAACGTACCGTCCAGCCCACCGTCGCCCTCCCAAACCCAAGGGTTTCGGCCTGATTGTTCTTAGCACTCACAACCAACGGTAACAAGAGCTGATGGTACCACTCTACTCTGCGAGCCACCGGCGGCCAACCACGGTTTTGCTCCCCACGACACATCGGACAGAGAACCAGGTCTGAGAAACTGTCCGTCAGGGGAAAATGATCTGCGCCTTGAGAACATCCTGTGCCTCGGCCATTTTTCGGAAGCCCAGTCCTGTGTCCTCCAGGGTATAGCGATGTGTAACCAGCTTTTCCGCGGTCAGAACGCCCTCGGCAATGTACTGTAGCGCCGCCCGCGTGTCGTCAGGCCCACAGGAGTAGCTCATCACCAGATCAATCTCGTTGAAGTACAGATGGAACGGCTCGACGGTAAGGCGTTCACCCGGCGATGACCCCATGAAAAACACGACCGTCCCACCTTTTCCGGCACAGCGGATGCCCAATTCCATCACCGGGACGCTGCCCGGCCCCACAATGACGACATCGGCCATCGCGCCGGCGGTCAGTTCCCCCAGCCGTTCCACCAGGTCTTCCCGTGCCGGGTTGATGACAGCATCCGCGCCAAACTCCAGCGCCTTGGCGCAGCGCCAGTCCACCAGATCAGCCCCGATGATCCGCTCGACGCCGGCCTGCCGGGCAAGCAGGACGTTCATCTGCCCCATGATCCCCAACCCGATGATGAGCACCGTATCGCGTGGGTGAAGCCGGGCCTTGCGGATGGCTTTGACCGAACAGGCAGCCGGTTCGACGAGTGCCCCATCCTCGAAGGACATCCCTTCGGGCAGGCGCAGGGTGTCGCGCAGGTTGACTTCCGGGACGAGGAAATACTCGGCAATGGCACCCGGCACGATGTGCGAGGCTTTCCACGTCGCGCACTGGACGTACTCGCCCTTTTCACAGAACTTGCAGTTGAAGCAGGGCGCGTGGTGGTGGGCAAACACGGGATCGCCGACGCGAAAACCGGTCACTTCAGCGCCAACTTCGGCCACGATGCCGGCCGGCTCGTGCCCCAGAACCTTGCCCGCCTTGCGCTTGATGTACCAGGGCGTCACGTCCCCGGAGCAAATCCCGCTGGCCTTGACCTGAACCAACAGCTCGCGGGGGCCAACTGACGGACGTGGCATGTGCTCGATCCGAATGTCATCAAAGTCATACACGCGGGCGACTTTCATCAACGCCGTCATAGTGGTGCCCCCTGTCCTGCTGACCTGAATGGCTGGCTTGAATTGCCACGTGGAATGTGGCGAAGTAAGGGGGCGTCGTCAAGCCGCTCCCCATTGTGAGACGAAAGCTCCTGAAGTTATCCACTCAGAGAACGTATCAACTCGGATGACCCAATCTGCTTCCCGACGCAAACACATCGTTGTTGTCGGTGCCGGGTTTGGCGGCGTCGCTTTTTGCCAGGCCTTCCCGGAAGGATTGGCCGACATTACGCTGGTGGACCGCAACAACTACCACCTGTTTCAACCGCTTCTGTATCAGGTAGCGACGGCTGACCTCTCCCCGTCCGACATTGCCGAACCCATCCGCACGATTTTCGACCGGCGGCGTGACATCACCGTGCTGATGGATGAAGTTACCGGGATTGACTTCCAGAGCCGTATCATCACCATGCGGCGGCGGACACTTCAGTACGATTACCTCGTACTGGCGATTGGCGCCCGCACAGGCTACTTCGGCAATGACGACTGGGCGCGCTACGCCGGCGGACTCAAAGGCATTGAAGATGCCCTCAACATCCGCAACCGGGTGCTCTCGGCGTTTGAGGAAGCCGAAAACTGCCCCGACCCGTCCCTGGTCAAGTGTCTGACCACCTTTGTCGTTGTGGGAGGTGGCCCGACCGGCGTCGAACTGGCCGGGGCGCTCGGCGAGCTGACGCGGCGCGTTCTGCGGCGCGATTTCAAAAACATTGACACCTCTCAGGCGCGGGTCTTTCTTATCCAGAGCGCTCCACGCCTGCTTCCGCCCTATCATCCGGCCCTTTCGGAGTACGCCCGCCAGAAGCTTGTTCAGCTCGGCGTGGATGTGCGTGTCTCCTCGCGTGTCGTCCGCGTCGGACCACACCAGATTGAACTGGACAACGGAAAAATCATCGAGGCGGCCAACATCATCTGGTGCGCCGGTGTCGAAGGGCATCCTCTGGCGCGCAAACTGGGGTTGCCCACCGACCGGACCGGGCGGATTCAGGTTGAACCCGACCTGCGGGTTCCCGGTCATCCCGAAATCTTCGCCATCGGCGACATCGCGGCGCTGACCGACGCCAAGGGCGTCGTCGTGCCGGGCGTGGCGCCAGCGGCGCTTCAGATGGGGCGCTATGCCGCCAGGGTCCTGGCTGCCGAGTTGCGCGGCAGGCCCAAGCCGCCGCCGTTCGTCTATTTCGACAAGGGCAGCATGGCGACCATCGGACGGGCGGCCGCCGTCCTGGAAGTCGGCAAACTGCGCATGACCGGCTTCCTGGCCTGGATTGGCTGGCTCATTGTCCACCTGGCCATGCTCGTCGGCTTCAACAACAAGGTCAGTGTTCTCACCGAATGGATTTTCCGCTATATCACCTACCGGCAGGGGGCGCGCATCATCACCACCCCCCGAACGGATGAACTTCTCCAGGAAACACCATAGCCAAGCTTGCGGCAGGCACAGCCTGCCCTTCCCGACATCTGGTCATGAGTGTCGTTCAGGAGTTTAAGACCTTCATCTCACGCGGCAGCGTCATTGATCTGGCCATCGGTGTCGTCATCGGTGGCGCCTTTGGCAAAATTGTGTCGTCCTTCGTCGAGGACATCATCCTGCCGCCCATCAGCCTGCTTACCAGCGGGGTCAACCTCACCGAAGCCAGAATCGTCCTCAAGGAAGCGGCCAAAGCCGGCGACCCGGTCATTGCGATCCGGTATGGCAACTTTTTTCAGGTCGTCCTTCAGTTTTTCATCATTGCCGTTTCCGTCTTTCTGGTCATCAAGGCTGTCAACCGCCTGCGGCAACCAGCGCCGGCCCCGGCGGCATCCCCGCCAGAGCCGACCAATGAAGAAAAACTGCTGACCGAGATTCGGGACCTGCTCAAACGCTGACCGGCCGGCGGCCGCTTCCTTCAGCTTCCAGCCAGCGCGGTCGGCCGGGGCTTGCGGGTGCGGGATGTTTTGACCGGGTAGAGCCGGCGCAGAACTGTGCCGACGCGCTTTCCCCAGTCGTCCTCGGTGTGCTTGCCACCACGCACTTCCCGGTAGAACAGGTCTTTGTCGGGCAACCAGCCGTACTCGATGAGCAGATCGCGCATGCGCCGCACCTGCGCAATGCCGCCCCCCATCTCGCGCGTGCCCATATCGAGCCAGATGCGGACATCCGGCTTGCGCTTCAGGTGCCGCACAAGCCGGAAGGCGACGCCGTGGTCCCACCACAGCGAGGGTGAAAGGGCGGCAATGCGCCCGAAATACTCCGAGTAGTGCAGCCCCAGCAGCAGGGCAGCCAGCCCTCCGAGCGATGAGCCGCCGATACCGGTGCGGTCACGGGCGGGATCGGTGCAGTAGGTGGCATCCATGAAAGGCTTGAGTTCCTCAACGATGAAACGTCCGTACAGGGGAAGCAGCCCCCCCTGCTTGACGCCGGGATCGCGGGTGGGTGTGTATTCGTCTATGCGGTGGATGCCTGTGTTCCAGATGCCCACGATGATGAGAGGTTCGATTTTCTTTTCGAGCATGAGACGTTCGGCCGTCCGGGCCATCTTCCAGTCATGGCCCCGGATGTAGGCCGTATCGCCATCGAAAAGGTTTTGCCCATCGTGCATATACAGCACCGGATAGCGTACTGCCGGGTCTGCGCCGTGACCGGGTGGCAGATAGACAATGACATGCCGCTTTTGGGTGAGATGTCGTGAGGCCACATTGATATGGAGTTGAAAACTGCCCGCATAACTGTCGGCATCGCGTGGGAGCGACGGGGTGAAAGCGGCAGGACTCGGCGCAGGGCGTTTCGACATGTCAGCAGTGGCAGTGGGCAGGCAGCTACGCTGTGGGAAGCGCCGAGGGGAAATACAATACGGGTCTGGCAGCATAGGCCGCGCCTCGAAACAGAAGCAAGGGACGGCTTGCGGCGCTTCCCATTTCGTCCATAATCAGGTTTTCACTTCACATCTTCGCGGGAGACAGATGACCCGATGAAACCCAAGTATGGAATCATACTCGCCGCAGCTCTGGCGCTGCTGGCTGGACTCCTTCCCTCGCTCAGTTGTCAGAATGGCTCGGCAGCCGGTGATGCCAACCCGGGAACAGCGGCGATGTCGCCGGAGTTTGCCGCCCGGCTCGGCCAGGATGACGGTTTTGCCCTCTCGATTCTGTTCGGCGCTGATGTGCAGGGCAATCTCAAGGACTGCGGCTGCCCCAAACATCCCCAGGGCGGGATTGCCTGGCGGATGGGCTATGCTGAAGGTCTCAAAAAGCTCGCTCCCGACGCCGCCATTGTGCAGCTCGACGCCGGACGGATGTTCGCCAACTCGGTAGGCTACATCCAGCCCTACGACCGCGTGCGCAACGAGTGGATGCTGCGCGCCTACGGCGAAGCCGGGTTTGCCGCCGCCAACGCAAGCTACTTCGATGTCCAGATGCTGGCCGAGCTGCTGCACAAACCTGAGTTTGATACCAAACGCCAGACGTTTCCCTTTCTGAACCGCATCGTCTCCGCCAACATCCGTCCCACCAAGCCGGAACTGACGCCGCTTCCCGCCTACATTATTGAAACCGTGCAGAGCAAGCGGCTGCCCAAACCCGTCCGGCTGGGGATCACGGGCGTCACCATGGCCAATCCCAATCCCGGCGCTGAAACGCTCAACTTTGCCATCGAGGACCCGGCGGAAGCCCTCAAGCGGGTTCTGCCCGAACTGCGCACCAAGGCCGACTTCGTCATTGTGATGTCCTATGGTCCTGAAGCCCAAACTGACAAGATCACGAAAGTGCCGGGCATTGATCTCGTCGTTGTGGCCAACAACTCCGGGGCGATGTACCTTCAGGTGCAGAAGGTCAACGATGTTTCGGTCGTCTATGCCTTTTCCCAGACAAAGCTCCTCGGCGATCTGCGGCTTTACTACACCCCGGAGGGGCAGATCAGCCAGATGCGGCTTTCGATGCCCAGCCTTGACAAGGATATTCCCAAGGATCAACGCTGGGAGCAGATGGTCGCTGATGCCCAGAAAGCCATTGACGAGGCGATGAAGGCCGTCGTCAACTCGCCGCCGGCCGAGCCAGCCGGCCCGCCGTCCAGCGCCGCCCCGGCGGGCAAGTAACCGGGGGTGTCGCCTGGGCGCGAACGGTCATCCATTCCACGCCCGGACGTAGCACTTGCCGGGCAACTCACGCAGCAGGCCGCGCAGTGTCAGGTTGAGCAGGGCAGCCATGGTTCGTGGCTGCCCCAGCCCACTCTGCACAATCAACCCATCCACATACACCGGCTGATCAAAGCCCACCAGCGCCAGAATACACTGCTCATCCTCGCCCAAATCAAAAGGCAAGTGGCTTTCCTGTGGCGTTGCCGCAGGCTGTCCGGTGCGGAGCCGTTGCCGCAGATCGTAGGAAAACTCGGCCACGACATCCTGCCAGTCCATCACGAGTTTGGCGCCATCCTGAATGAGCCGGTTCGTGCCGATGGACTTCCCCGAAGTGATGTTGCCCGGCACGGCGAACACTTCGCGCCCCTGTTCGAGAGCCAGCCGCGCCGTGATGAGTGAGCCGGACTGGTCAGCCGCTTCCACGACCAGAACGCCCAGGCACAATCCGGCAATGACCCGGTTCCGGTAGGGAAAGTTCTGGGGGGCCGGAGGCTTTTCAAAGGGGAATTCCGTCACCAGCGCCCCGGTTTCTGCTATCCGGTCAGCAAGTTTGGCATTTTCCCGTGGGTAGGTGTCGTCCAATCCCGTCCCCAGTACGGCGATGGTTCGCCCCCCAGCATCAAGCGCCGCTTCGTGGGCGGCCGTGTCAATGCCCCGCGCCAGGCCGGAGACGATGGTCACACCCCGGCTGGCCAGGTCGCGCGCCAGACGGTTGGCGGCATTCCGTCCGTAGGTTGAGCAGGATCGCGAACCGACAATGGCCAGGCAGGGCTGCGCCACGGCATCGGCCAGATTTCCCCGAACGAACAACAGTAACGGCGGGTCAGGAATAGCACGCAATAGCGCCGGATAGGCCGTATCGGCCAGGGTCAGTACGCAACCGCCGGAACGCTCCAGAGCCGCCAACTGCCGTTCCACCGCCGCTTCAGATGCCTGCCCCACAATGGCCCGGGCCGTTTCTTCCGGCACGCCCACAGCGCGCAACTCTGAATAGGGGGCTGCCAGAGCGGCTGCCGGCGTGCCAAAGTGGTGGATCAGCTTACCGCCCACGACGGGCCCGACGCCCGGCGTCAACCACAACCTGAACCAGTCCCGCAGGTCATCCGCCATGGCTTTCAGAGGACGATGCCGGCGCGTGTTTGATGGCATCCCAGATGGCGTTCATCTCGGCCGGGTCACTTTCGGCAAGGGTCTTGCCCCGCGCTGCCAGCGCCTGCTCCACGGCGGCAAAACGCCGCCGAAACTTCTGATTCGTCGCCTTGAGCGTGGCTTCGGGATCGAGGCCGAGCTTGCGCGCCAGATTGACCACGACAAAGAGCAGATCGCCGACTTCTTCGGCAATTTCCTGTGGGTTGGGTGCCGGCTGCGCCAGCACCGCCTGGAGTTCCCCGGTTTCCTCCTCCAGCTTGGCGAGTACCGCCTGGGCATCCGGCCAGTCGAAATCGTAATACGCGGCCCGTTCCGTCAGTTGCCGGGCCTCGATGAGCGCCGGCATGCGGGACGAAACCCCATCCAGCACTGACGCCAGCCGGCCGTCCTGGCTGGCCACAGACTTCTCCTGGGCTTTTTCCTGAGCCTTGATGGCTTCCCAGTTGCGGGTGACTTCCTGAGCGTCCTGTACTGTGAGGCTGCCAAAGACGTGGGGGTGGCGGCGGATGAGCTTCTCACGCAGCGCGTCAATCACCGCGTAGATGTCAAAGCGGCCTTCCTCGGCCGCAATCTGGGCGTGGAAGATCACCTGGAGCAGAACATCCCCCAGCTCCCGGCACAGCTCCCGGTCATCCCCTTCGTCGAGGGCGTGAAGTACCTCGTAGGCTTCTTCCAGAAGATAGGGCTTGAGCGTCTGGTGTGTCTGCTCCCGGTCCCAGGGACAGCCCTGTGGGCCGCGCAACCGCGCCATGACCTCGACCAGAGCTTGAAACCGTTGCTCCGGGCCAGGGTTGTCCGGGAAGGTCCGCGATGATGCCATGCCAATGACTGCTCCTGTAGGTTTTCTACGCACCAGCGTGCAGGTCGAACATGGATGTTCGTCACCGGGCAGGTCAAGCCAGGGGGCTGGCCCGGTTGGAATTTTCGGAGCGGCAATGGTACTTTGGCCACTCATCTTTTTTTGGACGTTCTTTTTTGTCCCAACCTGTTGAACCGTCAACCTGCCGCGTCTGTCTTGGCAGGGGGCTTTGGACACAAAACTATGGATGCCAAATCACCTGCGTCGCCATCGGGGGCGTCTTCACAAAACCTCCAGGACACCTTTCTCAATCATGTGCGCCGCGAGCGTTCACTGGTCGCAATTTATCTCGTCAGCGGCGTCAAACTGACGGGCCGCATCCGTGGCTTCGACAAGTATTCGGTTGTTCTGGAAGCCGGACAGCAGGAGCAACTCATCTTCAAACATGCCATTTCCACCATTTCCGTCATGCGCAGCGGCCCGGGCCGCCATCCGACACCCTCCGCACCCGGCACGACAGCAGAAAGCTCATCAGGTGAAAAAGAGGCCGGTGACGGCGGGGAGACCACACCCTGAGCTGTAATCGCACGGCACCCAAACCCAATGCCTACCTGTCAAGCGCCGCCTCGCGGTAAGTTCATCAGCTTCGAGGGGATTGATGGTTCTGGAAAAACGACCCAGGTGAAACGGCTGGTGGCGGCACTCCAGCGGGCAGCCGTGCCGGTCATCCACACCCACGAACCGGGCGGCACGCCTCTTGGACGTTACCTGCGCCAAGTCTTGCTCGATACCAGAGAGACAGCACCCACCACCCGCGCCGAAATTCTCCTGTTTGCTGCCGACCGCGCCGAGCACGTCGAGACCGTCATCCGTCCGGCGCTGACTGCCGGCCAGATCGTCGTCTGTGACCGTTTTGCCGATTCCACCCGGGCCTATCAGGGTTCTGGACGCCGGATGAGCGCCGAGGTCATCGAACAGAGCCTTCAGCTTGCCACACAGGGGCTGGAACCGGATTTGACGTTCCTGCTTGACCTGCCGGTTGAAATGGCCGTCCAGCGGCTGAGGCAACGTGGCGCACCGGCCCACCGTTTCGAGGCGGCAGGACTGGAGTTCTACCACCGGGTACGGGCCGGCTTTCTGGCGCTGGCCGAACAGTACCCAACGCGCATTCGGGTCATTGATGCAAACCGCTCCCCCGACGAAGTACACACAGCCATCTGGCAGGTGGTGGCAGCGCGGCTGACACCACCCCTGTTGTAGCCATCACATTTCCGTTACGGTCAGCCCTTGGGCGGTGAGATGGGCATCGAGCACCTGCCCTCCGGCAGCCGTCAAAGCCGCCTGCACATCTGGCTTGCGCCCTTCGGCAACCACAAAGACCACGCAGCCGCCGCCGCCAGCGCCACATACCTTCCCGGCCAGCGCGCCGGACTCCCGCGCCACGGTCATGAGCCGTTCGATAGTCGGTGTGGAGACTTCGGCCGCCAGTTGCCGCCGGTGGTGCCATTCCTGCTCCAGTGCTGCGGCCACCGCGCCAAGGTCACGGGCGCACACCGCTGCATACATGTCCCGGGCCAAGTCCCGGATCCGCGCCAGAGCCGCCTGCGTCGCCAGGTCGCCCTCGATGTGCCGCTTGAAAATTTCCCAGTTGTTCGTGCCGGAAAAGTGCGCCTGCCCGGTGTGGCAGACCACGACGTGGGCATCCAGCCACGGAAGCCAATCGGCCGCCAGCGACTCATGACAGACGCCCCCCACCCCCAGGTGAATGGCACTGATGCCCCCATACACCGCCGGATAGTAATCCTGCACTCCGGCCGGAACGCGAATCACCTGGGTTTCGATGTTCGGGGCCAGGATCAACAGTTGCTCCGGGGTATAGCCCGCGCCGGTCAGATGGTTCAGTGCCCCGGCCAGAGCCATCACCAGCGCGGATGAACCGCCCAGGCCCGAACCCTGTGGCGCAGCGCAGGCCGTCATCACCTCGATGCCGCCCGATGGCCCAAAGAAAGCCACCAACCGCGCCAACAACTGAAGCGGAGTATCAAAGCGCAGGGCGTCCCGTGACGGATACACTTCACGCTGTCCGACATCACGTGAGACCAGCACAATGCTTGTATCCGCGCGGGTCGTCACCTCACATGTGGCAAGCTGGTCAATGGCGGCATTGACGGTGAGCGCCCCCGGATGAAACAGATAGAGCGGCGGCAGGTCCAGCGTGCCGCCGGCAAGATCAATGCGCGTCGGAGCCGTGGCAATGACCCTGCGCATCATGAGGCCGCCGGCTTGGTTTTGACGTAGCGCAGCCGTTCAACGGGCTGCCCGCCCAGCAGGTGTTCATGGACAATGGCCGCGGTGTCCTCCACGGTGACGTGACCGTACCAGACCTGTTCCGGATACACGACGACCATCGGGCCGTTGCCGCACTGGGCAAGGCAGCCCGCCTTGTTGACCCGAATGCTCTCCAGCTTGCCGCAGGCTTTGACTTCATCCCGCAGCGCCTGCCAGACCGCCTCGCTTCCCTGGGTCGGGCAGGTTTTGCCCGCCACACACACGAACACATGCTTTTCGTAGATACTCATCGGAAAAGTCCTTTTCCACAAAGTGCCGGATGCCGTCTATCTTGGCGGAAACACTGCCGGTTGGGAAGTCGTCCCGGCCTGGCACCCGGCCAGTTGTTTCCAGCCGATTGGCACGTATAAAGTAGCGCCAGCGCCGCCCCAGGATAACGGTTCCTGCCCTGATGTACGCTGGGGCGACATCCCCAACCCATCTGACCACCTGAAGCCATGTCAAAACGTCGCCTCCCCGATTCGCCTATGCGCGTCGTCCCGCAAGTGACCTCCGGCAGCCTGAATGGGCAACCGGCCGATACGCCGAAACCAAAGGCGGCAGCCGGCGACAATCCACCTTCGCCGGAAAAATACACGTCCCTGCTGAAGGCGAGCGCTGGCGTCGGCATCGCGCTGGGCATTGCCACGATTGGCAGCTTTCTGCTGTTTCGCCTGCTCAACCGGATGAAGGTGGAGGGTCTTGAAAACATCCCGGAATCACACGAAAACGTCCTCTACTGCCCCAACCATTCCTCCATCCTGGACAATTTCGCCCTGGGCGTCGGGCTGTACATCCCGCGCATGCTGTTTCGCCCGGAATACATCCCGATCAATCTCGCCGACCGCAAGAACTTTTTTGGCGACCCTTCCTCACGGCGCTTCAAGGACCGCGTTCTGCGGGTGCTGGGCGAATACTTCTTCAAAAACCTGCGCACTTTCCCGGTTGACCGGCGCAGCGCCGGCGGACTCGAACAGGTCGATCAGTGGGTGGAGATGCTCCGGCAGAACATCGTCATCGTGTTCCCGGAAGGTACGCGGTCACGGACCGGCGAAATCGGCCGCGGCCGCGCTGGCGTCGGCAAACTCATCTACGACGCGCGCCCCACGGTTATTCCGGTACGTCTGATGGGCACCGATGAAGTGCTTGGCGTCGGCAAGCTCATCCCCAGCTTCTTTCGTACAGTGCGTATCATCATTGGCAAGCCGCTCGACTTGAGCGACCTGCTTGATCAACCGCTGCCGGAAGACGAACGGGCGCGGATTGACTTCTACCGTGCAATTTCCAACCGCGTCATTGAAGCCATCCGCGCCTTGGGCGACGGACGCCCGCTGCCGATGGACGCCCAGCCGGAAGCGCCAAAACTTCCCGCCGAGGCAGCCAGCGAAGATGAAGCCGGCCCCGTATGAAGCTGGAAGCCAGAACCAGCCAACGCCATACGGGGCCCGCCCGGTAGCCCGGTAGCTGACCTGCCTACTTCACTGTCATCTGAAACGTCCTGACGAGAAACGCCCACACATCGGCCGTTTCCTCGATGAGCTTGGACGTGGGCTTGCCAGCACCGTGTCCGGCCCTGGTCTCAATCCGAATGAGCACCGGCGCGTCGCCTTTGTGCGCGGCCTGAAGCGCCGCCGCAAACTTGAAGCTGTGCGCCGGCACGACGCGGTCATCGTGATCCGCTGTGGTGATGAGCGTGGCCGGGTAGCGCGTTCCGGGCTTCAGATTATGGAGCGGAGAGTAGGCATACAGCGCCTTGAACTCTTCGGGGTTCTGGGGTGAGCCGTAGTCCGACTCCCACGCCCAGCCAATCGTGAACTTGTTGAAGCGCAGCATGTCCAGAACGCCGACCGCCGGCAGCGCCGCGCCAAACAGTTCCGGGCGCTGCGTCATGCAGGCCCCGACGAGCAGCCCCCCGTTGCTGCCGCCCTGAATCGCCAGCCGCGCCGGCTGGGTGTACTTCTCCCGAATCAGCCACTCGGCGGCCGCGATGAAATCATCAAACACGTTCTGTTTTTTGAGCTTGGTGCCGGCCTGATGCCATTCCTCGCCATACTCGCCACCCCCGCGCAGGTTGGGAATCGCCAGCACGCCACCCATTTCCAGCCAGGCAATCCGGGCCGGTGAGAATGACGGTGTGAGCGAAATGTTGAACCCACCATAGCCATACAGCAGGGTGGGGTTCTTTCCGTCCCGCCTGAGACCCTTGCGGTGGACGATGAACATCGGGATGCGCGTGCCGTCCTTGCTCTTGTAGAACACCTGCTGGGTGACATAAGCGCCCGGATCGAAAGCCACTTTGGGCTGCCGCAGCAGCGTGCTTTTCCCGGTGGCGAAATCGTAGCGATAGATGCTTGTCGGCTGGGTGAAGCTCGTAAAGGCATAGAACGTCTCGGTAGCTTCCGGCTTCCCGCCAAAACCGACGGCCGTGCCGATGCCTGGCAGCGCAATCTCCTGCACAAATTTCCCCTCGCGGTCAAACATCCTGACCTGCGTTTTGGCGTCCGACAGATATAGGGCAATGAAGCGTCCGCCAACCCACCGGACGGCTTCCAGCGTATCCCGGCTCTGGGGAATGATCTCCCGCCAGTTCGCCCGTTCGGGACGGGTCGCGTCAATGGCGATGAGACGGCCACGTGGGGCTTCCCAGTCAGTGCGGAAGTAAAAGGTCGTTCCATCGTTGCCGACGGGCGTGAAGTCGGCGATGAAGTCGGGAATCAACTCGACCACCTTCGCTTCCGGGTTGGTCAAATCCTTGTAGAAAAACAGGTTTTTGGGACTTGTCCCCATGGTGACGACAATGCCCAGATACCGCCCGTCATCGGTGACATAGCCGCCAAAACCCCACTCTTTGTGGTCCCGGCGCTCGTAAACGAGTTCATCGGCCGACTGCGGCGTACCCACGCGGTGGTAGTAGAGTTTCTGGTAGTAGTTCGTGGATTGGAGCAGATTCCCTTCCTTCGGCTCGTCATAGCGGCTGTAGAAAAAGCCCCGGCCGTCTTTTGTCCACGATGCGCCGGAGAACTTGACCCACTGGAGACGGTCGGGCAGGTCTTCACCGGTTTCGACATTCCGTACCCGCCATTCGTTCCAGTCGGAGCCGGCTGTGGCCAGACCGTAGGCGAGCAGCTTGCCGTCATCGCTGACGGCATAGTTGGTCAGCGCCACCGTGCCGTCGGCAGACAGGGTGTTCGGGTCAAGCAGCACGCGCGCCTGTGGATCGTCCGGCGTCCTGCCGACGTACAACACACTCTGGTTTTGCAGCCCATCGTTGCGCGTGAAGAAATAGCGGTCGCCCTCGCGGAACGGCACTCCGAACTTTTCGTAGTTCCAGAGCTGGGTCAGGCGCTCGCGCAGCCGCGCCCGTTCGGGAATGGACTCCAGAAAACCAAAGGTGACTTTGTTCTGGGCCTCGACCCAGGCTTTGGTCTCCGGTGAGTCGGCATCTTCCAGCCAGCGGTAGGGGTCAGCGACTTTGATGCCGTGGTAGTCATCCACCTGCTCGACCTTCTTCGAGGGCGGATAGACGATGGGTGACGATGCGGAAGCCTTCATATCTTTGGAGAAGTTCTGGGCAAAAAGCGGCAGCGGGGCCGTCCAGAGCAACATTGCCGTGCCGGCCACCAGGGAGCGTCGCAACGCCTGTCGCTTGAACATCGTGTCTTGTCCTCGTGAGATTGGGAATCCTGCCTTTCCGGCTGCAAGCCGCAGGCAATGGTGTAAACCATGACATGGCCGGCCAGTGCTGCCTAGTGATCCACGCTCTGCCTTCAAACGGCCACTGGACTTCTTTCCGGGAACAAAAAACCGGGAGCCGAAAGCTCCCGGTGTAACAAAGTGCGCGTCACCCGACGATGGCGCTTACTTTTTGCCGAAGCTTACTTTTGCCAAAGCTTACTTTTTGCCGAAAGTGAAGTTGACGCCAAAGCTCAGGCGCAGGTGACTCTGGGTGTCGCGCAGGACGCTGCCGGAGCCGCCGATTTTCGTAAACATGTATTCCCCCTGAATGGCGCGCAGGGAAACCGAATCCGAAACCTTCACGTCAAGGCCCCCGCCCATCGCCATGGCGAAACCGCCATCGCCGTCAAAACGCAGGGGCGTCCTGTTGGACACCGGTACCCGGCTGGCCCGCGCGCCGCCCAGCAGCACATGGGCAAAAGGCGTCACCCGTTCGCCCCGCAGGCTCACCCGTGGGCCACCCATGAAGGTGTACAGGTTGGTTGCGTTGTCGTAGTGCGCTCCAAAGTCACCGACAATACCCAGCACGCGATTGACGTTGTAAACCCCCTGCAGATTGAAGCCAAAGGCATCCTGGCTGGGGCTGCGGGGGGTGAGGTCGTTGAGACGTGTGTAGGTAAAACCGGCAAAAAACTCGCCCTGGGGAACATCCTGGGCCGCGGCCGTGCCACCAAAAAGAAACAGGCCGCAGAGCAAGACCAACCATAGTTGTTTTCTCATACGCATCATTTCCTTCAGAAAAAATGGAGATCAGCGCCGGGCGTTGTGGCGGTCAAACGGCCGTCGCCATTCGACCGCCAAACGCTGGCCGCCGGTCAGAAGTCAATCCGCACCGCGAGCTGGATGAAACGCGGGTTGCTTCCAAACGTCGCCCGCGGACGGTTAAAGAAGCTGTCCGAAGCAATCGTGAAGCGATTGATCGAAGTACCCGTTGTGCTCACCGGATTGACACCATTGACAGACCCCGGCACGAATTGCGGATGGTTGAAGGCATTAAAGAAATCAGCCCGGAACTGCGCCCGGATGCCTTCCGTAATCCGAAAGTTCTTGCGCACGAAGATGTCAAAGTTGTTGATGGCTGGCACGCGCAGGGTATTGCGTCCGGCTGTGGCCAGAGCACCGGGTCCAGCGACGATGTACTGGGCGTTGGGATTGAGCGCCACGTAAGCCACCGCCGTCGCACTGCCCACTGGCACGGTGTTTCCAGCCGCATCGACAGCGCGCACACCGCTTCCCGTGCCCCGCTGCCCGTTCGGGTTGAGGATGGTACGGTCGCCGGCGTTGTCGCCGTTGAGGTTGGAATCCACACCGCTGCGGGCCGTGAAGGGCTTGCCGGTCTCATAGCTGTACGTGCCGGAGATGCTGAAGCCGCCCAGCAGCGACCGCAGCCACGGGTTCGGGCTGTTGAGGAAAAACGGCAGATCGTAGTTAGCCGTAATCGCCAACCGATGTGTGCTGTCGAGCAGGGACAGCGACCGCTCCGCCCGCAGGTTCTGGAAGTCCTGCACCCGGCGCGAGGACAACACGGTGCTGAACAGTTCGGCCGTCGTGTCGTCAATGAGCTTGCTGAAGGTGTAGGCCAGGTTCACGCTGTAGTTTTGCGTCAGCCGCTTCTGCACCTGCAACTGCAAGCCATGGTAGGTCGAGTTGCCGTTGGAGAGAAACGCCACCAGGTTGCCAGCATTGAAACCGGCCGCAGCAAACGCCGGGACGAAGTTCGACCGGGCCGCAATCACTTGGGATAATGTCGGCAATCCGGCCAACTGCGCTGGCGTCGGGTTGCTCAGGAACGTCGGCAGCGAGTTCTGCGGTGTCACCCGCGGCTGCCGGTTGATACGATTCTGCGTCAGCAGGTGAACGCCACGGGTTCCGACGTAGCGAACTTCGGCCGCCCAGTCCTTGAGGAACTGACGCTGAATGCCCAGCGTCCAGGTAATGGAGTAGGGCACTTTCTGGTCCGGGATCCACGACGAGGTGATGGCGCGCAACTGCGCCGGAGTTCCTGTGACGGGCGCCGGTGTCGGCGGCAGGCCACCACCGGCCAGAAAGCCAGGCACACCGGGAACTTCCACGTTACGGGTCTGGTTGAACTGGGGCGGCAGCGACAAGATGTAGAGGTTGTCGAAGATGATGTCGTAGCCCATCGAAAATCCGGCGCGGATGGAGCTGGCTCCGGGATTCCCGAAGATGCGGTTCATCAGTCCCGACGAAAAGTCAGGCGCGTAAGCCAGTCCGATGACCGGCGCAAAGTTGGTCGTCTGCTCGGCGGGCGAGTTGAACGAAATCAGGCCCGGCACGGAAGCGGCGCTGTTGAGCCGCTGCAAACGGGCCGTAAACGGCACCTGCTGGTAGGAATACCGGAAGCCGTAGTTGAAGGTCAGCTCCGGCCGAATCCGCCAACTGTCCTGCGCAAATCCGAAAAACAGCCACTGGTTGCCGTAGTAGGGCGAAACCCCAACCGTGCGCTCACCAAACTCCGGGCTGAGGTCGCGCAGGAAGGACTCCGTTGCCAGGTAGAAGTAATCGCCCCGCTGCCGCTGGACGAACGACTGCGGCGCAATCAGCCGCCGGGTGTCAATACCAAACTTGAGCGTGTGGTTGCCCACCGTCCAGGTCAGGTTCTCGATAAGCTGGTAGTTGTTTTCAATCCCGAACTGCGGAGCAACGCCGTTGGGGCCGATGTTGACCCCCAGATCGTTGAGTTCGATGTTGGGAAAACTATCCAACCCCGGATAAGGAATATCCGGCACGGGAATATCATTCCGTGACCGCCGGAACGAGAAACGAAACTCGTTGGTCAGGTTGGGCTGGATGGCAAAGACGTTGGTGTACGAAAACAACCGCCCATCTACCGGAATGGACGTGAAAAAGGCCGGCAGGCCCGCTCCGGTGTCAATGCTGCGGATGCGGTCAAAGATAAAGCGCGTCCGGTGCGTCATCCGCTCGCTCTGAACAAAATCCAGATTGAACACGAAGTTGCGCTGGTTGCTGAAGGCCGGACGCTCAATGGCCACAAATCCAACGGGAATGTTCTGCCCGGCCACAACCAGCGTCCCGATGAGGCTGGGATCGGCTGTGGGTGCGGGGGGCAGATAGGTGCGCAGGATGTTGAGATTGGTCGCCGAGAGACCGGGAATGCTGCCAAGCAGGGCGTAGCCGGCCTGGGTCGGTGCAATGATGCCACCGGCCGTCGCCGATGAACCCGTTTGCTGGCCTTCATACTGGGTGAAGAAAAACAGCCGGTCCTTGACAATCGGGCCGCCGACATTCCCGCCATAGCGGGAGTAGTCAAAGCGCGGCTGGGTGTCACGGGTGATGCCCTGTTCCTTCTCCCGGACGCCCAGCGCATTGAGGTTGCGGTTCTGGAGGAAGAAATAGGCCGTCCCGTGAAAGGCATTCGTGCCGGATTTCGTGACGGTGATGAACTGCCCGCCGTTCGACCGGCCAAACTCAGCGCCAAACTGATTGGTCAGCAGCGTGAATTCGGCAACGGCTTCGGGGGAAATGTAAATCTGCGGACCCGTCACCGACTTGTCGTTGTTGTCAATGCCGTCCACCGTGAAGTTGTTGTTCCGGGGGCGCTGCCCGCCGACGGAACCGCCGGTGCCAACCCCCAAACCGCCGCTGCTGGATACCCCGGCCGAGGTCAGCGCCAGGTTATAGATGCCCCCGGGGACAGTGGTTTGGCCAAGCTCGACAACCTGGCGGGATTCATAGGAACGTGCCAGATCGTTGGAACTCGTCTGCACCAGCCCCACGCTCGTCGCGGTGATTTCAACGACATCCGTGGTGCCGCCAGCTTCCAGCTTGGCGAGGACGTCAGTCGTACGGTTGAGTTCAACGCGCACGCCTGTCAGGAGCAAAGTTGTGAAGTTTGTCGCTTCGATTTTAACTTCGTAGAGTCCGGGCGGCAGGTTGACGAACAAAAACTCGCCGCTGTCATTTGATTGTCCGGTGGTCACCTTGTTGGTTTGTTTGTCCGTCAGGGTGACTTTGGCACCGGCAACGACCGCGCCGGTTGCATCCTGGACAATCCCACGGATGTTCCCATTCGTCACCTGCCCCAGGCTGGGTGTTGCCAGCCAGCCGGTCAGGACGAAAAGCGCGGCAACCAGAAGTTGCCGGATGTTCTTCATGTAACGAGGCCTATCCATAGACTTCGTTGACTCCTCACTTGCAAAGTTGCCCAGAGGGCACTACTACAGCAATGCAAACAACGTGCCGAAATTTACAAACCGTTCATAGTGCCGAACTGCCAGGTCGGATTTCCATCTGACGGGGCAGAAAACCGACAAAGAACCAGAACCCCGTGCAGGAATGCAACACATCAGCCGCACAGGTTCCAGACGCCTTCATTTTTTTGGATGATTCCGGGCAGGGATTTCAAAAATTCAGTGTAGCAATCCACCACCCGGCTATGCGCGCCACAGAATTGCCCGGCGACCTTCGACTCCACTGCGGCTCACCGGCCAGACGGCAACGGCGCGCGCAGACTCCGGCAAGGCCACCTGGCGCTGTGCGGCGGGTTGAATCTGCAACTCCCAGGTTTCACCGGTCTGGATGGCAATACACCAGCGGGCCACCGGCCGGCTGTCGTCGGTCTGCCACACCGCCACCGGACGACGGAGTGTTGCTGTTGTTCCGACTTCCAGATGCGGCGCCGGGAGAACGGTCGCATCGAGCCACGGCGAAGCCGGAACGAGCGCCGGGACGGAATACACTTCCTGCTGGAGCAAATCTGACAGTCCGCCGCGATTGTGCCGGAACACCCGAAAGCTGAAGTGAATGTTGCCGCCCTGCCGATTGAGCCGCCGGGAAAGCCGGACTTGGGCCGTAATTTCCTGCGCCGGAACAGCGCGCGGCGTGCCATCAGCCACCTTGAACGCGGCGCTGCCAGGCCACACGTGCCGGCGCTGGCGATTTTGCGCCAGCCACCATTCAAGCAACCGGAGATAACTCTGCCGCTCACGCTCAATGGGCCAGTAAAGCTGGGGCGCGAGATAATCCACCAGTCCCTCGGTCAACCACCGGCGGGAGTCGGAACACAACTCCACGTAGGAGTTCAGTCCCTGAATGCCGGGCGGATGATCAGGCTGCCAGATGCCAAAGGGACTGATGCCAAACTTGACGTGGGGCTTGAGGCGACGAATCCCGGCCGCAACCTCGCCGAGGAATTGGTTGATGTTATGCCGCCGCCAGTCGTCCCGTGCGCGCCAGGTCTTGCCCTGACCATAGCGCGCCCAACTGTCATCATCGGGAAAAGGAATGAGGTAGCCGGATACCAGCCGTTCCTTGTACGGGTAGAAGTAGTCGTCGAAGTGAACGGCATCAATGTCGTAACGTTCAACGACATCCAGAATCACCCGGCAGGAATGGGCGCGGGCTTCCGGCTCGCCGGGATCAAGCCAGTGATAGCGCCCGTAGGGCTTGGCCAGGTCGGGACGCCGCCGGGCAATGTGCTGTGGGTCCACGCCGCCCTGTCGCGCCCGGTGCAGCGCCCGAAACGGATTGAACCAGGCATGCAGTTCCAGTCCGCGTGCGTGAGCCATCTCGATGGCGTAGGCCAGCGGATCGTAAAACGGCACTGGCGGTCGCCCCATCACCCCGCAGAGATATTCCGACCACGGCTCATAGGGACTCGCATAGAGCGCATCACACATGGGCCGCACCTGAAAAATCACGGCATTGAAACCAAGCGCCTGAGCCAGGTCGAAGATGGCGCGCAGTTCGGCCTGCTGCTCTTCCGGGGTGAGGCGGCGCGACGAAGGAAAGTCTATGTTTTCGACCGTGGCCACCCAGACGCCCCGGAACTCACGGGGAACGCGCGGAATGTCCCGGTCCAGTGTTTCCGGCGCGTCAGCCCACCCATCCAAACAGCGCAGTACAGGTTCCCCTACGCCAGTTCCCGCCGGACACAAGACCCCACCACAACTGAGCGCAAGATGCTGGAGAAACTCACGGCGTCTCATGACGCATTCACCGCACACATCGAACCTGGCCACAGACGCCGGTGAAAACCCGGCTCACGTTGACCATCAGAATCTGGAATACCTCAGAACCTGGACGAACATCAAAAATGGACAATGAAGTTTTCCCCAACCTGCCTTCCCCTGCCCTCGGCAATGGCGCGCGCCCGTTCCGACACCTCCAGCCGATCGGCCCGCACGACAGCGGCCCGCGACAGTGTCGTTGCTTCCGGGATGGTCACACCGTCTCCGACGATGACTTCGTGCAACTCCACCTTAGCGCCGATGGTGACGTGGTTCCAGAGAATGGTGCGCACCAGACGGGCATCAGCCGCCACCTGGCAGTCCTGTCCGCGAATGACCGCCTGCGGATGGCCTGCCAGTTGACAGGACAGGTCAAGGTATCGCTCCAGAGTGCTGAACTCGTACCAGTCTTCATCCGGCCCTGCCACGTGGGCAACAACGCGCTGCCCATCAGCAATGGCGCGGGGATAAACGTCGGTTGTTGTGTGTGAGAACCGGGCGCGTGGGATGTAGTCAAAAATCTCCGGTTCCAGAATCTGAATGCCCGTGAAAAACAACGGCGGCGGATCAGGCACAGCGGCATCTGGCGGCGGCGCAAAGCCCCGGATGGCTCCTGTGTTATCCACTTCGACCACACTGAACCGCTCCCGCCGCCGGTTTGGCTTGAGAATCAATGTTGCCAGTGCCTGCTGGCGGCGGTGCGTCGCCAGCGCCGCCTGAAGATCAATCGTGGTGATGAGCTTGCCGTTCATGACCACAAAGGTTTCCGTTGGATTGAGGAGCGGCCTGGCGTGGTCGAGCGCACCGCCCGTCCCCAGAATCTCATCCGACTCGTGGCTGTAGGCAATGCGGCATCCAAAGGACGCACCATCCCCCAGGACGGCCACAATGGCTTCCCCCCGGTAGTGCAGATTTACCACGAGGTCACGGCAGCCAAAGCGGGTGAGGTAGTCCACGCCATAGGCAATGAGCGGGCGGCCCAGTACGGGGAGGGCCGGTTTGGGACGGTCCAGCGTGAGTGGGAAAAGCCGTGTCCCGAACCCGGCGGCCAGGAGCATGGCTTTCATGGCACCACCTGCTCAACGCTTGAAGAGCTTGCCAAACAGCTCACCGACATCCTGCTGTAGCAGACTTTTCTTGGGTTCTTCGGGTTTTTCCGTCTTTGCCGGGGACTTCGCCGCTGGTGTCTGCGGCTTGGTGGGCAGTTTGGGAGGCACCGGCGCGGCTTTGGCTTCGGTTTCTGACTTCAGCAGAGACAACATCTGTTTGGCCACCGCATTGTCCGGCTGGATGGCCAACGCCGCCTCAAACTGCTTGCGCGCCGACTTTTCCATGCCGGCCTGATGGTACATGTGCCCCAGTGCCAGGTGCGCGTCCACGTAAGT
>Ga0308417_1000679_pt1 | contig 24068 bp, 20 predicted proteins | sample HotsprSampleOS65_FD_203528 | JGI IMG/M metagenome (GOLD analysis project Ga0308417, IMG submission 203528) | Hot spring phototrophic mat microbial communities from Octopus Spring, Yellowstone National Park, Wyoming, United States - 20090730_OS65 ...
AATTGTTGCCTTAATAGCGGCAGGCATTGTACCTAATAATCCTTATCTACGAGTTTCGCATATGGTTGGGGCTATGCTACAAGTAGTAGGGCTGTCTTTTGCTTTGGCAGATAGAGTGAATACTATTCGCAGAGAAAAAGAAAAAGCTCAAGCCGAAGCCCTCAGAGCCGTAGAAGAAAATGCTCGTATCATTATGGAACAGAATGAAGTTTTAGAACAAAAAGTGGCAGAACGTACCCGCGAGTTGCAACAAAAACAACAAGAAATTATGGTACAAAACGAAGAGTTGTACCAACAACGCGAAGAAATTATGGCTCAAAGAGATTTTATCGCAAAAAAAAATCAAGAGCTTGCCGAATTGAATACCCATATAAGCCAGAGCATTCAGTATGCCAGTAGTATTCAGCGGGCTATTTTGCCAAATGAAGCTGAAATTCAAGCTAATGTGAAAGACTTTTTTGTTTTGTATCTTCCCAAAGATGTGGTTTCAGGTGATTTTTATTGGTACTCTAAAATCGGCAACAAACAATTCTTCGCCGCAGTTGATTGTACAGGACACGGCGTACCCGGTGCCTTTATGAGTATGATTGGAAACACTTTGCTCAATAAAATCATCAACGAAAACAAAATCTTTGACCCCGCCACTATTTTAGAAAAACTTAATGAGGGGGTTATTACCTCGCTACGACAAAAAGAAACAGGTAACAACGACGGTATGGACGTATGTTTGTGTTGTTTGGAAGAAATTGTACCTGACGAAAGTTATCATTTGAGTTTTGCAGGTGCTCGCCGTCCATTATTCGTTTACAGCAATAATCAAATTTTTGAGCTGAAAGGCTCACGTAATCATATTGGTGGCAGTGGCATTGGGCTACATCAATCTTCTTTTGAAACCGAAACTTACCAACTCCAACGAGGTGATGCTTTTTATCTTTCTACCGATGGCTACGTTGATAACCCTAACCCCAAAAGAGAAAAATTCGGTAACGATAGATTCAAAACTTTGCTACTTTTGTACGGCAACGAACCTATGGATAGACAAAAATACTTCCTTTGGGAAGAACTTAAATCTTTCCAAAAAGATACGCCCCAAAGAGATGATATTTTGGTAATGGGCGTGAGAGTGTAAAAAAATGATGAATAACAATGGAGTACAGACAAGGCACACCTTGCCCTCTAAAGTACAGACAAGGCATGCCTTGTCTCCAAAGTAATAACAATCGTGGATAAAAATTATTTCATATTTCCTCATTCTCCTTGGTGGATAGTAGCTTGCTTAGCGACAGGCGTTCTATATGCAGGCATTTTGTATTTTAGGGATAACTTTTTTGAAAAAAAGATACGCTACCTTTTAGCTACGCTACGGGCTATTTGTGTGGCTTTTATTGCTTTTTTGTTGCTTGCACCTGTACTCAGAAGTATTCGCAACGATGCCGAAAAACCTTCGGTAGTTTTTGCCATAGATAATTCCCTTTCTATGACGCTCACGCAAGATAGCTCCCAACGCCAAAAATGGCTCAATCGCTTGCAAGAAATTCAGAAAAAATTAGAAACCAAAGGCTCGGAAACTGCCCTGCAAACCTTAGACAAAGAAACTGATTGGCAGAAAATCCGTTTTCGTAGCCAAAGCACCGATTTGGGAAAAATTTTAACCGATATTGATAACGAGTACGAAAACCGAAATTTAGACAAAGTAGTGCTGATTTCTGATGGCATTCATAATCAAGGTGTCTCGCCTGAATTTCTTAGCCTTCGCTTCCCTGTCTATACCGTAGGCGTAGGCGATACTACCCCTCGCAGAGACCTCTCGGTACAAGCTGTTTTCTACAACCGAATTGCTTATTTGGGCAATAAATTCCCGATTGTAGCTGAAATCAAAAATAATGGCTTCGACGAACGCCTCGTAAATGTTTCTTTGTTGCAGAATGGTGCTACCCTTGCCACCCAAAGTGTTCGTTTGCGAAAAGATGATATTTCAGAAGTAGATTTTTTGGTACAAGCTAAACAGAAAGGTATGCAACGCTACACGGTAGCTGTTGAGGTATTAGAAGGCGAATGGACTGCCCAAAACAATGCTCGTGATGCAATTGTAGAAGTAATTGATGGCAAAGAAAAAATCTTACTTTTGGCAACCTCACCTCACCCCGACATCAAAGCACTGCGAAGCATCATTGAAAAAAACGAAAATTATAGCTTAGAAGTAGCCATAGCAGGCATTAGCCAACCCCAAGACAACAAATACGACCTCATTATCGCCTACCAAGTACCCGACGTGTCGGGGGCTATCAATACGCTTTTGGAGAATTTTCAGAAAAGAGATATTCCCATTTTTTACATTCTTGGTGCTAATAGCGATTTGAACAAATTTACCGAACTTAATCCACTCATCAATTTGCAAGGACGCTCAGGAGATGTAGACGATATTTTCCCGCAACTCAACCCAACTTTTGTAAAATTCAATTTAGATGCCGAAAAATTGCGTATTCTCTCCAAAATGCCCCCTCTGCAAGTGCCTTATGGCGACTACAACCTTAAAACTAATGGCGAAGTGCTTTTATTTCAGAATGTAGGGCGTTTGCAAACCAAAAAACCCCTGCTCGCTTTACTGATGGGTAAAGAAAAAAAATCGGCTGTGTTGGCAGGCGAAGGACTTTGGCGTTGGAGACTCGAAGAATACGAACAAACCGACTCTAATGACATTATTGATGATTTCTTTCTCAAAATTATTCAGTTTCTTTCCTCAAAAGAAGACAAACGCAAGTTTCGTATCTATACCACCAACAACGAATATCCGAGTTTTGAAAGCGTCGTTTTTGAAGCCGAAGCCTACAACGAACTTTACGAAAAAATTGCAAACGTAAAAGTAAGTTTGAGTTTGCAAAACGAGCAAGGAAAAATCTATAATTATAGCTTCACTATTACAGGAGGTACTACCAAGTTTGAAATTCCCAACCTGCCACAAGGAATTTACAGATACACCGCCACTGCCGATATTTTGGGCAGAACCGAAAAAGCCTCAGGAGAGTTTGTAGTGAAAGATTTGCAGTTAGAAACACTCACAAGCACCGCTAATTTTGACCTGCTCCGCAGAGTTTCGCAAAACACACAAGGAAAATTTTATACTATTGGGCAATTAGAACGTTTAGAAAAAGATTTACTTAGCACCAAAAAACCCGATTTACTGCATACTTCCGAAGAACTCTTGGAAATTATACACTTGCGTTGGTTGTTTTTTGCACTCTTGGCTTTACTGAGTGTAGAGTGGTTTTTGAGAAAATATTTAGGAATTTATTAAAGGAATGCTATGAAGATTAAAGTTTGCGGATTAAAAAATGAAACAAATATCATAGAGTTAGTACGTTTGGGGGTAGATTATTTGGGTTTTATTTTCTACGAAAAGTCGCCTCGTTTCGTAGGCAACCGAAACGATGTTTTGCAAAAACTACTTCCAAACATTCAGGCTAAAAAAGTAGGTGTATTTGTGGGGGCAGAAGTGGAACTGATAGTAGAGAAAGTCCAAAAATTTGGCTTAGATGTTGTGCAATTACACGGCTACGAAAATGCAAATTTCTGTGAAAACTTACAAACAAAATTTCAGGGTATTCATTTGCCGATAGAAATTATCAAAGTTTTTTCGGTTGGCGAAAAGTTTGATTTCTCCGATTGTGAGGCGTTTATGACTTGTACCGATTATTTTCTCTTTGACACCAAAGGTGAAAATTTAGGCGGCAACGGCGTGGCTTTTGATTGGAATATTTTACAAAATTATCAACTCGGAAAGCCTTTTTTTCTAAGTGGCGGCATTGATTTGCAACACGCAGAAATTTTGAAAAATTTACAGAACCCTGCCCTTTATGCCCTTGATATTAACAGTCGTTTTGAAATAGAAGCAGGACTGAAAGACACCAAAAAAATTCAGAAATTTATCAGTTTGTTGTCCAATCAAACCAATTCTTTGTATTGCATCTGATAAAGTTGGCTGTAATAGCCGTCGGCAATTTGCAATAATTCTTCGTGAGTGCCAATTTCTTTGATTTCCCCTTTGTCCAAAACAATAATTTTGTCGGCGTTTTGGATAGTTGAAAGTCGGTGAGCAATTACGATAGCTGTTCTGCCTTGCATCAGCTTGGCAATGGCATGTTGGATAAGTTCTTCGGTTTCGCTATCAACCGAAGAGGTGGCTTCGTCAAGAATAATAATTTCAGGTTGATACACCATAGCCCTAACGAAAGAAATGAGTTGCCTTTGCCCTACCGAAAGCGTCGCCCCGCGTTCCATTACTACATAGTCTAATTTTCCATTCAGATTTTCTATAAATTGTCTTGCTCCTACGAGTTCGGCGGCTTGCAAAATCTGCTCGTCTGTAATATCAGGGTTGTTGAGTGTAATGTTTTCACGAATTGAACCCGAAAACAAGAATACATCTTGCAACACTACACCGATATGCGAGCGTAAAGTCTGCAAATCGTATTCTTTTATATCAATGCCGTCAATTAAGATTTGTCCTTTATTGATTTCGTAAAAACGATTGATGAGGTTAATAATTGATGATTTTCCTGCTCCCGTTGCCCCCACGAAAGCCACGGTTTCGCCTTTTTTTGCCTCAAATGAAATATTTTTCAATACATAATTTTCATCATTGTAAGCAAACCAAACATTCTTGAAGGTGATATTTCCTTCTAAACCTTTGGGTTTGAATGTGCCGTTTTTCACAATATCTTTGGTATTGTCTAAGAGATTAAGTATTCTTTCGGAGCTAACGATAGCCATTTGCAGGGTATTGAAGCGGTCGGCTATCATTCGGATAGGTCTGAAAAACAAAGCAATATACATCATAAAAGCAATTAGTACGCCCAGAGTAGTATGTTCTTCTATTACTTCTCTTGCTCCGTACCAAACCAAAAGCCCCGTACCTGTGGCACTGATAATCTCGGCTACGGGAAAATATACCGAATAATAAAGCACGGCTCTAAGATTAGCTCGGCGATGCTCTTTGTTGATTTCGTTGAATTTTTTGGCTTCTTGTGCTTCTGCCCCAAATACCTGCACAATGTTCATTCCTGAAATATGTTCTTGCACGAATGTATTGAGATTAGCCACTGCGTTACGCACTTGTGCGAAAGCAACTTTAATTTTTTCTTTAAAAATGTAAGTCGTAACAAGAAGCAAAGGCAACATCGAGAGGCTCACGAGTGTAAGTTTCCAGTTAGTAACAAACATCACGAGCAAAATAGCCAAAATTTGTAGAATATCAGCTACAATGGCGGCGATGCCATCACCAAAAACCGTAGCAAGTGTTTCCACGTCTGAAACATTCCTTGTAACCAACCTACCGATGGGTGTTTTGTCAAAAAATTTGAGGCGAAGGCTGAGAATTTTTTGGTAAAGCTGTATGCGAATATCGCGAATAATTGCCTGCCCTATCCACCCCGACCAATACGTATGAGCATACTGCACCACCGATTGCAAAGCCAGCAGAGCAATCATCAGGAGTGTCATTTGCCACAAAAGCCCCTCTGTACCTTCTTGCATATAGTTGTCTACACTGTACTGCACCAAGTAAGGACGAACAGGACCAAGCAAAGCCAAAAATATAGTCAGGAAAACAACAAAATAAAATGTAAATCTATAAGGGCGAGTGTAAGCGTAAAGCCTGCGTAAAATCTTTATATCAACGATACGACCTTTGTGCTTTTCTTTTTCCAAAATGATGTTGCTTTAGTTTTTGTAAGAACGTACAGGAGGTTCTTTTTGTTGCAAATCAACTTCTAAAACTATTTTTTAAGGCTAAAAGTTCAGAAATACTGAATTTTGATAGATAAGAGGCAAGTAAGTTGCTTTTTTATTTTCCAAAATGTGAAAAAAGGACTAAACGTAAAGCTTTGTTTGTCAAGAAAAGCTAATAAAAGCAGAGAGGGAATTAAGCTAACACTTTTAGTAAGTGCCTCAACAAAATTAAACGTACATTTATGTTTCTGTAAAAATTGGTTTTCTCGTCACCAGCGAGCCGAAGGCGAAGCAACTCTTTCACCGTCATTGCGAGCCGAAGGCGAAGCAATCCTTGTGTTCATTCACCAACAGATTACTTCGGTTTGCTATCGCAAACCTCGTAATGACGTTGATTTTTTTGCCTTAGCATTACTTGTTATACACTACCAAAATGTAAATATACGTTTAATTTTGTGGAACTACTTATGAATTTAGAAAATCAAGTTGTCGTACTGACAGGAGCTGCCTCGGGTATCGGAAAGGCTCTTTTAGATATTCTATCTTCCCAAAAACTGAAAATTGCCGCCATAGATTTACAATTTCCCGACAATTTTCTAAAAAATCCACAAGCCGAAATCGTATTGATTGCTTGCGATTTGAGCAAAAAAAACGCTATTGACGAGCTTTTTGAGAAAGTTTTGAACCTTTGGGGGCAAATTGATGTGTTTATAGCCAATGCAGGGTTTGCTTATTACGAAAAATTAGAAACCGCCAACTGGCAACACATTGAAAAAATTTATCAGGTGAATACCTTTGCTCCGATTTATAGCTTATTGAAAATGAAAGAATTGAATAAAGACAAAGATTTTTACGTTTGTATCACAGCTTCGGCAATGGCTACGGTGGGTTTGGCAGGTTACGCTTTGTACGGCTCAACCAAATCGGCTCTTGACCGCTTCGCCGATGCCTACTGGCAAGAACAAACAGGCAAAAATCATCTCGGTTTGGTGTATCCTGTGGCTACCCGAACCAATTTCTTTGGCTCGGCAGGCAATCAAGCCCCTGTATATTTCCCGAGCCAAACCCCTCAACAAGTTGCCCGTAGCATCTACAAAGGTATCTTGAAACGCAAGAAAAAAATTTATCCTTCAAGGCTATTCAGAATGGCTTATTTCTTAGGTTTTTTGCAAGAAGTCCTAAATAAACCTTATCAGATATACGCAAAACGTTTTTTTCAGAAAATATTTTTGGATAAAAAAAACACTGACAAAGTCTGAAACCTTGTCAGTGTTCATAAAAAAGCCCAACGCACCGCTCAACCACCTACCCTTGCTGTATATCTCAACCCTGGGGGAGTTCAGCAGGAGCTGGTCGTGGGCAGGTACAAAAGTACAATAAAAAAAATTTTTAACAAAATTTTTACAAAAAATTTTTATCTAAAACTTGTACGCAACTGAGAACTCACCAAAAAAGATGTAGAAAGTTGAAATTTTTTTTTAATTTTGTCCGAAATCGTTATTTGCAATGGAAGAAGCTATCAAACCAATTACAGAAGAAAACACCGAATTTAATGATACCTCTCTGCCAAATCCAAACGGCTCTCAAAAAGGTTTGCAAGAAACTATTACCACAAAACAAGAAGACCTGAACTCCCAACCTACCAAAAAAATATTAGACCTTTTTGAAGAAGCCTTAGAGAAAAACGAAACTTACCAATCAGGATTTTGGAATGGATATTTTGAGCTTTCAAAAGATAGCTTTGAAGCCTACTTGTCCCAAAAAACAATTCTCAATAACATCAGAGAAGAACTTGCCCTGCAAGAAAAAAATCTACAAGAAATAACCTTTCAGATAGAAGCCAATAAAAATCAATACAATCATCTATTTTCTGAACTCACACAAATCAACTATCAGTTAGATTACCAAGTAAATCTGAAAAAACGCAGAGAAAATGATTTAGCCGAAACCGATAGGGAAATTGAGCGTTACAAGCAAGAAAGAGAAGATTTACGTAACAAAAATTCTTTTTTGGGCGGGCTGTTGTTTTTGGTGGCGGCTGTGGTGTTTATTCTTGGCGATTTGATTATCTCTCACGAAATCGTAGCTTATGCCCTCAATATCAAAAACACCGTAGAGGCTTGGAGTTTTGCAGTTGGCTTGGCAATGGTTTCGGTACTGCTCAAACCTGCCTACGACCGCCTCATAGAATACCCTTACTCGCAAGATAAAACCTTACGCTCAAAAAGAGTATATCTGATTTTCAAGATTTTAGTGGTTGTTTTTACAATTCTCACTTTGGGAATTTTGGGTTATTTCAGATACGAAGCCTATCGAGCCGACCAGCTCAAAAACAACATCAACTCCAATATCATTGCCTTGCAAGAAGAAGAAAACCCTGAAAGTTTGAAACTCATTGAAAGTCTGACCAAAAAATCGGAAACTCTAAGCCAAGATTTAGTCAATTCCAATTCGGGAATGTGGGCTTTCGTGCTTTCGGGAGTGATGTTTGCCATTGCAGGAGCTATTTGCTTGGGCATTGCTTTCCCTATTTTGGTCGCTTACGTAAGAATTTGGTTTCAAATTCCACGAAAAATAAAAAAATTAGAAAAAAGCTATCAAGCACAAATAAAAGCTATTGAAGAAATAGAAATGCTCATCAGCCAAAAATCGGCAAAATTAGAAGCCCAAAAAAATCTAATCCATCACTTAGGAAATTTTGATGCTCTTACCGAGAAAAAAATACAACTTGAAAAACGTATCTTGGAACTCAAACAAAAAGCCCATAAAACCGAAACAGAAATACAAATCACCGAGCTTACTATGGGCTACGAAAAAGGTAAAAAAGCCTTCGAACTAGAATTAGAAGAGAAGAAAAAGGAAAAAAGCGAAAAGAGAAAAGAAATAATAAACAGCGAACAATCAACAAAAAACAAGGGACAAGAAATTACAAGCATCGAGCAAAAGCAAAAAATTGAGCAAGAACAAAACACAGAAATAATCACAGAACAACCACAAAACGATACCGAATTGGCAAAATCCAAAATTAGTAGTAAAGTGCTAAATAAAATCAAGAAAAAGTAATTTTAGCTAAATCCACGCTTTCACCACCAAAACCTTAGTTTTACCAAAGATGAAGTATTTTTTTCTTTTTTCTCTATTTCTCGTAGCCTGCACGCAAGAGAAAGAAAAGCCCAAAATAATTGAAAAAAAGCCTAATATCTATTCACTCATTTTTATTGATAAAACTGTGAGTGTAAGCCTGAAAGACACCTTCACCCGCAAAAAATACGAAAAAGCCTTAGAAGACATCATCAATCAGAACGTAAGGCAGAAAGATGATAAAATTGAAGTTTTTTTCATTCACGAAAACACCTCGCAGGCAAAAGTTTTTACCCAAACAGCCAAAACAGAAATGAAAGACACAACAGGGCTTAATTCAACCGATATTCAAATGATAAAAAACGCCTATCAAGTTTCTCTCAGAAAAGAAAAAAACAAAATGATAAACAAATGCAAAGAAGCACTTTTAGACCCGAATACCTCTTCAACCAAACAATACACCGATATTTGGGCTGTTCTGCCTATTATTGACAAAAGAAATGCTAAGAAAAAAGAAAACACCAAGCTAAAAGTATATCTGCTTAGCGATATGGTAGAAAGTATGCCCGGACCTGAAAGACGCGATTTCTACAAACGTCCTCCTTTTTCCAAACAAGAAGCTCAAATCTGGGCTGAAAAAGATGCTAAAAGGTTTGCAGATATAGAACTAGAAGATGTTGAAATTTACTATGTCCTCCCCTTTTCTCCACTAAGTACCACCAACCAAAACAATCCCGATGTACTTTCGTATTGGGAAATTTTACTTAGCAAATTGGGTTTGGAAGAACTCAAAGAGTTTGGAGAGTAAAAAATTAAAATCGTAAGGTCAAAAGATAACCCACAGTTTAATGAGCTATCTTTACTCATTACTCATTACTCACTACTCATTACTCACTACTCATTACTCACTACTCACTATAGGTGTTCTTTTCGCTATTTTCAGGCATCTCGGACATTTTAGGCAAAATTGCTCTATAAGTTTTTTGAGTGCTTCGGCGGGTTTTTCTTCTTTCATAAAAGTTTCTCCTATCAAAAAACCTTCATATCCTAACTCTTTCAAACGAACAATATCGGCGGCTTCGTGCAAACCACTTTCAGTAATTTTCAAAAATTCATTGGGTATTTTTTCGGCTAAACGAACCGAATTTTCTATGCTCACCTGAAAATTTTTGAGATTACGATTATTGACGCCGATTATATCTACGTTGGGCTGTAGGGCTTTTGTCAGTTCGTCTTCATTATGAACCTCGCAGATTACTTCCATTCCGAGTTCTTTGGCAAAAAGGGCAAATTCGGCAATTTGTGAAGCTGAAAGAATTGCCGCTATCAACAAAACAACATCAGCTCCAACGGCTTTCGCTTCGGTAATCTGATAGGTTGTAAGAATAAAATCTTTACGAAGCACAGGAATTTCTAAATCCTGACGAGCAATTTCAATATCTTGCGGACTGCCACCAAAAAATTTTTTATCGGTAAGGATAGACACGCCACTTGCTCCTGCCTGTGCGTAACCTCGTGTAGTTTCTACTACACCTGCTTTGTTATTGATGATACCTTTCGAGGGCGACTGCCTCTTGAACTCGGCTATAATTTGTGAAGCTCCTGCCTTGCGTAGGGCTTCTTTCAACGAAAAACATTTGCGAACGTACAAAGGCGAATTTTCTAATTTACTTTCGGGGTGATGCACCATTTTTATAGAAACTTCGGTGCGTTTGAACGTAACGATTTGCTGTAAAATATCCATCATTTGTGGGCTGATTTAGAAGGCGAGTAATTTATTTTTTCAGAAATTGTTCGGTACGATTATCAAAAGACACATAATACACCCCTCTTTGCAAGTTGCTTACATCTACTTCTTTGCCTTTTCCTTTTTTGATGAGTTTTTTCTGATTACTTAGTATTTCGTAATCTACGTTAGCTGTAAAATAAATCTTGTTGCTTACATTACGAGGATAAAATTTTACCATTCCTTGCACCGAATTGAACGAAACCGTCTGCGAATAAATAATCTGCCCTGATTTTTCTTGGTGCTTGATACGATACGTATTCTGCCCTACTGAGTGGCTAACAGGCACGCTGTAAGAATTTGTTTTTTGTTGTGTTTGTACCGTGAGAACTTTCAGATTTGTCCAGTTGTTATTTACGAGTTGCTCAACGTAATACACACTATTGTTGGTTTCACCCTCTACGGTCCAGTTAATATTTTTATCATCTACATTTACGCTAATAAATTTGAAATTTGTTCTAACATCAATTACATATTTATTGATAACTTTGGGCTTGCAACCGTTGCTATGTACAATCCTAATCTCAACAGGCGTATTGATAGGATATTTTGACAAATTGATTTCGTAAGAGCTGGCACGTGGGTTATCAAGCACTTTTGTACCATTTACAAAAACTGCTTGCGTACAATAGCCACTTTGGTCTGTTTTGAGAGGATTTTGCACGTAGATATTTTTTCCCTGATACACACCTGTTAATTTTATTTCTTCGGCAAAAGAAACCAAATGCAACAATAAGAAAAAACATAACAGGCTTATGGGTGATTGTAATTTCATATTATAGCGGGTTGTTCGCTTTTAAATTTGCTTAGTAAATTTATGACAAATTTGTAAATTTTTTAAAAAACCGCAAACAAGATATGTAATTTTTTTGTAAATTTAAAATATTTTCTTAACAAAGCCATAATCTTTTGTAGCCAAATTTTATCTATGATAGAAAAAAATAAATTCATCTCTACGCAAAAAAAAACTGAAAAAGCAATATTAGTGGCTGTACATACTCCTCAACAGAGCCACGAGCAAACACAAGAATATTTAGCCGAATTGAGTTTTTTGGCTGAAACGGCTCACTTGGAAGTCGTAAAATCTTTTGTACAAAACTTAGACCAAATTCACCCCAAAACCTTTATCGGAAAAGGTAAAGTTTTAGAAATTGCTGATTTTGTAAAAAATAATAACATCGAGAATGTAATTTTTGATGATGATTTAACTCCCTCGCAAGTCAAAAATTTGGAAGAAGCACTAAAATGTAAAATTCTTGATAGAAGCCTACTTATTTTGCATATTTTTGCCCTCCGAGCCAAAACCGCCCAAGCCAAAACACAAGTAGAACTGGCTCAATATCAGTACATTCTGCCACGCCTTACGCGTATGTGGTCGCACCTAAGCAAGCAAAAGGGTGGAATCGGTATGCGAGGCCCCGGTGAAAAAGAACTCGAAACCGACCGTCGTATCGTCAAGGACAAAATCGCCTTGCTTAAAGAAAAATTAAAACATATTGAAAAACAAAGCGACACCCGCCGAAAATCACGTCAGGACAAAGTGCGTGTTGCCTTAGTTGGCTATACGAATGTAGGCAAATCTACGCTAATGAACCTACTCGCCAAAGAAGAGGTCTTCGCCGAAAACAAACTCTTCGCCACGGTCGATTCTACGGTTCGCAAAGTTGTCATCAATCAAATTCCCTTTCTGCTCACCGATACGGTCGGTTTTATCCGAAAACTACCCACCACACTGATAGAGTGCTTCAAATCTACACTTGACGAAATCGTAGAAGCTGATATTTTGCTACACGTAGTAGATATTTCGCACCCCGCCTTTGAGGAACAAATCGAGGTAGTTAACAAAACTTTGCTCGAAATCGGTGCCATCAACAAAAAAGTTATTATGGTTTTCAACAAAGTTGATGCCCTCAAAGAAAAACTTTACCAAGAAGACCTCCAAAACCAAACCGAACAAGCCGATATTTCCTTAGATGAAATCAAAAGATATTATCAAGATAAATTCAATAATCAAGCCCTCTTTATTTCGGCTACGAAAAAAGAAAATATCCAACTCCTCAAAGAGGTATTGTTCGAAGCCGTTAGAGAAAAATATCTCCAAATTTATCCCAACTATCCCGTTTCGGAAAATCATCGTAACCAAAATGAAATGATTGTAAGTTTTTAGCTTTTTTCAGAAAAAAGAGTTCAAATCAATTTTTCATATCCCTTATGCAAGATTTTACTTTCAGTTACCAGCAATTATTTAGCTTTACAAAAGCTATTTTTCAAAAAATTGGATTTTCAGAAGAAAATTCTACTTTGGCTACCAAAGTTCTTTTGCAAGCTGATTTAAGAGGCATTGATTCTCACGGTATTGCTCGGCTTTCGGGCTATGTACGGCTATGGGAAGCAGACAGGCTGAACGCAAAACCTAATATGCAGATAATTTATGAAACTCCCTCTACTGCTACGCTAAATGGCGATGCAGGCGTGGGATTGGTGGTTGCCCCCAAAGCTATGCAAATAGCCATTGCAAAAGCCAAACAATATGGCACAGGTTGGGTAGCCGTGAAAAACTCCAATCATTTCGGGATAGCAGGTTATCATGCAATGCTTGCCTTAGACGAAAAAATGATAGGTATTGCCCTTACCAATGCCAGTCCTTTGGTAGCTCCTACGTTTTCTACCGAAAGATTATTGGGTACAAATCCGATTGCCGTTGCTATTCCTGCCCTCACGCAAGAGCCTTTCGTTGCCGATTTTGCCACTACTACCGCCGCTAATGGCAAATTAGAAATTTTGGAACGTAAAGGCGAAAATGCTCCTTGGGGCTGGTTGCAAGATGCCGAAGGCAACATCACCACCGACACGCAAGCTCGCAAACAAGGTGGTGCTTTGTTGCCATTAGGTAGCGACTACGAACACGGTAGCCACAAAGGATATTGTTTGGGGGCAATTGTGGATATTTTTTCGGCTGTTTTCTCAGGGGCAAATTATGCCTCGTGGGTGCCACCTTTCGTGAGTTACTTGCCACTGCCACAAAATCCTGTTGGTGAAGGTATTGGGCATTTCTTGGGGGCTATTCGTATAGATGCTTTCAGACCTGCCGAAGAGTTCTTGAAAGAAATGGATAATTGGATTCTTCGCTTCAAAAATGCGAAGGCTGTAAAAGGCAAAAAGGTGCTTATCCCTGGCCAGCCCGAAAGAGAACAAGAAACACTAAGATTGCAAAAAGGTATCCCACTGATGCCAAGCGTGATAGAAGATTTAAAACAACTTGCTGAAAAAATGAAAGTAGAATTTCCTTCCTAATTTTTGAATATTTTTGCGTACAGCATTAAACCCCGTTCAAAGAATTTTGTCTATTTTTCAGAATAAATTTTAGTTATATGAAAGCATATGTAGCAGGTTTTGTGTTCGTTTTGGCAGTTGCTTTTTCTTGCAAAAAATCGCCTGTCAATCCCGCACAAGTTGATGAACCTCTCTATTTCCCCACAAACACCACTTGGGAAACCAAATCTCCCGAAAGCCTACAATGGAATACAGCAAATTTGGAAAGTTTATACACCTATTTAAGCCAAAATAACACCCGAGCTTTTCTGATACTTCACAACGGTAAAATTGTTGCAGAAAAATATTTTGGCAAAACTCTCCAACAAAATGCTGATTTTACAGCAAATAGCAACTGGTACTGGGCTTCGGCAGGAAAAAGCCTTACAGCTGTTTTGGTAGGAATTGCCCAACAAGAAGGCAAACTCAATATCAATCAGCCGACAAGTACGTATCTGGGAACAGGTTGGACAAGCCTTAGCCCCGCCCAAGAAAATCAAATTACCCTTCGCCACCAACTCACGATGACAACAGGTTTGGACTACAACGTAAGCGATTTGGATTGCACTTTGCCCTCGTGCCTACTCTACAAAGCCCCTGCAGGCTCGCAGTGGTATTATCATAACGCTCCCTATACGCTTTTAGAGCAAGTCGTAGTAAATGCTACACAAAAAACTTACATTCAATACACCGAAGAAAAACTAAAAGCAACTATTGGTATGGACGGTTTTTGGCTGAAAACAGGTTACAACAATGTATTTTATAGTACGGCTCGCTCAATGGCTCGCTTCGGTCTGATGATACTTGCTGATGGCAAATGGAATGATACAGAAATCATCAAAGATAAAAATTATCTAAAAGAGATGCTCAATACCTCACAAAATCTCAATAAATCGTATGGATATTTGTGGTGGCTCAATGGCAAGGAATCGGCAATGTATCCGGGTTCGACAATAGTTTTTTCAGGCTCGCTTGCTCCTAATGCCCCCGCAGATTTGGTAGCGGCAATGGGTAAAAACGGACAATTTCTGCTTGTAGTGCCAAGCAAAAAATTAGTCATCGTCAGAATGGGCGAAGCTCCCGATAATGCCCTTGTGCCGATTTTATTTCATAACGAATTGTGGGCTAAATTGAACACTGTTATTCCATAAATTTTTGCTTATCAATCTGCTTCATAGTTTTTTTGGAATGAAGAAGCCTTGTCTTGCCTGTTTTCGCAATTTGGGTTATTGCATTGCCCATAAAATACGAGTGAGTGGTGCAAAATATCAAATTTCATCAGGTTGCCAACCATATCTTGAATTTGTTGTAGGCGAGGGTCGCAAAATTCTAAAACCTTGTGACATTCTACACAAAGCAAATGGTCGTGTTGTTTGTAGCCGTAAGATTTTTCATATTGGGCTAAATTTTTCCCAAATTGATGTTTGCTTACCAAATCGCAATCTACTAATAAATCCAAAGTATTGTAAACCGTAGCTCTGCTGACACGATAATTTTTGTTTTTCATACTGATGTAGAGTTCTTCTACGTCAAAATGGTCTTTACGAGAGTAGATTTCCTCTAAAATGGCAAATCTTTCAGGCGTTTTGCGGAGTTCTTTTTTTTCAAGATAAGCAATAAAAATCTTTTTAACCTCTTCAAAAAGTTTTTCGTTGAGCATAGAATAAAACTTTATTAACAAAAGTAAAATTACGATATTTTTGCATATTAACAAATGCGAAAGCAATAAAAATCCAAGATTTTGATTTTTGCTTTTGATAAATTGGTATGCTTGCATAACTTTTTTTGAAAAAAGTTACCAATTCCCAAACAAAATACTTAATTTTGAGCTTGATAAATAAAATCTATTTTTCACCAAACCATACACGCTGATGAAAATTTTAGTTTGTATCACCCACGTTCCTGACACAACAACCAAAATTAAGTTTATCAACAACAATACGCAACTCGATACCAATGGTGTGCAGTTTATCACGGGTCCTTATGATGATTACGCCCTTTCGAGAGCCGTAGAACTAAAAGAACAATTCGGAGCAAAACTCACAGTGCTAAACGTAGGTACTGCCGAAACCGAACCAACTATTCGTAAAGCCTTAGCCTTAGGAGCTGATGATGCCATTCGCATCGATGCCGAACCTACTGATGCATATCTTGTTGCTGAACAAATTGCCCACGTTTGTAAGCAAAACAATTACGACTTGATTATGATGGGCAGAGAGTCCATCGATTTCAATGGCGGACAAGTACACGGTATTGTAGGTGAAATGCTCGGTATTCCGTCTGTATCGCCTGTAATGAAATTAGATATTGAAGGGAATGTTGCCAAAATGGCTCGAGAAATAGAAGGAGGTAAGGAGTATTTGGAAGCAACTTTGCCTTTGGTGGTAGGCTGTCAAGAACCTATTGCCGAGTGGAAAATTGCCAATATGCGTGGCATTATGTCGGCTCGTACCAAACCTTTGCAGGTGATTGCTCCTGTAAATCCGCAAGAACTTACCAAAAGTTTAAGTTTTGAACTTCCTCCTGCCAAAGGTGCTTGCAAAATGATACCCGCCGATGAAGCCGAAAAACTCATAGAACTGCTACGTACAGAAGCAAAAGTGCTGTAAAAATGAACGATGAATGATAAATGACAACTCGTAACTAACTCATAATTCATAACTCATAACTCCAAAAATATGTCTGTTCTGATATTTGTAGAAACTACCGAAGGGAAAGCAAAACCCTCTTCATTAGAAGCCGTAGCGTATGGTGCAAAAGTAGCCGAAATGCTCGGTACGAGTGCCGTTGCCTTAGTTTTGGGAGAAGCCCAAGAACTTGAAAAGTTAGGAAACTACGGAGCAAGTAAAGTGCTTCACGCCGCTGACTCTCGCCTAAACGTAGGTGTCATTCAGGCGTATGCGAACGCTATTTCACAAGCTGTTGAAAAAGAAAACGCAAATGTATTGATACTTGCCAAATCTTCGCTTGCCGATACAGTTGCGGCTCGTGTGGCAGGCAAATTGAAAGCAGGATTAGCCTCCAACGTAGTAGAACTTCCCGATTTGAGCGATGGCTTCGTGGTAAAAAGAAGCATCTACACGGGTAAGGCTTTCGCTAAAACAGCCATCAATTCTGAAAAGAAAATTCTGGCGATAAAGAAAAATATCTATCCTTTCACCCCTACCGATGCCCAAGCAAGTGTAGAAACCTTTACACCTACGTTGTCTGATGCTGATTTTAGTGTAAGAGTTATCAATACTGAAAAAGCCAGCGGTACGCTATCGCTCCCCGAAGCCGACATAGTCGTTTCTGGTGGCAGAGGGCTGAAAGGACCTGAAAACTGGGGTATCATTGAAGAATTGGCTCAAGTGCTTGGTGCAGCAACGGGCTGTTCAAAACCTGTATCCGACTTACACTGGCGACCTCACCACGAACACGTAGGACAAACAGGCGTAAAAGTAAGTCCCAATTTGTATATCGCAGTAGGTATTTCGGGAGCTATCCAACATTTGGCAGGCGTCAATTCGTCTAAATGCATTGTAGTTATCAATTCTGACCCTGAGGCACCCTTCTTTCAGGCGGCAGATTACGGAATTGTAGGTGATGCTTTCCAAGTTGTACCTAAACTTATTGCAGCTGCAAAACAGCAATAAGTAAACCGTCTCTGTTAGATTTCTATCCCTAAATCCCTTTCTAATTTTTGGTAGAAAGGGATTTTTTTGGTGCTGCAAGTCAGAGCAAAACTGATTTTGTATTGCACAAAACAAAACAACTACTTTTGTAAGACTTCTAAGGCTTTCAAAAATATTTTATCTTTTTCATTTTGAATTTGCAATTGGGCTTCCACCCCCCAAATAATTTTGGCAAGATAGGCTTTGCTGTAATTCTGCAAAAACTCTTTTTCTGCATCTGTTATCTTTTCGCTAATGAGCAAACTTAAAACAACTTCTGATAGTTGCCAATTTTTCAAGAAATGCTCAAAACCTAATTGAAGCAGGGCTTGACTATTTCTTTGGGCATATTGAGCGATGTATTCTCTTAAATAATTGTTTTTGAGTATTTTATCTAAATGATTGCCTGCTTCTGAGGTAGTATCTATTGGCACAAAATAATCGGGACTGATGCCACCGCCACCATAGACGGTTTTGCCTTTGGGGGTTTTGTATCTTTGAGAATAATCGTAATGAAGGCTATCGGCATAAAGCAATTCACCATTTTTTATTCTTTCGCTCAAATCTTTGTCGTAGCTAATACCATTTTTGTAAGGTCTTTGTATGCATCTGCCACTTGGTGTAAAATATTTTGAAACCGTAAGGCGTAGCTCGCCACCCTCGGCAAGGTCAAAAGGTACTTGTACCAATCCTTTTCCATACGAACGCCTACCGACGATTTCAGCTCGGTCGTTGTCTTGTAAAGCCCCTGCCACAATTTCAGAAGCAGAAGCCGAGCCTTCATCAACGAGTAAAACAAGTTTGCCTTTTTCAAATTTTCCGCCTTTCGTAGCAAAATATTGCTGTTCGTATCGTTTTTGCCTACCTTTCGTATAAACTATCAAAACCCCCGCTTCCAAAAATTCATCAGCTATTTTGTTAGCTTTATCCATATAGCCACCCCCATTACCTCTTAGGTCAAGAATAAGCGATTGGATGCTGTCTTTTTCTACCAGATTATTGAGGGCTTGTTTAAACTCCTCATCTGTCTTTTCGGCAAATTTACTTATTTTGATGTAGCCAATTTTATTGGGTAAAGAATAATAAAAAACTGATTGACTTCGGACTTTATCTCTTACAATGTCTATTTCAAATGTTTTATCTTGTCTTAGAATTTTCAATTTAATTTTTGAACCTTTTTTCCCTCTCAATTTCTGAAATAACAAATTTTCGCTGAATGCTTCTTTTCCGACCACATTTTCATCATTTACAGCCAAAATTTTATCTCCTGCCAAAATTCCTGCCTTTCTGGCGGGACTACCTACCAGCGGGTAGGTAACAAAGACGGTATCATTTACCCATTCGTATTCTACCCCAATACCTTCAAAATCAGTTTCTAAATGGCTTTTGGCTATTTCCATCTCTTCGGCAGGTATGTAGGTGCTGTGCGGGTCTAATTGTTTAAGCAGTTCTTGAATGGTTTTGTCGGTGATTGTATCCAAACGCACATCATCCACATAATTGCTTTGAATTATTCGCAACACTTCGGCAAACTTAGCAGTTTGTTTCTGTGTAATGTCATCTGCGGGCAAGGCTATCAGCACGCCTATTAAGATGCCCACAGCCAAAGCCAAAGCTATCCAAACAGGCAACAACAGCAAAATTTGCTGATTTTTAGAGTGGATATGATATTCTTTTTGAACTTCCAATTTTTTTACAGCTTAGCTATTTCCAACCATTTTTACCAAGTAAAGGCACAAAGCTAAAATTATCAAACTCTTCTTGGGTAAATCTTTGTGAGTCTCGGCGTACGATTCGCATCATTTTTTGTGTTTCGTTGTTGCCAACGGGAATAATGAGTCTGCCTCCTATTTTGAGCTGAAACAAAAGAGCCTCGGGGACGGCTGGTGCCCCTGCCGTAACCAAGATGCCATCAAAAGGAGCAAAACGAGCCAGCCCCTGCGAGCCATCACCCCAGAAGCACTGCACTTTTTTGTCGTAACGCAATATGTCAATCATTCGTTTAGCTTTTTTGTACAGAACTTCATTAAACTCAATGGTAAATACTCTTGCTCCCATTTCAGCCAAGATACAAGCCTGATACGCCGAACCTGTGCCTACTTCTAAAACGGTTTGTTGAGGTTGTAATTCTAAAAGTTGGCTCTGAAAAGCAACCGTATAAGGTTGCGAAATAGTTTGCCCCTCATCTATCGGGAAGGCTTTGTCCTGATAGGCGTGTTGTAGAAACGCAGAATCTAAAAACCAATGCCGAGGCACTGCGTTCATCGCTTTCAATACGTTTTCGTCAGTAATACCTTTTTTACGAATTTCCTCAATGAGTTTTTTCCTTAAACCTTTATGTTGAAAAGTATCTTCTAACATTGCTGTTTCCTAAATTTTATACAAATAAACGCAATAGCACACAAGAAAACAAATATTTTTATCACTCAATTAAGAAACCTTTAATAAGTTTTGATTGTTATAAAGCAGAATTATTTATTCACAACAAAAAATTTAATTTTTTTGAGAATATGTATCCCGAAGAATTAGTAAAACCGATGCGTGAAGACCTTGTCAGTGTAGGTTTCAAAGAGCTGAAAACTGCCCAAGAAGTAGAGCAATTTATGCAAGAACAAAAGGACAAAACCTTATTAGTTGTTATCAATTCTGTGTGTGGTTGTGCGGCAGGTACGGCACGCCCTGGTGTAAAATTGGCTTTGCAAAGTGCCAACAAAAAACCCGAAGTATTAGCCACCGTGTTTGCAGGTATGGAAAAAGACGCTGTCGCCAAAGTACGCGAATACACAATGCCTTATCCGCCTTCTTCGCCTTCTATTGCTTTGTTCAAAAATGGCGAATTGGTGCATTTCGTAGAACGCCACCATATCGAGGGGCGTTCGGCTCAGATGATTGCAGGACACCTACAACAAGTATTTGAAGAGTATTGCTGAAATCTGGCTAAGTCCCTCTTGAAAAGAGAGGGACTTTACCATAAAATTAAATTCCTCAAAATTTATTCATTGAAAATGGCAAACCTATTCAAATGGTCGTTTAGAGCGATTGTAATTGTTTTCTTACTAAGAACTTTTGCCTCTGAAACACCTCTCTACAAAGCTATTGCCCCTGTATCGGAGCCGTTTTTTGAAGCTGTTTTTGAGGCTTTCAAAAAGTTTTTGGAAGATGAAAGCGTTCAGCAAACACAAAACATCAAAAAAGAAATTGAAATCGTTGAAGAGCAAGAAATAAGCAATAACACCGAAAAAGAGAACTGGCAAGTACAAGAGTTCGATGCCCTGATGCCCTGCCAAAGCCGCATAGACCACGTTACACATCTGCACAAATGGGAATACAACGATAATTACGGCAACTACAAACGTTTTGGAGCAAAATTCACCGTTCTACCCACCTTAGCTTGTCAAGCTGAAAGTTTCAGGGAGCAACTGCCCGAACCTATTTCTGATGGTTCTGTAAGAGATTATTACGGCAAAGTTTATATTCAATTGGTGAAAGATAATAGAACCAAAATGGAACGCATCTATAAAACTTATGAGAACATAAAAAAGAAGTATAAGCTGAATTATCGTCAATTTGCCGAAATGGTTGTTGCCTCGGTGCAGGAAATTCCGTATGTGCTTGTGCATCCAGAATCTTGCTTCAAGGCTCGCCAATGGGGTGGTTTTATGGAAACCTATCATCAAGAAGGCAAAGAATGTTTGCCGAATATTCGCTTCGGACTTACCTCTCCCACCGAATTTATCTATAACCTCAAAGGTGATTGCGATACAAGAACCGTGTTTCTTTATACCGTCTTATCTCATTTTGGTTATGATGTAGCCATACTTGTCAGCAGAACACACTGTGTTTTGGGTATCAACTTGCCCGCTGTTCACGGAGATTACCTTACACATAAAGGTAAAAAATACTTCTTTTGGGAAACTACCGCCCGAGGATTTCTGCCTGGTGTGCTGCCAAACGAATTTAAAAACGATACTTGGTATATCGCTCTCGTGAAACCTGTTTCTGCCTGATATTTCCGTGATACGCACTGCCGTGTGATACGCACTGCCGTGTGATACGCACTGCCGTGCGTATCTACTTGATACACACTGTCGCGATACGATACTGCCGTGCGATACGCACTGCCGTGATACGCACTGCCGTGCGTATCTACGATAATTTTTGTAAATCCTGATAAATCACCTTCATAACCTCTCTCTGTTCGGGGTTGTATTGCCAATTATTATCAAAACGATACACAATTTCAGGATTGGCTTGCTTGGAAATCGTAAGGCTGTGAAAACGTGTGTCTTTGCTTTGCTCTTGTCTTATTTTTTTTACAATATCTTCTCGCAATTCAAACATCACAAAATCGGAAATCATCAGTACGTCGGCTTCCTTGTAATCTTTGGTTTGAAGCATATTGATAGCTTCTATCAAAGCAGGGGCGGCATCGGTGCCACCGTGAAAAGACATTAGCAAAAAATCAATCAATAAATCCATTGAATTTGCCAAATCAAGCAAATTGATAGTCTTGATACCTACGGAAAAATTGATAAGATAAGCCTTTCGGTTTTCCTTGGTTGCCATTTTGAGAATAGCAAAGCAAAGTGCCTTTGCAATTTGCTCGGGTGTTCCTTCCATTGAGCCACTCGTATCTACACAAACAATAAAAGGTCCTTTTTCTTTTTTTCGGACTTTTTGTTGCCTGATATGCTGCACTTGGTTACTTGTAATTAATTTTTTTCCTTGAAAACGATAGCTGAGCAATTCTTTTTCTACATATTTTTTCCAAAAAAGCATTTCGGTAGTTTCTTCGCCCAAGTAAGCCATTTCCGAAGGAAGTACCGTAGGCAAATAATTATGCTGATACACCCCTCCTATTTCGTCTTTTTTCTGAAAATCAGTAATCCAAGCCTTTCGGGAAATGATATTTTCGTAAATTTCTTCGTCGGTTTGGGTTTTAGCTTCCCGCATTTTGCCAAGCAGGTCAGCAAGTTCTTGCAAAGATTTTTCTTTTTCTAAGATTTGAGCATATTTTTCTAAGATTTCAAAACCAGCCTTGTGCCAACGCCCCGAAGACATACCCCAGAAACGCCCTGCTTCGTCAGCAAAAGGAGTTATCAGATTCACTAATTTTCTGAACTCCTCTACCTTGTTTTCGAGCATTTGTGTAAAGTTTTGCCTTTGTTTTTCAGTTTCTTGCATTTCCCATTCTAAGCGTTTGGCTGTGAGCAAGCCTTTCCAGTGCATCAGCAGGTCATCGGCAACGATTTGCAGTTCGGCTAATTCTTGCTCGTATTTTTTTTCACCTTTTTCCAATGCGTAGAGGTCAATTTTGCGAAGAATTTGCTCAAATTTTTTTTCATAAAAACTAATACCCAACTCTTGCGGGGTGTAGATTTCTTTAAGATAATTGGTAAGGTAATACCATTGCTTGGCAAACCAAAACATAGGTGTTGCTTCCCAACGCCCCAGTAAATTGATTTCGTCTTCGTAAGGCGATTGTGTTTCGAGGTATTGTTGAGTTTTTTTCATCCATTTCAGCACATCTACCACGATTTGCTCGGCAACTTTTTGGTAGCGTTGGGCTGTATCGGTAATGAGTGAGTTTTCAAAAATTTTATCAATCGCTTTGGCAATAGGCTGATGACTCACTTGCAAGGCAGTGGGAAGCAGGTGTAACTTGTTTTCTAAGCCAACTTTTTTTTTCAGGTATTCGGCAAAATAGGCACGTGTGGGGCGGTCAAATATTTTTCCAAACTCAACGAATTGAACGCAATCTTCTTGCATGGCATGTTTTTAGCATAAAACTCCCAAGGGCTTCGTATTGTTCTGATGTTGTGTTTGGTTTTTCATTTTTCATCAACCGAGAGTACCTTTTTCATCTCACAAACCAATTGAGAGGAAAACAGAAACTCTTGTAGCGATTTTTCTTGCGTGAACAAAATGTTATTTCTTGTACCTTCCCATACTTTTTTACCTTGATACAAAAACATCACGTAGTCGCCAATACTCATTACCGAATTCATATCGTGGGTTACTACTACCGTAGTAGTTTGGTATTCTTCGGTAATTTCTTTGATGAGTTCATCTATTCTGATAGCCGTAAGCGGGTCTAAGCCCGAGTTAGGCTCATCGCAAAACAAGTATTGCGAATTTAGAACAATCGCTCTGGCTATACCCACACGTTTTTTCATTCCTCCTGAGATTTCCGAAGGCATACGTTTGGCAGCGTGTTCGAGTCCTACGCGTTTGAGACAAAAATACACTCTATCCATTTTTTCACTTTTGCTCATATTGGTAAGCATATCCAAAGGAAACAAGACATTTTCCTCGACTGTTTTGGAGTCAAACAAAGCTGAACCTTGAAACAACATACCTATTTCCTGCCTGATTTCTCTTTTGGTTTCTGCGTCGCCGCCTGTAAAGTTTCTACCATCAAAGAACGCCGCTCCTGTATCAGGTTTAATAAGCCCAACGATACATTTGAGAAGCACACTTTTGCCTGTACCACTGCCCCCAATAATCAA
>Ga0308417_1000680_pt1 | contig 24050 bp, 24 predicted proteins | sample HotsprSampleOS65_FD_203528 | JGI IMG/M metagenome (GOLD analysis project Ga0308417, IMG submission 203528) | Hot spring phototrophic mat microbial communities from Octopus Spring, Yellowstone National Park, Wyoming, United States - 20090730_OS65 ...
ATGACACAAAGGGAATGCTCGGCATGACAAAAAAGGTGTGCAACAGTACCACAGCCTACACAGTTATTTGTTAGCACTACCTAACTCTACGTTTGTATAACGCCCGGATTAAAGGTCATAATCACAATCGTCTGCCCTTTCGTCGCAAACCATTCTATGTCTGTATAACGCCCGGATTAAAGGGCGGAATGTGTGGGTTTTCATTGACCAGCTCGAGACAGTAGGCAATTATGTTGCGCGTCTCTCTGGGGTCGATGATATCGTCTATCCATAGCCGTGCTGCCGCATACAGCGGATTCATTTGCGCATTGTATTGGTCTGCAATCTCTTTCAAAAATTTTTCCTTTTCTTCTTGGCTAATTGTCCGTCCTTCTTTTTCGAGTTGGCTAAGCTTAATCGATAGCAGGGTCTCCGAGGCTTGCTTGCCGCCCATCACAGCAATTTGCGCCGTGGGCCACGCAAAAATAAAGCGCGGGTCATATGCCTTGCCACACATGGCATAGTTGCCCGCTCCGAAACTATTGCCTATGATGATGGTAATTTTCGGCACCACAGAATTTGAGACCGCATTGACCATCTTTGCACCATCTTTGATAATGCCGCCATGCTCGGCACGACTGCCCACCATAAACCCCGTCACATCTTGGAAAAAGAGCAACGGGATTTTGCGCTGATTGCAATTCATGATAAAGCGCGCGGCTTTGTCGGCACTGTCGGAATAAATCACGCCCCCGACTTGAATTTCACCTTTCGCATTTTTTACCATGAGCCGCTGATTGGCAACAATCCCTACTGCCCAACCTTCAAGGCGCGCATAGCCACAGAGAATCGTTTTGCCGTAGTTTTCCTTGTAAGGCACAAAAGAATCCGCATCGATGATGCGCTCAATAATCGGCATGACATCATATGGCTTTGTGCGGTCTTCTGGTATCAATCCCAAAATTTCAGCGGGAGGATATTTTGGCTCACGCGGCTCAATGCGGTTAAATCCAGCTTTCGGTCTTTCGGCAAAATGCGAGACCAGCTCGCGAATGCGCATCAAACAGGCTTCGTCATTGGGCACTTTATGGTCGATGTTGCCAGAAATGAACGTCTGCGTGGTTGCGCCGCCCAACGTCTCGTTGTCAATCACTTCACCAATTGCGGCTTTGACCAAATGCGCACCAGCCAGAAACACACTGCCCGTTCCTTCCACAATCAAGGATTCATCACACATCAAGGGCAGATATGCGCCGCCTGCCACACACGGTCCCATCACTGCCGCAATTTGTGGGATACCCATTGAACTCATGATGGCATTGTTTCTAAACTGCCGCCCGAAGTGCTCTTTGTCGGGAAATACCTCATCTTGCATAGGCAAATACACACCCGCTGAATCGACCAAGTAAATCACGGGCAAGCGATTGTCCATGGCAATTTCCTGCGCTCGGACATTTTTTTTGGCGGTCATCGGAAACCATGCTCCCGCCTTGACGGTCGCATCATTTGCCACAATCATGCAGTTACGCCCCTTGATTTTGCCAATGCCAACAATCACTCCTGCGGCAGGACAACCTCCTTCAGCTTGATACATCTCGTATGCTGCAAATAGCCCAATCTCTAAAAATGGCGCCCCTTCATCCAATAGCAGTTTGATGCGCTCTCGCGCTGGCAACTTGCCTTTGGCGCGATGCTTTTCGATTGCCGCTTTGCCACCGCCTTGCCTAATTTTCTCGGCAATTGCCGCAATACGCTGCCACTTGGTTTTGAGATGGTCTTCACGTACATAGAATTCAGGGGAGTGTTCCAGAGTGAATGATGTTTCAGTCGTCATTTTTGGAACGAGTTATGCTTTGAGTTATGCCAAAATACAGTTGTGCCGTTGTAAAGCAAAAACATCCTTTTTACTTTTGTCTTCTGCAATTTTTCTTGAGTAACCAGTAAAAATTCTTCAGCTTAAACTCTAACTTTCTTCACGTGCGTTTTATTCGTCCCATTTGTCTTCTTGGTCTTTCTTTTTTTGTTCCGCTCTTTTTTAGCTGCTCGCCTTACAAGCCCGTTCGCTATCTTTCTCAGTCAGTGCCCACGCTACCGCTTACACTTAGAGCGGCTCTACCGATTGAATCCACGGCTGGCGACCTTGAACTCTCTGGATTAGCTCTGCATCAGAACACGCTCTACAGCGTTTGCGATGACCACGGCGATATGATTTTCAAACTGACCATTTACCCCGATAAAGTGCTTGCAGAGCCGTTCTTGCGTTTCGTCTCGCCTTCGCTTCGTCCTGATTTCGAGGGCTTGGCTTGCGATAGTGCGGGCAATTTCTACATCATCAGTGAATCAGAGTGCCGCATTTTTTTTGTCAGTCATGATGGCAAGGTCACCAAGTGGCTCATGCCAAGCCTTGAAGAGCAAGGCAAGGCGGCTGGATTGTTTCAGCGCTTCAATGCTTATCCTGAAGGGCTTGCCATGATTTCGCCCACGCATTTCATCATTGCTGCTGAACACTCACCGCGTGGCTTAATTGAGCTCAAACTTGACACGCCACCGCACACCAAGTTTTACATCTGCGATTACACTGCGATTCCTCTGCATGGCAAGCGCGTGCCCGACTTTGCCGATTTGTACTACGAAAGCGGTCGCCTGTTTGCGCTGGCACGCAATGCTGAAGCCGTCGTCGAGCTTTCAATTGAAAAAGATAGTGTGTTTGAAAAAACATGCTGGTCGTATCAGCAGGCAGTTGCTCACGATAGCTTGCGCTATGGCGACATGCGTTTCGGCTTGGCAGAAGGGCTGACCATGGATAGCACTTCTATCTACATCGTCTATGACACGAACGGCGAAGTGCGCAACCTTTCTTCAGGCGACCGGCGTCCGCTTCTCTTCATCTTTGATAGACCTCACTGAATACTTTTTTTGTAACAAATATGTATCTTTTTGCTGTTGAAAAACTTCTTCCAAATCATTCGTGCGCATACTTGGTGTCGATCCGGGTTCAGTGACCACAGGTTATGGAGTTATTGAAGCAGAGCGGGAGAAATTCTCTGCCCTAACCTTTGGTGTAGTCCGTACCGATGCGCAATGTGCGTTTGCGTTTCGTCTCAAAAAAATTTATGACGAGCTTCGCACACTGATTGAACGCTATCACCCTGAACGTTTATCCTTAGAGACGGCTTTTTATGGCAAGAATGCTCAATCGGCTTTGAAGTTGGGGCAAGTGCGCGGTGCGGTGCTTGTGCTGGCTCTCAATTTTGGTTTGGATATTGCTGAATACTCACCGCGTGAGCTCAAGCAAGCGCTCACAGGCAAGGGCAATGCGGCAAAAGAACAAGTGGCTTTCATGGTAAAAAAAATTCTTCAGCTTTCTGATACGGGCATGGTACTTGATGCCAGCGATGCGCTGGGACTTGCCCTCTGCGATGCGCTCAAGCATCGTGCACCTGACCCTTCTGGTACGCTTCACATTCATCCTGTGCAGGCTCGGCAGAATCAGCGTAAGAGTTGGAAAAAATTTATTGACACTCATCCTCATTTGATACTTCGCTCATGACACGGAATCGTTTTCTACATGCTTCGTTTTGGTCGAACTTGCGCTGGTATCATGGGGTATTGTTCTTCCTTGTGATGAATCTGCTCTCTGGCGGCTGGCTGGCAACTCGCCCCTACCTTGATAGCGTCGGGCGACCGCCCTTCATGCCGCCTGATGAAGCATTTGCCCCCATTTGGGTTGGTCTGCAAATTTTGATGGTGATAGCGGGCTTTCAACTTGTTCAAAATACTGCGGCTAAACCGCTATCGCCTTCACTGTTTTGGAGTTATACCTCGCTGTGGGCATTTTTTTCAATGTTCAGCTGGTTTTACTTTGGATTGCACAGCCCTACTTTGGGTTTTTTAACAACCTTAGGCATGTTTGCCGCTAATACGCTGAACTTATATTTCGGCTTTAAGGTACGCCAGACACGGTATGCGCTCTTACTTACGCCGCTGATGGTCTGGCTTGTTTTGGCATGCTTCATTGCAGGCTGGCAGTTTCTTTACACACCAGATGAATTCTTTCAGCTGGCGCCGCTTTGCCATAGAGCACCCTAACGGCTCTTGCAAAGGTAACCTGCAGAGGCACCCAGTTTATTGCATCAGCGTTGTAAAAAATTACCATTCCTTCCATTCAGAATACAAAGATATGCCTGCACCAACACTTAACATCTTGGTTACTGGCGGCGCTGGTTTTATTGGTTCAAACTTTGTGCGATACATGCTTGCCAAGCGCCCTACATACAACATCATCAACTACGACAAGCTCACATATGCTGGGAATTTAGAAAATCTCAAATCGGTGGAACGCAACCCCAGATACACGTTTGTCAAAGGCGACATCTGCGACGCCGATAAACTCAAAGAAACATTTGAGAAACATCAAATTAACATCGTCATCAACTTCGCTGCTGAATCGCATGTCGACAGAAGTATTCTTGGTGCGCGGGTATTTGTTGAAACCAATGTCTTAGGCACACAAACCCTCTTGGAAGTCTCTAAGGAATTTGGTGTCAAGCGCTTCATTCAAGTTTCTACCGATGAGGTATATGGCACGCTGGGCGAGACGGGCTATTTTACGGAAGAGACGCCCCTGCAACCCAATTCGCCTTACTCGGCAAGCAAAGCTAGCGCCGATTTAATGGTACGCGCCTACATTGAAACCTTCAAACTGCCATGCATCATTACGCGTTGCTCAAACAACTACGGTCCCTACCAATTCCCCGAAAAATTGATTCCCCTTGTCATTGCAAATGCGCTGACCGACAAGCCTATTCCTGTCTATGGCGATGGCATGAATGTCAGAGACTGGCTGTATGTTGAAGACCATTGCAGTGCGATTGATGTGGTCTTGCACAAGGGCAAGGTTGGCGAAATCTACAACATCGGGGGCAGAAATGAACTGCCCAATCTTGAGATTGTCAAGCGTATTTTGGCTTATCTACAAAAACCTGAAAGCTTGATTACTTTCGTCAAAGACCGTCCCGGTCATGACCGGCGCTACGCTATTGATTCTTCAAAAATTCAGCGTGAGCTTGGCTGGGCGCCCAAAGAAACCTTTGACTCGGCTTTACCCAAAACGATTCAGTGGTATCTCAATAACCGGATGTGGTGGGAACGCATTCTTTCAGGCGATTATCAAAAGTATTATGAGATGCAATATGCTCAGCGTTGAGCCATGGTAGCCTTGCTTGATTATCTATGCACCGCGCTACTTTTTTCCGTCTTCATAACCGCTACACTACCATACGCACTTTTCGCATTTCGGTAACAGACTCAAAGTTTTTCTGTCTTCATAACCGCCACACGACTTAGACCGTCATCATTTGGCAGCATGTTTGTCAGGGCTTGCATTTCTTCATCGCTCACTTTCATGCGCATGGAAACTTCCTTGATGGAGGTCCAACTCTCAAGCAAATCGGGCAGGTACTCCGATGAGCTGACGAAAGTCCAAAGGTAAGCTACGATGGCATATATGTCCCCAGTGGTAAACTCATTGAGGTCTATTGAGATATGGAGCACCATCAGAAATACGCCCAGCAACACCAGCCGCATTGTGCTGAAATTCACGGCGCCCCAGTTTGCAATTTTCTGATGCGCTTTTGCCGTGCTCTGAAAATATGACCGAATAAATTCTATATCCTTAGTTTCAAAGACATCATAGAGACTCTCGAAGCGGTCGTGCAGTTCTTTTTGGTAGCAAATGACATGTTTGTTATAAATCCGATTGACCAGCGTGAGCGGCACGACGATAGCAAAACAGGTTAGTGAGATTCGCCAATCAAAGAGATAGAGCGCCACAACTGCGCCGGCGATTGTCAAGCACTGTTCAATAATTTCTGGCAATCGATGCTGCAAAAAGTCGATATACTCCTTTGAAAGCTGCGCGCGTGCCGCAATCTTTGATGTGTTGTGACCTTGCAATTTCGATAGATACGACACATCAGCCGCAATCTGCACATACATGTTCCAGAAAATTTTCTGGTCGACTATGCGTCGCACTGCGCCACTGCCAGAATTGAGGGCATAGATGCCAATCCAAATCGCCAGTGCTATCAGCCGTTCTTGTCCGTGAGAGAATTCATTGCCATTTACAGTGTTGATAAATGCATCAATGACCGAACCAAACACGCTTGGCTCTACAATCCACGCAAGATTTTCTATCACCACCAGTAGCGTGGTGATAAAAATCCCACCTTTGAATCGTCGAACTAAATCTTTGATTTGCATGACACTTGCCTGAATTCTACTACACTTGTTGCGTTATGCTTTTGAGGGGTCTTGCTGTAATGATTTGCTGTAATGATTACATCATACCTTGTTCTTCTGCTACGATTTGGCATCAACAACCCATACTTGGATGGTAGTCGGGCATGATGCGTTTAAGCGGGGATTTTTTTTCTTCCGCCTTCGCGTCCTTCATCGTAGAGATAGACAGGTGGCATTTTGTCTGTAATGCACTCTCGTGTAATCACACAGGTTTTTAGTCCGCGCATAGAGGGTAAATCGAACATGATGTCTAACATGACGTTTTCCAAGATTGCCCGTAGCGCGCGTGCGCCAGTCCCTCGTTTTATGGCTTCATCTACTACTGCATCGAGGGCATCGGGGTCGAAGATAAGCTCCACATTTTCCATCTCGAAGAGCTTGCGATACTGTTTGGTAATCGCATTTTTTGGGTCTACCAAAATGCTTCTTAGTGCGGCTCTATCGAGGGGTTCCAAGGTTGTAATCACGGGCAATCTGCCAATGAACTCAGGAATGAGACCAAACTCCAAAAGGTCTTCGGGAATGACTTTGCTGAGCAATTCAGGGCTTTCGCGCTCTGCTTTTGTTACGGGCGTGGCGGTAAAGCCCATTGCGGATTTTGAGAGTCGGCGTGCAATAATCCTATCGAGTCCTTCAAATGCACCGCCGCAGATGAAGAGGATATTTTTCGTATTGACATTGACCAAGTGCTGTTCTGGGTGCTTGCGTCCGCCCTTTGGCGGCACACCTGCAATGGTGCCTTCCAAGATTTTCAGCAGGGCTTGCTGCACCCCCTCGCCTGAGACATCACGCGTGATAGAGACATTTGCACCTTTGCGTGCAATTTTATCAATCTCATCGATATAGACAATGCCACGCTCAGCGCGTTCCAAATTAAAATCTGCCGCCTGCAACAGATGCGCCAAAATGCTCTCGACATCATCGCCGACATAGCCCGCTTCCGTCAGCGTGGTTGCATCTGCAATCGTAAAAGGCACATCAATGATTTTCGCCAGTGTCTGTGCCAGCAAGGTCTTGCCAGTGCCTGTGGGTCCGATGAGCAAAATGTTGCTTTTCTCAAGTACCACATCACTGTCGTTAAAGAGCCAATCTTCCGTTTCAATGCGCTTGTAGTGATTATAGACTGAAACCGCCAGCACCTTTTTGGCACGCTCTTGCCCTACCACGAAGCTATCGAGCTCTTGCTTGATGGAAGCGGGCGTGAGCAGTTTAGATTTGCGTGAAGCTCGGCGTCGGGCTTGAATGGACGCCATATCGTTGCGAATAATCTCCACAGAACTCTGAATACAGCGGTCACAGATGTAGGCTTCCTGACCAGCTACCAAACTTGTTACCTCATCACTTGACCGTCCGCAAAATGAGCAATGCACCGTCAAGTCGTTGTTGTTGTCGTTAGTTGGTCGATTTCCGCGTCCCATAGCTTTGTTTTGTTTTTCAACTCTTTCTACGGCTCTACCTTTACGGCTTTTGCCGAGAAGATAATTTTATTTTTTTCTTCATTCAGCAGTTGCTTGAAATCCGAGATAGCATTTGCACCATGTATTGCCGCTTGAGCTTTAAGCTGCAAGAGGGCATAAAATCGCTTGTAGCCGTAGTTGTCCGAACTATCTGCTGATGCTGGACTTTCCAGCATAAGTTCTGCGACGACTACTGCGCCTTGGGGCAATTCGTCGAGTACCCTTACGCCCGCCACACCAAGTTTTCTGCCTGTTTGCAACTGCTGCATAGGGTCTGTGCTTAATGCACTGCCGTTATGCCTTGGACAAGAGCAGGTCATCATGCTTTGCAGTGTCATATTGGACGAGCCCTCTGCCGGCAGTATCGGCACAGGAATCGTCTGTGCGTTCGCACCACTTGTCCATATCATACAACACAGGCAATAAAAAATCGTGCGTAACATTCGTGTCGCGTCTCTTCGGTACATGTTAGTTTTGACCGGGCAAGGCTGTACCACTCTGATGCTGTATGACATCTCGGTCGTTTGGCGCAGGTATCACGGAAGTTGCCTCAATCTGGTACAGGCTTACCACAAATCCGTCAATCTTGGTTTCCTGAATATCGAACTTCCCTGTTACACGAATCGGGGTATAGACATACTCCGTTTTTTTGCCCTTTGCCATTTTGACCATTACCGTCTCATTAGGTTCTGGCGGGACGGAGTAACAACAGCCAAAGAAAGGGATTTGAACCAGCATAAACTCGGTTACATCTAATGCCTCACTCATTGGAATCATGTAGCCAGCGATATTCACCTCTTGACCTTTCAACGCTTTGAGCTTTTCAGGTAACGGATAGCGGTCGCGTTTGCTGTAGCGGTACTCCCGCAAGTCGTTGAATGTGAGGCGCACACCTCCAGACTGCAGGTTGACTGCCGCAGTTTGGATATACTCCTCTGTTCCTTGCTCTACCTTTGCTTTATGCTCAGCACGCAGTTTGTAGAGCGCCTCTTGGAAAGCCACTTTCCGTTCTGTATTCGCCGTTACCATGGCATTTGTCAGAATCAGACCAACGCCAATTGCCAGAATTGCCCAGTTTTTTTTCATTTTTTGAAGTGATGTTTTCATGCTGTCCTCAATTTTATGCCGTCGGGTTAACTGGTTGGGCTTAAATTTTTTGCCACATCCGTTCGATACGCATTGATAGCCGGGATGATTCCGACCAGCGCGCCCACTGCACCGACGATTAAAATTAGAGCCATTTCCCCTGAATTAAAAATCGGGACTGAAAGTTCTACGCCCGTGCGTTCCAAGACCATGCCTTTGAGCAATAACAGCAGTATTTTGCTCAAGACCACTCCGCCGACCGCTCCCAATAGCGAAATCAGCATTGCTTCCAAAGTAATCATCCCAAAAATTCGGGTTCGATGCGCCCCCAGTGCCCGCATGATGGCAATGTCCCGACGCCGCTCATTGAGCGAATTGTAAATGGCAACCATCACCCCAATGAGCGCTACTACAATGACCAGCAAAGTGATGAAAAGAAATGCCCAGTTGATATTGCCAACAATATCAAACAAACTCTTGATTTCTCGCGTGGGAATTGCCGCTTGCGCCAGCGGCTCGCTGTTGATGATTTTGTAGAGCTGCAAGGCGAAAATCGGCGCCTTGGTCTTGATAATAATCGCCGTGACATCTCCCTCTGTGGGCACTTTCTCATGTTTGTGGTGGTCGGGATGGTCATCTCCTTCGTGATGCGCTGTTCCATCAGAATGTTTTGCTTCAGCGGTTTCTTTGTGTAAGTTAGTTTCCTTGTGTGCCGCCTCGTCGTGTTTTATGAGTGCAACTTCATCACTGTGGTGCGCTCTGCCTTCACCAGTTGCTTTCTTACCACCTTTTGGCAGTGCTTCATCATGATGCTGTACTTCGGTTTTAGGGTCTTGGTGCACCAATTTGGCTTCAGTCTGGGCGTCTTTTCGGATTTGCGCTTGTTCATCATTTTTCACTTCGGGCTGTTCGTGCTCACGCTCTTCTTCATGAATTGCCCATACGGTCGGCAGTGAGATATAAATTGCCTTATCGCTTGCCGTGTAAGTCGGTTTCAGGATTCCCATCACTGTCATTGGGTCATGTTCATGCTTCATGGCTACATCTTCAGAGACATCTTGCAAGCCATGCGTTGCCACAAACTTGTCGCCAATTTTCAGCCCCAGCACACGCGCCACTTCGCTTCCTAATACAGCGGCGTAGAGCTCGCCATCTTTGAACGCCCTTCCCTCAGCCAGCTCAAAGGTCTGGTTTGGCTTGTAGTTAAACTTCGTGAAAATCTCCTCCGTTGTGCCAATGATGCGAAAGCCTTTGTAATTGTCGCCCAAACCGTAGGGAATTGCATAGCTCACCATCGGATGATTGCGATAGCGCAAGTAAGTGGCATAGGGGATGTTGCCGACTGGGTCTCCAAGCTGATAGACGGTATTGAGCACCAATTGCAATGCACTGCCTTTTGCACCGACAATCATTTCATAGCCTACGCTGGCTTGATTGAAGTTCTCTTCTACCTGCCGCCGAATTTCTACGGTTGCACTGATGAGCGCCACGCCTAATGCGACCGAAATCCCCGTGAGCACTACCGACAGGGCGCGCTGAGAGATATTTCTAAGCACCAGTGTAAATGTGTTCATCGTCGTGATAAGTTTTGAGATACAGCCAGCCGCTTCAGATGCGACCGCCCGATTTTACTTGAAAAATCAGTCCGAAAAGTTACTTCAACGTGAGCGAAGAATCTAATGCCGCCGCCTGCACTGATAACCGCACGGTTGAGAAAGTCTCACATCCTTTCGATAAATTGCTTCCAAACACAACACCTTCATGAGTGAGTTTTTCAAAGAACTGCTGACCATTAGCGCAATAAGCCTTGTAATTGCTTTCGGTCAACTCTTCTTTACCGGACACCCCGGCATTTGGCTTACGCATTTTTACCTGCATCTTTTTCAGCGGAAATTTCCTTCCTCGCTTGGACTGGGTGGCTTGTTCATTGTGCTTGTGCTAAGTTTTCTGTACCCTTTTGGGATGATTTTCGGCTACTTGATAGGATTTCGGCTTGCACCAGCCTTACTTGACCTGACCAACCTTGTCAAATGGATTTTTGCCATAATTATATTTTTTCTCTGGACCTTGCTTATGTTTGAACTCTGCTACCGCTGGGCACTTTCTCAAGCGGCACGCTAACACACACTTTATGCTTGTACGAATCGACCACGTGGCTATTGCCGTTCGCAGCATTGATACCGCACTTGATACATTTTCGCGATTACTTGGTGGGAAGGCTTTGCACATCACGATTGAAGAATTGCCCCAGCATCATGTTCGGGTTGCGTTCCTTTCTCTTGGAGAGACTCGCATTGAATTTTTAGAGCCACTTTCTGCACAAAGCCCCGTTGCCAAATTTTTGGAACAGCGTGGTGAAGGGTTGCACCATATCGCTTTTGCCAGCACCAATCTTGAGCAAGACCTCCACACTGCCCAACGGCAGGGCTTTCAGGCTCTTGCTGCACCGACCCGTGGCGCCGAACAAGCACTGGTTAGTTTTCTACACCCAAAAGATTTGCATGGCGTTTTAGTTGAGCTACTCGAGAAAGTAAAGCCTGATTTACCGCCCACAGCTTAGCAACAAGCGACAGGCGGCACTGCTGACGGTCAAACGCCACACAGCGGCTATTTTTCTTGCTCTATTTTTTCTTTGGCTTTCTTCAAACTTTGAAAGGCCGTTTCAAAACCTTGACGGACACTTCCCCATGCTTCTTCAGTTGCGCCCTTTATGGTTTCCATGCTGGTCTCCAATGTCTTCTTTTTTTCTTCAAGCTCCTCAATTTGCTTCTTGATGGTTTCTTTTTTCTCCTCTGCTGCCACTTCCAGTGCCCGCTTGAGCGAGTCTATGTTTTGTGCCGCATTTGTGATTTCATCTGTGGCCTTTTTGAGAAGCTCATCTTTTTCTTTTTGCAGGTCGCCGATGCTTTTTGTTAGCTCTTCAGCTTTGCGCTTTATTTGCGTGGTTTTCTCCATCAGCTTATCTGGCACTGGCTCTTCCTTTCTAATCCAAACAAAGTAGATGAAGAGCCCTATGAAGACAAGAAAAAGGATTCTGATAAAGCCTCTCATATTTTTGGTTGGAAAAAATGTTCAAAGATTTTTTTCTAAACGCGCCACACTTTCAATGTGGTTGGTGTGTGGAAACATATCAATTGCTTGCACTTCACACAAGCTGTATTTGCCATGCTCGCAGAGCATTTTGGCATCGCGCGCCAGACTTGCTGGGTTACAGCTGACATAGACAATGCGCTTGGGCTCCAGCTTAAGCAGTGTCTTTACGGCATCGGGGTGCATGCCAGCTCGCGGAGGGTCGGTAATCACCACATCTGGCATGCCAAAGGCTCTTAGCTCTGGCTCGAGCCTGCCAAAATCTTTCAAATCAAGCTGATGAAACACACAATTTTGCACGGCATTGCGCGCCGCATTACGCGCCGCATCACGAATGGCACTTTCGACGACCTCTATGCCCAAGACCTTTTTGCAATATGGCGAGACAAATATCGCAATTGAGCCTGTGCCGCAGTATAGGTCATAGACCGTGTCATTTGGCGTCAGTTGCGCCATTTTGAGCACCGTCTCATAGAGCTTTTCAGCTTGCAGGGTGTTGGTTTGAAAGAATGAGTTGGCTGAAATTTCAAACTGCCACTTGCCTAACTTTTCGGTGATAAAGCCTTTGCCAAAAATGATTTTTTCTTCTTCTCCGATGGAGATACCGCCTTTGCTGGTTGTAATGTTATTGACCACTGAGACCAGTGCCATGCCTATTGCCCGTTGAAGTTCAGCGACTGCTTCTTGCATCAGCGATTCGTCATACCACGAGGTTACAAGGTTTATCATCACTTCACCCGTGCGGAAGCCTTTGCGGATTGATAGGTGTCTCCAAAATCCCTCATTTGTTCGGGGCGAGTAGGGTGGCAGTGCAGAACGCTTTGCTAACTCTTTTACAGTACTTAGCGCCGCGTTCATTTCTGGCGGAGCAATGTGGCAGAGGTCTATGTCGACCACTTTGTCGTAACGGTGTGGGGCATGGAAGCCCAAGGCAAAGTCTGCTGGTTTATTGAGCGGTTGTGTGTGCTGCTCTTCTTCGAGCAGGAATCGCTCATTTGAGAAGGAAAACTCAATTTTATTGCGGTAGTGAAAAATCTGTTCGGCGCCAATCGGCGGATGCATTGGTATAGCTGTAAAATTGCCAATGTGCTCGAGTGCATCTTGCACATGCTTGACTTTTTGCTCAAGTTGTGCGTTGTAGTTCAAGTGTTGCCATTTGCAACCGCCACAGACTCCGAAGTGTGTGCAACGCGGCGCAGTGCGCTGTGCGGACGGCTGCAGCAGTCGCTTGGCTTTGGCTTCCAGATAGTTTTTCTTGACTTTGAAGATTTCTGCTTCCACCACATCGCCGACCGCCAGATAGCCTTGCACAAACACACAGATGCCATCACTTAGGCGCGCAAAGCATCTGTCATCTTCGGCGCGGTCAGAAATTGTGGCTTCGATCAATTGCCCCCGCTGATACATGTCCTTGAGTTTGCACAAAAATAACTTGCCAGAATTTGTCCCAAGAAACGATGTACCCACTTATCATGTTTCCTGCTTTAGCGAAGCAACACAACTTCAACACACTCACATGCTAAGAAAATCACTGATTTTTTCTGCGGTCATCCTGCTGCTTTGCAGCGCAATTGCCTTGGCACAAGAGCCAGCTAAGAAAAGTGCGTCCAAGCCACAAACCCTCGTTGGATTTTTGACCGACGTGCAGTGCGGCGAAAGTTTTGAGAGCGATAAAATGGCAGCGGGACATACCAAAGAGTGCTGCCTCATGCCTGCATGCGCCGCCTCTGGGTTTGGGCTTTACACAAAGAAAAAGCTCATCAAGTTCGATGCCGCTGGCAGTGAAAAAGCCAAAGCCTACTTGCAGGCTACGAAGCGCGAAAAGAATTTGAAGGTGAAGGTAAAGGGCGAAATGCAAGGCGATGTCTTCGCTGTGGTCTCAATTGAGGATGCTAAGTAACTGTCTTCTACCGGTCTGATTACCGCTTGATGTTGGCGCGTTTTGCCGTAGACGATGCGGGCACTTTGTCTGGCACATGTTTGCAAAGCGAAGTTTTTGAACCTACCTTTCCACTGAAACTTTGATGCTCTCGTTTCTGCGAAGGCACAACTCTATGGCGAACTTGTATGTCGAAGGTCAAAACGCGCTATCGCTGCTCGCACTGCGGTGCGCTCTCACTGCGCTACAGCGGCAAATGCTACGAGTGTGGTAGCTGGGGCACCATGGTTGAAGAAACTGTCGCTGAACCTGAAAAACTCTCCTTGCGTGCCCGTGCCTTGCAGGCTCACTCTGCCTCGACCGCCCTTCCCAAGCGCCTAAGCGAGCTTGAGGCTCTGCCTGAAGCACGCATTTCAACAGGCATTGAAGAGTTTAACCGCGTGTTAGGTGGCGGCTTAATGCCTGCCTCAGTGGTGCTCATTGGCGGCGAACCGGGCATTGGCAAATCTACCTTGATGCTACAAATTGCACCCAGCATGCCTGACCGCACCATCCTGTATGTCTCTGCCGAAGAATCCGTGCATCAAATCAAAAGCCGCGCAGAACGCATGGGGCTTGGCGGCGACAATCTCTTCCTGCTCTCTGAAACCCAGTTAGAGCCTATTCTCGAGAGCCTCTCTTCCATGAAGCCCGATGTTATCGTCATTGATTCTATTCAGACGATTTTTTCCAACTTGTTTGAAAGTTCTCCGGGCAGTGTTAGTCAAGTGCGTGAGTGCACCTCGCGCCTGATGCATGTCTGCAAGCGTCTTGGCGCAAGTGCCTTTATCATCGGGCACATTACCAAAGATGGGGCAATTGCAGGACCGAAAGTTTTAGAACATATCGTCGACACTGTCTTACAATTCGAGGGCGATAGCAATTATCACTACCGCATTTTGCGTGCACTCAAAAACCGCTTTGGCTCCACGAACGAAATCGGTGTCTTTGAAATGACACAGGAAGGCTTACGTGAAGTTCAAAATCCTTCTGAACTTTTTTTGAGAGAGCGTAGCTTTGGTGTTTCTGGCTCATGCGTTACCGCCTCGATTGAAGGCACTCGCCCCATTTTGGTTGAAGTTCAAGCGTTGGTTTCAAAGACCAACTATGCGGCACCGCAGCGCGTCTCTAGTGGTTTTGATATTCGCCGCCTGTCTTTGCTACTTGCCGTGTTAGAAAAACGTGTCGGCTTAGCCACGTGGTCGCATGATGTGTTTCTCAACATTGCTGGCGGGTTGCGTCTTACGGAACCTGCCGCTGACCTTGCCGTCGCACTCGCTATTGTCTCCAGCTTGCGTGATATTCCTGCCGATTCAAACACTGTGGTTATCGGTGAAATCGGACTCTCTGGCGAATTGCGTGCCGTCTCACATTTGGAGCGGCGCCTTATGGAGTCCAAAAAACTCGGGTTTGAGCGTGCACTTGTTCCCAAAATTTCTCATGAAAATGGTAAGCTGTTGGAAAAGAATTTTGGCATGGACATCCAGCCCTGCTCCTCACTTCATGCTGCACTCAACGCCTTCTTCGCTTGAACCGCCGCACAATCGTCTTCTTCCAAATCACATTTCTCATCGTCTTTGCCCTGCTTAGCCTTGTGCTCGGTTTCACTTGCTTTTTTCAACATTTTTTTTAGCTTCCTGCCGTACCCTCTTCTCCGAAGTTGTCAACTGTAGTAAAAGGAGTATAGCTATGGACCTGCACGCTGTTCGTTCCGAAATCTGTTCCCTCATCCATGAACTCTGGCTACTCAAGGGATACGGCTCAGATTTTTTCTTGCAAATGAAGAAGCATCAGATGATTTTCATTGTCGAGCAAGTCTCTGATGAAGACTATCTGCATCAGCTCTTGCTTTCCTTACGCAGACAAAAAGAAGAAATTTTGATGCACCGCACGTTGCCTAGTGTAGCACGTGCTTAGTGAGCGTAGGAGCGCTCGGAGCAACATCGCCGAGTTAAGGCAGATTGGTTCGGTTGCTACAGCATAAGTTTGCACCACTTGCAGCTACTTGAAGACGTGCCAATAGCATCGGCATGCATTGAGGATTTGGTTTTTTGTTATGCTCACGGCATTTCTTCTGTATATTCGCAAAAATTTGTAGCCATGAGCATTATTATTCGCAATGCGCGTCTTATCAATCCTGCCGACTCGCTGGACAAAATTGGTTCGCTTCAAGTTTCTGAAGATGGTATTCTGGAAAACATCTGGTTCTCTGATGAGCCGCCGATTTTGGCTGACTTTTTGAGCTTGTCGCACACAGTCATTGATTTTTCGGATGGTATTGTGGCGTCGGGTTTGTTTGACATGCACTGCCATTTTCGCGAGCCGGGGTTTGAGTATAAAGAAACATTAGAGACGGGTGTTCGCTCGGCGCTTGCTGGTGGCTACACGGGCGTTGCGGTGATGCCCAACACTGACCCGCCGATTGACAATGCCGCTCTTGTTGCCTTCGTTCGTGAGCGGGTAGCTCGATTGCCGATTGACCTTGAGGTGATTGGTGCCATTACGGTTGGACGAAAGGGCGAGCGTATTGCGCCGTTCGGCGAACTTGCCGCCGCCGGGGTCAAAGCCCTCTCTGACGATGGGGCGCCAGTGATGAATTCACGTGTCATGCGTCTGGCATTTGAGTATGCTTCTCAATTCAATTTGCTACTCATTCAGCATTGCGAAGACACGGCACTTTCTTTCGGTGGCGTGATGAACGAAAGTGTGTATGCGTCGCTTCTGGGGCTACGCGGTATTCCTTCCATTTCAGAATCGATTGTGCTCTCGCGTGATTTAAGTCTGTTGCGTTACCTCTTGCAATCTAAGCAAGGCGCGCTGCCGCATACACCGCGTTATCATGTTGCACACATCAGCACGAAGGAAGCGGTTGAACTGGTGCGTGCTGCCAAGCGTGAAGGGCTACCAGTTACCGCTGAAGTGACACCACACCACTTTACGCTGACCGATAAGGATGTCTTCGAGTCGGGCTACGATGGAAATATGCGCATGAATCCGCCTTTGCGTAGTGAGCAAGACCGCGCCACCCTCATAGAAGCTATTGCAGACGGCACCATTGACGCCATTGCCACCGACCATGCCCCGCACGCCTGCCACGAAAAAGATTGTGGCATTTCACACGCCGCATTTGGCATCGTGGGACTTGAAACAGCCGTGGGACTTACTTTCAAGCAGCTCGTTCATACAGGTTACATTTCTGCCTATCGTGCGATTGAATTGCTCTCGACCAATCCGCGCCGCATTCTGAACATCTCTCCAATTCATTTTGAGATTGGTAAGCCGCTTAATGCCACGCTCATTGCACCTGACTTAGAGTGGATGGTTGATACTTCACAATTCGTATCAAAATCTCGTAATTCACCATTTCAGAACTACCTCCTACGCGGCAAATCGGTTGGAATTATTCACAAAGGCAAACTAATTTTGCCACAAACAACACTTTGATGGAGCTCTAAGAATGAACACCATAACATCTGCAAAGTACGCGACGCTTCTTCGGCAAAATGACTTCAAGGCTACGACACAACGCATACGTATTTTAGAAATTCTCGATCGCTCCAAGACACCACTTACCGCGGCTGAAGTTCACGCGCATCTTTCTCGCTACGGTATTGACCTTGCTACGGTCTATCGTGCGCTTAATAAACTTGCTGATGCTGGCGTGGTTTCGCGTGTAGAGTTAGGCGATGAGTTTACGCGTTTTGAGTTTGCCCGTCCTTTCACGCATCATCATCACATTGTGTGCATGGATTGCGGCACAGTCAAGGAAATTGAGCTATGCAATTTGGATTCACTTGCCAATGATATTTCACGCTCCACTGGATTCACGCATATTGAGCATCAGGTTGTTTTTCGTGGCTACTGTGCTTCCTGCTCGGCACATCACAAAGATTGACTGTCTCTGTCTCTGCCTGTGAAATCTTCTGTTGTTATTGGCACGCGCTCCAGTCCGCTTGCACTTTGGCAAACTGAATTTGTTCGGTCCGCTTTACTTCGTCAGTTTCCGCATTTGCAGTTTGAGGTTCGCACCATCAAAACCACAGGCGATAAAATTTTGGACTCTCCCTTGTCTAAAATCGGGGATAAAGGGCTTTTCACACGCGAAATTGAACACGCCTTGCTGGCTGGTGAAATTGACCTTGCTGTGCACAGCCTGAAAGATTTGCCGACACAAGTTCCCGATGGGCTGATGATTGCTGCCATCACGGCGCGAGAGGATACACGCGATGTGCTGATTTCTAACGATGGCTATACGCTCCGCACCCTGCCAATGGGTGCACGCATTGCCACAGGCAGCTTGCGCCGACGCGCGCAGCTTTTAGCTCTGCGACCTGATTTAGAAATTTTTGATATGCGCGGAAATCTCAACACACGCTTCAAAAAGTTCGATGAGCGACAAGCCCTTGCACGAGAACACCCAGAGCATTTAGATGGCATGCTACTTGCCTTTGCCGGTGTACATCGTCTTGAACTGGACGAGCGTATCTCACAGATTATTTCTCACGACGAGATTTTGCCGGCAGTTGGTCAAGGTGCCTTAGCGATTGAAACACGTCTTGATGATGCTGCCACGCACGCGCTTGTTGCGCCCCTGAACGACTACGCCACTGAACTTTGCACCAAAGCTGAACGCAGCTTACTTCGATATTTAGAAGGCGGTTGCCAAATTCCAATTGGTGCCCACGCATCGCTCGCCAACAGCTGCCTAACACTTTCTGCGTTTATCGGTACCGTTGATGGCAAGCGTTATATTCGTCGCAGTCTTTCTTGCAATCTTCCAGATAACTTTTCCGTTCGCCTTGAACATGCCGAGAGACTCGGTGTGGATTTGGGAGACGTGCTGCTTGCAAACGGAGGGCACGATATTCTCTCGAGCATTCGTTCTTAATGCAGGCTACGGAGCGGACTTTACTCCCAATGGCAAATGTTTTCAGACAGGGCTCTGCATCTGACGCAGTTTCGTCAGGAGATTTCTCTCTACACCTTTTGATGCAATTTTACAGATTTCGATGATGCTGTCGTCAGCCAGCCGGTAGTAGCAGTTTAAGCCTTCCTTGCGCCGCTCCACAATGCCGTGTTCATACATCAGCGCCAGATGCTTGGAGACATTGGCTTGACCCATTTTTGTTTCTTCGACAATTTGCTGCACACTTTTCTCTTGGCCGCATATTGTTCTAAGAATTTTCAGGCGTGTAGGTTCGCCCAAGACTCGAAACTGTGCAGCCACTTGTTTTAATTTTTCATCGGTCATTTCTGCAACATGACCAATGTGTTTAAAGAGCCTGCGTGGCATAAGGTTTTCGTTTGAATTTCTAAAAAATTCCTGTATAACTATTTAGTGTAATATACAGCACTGCCCTACCGAATCCAATAACCGTAGAAAACGGCAAGGGGATAGGACATATGTCCCACCCCCTACTTTTTTGCAAAGATAACGATTTTTTAGTCGTTCAAATTGCGGGGTCTGGCGGTGTATTTGGGTTGTTATCACGTTCACGCCGTGGATATGGATAATAGTTGCGCGTGCGTGTTGTGGAGGGAATAGGCTGTCCGGGCTGCGGTCCTGGAATGCCTAAGCGGCGTGCATCTTCCATTCGCAAGCCCGTTAGATACAGCTCGATTGCACGCTGCTTGTAGATTTCGTCCAACAGGGCGCGTTCGGTTTGAGGTCCAGTGTAAGGGTTAGGATTAGCGCCGATGTTGAAAGCAAGGTTAGTTAAACCTGTTTTTTGACGCACGCGATTGATATCGGCTACAGCCTCAGCGAATCTACCCAGTCGCACATTTGCTTCTGCGCGAATAAGAATCATTTCAATTGGGCGATAAATTGGTATAGGTGAATTGTTCAGTGCTCCGAAGCCGAGATGATTACGGTGATGGAACTGTGGGGCGGCAACCCCAACTGCTGGGGCGCGTAGGGTTGAGCCTAAGAAGAAACTGCGCCGCACGCTGTCTGCTGGTTCATAAAATTGAGCGGGCAAGCCAAGGCTGTCGCGACAAGCGTAAGAGGTGGCGGCTGTATTGGCGCCTGTGCCCAGTGTCAGGATATTTGTCCACATGATATTTTGAGGGGTGACGGCATCATACACAAATCGCGATTGCACGGAGAGGTCTACGCTATTGGCGGCATCAATTGCGGCTTGAAAATTTCCAGCCATGAGGTGGCAGCGCGCCCGAAATGCGCGAATCGTATTAATCATATTCAAGCCTGAACTGAGCACGCTGGCACGCAGTTGAGCCGTGTTTCCTCTTGCAAAGCGCTGTTCCGCTTCGTCCAAAGACCTTAGCGCCTCTGCCAAAACTTGCGCTCGTGGCGCATACGTGGCTCGCTCTGCACGGTCGGTGTTAATGGGCGCTTGCTCAAAATACTGGATGAAGTAGCTAAGCGCCATGGCTTTGTGCAAATGTGCAATAGCGATAATTCCATTGCGAGTGCTATCTGGAATTGCTGTCACGCTCGGTGTGGCTTCAATGAGCCGATTGCTTATCTCAATAGCACGAGAGAGATTTTGAAACAACACCAAAATGTCAGTGTTTTCGTTCGGCAAGGCTTGTCCGCCCGCTTCCAAATCTGTTAGGTTGATAAACGTGCGTGTAATGGCAAGCTCTCGGCTGGTTGTGCCCGGCGTGCGAATAATTGCCGACATCAAGTCGACAGCAAAGAAGCGTTGCAGCCCCACAGCCAGATTGAAAATACCATCACGGGTAGTCAGTGCCTTATCTTCAGTTACGGCGTTAGGGTTAGCTGGGTCAAGTGTGCAGCTGGTAAATACGGCTGCTGTGAAGATGCTGCTGGCGAGAGTTAGTGAATAAACAGTGCGTTGAAAGTGAATTTTTCTCATTTGAATTCCTCCGTTCATCTCTTTTAGAAGTTGATGCGCAATGCAAGTGAGAGACTGCGTGGAATTGGTGTTTCGGTATCATCTGCACCGGTTGGGACGCCTTGGCGCGCAAAGGCATTGAGCTCGGGGTCGTAGCCATTGTAGCGGTCAAATGAAAATAGGTTTCGACCAATGAGCCCAATTTGTCCGCTACGGATGCCAAAGATGTTGCTGAAGTTGTAGAAGAGCGAGGCTTCACGAATTTTGACATACGAGCCATCTTCTACCCAGTGTTCAATGATGCGGAAGACGCCCGGATTTTCAACTTCTACGGCAAAGCGCGGGTTGGTGTAGTAGCCCGGTGGACGCCGACCTTCCAAGACTTCGCGATAGCCAGCCAAGACTTGATTTTGCTCACCGTTGCGGTTGGTAAAGTTGAGCACTTGCCTGCCTTGCAGAATATCAATTTGCAAGCGGAATGAAAACTCACGCCACGATAGCTCATTGATGACAGTGGCTTGCCAATCGGGATTAGGGTCACCAATGACTTTATTCTGCACACTTCCGTTAGGATTGAGCTGACGCAAGGGCACACCATCGGGGCTGAATTGAATGTTGCCATTGGCATCGCGCTTGTAGGCACTGGAATAGAATACTCCCAGCGGCTGACCATTGATAGCCGAAGCAAAACCATAAACTCCTATGGCAATGATACCACCTTTGGTATCGACCACTTCATTGCGGTTGAAGAAGAAATTGACTGTGGCATCCCAGCGCAAGTCATTGGTTTGCACTGGTGTTGTGCGCAGCAACACTTCCAATCCCCTGTTCGAGACAGTGCCCACGTTATCCAGTTGCTGGCTAAATCCTGTTGAGGCGGCGATATTGCGTCGAATGAGTAAATCCGTGAGCAGTTTATCGTAATAAGTTAGCTCAATGCCGATTCGATCGCCCAGAAAGGTTGCATCTATCCCCACTTCCACTTCGCGCTGACGTTCAGGACGAATGTTGGGCGAGCCCAGCAGCACACTTGGCAAAATTGCCGCCTTGCCATCATAGTTAGCGGAGGCATAGTTAGTAAAGCGGTCGAAGGCGCCAATGACCGTGAGCCCTCCTGAATACCCTAATGCTGCACGCAATTTCAAGTTGTTGATGGTACTGGCAAGGGCTGACTCTTTCCAGAAGGCTTCGTCAGAGAGCACATATGAGGCACTGACTTTTGGGAAAAACTGAAAGCGTTCATCCTTACCAAACACCGAAGAGGCATCCATGCGAATCGCACCTGTGAGAAAGAAGCGGTCGTATAGCCCAAAGGTTTGCTGAATGAAGGCGCCGTAAATGGTACGCACCACATCGCGCGTCTCGCTTGCAACTGTGGTTACCCCGCCGCCGACAATTTCCACATTGGGCGTCGTGTTGATGGTCTGCGAGCCAAGAATGTCGGTCTCATCGTATTGGAGTGTGCCCCCGATGAGGGTTGTAGATTTGAGCCCGTCGCTAAGCTCTCGGAAATAGCGTGCATTAACATCCACGTTGACTTGTCTTACGCTTTGTGTGGCAAAGCGTTGAAAGCCATTTCGAAAATCAAATGATGTGTTGCCCGGTGGAATCGAAATCGTGCCGTTTTGTGTGTAGGTGTCGTAGCCAAAAGTTGCATCGGCACTGAATCCTTCAAATGGAGCAATGTCTAATCTTGCACTGCCCACAAAACGGTTTGTGGCTTGCGTGTAGCGGAATCGGTCAATCACTTCAAGTGGATTGGCTAAGGCAATGCCCGTGGCACTGCGTGTGCTGGGGTATTCGCCTAACGCATTTGGACGTGGGTCAATTGCCGTATTTCCGAAAACGAATCCGACCAACACGCCGTCATTTCCTGAAGTGGCATTATTGGCTTTGTCTTGTGTTTCCGTGTAGTTGTAGTTCAGGTTGAGCGAGACCCGAGCCCAACTGGTTAGGATTTGGTCAAGATTGGCGCGTGCGCTGGTGCGCTGAATTGCCGTGCCCTTGATAATCCCTTGATTCCCAAGATAGGAGCCAGAGAGAAAGTAGTTGGTGTTGCCAGACCCGCCAGACACCGATAGGTATTGTTCAGTTCCGAACGCATTCTGGAAGAAGAAATCTTGATAGTCGAAGCGCTGTGTGGGAATGGTTCTTGCAGCATCAAGAAACGGGAAATCGTTGATGGCAAGCCGTTTGCGCACTTGGTCAAAATTGAAGCGTGTGCTGTATTCAATTTTTGGCTCGCCCGCTGACCCGCGCTTTGTGAAAATTTGTATGACACCGTTATTCGCACGAGAGCCATAGATGGCGGCAGCTGCAGCGCCTTTGACGACTTCAATGCGCTCAATATCGTTCGGATTGAGATCCACTAAGCGGTTTTGTGCATACCCTCCCAAATTGAGCAGCACGTTACGGTCGTTATTGACAATGACGCCGTCGACGATGTAAAGCGGGTCGGTATTGCCTAAGATGGTGTTGGCGCCACGCAATTGAATCGAGATACTTCCGCCCGGATTGCCTGAATTTTGGTTAATCATGGCACCGGGAATTTTGCCTTGCAAAGCTTGGTCAATTTGTTGTGCCCCGCCGTTTTGGATTTCCTTGATGGTTACCGTAGATATTGCATTGCCCAGCTCTCGTTTGCTCGTTAGCCCAGCCGTCCCTGTTACCACGACTTCCTCGGCACGTGCGGCATCTTCTTCGAGCAAAATATCCTCCAACCGCACTTGACTATTATCGCCAAGCGTAAAACGCACTTGCTTGGACTTGTAGCCAATGTAACTGACACTTAGCGTGTAGTTACCCGGCTGTAAGGTTGCTGTCAGTGTAAAGTTACCATTCGGGTCTGTGGGTGTGCCCAGCACGGTATTGTCTATGCGCACGGTTGCGCCGGCAATGGGCTGGCGTGTCGCACTTTCCAATACCTTGCCACTGATGGTGTATCGAAGTTGTTGCGCCCGCACAGACGATGGCAAAAGCCATAACACCGTTGCCAGCGCAAGCATGTAAGGTAGTGTGATGCTGACCTGCATCCACGCCGATCTTCGAGCAAGTTTGTTTTGCTGCCTCATAAAGCGGTTTCTCCTCTTTTTGATTGCATAAAATAATTGGAATGAAAATGTGCTTAATGTTGAAACCGATCGGCATCGCTAAGCACGGCAAGACGTAAGGCATGAGGCAAAACGCAACATAAGACAAGTATGAAGCTATGGTTGGACTGATACAGCTGTAGTTTATACTCATTTACTCATTTACTTCGTTTTTGAATTGCAGCGAAAATAGCACTAATTTCAAAAAATCGTAACACTAAGGTATTGCACTTTCAACACTTAAACTGACGAGTATATTCACATGCTCCAAACTGCTGAACCTACATATGCTCCATCGTTCGGTGCCAGC
>Ga0308417_1000682_pt1 | contig 24037 bp, 16 predicted proteins | sample HotsprSampleOS65_FD_203528 | JGI IMG/M metagenome (GOLD analysis project Ga0308417, IMG submission 203528) | Hot spring phototrophic mat microbial communities from Octopus Spring, Yellowstone National Park, Wyoming, United States - 20090730_OS65 ...
ACGTTCATCAATGGCTATACTGCAGAATGGTTTGTGTGGTACCGCCTGGCTGCGATGGAACAGTATCTCGCGACGCGTACGCCGCAAGCACGCGCACGCGCAGCGCGCGCGCTGGAAGATGCCGTACGCTGCCTGCACCGCGAACAACAAGGCATGATGCGGGCTCCCGAGCACGCCGCTCATCTCTATCTGCTACGCGTGGAACATCTGCTGCGCGCAGGCAACGTTGATGCAGGCATGGACGCCCTCGCGCACGCCCTTGCACTCGCGCCACACGGACAACGCATGAAAACTGCCCGCCTTGTGCTCGAACAGATGCGCGAGACAGGCGCACTCACCAACACCGCAGAGGCCGTCAGCCGCGTTGCGGCGCTATTTGATGTGCCACGTCTCATGCCGGCATTTGACGCCTATCGCCGCCTGCTTGCCGTGGGCTCTCACGACGCGAACACACATCGCGCCGGCCAGCTCATGACCGCGCTTGAACGCGCACTGTACGACAAACCTGGATGCGGCATCCCTGCCTGGCGTAATGAGACACAAGCGTTTATGCCACTCAATGAAGCAGCAATGAGACTGTTCACCATGCGGCGTGAAGGTGCTCTTGATGATGAACTGAATGAACGGCTGGATCGCTGGCTGACAGGCTACGCGCTGACCATTCCCGCAGTGCCTGAATATGCGCAGCTCGTCACGTACGCTGTTGCCATGGCGAAGGAGAACGTGGCACGTGGTGACGGGCCATGCGCGGTGGTGTTCTACTGCGACGTGTCTGCCTGGCAAACAACCCGGGTTGAGGTGGCGTACCTCCGCACGAGCTGGGAGGCCGGCGTGGTACGCATACGCCGGGCGGACAAAGGGGAGTACCCTGCTTGGTTTGGTGCGGACGGCAACGTGTGGACAGCACGCGTCGCTGCGCCACGCGGAATGTCACGCATTGAATGGAATGTCTATCCAACGTATGCTCACGCGTGTGCAACGCCTCCCGCGCTGCCGTTTTCGCAGTCCGTGCAGTTTCACCACACAAATGAAGTCCCTCTCTACACGGGCGTGCGGCGGGACATTGCCATGACCATCGTAGCAGAATGTGAACTGCACCGCACAGACACGGCATCGCCGCATGTGATTGGCACCTTGGACAACTGGGGCGGCGGACAGCACGCAGTTGCACTGTTCGACGACGGCACGCATGATGACCGCGTGGCCGGCGACCGAATGTTTTCCCGCGCCGCGCGTCTTGCGCCCCACGTAGATACGTGCGCCTTTGTGATCGTGCGTAGTCCGCTCGTTCTGCCGCAACCTTTGCCGGTGACCGCGTATCATCATGTGCGCGCCATCCCGTATGATGAATGCGCGCCGACGTCGTATGTTCGCGTCGTGGAGTGGCAGCAGTGAGTGGTATTGCATATAGGTGCGTGGTCCTGATTGCCGCAATGCTCATGTTGGGCTGCGGCTGGCGCGGAGCGGAGCACACATCCCGCAAGCCGGTATCCCCAGCCCCACACGCGCGCGCAGTCACTGACACGGCACAGACACATGCACTGGATATGCCTGCCACGAAAGACCTGGCTGCCGCCGTATACCAAGCTGTGGCAAAGTACGCTGACCTGTTGCACGACCAGATGCCTCACCTCACAGGCACGCACATACCGGGGATTGACCAGCGCTGCATTGAAAATCTGCGCGTTGAGCAGGCATGGACGGCGTTCCTGGCGGCCACGAATCAACGCGGCGACCTCGCTCACGCGATTGTCGCCTGGTGTCGCAATTATGAGGCTGGCACCGTTTTTCTTAGTAATTACTACTACGCCCTGCATCATGATCCTGAAGCAGCCCTGATTCTTGGCAGGCTGTGGGGTGAGTTTGCCATGCGCCACGGGCGGGCCGCCGACGCGGCGCAGATTTACGAACAGGCGCTGCGTGATGGTCAAGCACGGTCGCTTAAGGAAGATAATGCCGGCGCCATGGCGCTCCTGCTGCAGGCCCGCGTGGAACTCTATAACATGTCACGCGCGTTTGAACAGAGCGCTGCTGCCGCGCGCGTCTATCATGACTGGGTCACGGCACATAGTAGCATTTTTCCGCCCGCTGCCCGCGCTCATTATGTGCAAACGGCCGCCGCGCTCTACGTGCAGGAGTTATGTAACAACGGCCAGTTCGGCGAGGCGGCGCATTTTCTTGACGCGCATCCTGACTATGAAGTGCCAGAGGGTGTGCGCCAGCGTGTGCGCCAACGCAATGAAAAGCACCAGTCAATCCTGTCGCAGGGGTTTGGCGTGCTGGCGAAGTAAACAGCATGCTTCCGTGCCACTGTGGCACGGCGGCAGTAACCATAACACACAGGGAGCTACGATAAAGAACTCTGTTCAATTAAGCTGTCTGCTCATTGCCATAGGCGCTTTTGCGCACATTGCCGGCGCTGTAGAAGATCACGGTTGGCTGGTCCAAAAAGCAGTCGAAGGCGCGATGACATTGGCTGATCCATGGATGGCTAATGGCAATCGCGAGCCAGACAATGGTAATCAAGGACCGGTTCGCTCATTCGACGGAAACTATGAATATAGAGGCGAGCCGCGCACATGCATAAATCTTTATCACGGCGCAGTCGAACCTGGTCTCTATGTTGGTGAACACACGCTGAAAGTAAACAGATGGCGCCGTCGTAATTGTCGCGACGGAATGTACGTATATGACATTTTCGACAGAACCGTATACGGGGAATTTTCGGATGTCGAGACATGTGATGTTGGGCGAAACAAAACCGTCTCATGGGATTTGGCCTACGACGGCTATAGGCCGCCAGACGCTGCTGAGGCTATCTGGATTGATTACGCTTGTGGAACGATGACGGGTGCGACATTGACGCGGACGGAGAGCGGTGTCATCACCACCGTGATTGGGGTGTTAGTAGGTCTATTGGCACTGTGACCGCAGCCCGGCGGCTGCGCGTGCCACCTCTCACAAAATTGCGCCCGTCACTGTGAAGGTGGCCACCGTGCTTGTTTCAGCATGGCGCATGCAGAGACGCGCAACCAACGATGGTATAGACCGCTTCCGCGACCGCCGGTCACCGGCTCACGCGCGCCGCAGCGTTCATGCGACATTGTTTGTCGTCTGCACACGACAAAAACTGTCGTTTGTACACGGAGCTCTGCGGCGCCATGCTGCTGCACATACATACCGTGGGGTGACGTGGATATGCAAAGCATCTCCACGTGCCAGGTGCGCGCTGACGTCTCCCGCAACGGCACGAACGGACGTTCGTCTGTGCGCTGAAGCAGTACGCTGTTCTGTTTGTCACCCAGTTCCAGCGATTAGAAAAAGCAGCGGTGGCGCGCATGGTGCGCGCGGCGGAAGCTGCGCTTCTGCCTGAAAAAGCGGCGGCGTCGCTGCCCGCGCTCCAAAAGTCGCCGGAACTGGGGGTAATCGCGGGCTTCACTTGCCCGCGTTAATATGCTATAATTCACGTGCTGCCTGATAAGCGGCGTGTGCGGCGCTGGTTGCCGCATGCAACCAACAACTGCCACTGCCATGATTCGCAAAGCGTTTGTCATGCAGGTTCATCCTGGCCAGCACGCCGAATATCAGCGCCGGCATAATCCCATTTGGCCCGAATTAGCAGACGTGCTGCGCGCACATGGTGTCCACAACTACTCTATTTTCCTGCATCCTGCAACACACCAGTTGTTCGGCTATGTTGAACTCGAAAGTGAAGAGCGCTGGGCTGCCATCGCACAAACGCCTGAATGCCAAAAATGGTGGGCCTACATGAGCGATATCATGCCGTCGAATCCTGACAACAGCCCGGCCGCCACGGAGCTGCAGGAAGTCTTTCATCAAGATTAGGAGCATACGGTGCGCTACGGCCACTTTGACGATGCCGCGAAAGAATACGTTATAACCCGCCCCGACACACCGGCGTCATGGAGCAATTATCTCGGCACGACCGAGTATGGCGCGATCATTACCAACAATGCCGGCGGTTACAGTTTTTACAAATCCGGCGCGCAGGGCCGCTTCATGCGCGCGCGGCCGCTGGGCGTGCCGGCCGATCAGCCCGGGCGCTATTTTTATCTGCGCGACCGCGCTAGCGGCGACTACTGGTCGGCCTCATGGCAGCCGGTGGGGAAGGATCTCAAGCACTACAAAAGCACCTGCCGCTTTGGCACGGGCTATGCCATCATCACGTCGCTCTATGATGGCATCGCCAGCGAAAGCACGTATTTCGTCCCGCGCGGCCAAACCTTTGAATACTGGCTGCTACGCCTCACTAACACGGGCAAGAAAGCGCGCACACTCTCGGTCTTCACCTACGTCGAATTCAGCAGCGAGTGGCGCGTGTACCATGACATGGTCAACATGCAATACTCGCAGCACATTGTGAAAGCCACGTATCAGAACGGCATTATTGGCCATCATGTGCTCGGCAATCTGAAGCCCGATCCAGAGAACTTCCAGAACGCCGATCAATGCCGCCGCACGTTCATCGCCCTGGCCGGGGCGAAGGTGAGCGGCTATGAAACCAAGCGCGAAGCGTTCATCGGGCCATACCGCTCGTATGCCAACCCACTGGCGGTCGAGCGCGGCACGTGCGGCAATTCGCTGGCGTATGGCGACAATATGTGCGGGACGTTGCAGGCGGAGATAGATTTGGCGCCGGGCGAAAGCAAAGCACTCGTCGTCATGCTGGGCATCGGCGATGCGGCGGTGGAAGGGCGCGCCGTCAAGCGCGCGTTCGGCACGTGGGAGCGCGCGCAGGCCGAGCTGGACGCGCTTAAGCAGCACTGGCACGGCTACCTTGGCGCGCTGCATGTGCGCACGCCTGACAAAGAGTTCAACAGCATGATCAATGTGTGGAACGCCTACAATTGCTGCATCACCTTCACGTGGTCGCGCGCGGCGAGCTTGGTGTATCAAGGCGAGCGCGATGGGCTGGGGTTCCGCGACACGGTGCAGGATTTCATGGGCGCATTGCCGTTGATGCCAGACGCAGTTGGGCAGCGCTTGGAGCTGATGCTGACGGGCCAGCTGGCCAACGGCGGCGCCATGCCAGTGGTTAAACCGTTTGCCCACCGGCCCGGGCATGAGCAGCCACCGCCCGAGCATGCCTACCGCTCGGATGACTGTTTGTGGTTGTTCTTTGCGGCACCAGAATACGTAAAAGAGACGGGCCGGCTGGAGTTTTACGACAAAGTCCTGCCGTATGCCGATCACGGCGAGGCAACGGTGGTGCAGCATCTGCGGCAGGCGCTGCAGTTCAACCTCGAGCGGCGCGGCGCGCATGGCTTGCCGTGCGGCCTGGATGCTGATTGGAATGACTGCTTGCGCCTGGGCTATCGCGGCGAGAGCGTGTTTGTGGCGTTTCAGTTGCGCTACGGCCTGCAGGTGTATGCAGAGATTTGCCGCCGCCTGCACCGCGACGACGAGGCGCGCTGGGCGGATGAGCAGCGTGCGGCAATGGACGCTGCGATTCAGCAGCATACGTGGGACGGCAAGTGGTTTGTGCGGGCATTTCGCGAAGACGGGTCGGTGATCGGCGCGCACACGGAACAAGAAGGCGCCATTTATCTCAATGCCCAAGCTTGGGCTGTCATCAGCGGCGCGGCCACGCCGGAACAAGCTGCCACCGCCATGAAGTCCGTACACCAGCGCCTGGCCACACGCTACGGTATCATGCTCTGTGCCCCGCCCTACCGCACCACGCCACATCAGGTCGTGCGCGCGGTGTTGTTCAACGAAGGCACGAAGGAAAACGCCGGCATTTTCTCGCAGCCGCAGCCGTGGGCCGTGATGGCGGAATGCCTGCTGGGCAATGCCGAGCGTGCCTATCAGTACTATCGCGCGTTCATGCCCGCGGCGTACAACGACCACGCCGAAGTGCGGCAAATAGAGCCGTATGTACACTGCCAGTTTACGCACAGCAAATACAGCACACAATTTGGCGTATCGCGCACACCGTGGCTGACGGGCACTGCCTCGTGGGCGTATTACGCCGCCACGCACAGCATCCTGGGCATTCAGCCGGAGTATGACGGCCTGCGTCTGCAGCCGTGCCTGCCGCGCGCGTGGAAAGAGGTGCGGGTGCGCCGCATGTTCCGCGGCAAACAATTTGACATCACGCTGTTGCGCGGGCGGCGCGGCACCGGCGCAGCGCTGGTGATTCTCAACGGCCGCCAGCTCGATGATCATCTTATTCCCTGCGAGTTGTGTGACGAGCGCAACGACATCACCGTTGTCACACAATGAGAGGCACGGAACAGTTAGATGTTCAAACGACAAAAAATGTTGAGTGCACACGGCAAAAAATGTTGATTGTCAAGGAAAAAAGTGGAGGGACGTGGTCCCCACGTCCGTTTTCCGCATACACACGATTGCGAACGTTGTGCCGATGCCTTTCCGCGCCGCATGCGGACGCCGGGACGGCGTCCCTCCAACGCCTGCGCGCATCGGTGGCGCATGCGTTTCCGCAGGGCATGATGCCGGCAAGCTGCCGGCGCTCCCAGCGGGCGGACGTCTTCTTCGTGTCTGCGTGTCTTGGTGGTTAATCTGCCCAAATCGTAAATCGTAAATCGTAAATCGTAAATCGTAAATGCTAAATCCCTCCCCATGTCTACCATCAACAACTACGGCTATTTCGACGAGGCCCAGCAGTGTTTTGTATTGACACAAGAGCCGCCGCGCAAGTGGCGCAATATTCACTACAACCAGATCGGCGAGCACGAAGTGTATGCCGAGACGAGCAACATCGGCGACGGCCCCGTGCGGGTGCGCGACGGCCGCGGGGTCACGTGTGAACTGGTGGGCTGGGACTCGAAATATGTCTACATTCGCGATGACGAAAACGGTGTGGCGTTTTGCCCGTGGGGCGCGCCGCTGCCCCAGGAGGTGCAGAACAAACAATGCCGCTTCTATGCGGCCAAAACCGAGATAGCCGGTGAATGCAATGGCTTGCGCGTGACGCAGCGTGTCTTCGTGCCGCGCAGCTATGCCATGGAAATCTGGACTATCTCCGTGGAAAATTTGCTTGACCGGCCGCGCCAGCTCTCCATTTTTGGCTATGCCATGTTTCAATTGACCGGCTGCGATGCCGAAGGCCGCTATGTTGGCAAAGAAAATTATGCGGAAGTCCTGCCGGAAATTGGCGGCACTTTTATTACCAATCGTAATACCAGCGTGCCTAGTCCGCGGTTTAAGGGGTACTTAGTTGCGCTGCAACATTTCTTTGCCGGCAACGGCTACCGCGACCAGTTTACCCGCAGCGAATATTGCCTCGGCACGCCTAAATTGTTGTGGGGTTGGAACTGCGACAACCAGCCCGGCTATGGCCCGGACTGCGCGGGTGTCGTGCAAACAAAAATAACCCTGGCGCCGCGCGCGGCCGGCCGGGTGGATTTCCTCTTAGGCCAGGCTGAGTCGCCTGATGACGTGCGCGCCCTGCGGGCTGAGCTGTCCCCGCAAAAAATTGACGCCTTGTGCGCTGAGCAGATGCACATCGAAACCAGCCGCGCCACGGCATTCCGCGTGCAGACGGGCACCACGCATTACGACGGCCTGATCAACATCTTCGTCAAGAAGCAAATGTATTCGTATTTGATCAACAAGAGCGGCTTTCGCGACAACCTGCAAAATGATTGCGGCTTGGCCATGGCGGACTACGCGGCGGCGGAAGCCAATCTGTTGCGCGCGCTGGCATCGCAATATGCCGATGGGCGCGTGCCGCACGGCTTCCGGCCGCTTAACCGGTTGCAGTATTCCGACAAACCAGCCTGGACCATGCTGGCCATTCCGCTTTTAATCAAGGAAAGCGGGCGCATGGAACTGCTGGAAGAACGCGTGCCGTATTTTGAAAGCAGCGAAACAGGTACGGTCTGGGACCACATGCTGCGCGCCATGCGTTTTCTGGCCAACGACACGGGCCGCCACGGCTTGTGCAATCAACATCACGCCGATTGGAATGATGGCTTGGAAGCCACGAAAGAAGCGGGCGAGCGTGAGAGCGTCATGGTGACACAACAGCTGTGCTACGGCGCGCTGGAAGTGGCCGAATTGGCGCGGCGGCGCGGCGACCGCGCGGTGGAGGAGGAAGCGCGCGCCATTCACGCCACTTTCATGGCGCGCCTGAACGACGTGGCCTGGGACGGCAACTGGTATGTGCGTACGATCTGCGGCGATGGCTACAAAATTGGCACGCACCTTAACAAAGAGGGCAAGATTTTCCTCAACACACAAAGCTGGGCAATTCTGTCGCAGACCGCGCCGCCCGAGCGCGCGGCGCAGTGTATGGCGGCCGTGGACGAGTTAATTCGTTGTGATCTTGGGTATCGCATTTGCGTCCCCGGATTTTCGCACTACGACCCGCGTGTGGGGCGGATGTCGAACTCCATGCCTGGGCACGTGGAGAACGGCGGGTGTTACAATCACGCTGCCGGTTTCAAAGGCGTGGCCGATTGCATGCTGGGCCGGGCCGAACAGGCGTGGGAGACGTTTGTCAAAGTTGCGCCGGACAATCCGTTAAATCCCGTCAGCCGGTCCGGCGCCGAGCCGTTTTCGTTCACCAATTCGTATTCGATGTGCCAGTATGTCTACGGCCAGGCTGGCTACCCGTGGCGCACGGGCACGGCGGCGTGGATGACCATGCTGCTGGTGGAGTGGATACTGGGCGCGCGGCGCAGCTATGACGGCCTGCTGATCGATCCGTGCCTGACAAAAACAATCCCGCGTGCGAAGGTGGAACGCACGTTCCGCGGCGCGCGGTATGTGATTGAGCTTGACAACACGGCGGGCCGGTGCCGCGGCGCGCAGCAGATCACGCTGGATGGCAAAAAGCTCGCCGGCACCGTCCTGCCGGATTTGCGCAGCGGGGTGCACACGGTGCGGGTGATCATTTAACTTCCGCACGTGTTTGTCGCACCTCAATGCATTACAGCGGAAGTCAGGATAACCCATGTCACAAGAGGAAAAATGAGCGTGGGGCGTTTTCATGACGTGCGGCAGATCGTGTGGGCGCTGGTGTGGATAGTGGTTGGCGCCGTGCTGTGGCTGGCCAACCGCGGGATTATTCAATGGCGCCTGAACTGGGATCAGGACTGGCCGGCGATTTTTGTAATTATCGGCGTGGTGATGCTGGCGCGGCACGTGGGGCGCGCGCGGCGGCAGCCGCCGGATGCCGCGTCTGGCCGCGGGCCTGACAACGGACAGGTCTGAAGTGCGCCGCGCAGCTCCGGCGCGCCCGCGCCCGCGGCTTATCGCGCCGGCTGATACACCTTCACCGGAAATGAGGCGCGCAGGACGTCGCGGGCGGCGTCCAGCGTGGTGAGAGCGCCGTTGGCAACGAGCTGCATCATAATGTTGCCCGTGGCCGTGGCTTCTACCGGCCCGGCCACGACGGTGACACCGCACGCATCTGCTGTCATCTGATTGAGCAGTTCATTTTGACAGCCGCCACCCACGATGTGCAGCGTGGAGAATGTACGGCCGGAGAGCGCCTGCAAATCCTTTAACGCCACGGCATACGCATCCGCCAATGACTCGAGAATGCAGCGCTGAATTTCACCGGGCGTCTGCGGCACGGGCTGCCCGCTCTCGCGGCACGCCTTCTGAATCTCCTCAATCATGTTCTCCGGATTGTAAAAGCGCATGTCGTTGACGTTGATGCGCGCGGTGCTGGGCGCGGTGCGCGCCATCTCGTTAATCTCCGGGAACGTGTATTCGTGGCCTTGCATGCGCCAGATGCGCACGCATTCCTGCGTCAGCCACAAGCCCATGATATTTTTCAAGAAACGTGTCGTGCCGTGCAGCCCGCCTTCGTTGGAAAAGCCTTTGGTGCAGGCGTCCATTGTGGTGACAGGCTGATCCGTCTCGATGCCGATGATGGTCCAGGTGCCGGAACTCATCCATGCCCAGTCGCTGCGCGCGCGGTCGGCGGGCACAGCCACGACGGCCGACGCGGTGTCGTGGCCGGCCACGGCAATGGCGGCCACGGATGTTTCCTCCACCGTGCCGCAGCGCGTGCCCGGCTCAATCAGCCTACCCATCAGGCTGAGCGGCATGCCGAGTTTTTCGAAAATCTCGGCACACCATGCGCGCGTGCGCACATCCAGCAATTGTGAGGTCGAGGCAATGGTGTACTCCGTGGCGCGCACGCCGGTGAAGAGATAGCGGTAATAATCGGGCGAAAAAAGGAATTGTTCGGCCTGCGCCAGCGCCGGCGTGCGGTGCTGGATGTGCCAGTAAAATTGAAACAGCGTGTTAAACGGCCAGAACTGAATGCCCGTCGTGGTGAAGAGCCACTCACGCCCAAAGGCGGCGAGGCACGCCTCCATATTTTCCGTGGAAAAATCACGGTAGGCGAAAGGCATGCCGACGATCGTGTCGTGAGGCCCAACAAATGTACCATCCACGCCCCATGTGTCAATGCCGATGGAGGTGATCTGCGCTTCCTGCATGGCTTTTTTGAGGCCCGCTTCCATTTCCGCAAACAAGCGCAGGGAATCCCAATAGTGATGGCCGCGCACTTTGGCCATTTGATTGGGGAAACGGTGCAGTTCGCGCAGCGACAAGCGCGAGCCGTCAAAGCTGCCGAGGATGGCGCGCCCGCTGCTGGCGCCGAGATCAAATGCTACAACGTTCATCATGTCTGCCTCCTTGCGGTGAAGTGGTCACATGCTTGATCAATCGCAGGCGGTCTCCGGTCGTTGCGAGATGCCTTCACGCGGCCGCTGTACGGAAGCGTTGAAACGCCTCGTGGCCTTTGGCGCGGAAATAGGCCAAGCCTTCGGCGCGGTCGGCGAAGCGCAAAGAGCCGTCGGCGCGCACATAGCCGTCGCGGCCCGCGGCAACTTCTGCGGCATGCCCCAGCGCCACAAGCGCGCCCTCAAAGAACACGGTACGGAACGGCTCTTCGCGCGAGAACTTGTCTACCAGCGGCCCGGGTGTTTTGGTATTGTGCTCGGTGCCCGTAAAGACAGGCATCTGCGCGGCGCGCGCGGCGTCCACAATCTCCAACAACCGCTCGCGCGTGTTACGGTTCGGGATGACTTCCACGGCGAAAATCTTGTACGTCTCCAGGCGCGCCAGCAAGGCCGCGATGTTCTCTTCCACTTCTGTGACGGGATTGCCGAGGATCGGATAGGTGGGGATCGCCCCCATGTCGAGATACAGCTCCACCATGTGAGGGAGCGGCTCGAAGGCTTCCGGCAGTTCCGGCGCGGAGTCGGGCTTGCCGGCTTTGATCAGCGCACCGCGCAGGAAATCCTGCAGGACGCCCGCCGTGTCAATATCCGGCGGTGTGCTGCCGCACAATTGGGTGAAGATGTCGCGCGCGCGCTCACGCCCCAGTGCAAGGACGTGTTCCGCCAGCGCTTGGATCACATGGCGTTCCGTGGTATTGCCCGCGGGAGTTAGGGCTTCAACATTGGCCATGCTGAGCGTGACAGGCGCGCCGATGGCCGCGAGGTGGCGCGAAAGATTGGCGACGAGCTGCACATTACGGTCCGTCAGCGCCTTGCGCATGCGCGCGAGGACCTGCGCGCCACGGCTGCCGCCGGGCAGCGCGCGCGTGACGCTCTTCGCGGTCAAGTAGCAGCGGCCGGGATTGCCCGGATCATTGACACGCTTGCCCGCCGCCTGAGCCTCGAGATCAAGCGCAACGGCCTCCATGCTGAAGAGCGGCGCCAGCCGGCGCGCCGCGCATGCGCGCCGGAATTCATCGTGGCCCGCCACGGTGTAATGATCATTGATGCCAAGAATTTCGATACCCTCGCTGACGGCCTGCGCGACGGCCGCCGCCGGGCTTGTAAACACGCTGAAGGAATAGTTCGTATGGATGTGGGTGTTGGTGAGTGGCGCGGCCATGGCTAGCTCCGCTTGCTGAGCACGCGTGTTTCGTAGTCGCGCACGGCATCCAGCCACGCCAGCCCCACGGGCACGTTCTGCTCGAGGCAGTATTTGTTCCACACGGCGCCGAAGGGCATGGTTTTCATGTGTTCCATCAGGGCGAGCTTGCCGGCGCCGTCGCCGCGTCGTTCCAGCGCCTGCAGTTCTGCTGTGGGATCGAGCAAGGCAAACAGGAGCGCCTGTTGCGTGGCGCGCGCGCCGATGGCCCACGCGGCGATGCGATTCACGCTGGCATCAAAGAAGTCCAGCGCCAGATAGACGCGTTCGAGCGCATTGCCGCGTTTGAGTTCCAGAAAGACGGCGCGCACGTCTTCATTGAAAATCACAATATGATCGCTGTCCCAGCGGATGGGCCGGCTGACATGCACGAGGATGTTCTTCTTGAATTGCAGCACGGAGGACAATTTGTCGTGAATGCCTTCCGTGGGATGAAAATGCCCCATGTCAAAACAGGGGATGCACGGGCGCGTCAGGGCATAACCGAGGTAGAATTCATGCGAACCGACGACATACTCTTCGCTGCCGATGCCGAAGAGTTTGGCCTCCACGGCATCAATGCAGCGCTTGGGATCAACGTGTTTCGAACGGGCGAAAATCCGGTCATACGAGTCAATCAGCCGCGCGCGCGGGCTCCAGCGGTCGGCAGGAATGTCCTTGGCGCCGTCGGGAATCCAGAAGTTGCACACGCACGGCCCGCCTTGATTGCGCGCCATGGCGTCGGCGATGACACGGCTGGCGATGCCGTGGCGGATCCAGAACTGGCGGATTTTCTCATCGGCATGGGACAAGGTGAAGCCCGATGACGCCAGCGGATGCGCAAAAAACGTGGGATTGAAATCCAGAGGAATGTGGTGTTTTTTTGACCACGCCATCCAGCGCGAAAAATGCTGCGGTTTGAGTTTATCGCGGTCAACGCGCTGGCGGCCTGTCTCGGCATAAAAAGCGTGAATGTTGGCGCGCTTCGCGCCAGGAATCAGCCGCGAGGCCTGCAGCATGTCGGCGCGCAATTCATCGCCTGTGCGCGCGACGCCGGGGTAATTGCCCGTGGCCATGATGCCGCCGCTGGTTTCAGCGCCGCTGCGCGTCTCCAGCCCGCGCACATCGTCACCTTGCCAGCAATGCAGCGAGACGGGAATGCGCCCCGCGGTGGCAATGGCTTTATCGGTATCAACGCCGAACTCGGCATACATGCGGCGTGCCGCCGCATACGCTTCATTGACCGCATCCGCAGAGAGTACTGTTCGTTTCATAGAGTCATCCTTGCTGGGCTGTTGTGCCCACTATGATAACAAGAAGCGCGCGCAAGGTCAACAAGTGAACAATTTACGATTTACGATTTACGATTTACGATTTACGAGTTACGAGTTGGGGGAGAGAACCACCAAGGCTCCAAGACGCCAAGGGGAAGTTGGAATAGAGAATGAAGAAGTACGAAGTCAGAAGTAATGACCAATGACAAATATCGAACCGCGGCACGTTACTGACGCGGCTTCAGAGCGCGGCGCACACGTCAAGGCCAGCCAAGGGGCGCAAAACCGCACGCGCTTTGACAATCCAAGGGGTAAATGGTATAATTTTGCCCGTTTACTATCAGAACGCGGTGTGCACGCAGTGTGGCGCTGCATGCGCGCGGTGTTTAACAGCAACGGAGTTGTGCATGAAACGAGCCACGGCATGGGTTCTTTTGGCAGTTGCGGCGTGCGCCGCGCCGGTGTGGGCGGCGGATGCTCAGGCCGTTACGTTGTATTGGTGGATTGCGCCGATTGGTGCAGTTACGGCCCTGGTATTTGCCTTTGTCTTCTACCGCCAGATGATGGCGGCCAACCCTGGCAATCAGACCATGCAGACCATTGCGCAGTACGTGCGCGAAGGCGCCATGGCCTACTTGTTGCGGCAATACAAAGTAGTGGGGATTGTCTTTGCGGTGCTAGTCGCCATTCTGGCGGTGCTGGCCTATCTGGGCATACAGAATCCGTTTGTGCCGGTGGCATTTTTGACGGGCGGGTGTTTTTCCGGGCTGTGCGGCTATTTGGGGATGAAGACCGCAACCAACGCCAGCTCGCGCACGGCGCAGGGCGCATCGGAAAGTTTGAACCGCGGGCTGCAGATCGCCTTTCGTTCCGGCGCGGTGATGGGCTTGGTCGTGGTCGGGTTTGGCTTGCTGGACATCGCGGCGTGGTACTATGTGCTAGACCGGTTTATTTTTACCCCCGAGCATATTCAGAATGGGCTTAGATTTTTGGGGTTGACATTGGTGCATGCCGACCCGGCCGGCGTGGTGAACGGCGCGCTGACGGCCGTTGCGGAACATCACAAGCTGGTGGAAATCACCACCACAATGATCACGTTTGGGATGGGCGCCTCCACACAAGCGCTGTTTGCGCGCGTGGGCGGCGGCATTTACACCAAGGCGGCTGATGTGGGCGCAGATTTGGTAGGCAAAGTAGAGGCTGGCATTCCGGAAGACGATCCGCGCAACCCGGCGACGATTGCCGACAACGTGGGTGACAATGTCGGCGATGTGGCCGGCATGGGCGCGGATTTGTATGAATCATACTGCGGTTCGATTTTGGCCACGGCGGCGCTGGGCGCGGCGTTGGGGCTGCGCAATGACGTAGCGCCGCTCAAGTATGTGCTGGCGCCAATGATTGTGGCAGGGGTTGGCATTCTGCTTTCAATTGTGGGCGTGTACATGGTGCGCTGCAAGGAGGGGGCGACACAACGCAACTTGCTGCGCGCGCTGTTGACGGGAACCTTGGGAAGCTCGGTACTGATTTTCATCGCGGTGGCCGTGTTGTGCCAGGTGCTCGGCTTGGGCTGGAGCATTTTTCTGGCCGTGGCGGCGGGCTTGATGGCGGGGGTGCTGATAGGCCAGTCAACAGAATACTACACGTCGGATGAATACGCGCCGACAAAAGGCATAGCGGCGCAGGCGCCGATGGGGCCGGCCACAGTGATCATTGACGGCCTGGCGGTGGGCATGATGTCCAGCGGCTTTCCGGTTGTGATTATTGTGGTGGCGATCCTGTGTGCGTTTGGGTTTGCGGGCGGCTTCGGCGATATGGCGCTTGGACTGTACGGTGTAGGGTTCGCGGCGGTGGGCATGCTGGCAACGCTAGGCATCACGCTGGCCACAGATGCGTATGGGCCGATTGCTGACAATGCGGGCGGCAACGCGGAAATGAGCGGCCTGCCCGCTGAAGTGCGCCATCGCACCGACGCGCTGGATGCGCTGGGCAACACCACAGCCGCCACGGGCAAGGGCTTTGCCATCGGCTCAGCCGCGCTGACGGCCATGGCGCTGCTGGCGGCCTGCTTGGAAGAAATCAAAATTTGGGTAACACGCTATGCCCGCGCCGCGGAAGGTAATAGTTTTGACGGCTTTACGGACAATGAAGCCGTGGCGGCCGCGGGCCAGGCCGTGCTGGCGGCCAAGGCCACGATTGCTGATTTTGTGCGCGTCTATGACATTAACCTAATGAACCCGCTGTTGTTGTGCGGGCTGTTCATTGGAGCGATGATGGTGCTGGTGTTCTGCGCGATGACCATGAAGGCCGTGGGGCGCGCGGCAGGCTCCATGGTGAATGAGGTGCGCCGGCAGTTCAAGGAAAAACCGGGCATCATGGCCGGCACGGACAAGCCGGACTATGCGCAGTGCGTGGCCATTTCGACCGCGGGGGCGCAGCGTGAGATGCTGGTACCGTCGCTGATGGCGATTTTGGTGCCGTTAGTGACAGGCTGTGTGCTGGGCGTGCCGGGCGTGTTGGGGCTGCTGGCTGGCGCGCTCACGACGGGCTTTGCGTTTGCGTGTTTGTTGAACAACGCGGGCGGCGCATGGGACAACGCCAAGAAATTCATTGAAAAAGGCAACTACGGCGGCAAGAAACTGCCCGACGGCAGCAAAAACCCTGTGCATGGCGCGGCAGTGATTGGCGACACGGTGGGTGATCCGTGCAAAGACACGTCGGGCCCGTCGCTGAACATTTTGGTAAAATTGATGAGTATGGTGGCTGTTGTATTCACGCCGGTGTTCTTGAAAGTCGCGCCCGTGGTGCAGGGCTGGCTGGGGCTGACAAAGTAACTGCGGAGACACAAGGATCGCAGATGAAACGATTGATCGCGGGAACAGGCGTCCTGGTGCTGGTGGCACAGCAGGCGCATGCCATGGGCGCGCCGCAAGGCGAGGGCCAAGGCAACCCGATGCACATGCTGTTCATTTTTGCCCTGTTCATGGTGGCAATGTACTTTTTCATGATCCGCCCGGAACAACGGCGGCGCAAGGAAAAGGAAGAAATGCTGCGGCGAGTGACTGTTGGGGACCGCATTGTGACCACCGGCGGCATCTATGGCGTGGTGAAGCAAGTCAAAGACGACACGATCCGGCTGCAAATTGATGATCATACGCGCATCGAGCTGTCCAAGGCGGCCATTGCGAATGTGATTGAACGCGCCGGCGAACAACCGGGAGCGGCGGCGCAATAAGCCGCGTTTAACCGCAGCAAGGTAGCTTGGCATGACACAACAAATGCGGATCAAGGGGCTGTTGATTCTGGCCTGTGTGCTGGTGTGCGCGTATCTGGTGTATCCGACGATACGCTGGTCGCTGTACACGCCGGCGGAACGCGAGCGCCTGGCCGGCAACCCGCGCGCGCAGGAGCTCGGCGCGTGGAAGGAAGAACAGATGAAGCTCAGCGACGCCGGCTTTGGCGCGCGCCTGGCCTTCAGCCTGAAAAAATGGTGGCAGGGCGACCGCGACCGCGTGCTCAATTTAGGCTTGGATTTGCAGGGCGGCTTGTTCGTCGTCCTCGAAGTGCAGCTCGACGACGCCGTGCGCGTGCAAAACCAGAATATCCGTGAATTGCTCAAGGATACGCTGACAGACAAAAATGTCGCGTTTGTGCGCATCACGGATATCGCCGCTGACCAGATTCAGCTGAGCTTTACCAACCAGGCGCTGGCCGAGCAGGCTTTGAAAATCATCCGCGCCGACGGCGATTACATGAACCGCCTGGTAATGCCCGACGAGGCGCGCGCGCCGGAGTTTACCGTGCGCCTGCGCTCCATCTTTGTGGAAGAAACCAAACGCCGCGCCCTCGAACAGGCGCGCCGCGTGGTCGAAAACCGCATCAACGAACTGGGCCTGACCGAGCCCAGCATCCAAGTGCAGGAGCCCGCCCGCGTCATCGTGCAGCTCCCCGGCGAAAAAGACCCCGACCGCGTCCTGCGCCTCATGAAGCAAACAGCCAAGCTGGAATTCCGCCTGACGGCCAGCGATGCCCTGACCAAGCGCGTGATAGACAGCATTGACCGCTACAAGCGCATCAAGGATAAACTGCACATCGAACCGGGCACCACCGAGGAAGGTGTGCAGTACATGACGTACAAAATCAACGACGCTGACACGGAGTTTTTCAAAATCCTGCTCAGCGACAGCAATGTGCTCAGCCGCGTGCCGGCCAATTACGTGCTCATGCTGGGGCGCCCCGTGCCGGAAGAAGGCCGCGGCATCTTCCGCGAATTCCTCCTCGTCGAGCGCGATGTCGCCATTGACGGCATGTCGCTGACGGATGCACAAGTGACGGTGCAGGACACGGCGCAGAACCGGATTGTTTCGCTGTCATTAGACACGCGCGGCGGCCAGCGTCTCAAAACCACGTCGCGCAAGGCCGCCAACCTCTACAAGAACAACAGCCAAGTCTCACGCCTTGCCATCGTGCTCGATGACGTGGTGTATTCCTCGCCCTTGCTGCTCGAATACATTCCGAGCAACAATGCGATCATCCGCGGGCGCTTCACGGAACGGGAAGCGGCCGACTTGGCGCTGGTGCTGCGCAGCGGCGCCCTGCCCGCCAAGCTGGAAGTCGTGCAGAACCGCACGGTCGGCGCCAGCCTGGGCGCCGACTCCATCCGCCGTGGTGTGATCTCCGGCTTGGTCGGCGCGGGCATCGTGATTGTGTTCATGGCCTGCTACTATCTGCTGGCGGGCCTGCTGGCGGATTTCGCGCTGTTCCTGAACATGCTGATTCTGCTGGCCGTGCTGGCCTTCTTCCGCGCCACGCTGACGTTGCCCGGCATCGCTGGTATCATTTTGACCGTCGGTATGGCGGTGGACGCCAATGTGCTGATCTTCGAGCGCATCCGCGAGGAATTAGCGGCCGCCAAAGACCTGCGCCGCGCCATCAAAGACGGCTTCGGCCGCGCGTGGATTACCATCGTGGATTCGAACTTGACCACCATCGCCACGGCGCTGATTCTGTACTTTCTCGGCACCGGCCCGATCCGCGGCTTCGGCTTGACGCTGATGATCGGCCTGCTGGCCAACTTGTTCACGGCAGTGTTTGTGTGCCGCTATATTTTTGATCTGATCGCCGCCAGCGAACGGTTCACCACCCTGCGCATGTTCCAGCTGTTTGCGCGCCCGAATCTGAACGTGCTCAAAGCCCGCCATGTCTGCATAGCGCTGTCGTTGCTCGTTATTGTTGCCGGCATGAGTGTGTTTGCTATCCGCTATGTCAATCAAAACAAAGCGCTGGCCGCCGGCAAAGTGCAGCTGGGCGAATCGCTGCTGGAGAAACCCATCAAAGGCATCGAACTGACCGGCGGCGACGTGCTGCGGCTGAAATTCCAAGCGCCGGCGCGCGTGGCGGACATTCGCGCCGCACTGGCCAAAGTCGGCATGGGCGACAGTACCATTCAAGCCGTGGATGAAGGCAATGAAGTGCTGATCCGCAGCGCCTTCAACACCAGCGCCACGGCGATTGAGGCGCTGAAGCAACATCTGCCCGGCCAGCCGTTTGAGGTAACCGAAGAAGACCGCATCGGCCCGGCCATCGGCGGCGAGCTGGTCACCAAGGCGTTCTGGGCGATGCTCGCGTCGCTGGCCGTGATGGTGGCGTATCTCTCGTGGCGGTTTGAATTTCAATACGGCTTGGGTGCGATGGTGGCGCTGGCGCATGATGTGCTGGTGACGTTGGCATTGTTTGCCATAACCGGGCGGCAAATCTCCCTCACCGTGATCGCCGCGCTCCTCACCATCGTCGGGTATTCCGTCAATGACACGATCGTGGTGTTCGACCGGATCCGCGAAGGCCGCCGGCTCAACAAGGGCATGCCCATGGAAGACACCATCAATTTGGCGGTCAACCAAACGTTGTCGCGCACGGTGCTGACGGCCGGGACGACGCTGGTGGTGGTGCTCGCGCAGTTCATCTTCGGCGGCGAAGTCATCAACGACTTTGCCTTTGCGCTGCTGGTTGGCATTGCTGTGGGCACGTACTCATCCGTGTTTATTGCCAGCCCGGTGGTGCTGTTCTGGGAGAAGGTGTTTAAGCGCGTTGCGCATCGCACAAAATAATCAGCACAGGCACGGCACACATGTCTGATCAACGCACATATCTCGTTACTGGCGGCGCGGGCTTCATTGGCTCGAATTTTGTACATTATGTGCTGCAGAAGCATCCTCAATGCCGCGTTATCAATCTTGACAAGCTGACCTACGCCGGCAACTTGGACAACCTGAAAGACCTTGCCGATGATACGCGCCATCGTTTTGTGCACGGCGATATTGCCGATGCCGAACTGGTCAATCAGCTGTTCAAGGATGGGATTGACATTGTAGTTAATTTTGCCGCCGAAACGCATGTAGACCGCTCGATCGGTGACCCCACAGAATTTCTCCGCACCAACATCAACGGCTCGTATGTGCTCCTGGAAGCGGCACGCACGCACGGTATCAAAAAATTCATCCAAATCTCCACTGACGAAGTGTATGGCTCGATCGAGCCCGGCCGCTCGTCGTTAGAGACAGATGAATTGCTGCCGCGCAATCCCTATTCCGCCACCAAAGCGGGCGCCGACCGCCTGGCATATTCGTTTTTTGCCTCGTACGGCCTGCCCGTGTGCGTGACGCGCGCCTCCAACAATTACGGCCCGTATCAGTATCCCGAAAAACTCATTCCGTTGTTTGTTACCAACTTGCTGGAAGACAAGCCCGTGCCGATTTACGGCGATGGCCGCAACGTGCGCGACTGGCTGCACGTGATGGATCATTGCCGCGCGATTGACGTGGTGATTGAGCGGGGTGTGAATGGCGAAGTGTACAACATCGGCGGCGGCAACGAACGCGAAAATATCGAGGTGGTGGACATTATTTTTGACCACCTTCAAAAGCCCGCGTCGCTGAAGCAGTACGTCAAGGACCGCGAAGGCCACGACCGGCGCTATTCCTTGTCATCTGGCAAGATCAAGCACTTAGGCTGGCAGCCGCAGGTGGCGTTTGAAACGGGCTTGCGCGAAACGGTTGATTGGTATGTCAACAACCGCTGGTGGTGGGAGAAACTCAAGAGCGGCGAATACTGGGAGTACTACCGGCGGCAATACGTCGAGCGCGAGAAGACCGAACGCCGCGCGCGCAGCCGTTAAGCCTGGCGGCCAGCCGGTGCCGCCATGAGTAGTGGGTTTGTGTGAGTACCTTACACCATCTTTGGCGCCGGCCTTTTCACTGCGGGTGCCCAGCACGAGGGAGCACATCACGCATACAGTATGTATGCCGGGCCACACTGTCTGCACAACAATCACATGCATACGGCCGCGGATGACATAGTGATACAGCTTCGCGACGCCGCCTATGTCTATCCGCGCAGCGCGTGGCAGCTTGGTCCGCTGGCACTGGATGTGCGCGGCACATGCATGACGGGCTTGATTGGGCCGAACGGCTCGGGCAAAAGCACGTTGCTGGCGCTCTGCGCACGACATCTCCGCGCGCACGGCAGTGTGCAAGTGTTTGGCCGCCCGGCAGCCGCGTATGCGCCGCGCGAATGGGCGCGCTGCGTAGCCTATCTGCCGCAGTCTGTCACGGCACAATTTGACTTTACCGTGGAAGAGACAGTCGCCTTTGGCCGCTACCCGCACACGGCCGTCATGGGCTTCCTTGGCCCGCGCGACCGTGCGGTTGTGGAGCGTTGCATGGAGCAGACCGAACTGACCGCGCTGCGCGCGCGGCGGCTCAGCGAGCTTTCCGGCGGCGAACGCCAGCGCGTCCATCTCGCCGCCGTGCTGGCCCAAGAGCCGCGCTTGCTCCTGCTGGATGAGCCCGCCACCGCACTCGACATTCATCATCAAATCGCACTCTATCATATCTTGCGCGCGTGCACCGCCGCGGGCATCACCGTGCTGCTGGCCACACATGATCTGTCGCTCGCGGCGCACTTTTGTGATGAGCTCGTGCTCCTGGCGCATGGTTCCATCGTGCAGCAGGGCGCGCCGGCCGACGTGATTACCGAAGCGCTTATTCAGCGCGTCTACGGCGCACACGTGCGCGTGGCAGCCCTGCCCGGTTCACCTGCGCCAGTTGTGGTGCCGGCATGAGCGTACAGCCGCTGACACGCGCGCGCTGGCTGCGCATCATGGCGTGGTACACGGCCGCGCTTATCATCGTGGCCGCCATCGCCCCGTGGTTCGGCGCCACGCCACTGTCATGGCGTGAGGTATGGGCGGCGTGGCGAGAAGGCGGCGGGAGCAGCGCCTGGCTGATTTTCGCACAGCAGCGCGTGCCGCGCGTGCTGCTTGGCATCGTCGTGGGCATGGCGCTTGGCATGGCTGGCGCGGCGTTTCAGGTGCTTTTGCGCAATCCATTGGCCACGCCGTACACCTTGGGCGTTGCCAGTGCCGGCGCGCTGGCGGCGGCGCTCTCACTCGTCGTGCCCGGGCTTGCCGCCGGCCTTGGCCCGCTGCGCGCCACGCAACTCTTCGCCCTGGTGGGCAGCGCCGTTGCCGCGCTGGGCATCTTTGCCCTGGCGCGCCGCCTGCGCAGCGGTTCCACCAACATGCTGTTGCTCAGCGGCGTCGCTCTCAACTTATTCTGCGGCTCGGCACTCTTGCTTGTGCGCTTCATTGCTGATCCACAGCACTTGGTGGCAGTTGACCGCTGGCTGATGGGCGGGTTGATTACGGTTGGTTATGGGGATGTGCTGGGCATGCTGCCGCTCCTGGCGGCGGGGGCGCTGCTGGTGGTGCTGCGTATGCATGCGCTCAATCAGTTGTCCTTCGGCGAAGAAGTGGCCGGTGCGCGCGGTGTCAGCGTGCGCGCAGTGGTTGCAGGCACATTCTTTGGCGGCGTGCTGCTTACCGCCGGCGCGGTTGCAGTCGCAGGGCCAATCGGCTTTATAGGTTTGATCATGCCCCACGCCGTGCGGCTGCTCTCGGGCCCCGATCAACGCATCGTCATACCGGCGTCAGCGTTGCTGGGCGGGGCCGTTTTGGTACTGTGTGACATGGGAGCGCGCACGGTGATCGCGCCCACAGAGATTCCCGTGGGGATCATCACTGCCTGCCTGGGTGCACCCCTCTTTCTGCTGCTGCTGGTGCAGCGCTGCCGCTGAGCATGCCGTCGGGTCTGGCATCCACGTGTACAACTCGAATTCGTGCGGCAAGTTCGTATAGGCTATATACACCACCCAATCATACGACGGATAACAGCGAATAATCGCCGTGCGTTCCTTGGAGCCATTATACATCCATAACGCACCATTACCGTGCGATTCCAGCGCAAACGGCCCGTGCAGCGGCGTGCGGTCAGTGCCAAGCCCGCGAATACCAAACCCGAGCGTCTTGCCGCTGGCAAACAGATTCGATAAGGGCGGATCAAAGCCTATAGCAATCACCGTATCACGCCGGCGCGTTCCGCGGTAGGTAAACGACGCCGCGCCCTCGGCGCGCAGAAAAAACACGCTGGCCTGCATATCCCGTGATGGCACGATGCGCACCGTGCGCGTGCGCAAGTACTTGTCTTTGGCAATTTCCCAGTGATGAAATGAACAACCGCCGGCCGCTTCCGGCGCCCTGAGCAGCACCGGCCCGCGCGCAGGGTACAGCCGCTCAAACGGTGTCCAACCCGAACGGAGGCCAAAAATATCAGGCCGCGACACCTGCACTTCCACCCCACTTTCAGGCCAATAGGACAGTACGGTAATGGTGTTCGTTGGCACCGGCAGGCGCGTGCCTGCGTGTACGTGGCCATTGTGCGCCGCTCCTACACATGCCAACGTGACCAGCAACATTTTCTCTAAACATCGTTCCACATTACTACTATACCACGAAACCTGTTCTGTGTCAATTTCATTCCATGCCCCACATCCGCTCCCTAGCCCGGCTTTACAAGTTATCTTCGCTGAAACAGCCGCTTGCCCTGTATTCAGCGGACTTTCCGGGGAATCCGTCTGTTGTATGTAACTGCGGCGCGATCCAGCGCTCGAGATGGAACAGCTCATACCGCGCGCGTTGCACCGGTGTCACCGTGTTCGTGGTCAGCAGCGCCTGGCTGTCAGGATACACACGCGCCACTCCTGCGATGCCCTCCCGATGTGCCAGCGCCGTTTCTGCGGGCATGGTATACCCGGCCGCGCGCAGCGTGCGCAGCAGCACGCCGCGCAACAGCAATGCCAGCATGCAGTAAAACGCAGGCGCACGAATGTGCTGGTTCGTCCAGTGAAATTGCGCAACCCATGCCACGCCTCCGCCATCCTTGGTCAGCCGGAAGATGTCCTCGATGCGGTACTGTGCGTGATACGCCTCAACAATCTCGCGCGAATCCCACGTGTGGTGATCCGTCACCAGAATCTTCTTGCCGAACAGCGTGGTGATGAGACGTTCAGCGGCGCGGGATATCGCGCGGCGGGCGGGCGTGGCGATGATCACGGTGTCGCGCGCGCTGAATCCAGCCACGGCGGCGCATGTCAAGGCGGCCACCCGTGCGCGCATCGAACGCGTGGCACGCTCCTGCGGCGATCGCGTGAATCAGTTTGCGCGGGCGCTGCGCAGCGGCAGCGGGCGCACCTTTGTGCTCGTGCTGCCCGCCAGCCCGCATTTCGCCAGCAGTGAATACTATGCGCACGTCGTGTTTTGCGTCGTCACCGCCGCACCCGATGCAGGCTATGGCGTCAAAGTGCATGTCATGCGCGCAGGGGAAGCAACCTGCGCGGCGTTTGACGGAATGGGCATGGGCGGCATCATCGTGGCGGGGTTTAGCGACGCGCAGGCGCTGGTGCAGCAGGCGGGCGCCACGCCGCTGGTCCTCTTGAGCAGCGCACCCGTGCCCGGCGCCTGCCGCGTGAATGCCGACAATGTCCACGGCGGGCAGCTCGCT
>Ga0308417_1000683_pt1 | contig 24006 bp, 23 predicted proteins | sample HotsprSampleOS65_FD_203528 | JGI IMG/M metagenome (GOLD analysis project Ga0308417, IMG submission 203528) | Hot spring phototrophic mat microbial communities from Octopus Spring, Yellowstone National Park, Wyoming, United States - 20090730_OS65 ...
GACTCCACAACGTCAACGGCCGCCTGGGCCGACCGTTGTGGAGTCATTTGCGCCGTAATTGCCTGCGGCGCCAAGGGTTAATCGACGCCGACCGGAGCGCGAAAGTCATGAACTGGAAACGGCACTACGCGACCGAGCGGGCGTACTGCGGGTCGGACGGGGGCCACGTGGCGTGCCGGTCGGGCCGCGGCTACAATGCGTGCATTACCGGGTTGCCATGACAGGCGCTGGCACGAGAGGGCGATGCGCAAGCCGCCCCCGGTAATGCCACCGCCGTGGGCGTCGTCGTAACAGCAGCGGCCCGCGATGGCCACCCTATGGATCGAGCGGAGAATGCGTTTTTTCATTGATTACCTTCAGCAGCCGCAGTGGCGGCGTCAGCACCGGTGGCGGCGTGCCATCTGGAAGACGATGGCGTGTGTCGGACTCACCGGCGCCCATGCCCTGCCGCTGAACCGGCGCTGGGTGGAAATCCACCGCCGCCCCATGCCTCTGCTGGGACTCGATCCGCAATTGTCGGGCATCCGGATCGTGCAGCTCTCCGACCTGCACTACAGTCCCGTCGTCTGGCGGCGGTATCTGCTTCAGCTCATCCACTTCGTCAATGAGCTGGAGCCCGACATCGTGACGGTCACCGGCGACCTGATCACCGGCGGCTACCGCTACGCCGACCGCGTCGCCGCCATCCTTTCCCACCTGGCCCCGCGCCTGGCCGTCATCTGCACCTTCGGCAACCACGACTACAGCGTTTACGGCCGCCGCTCCTCCGGCGAAGGCCGCCGCCGAGCCGATTATCTGGAGCAGTGCCTTCAGGACCGCGGTCTGGTGGTCCTGCGCAACGAGGCCTGGTCGCTGCCATCCAGCAACGGCGGCCGGCCGCTCCAGATCGTCGGCCTGGACGATGAATGGTCGGGCAACCTCGACCCTCAACGGGCCTACCAGCAGGTCGACCCCGCAGCGCCCATCATCTGCCTGAATCACAATCCGGCCAATTGCCTGGAGCTGATGAAATATCCGTGGCAGTGGATGCTCAGCGGCCACACCCACGGTCGCCAGGTGGCCACGACCCGATTCGGCCGCGCGTTCTATCCCCATCGCTATCGCCACTTTACGGCCGGCTATTACGCGGTGAATGGGCGGCACCTGTACGTCAACCGGGGCTTGTCGTACGGCCAGCGCGGGCGGGAGGCCTGCCGCCCGGAGATCACGGTCTTCAAGGTGGTGGCGGCCGAGGAAGCCGAGCGTCCGGCGGCATTGAGCGCCTGAGCCGCCTGCGAGGACCCGAGCTTCCGCGCCGACATGCCCGCGCCGCGGCTCGATCGGGCGATGCTGCATCGGTACCTGCGGTTCGCGGAGGACGACCGCTGGGGCAGGCGTCGGCCGACCGACCGGAGCATCGCCTCCGATATGGCGGACGGCGTCTCTTGCGCTTACACTGGTTGTTCGCAACCCGGCGACCGCAGGTATTGAAAGGAAAGCAATGGAAGACCATCGAATCCTCCTCTCTACGCGCGAATTGCCGCAGCAGTGGTACAACGTGGCGGCCGATCTGCCTCAACCGATCCCGCCCCACCGCCATCCCGCTACCGGCCAGCCGGTGACGGCCGATGACATGAGGGTGATCTTCCCCATGGGCCTGATCGAGCAGGAGGTCTCGACCCAGCGCTGGATCGAAATCCCCGACCCCGTGCGCGAGAAGCTGGCCATGTGGCGCCCCACGCCGCTGGTGCGGGCCAAGTATCTGGAGCAGGAGCTGGGGACCCCGGCGCGCATCTACTACAAGAACGAATCCGTCAGTCCCGCCGGCTCCCACAAGCCCAACACCGCCGTCGCACAGGCCTACTACAACAAGCAGGAAGGGATCAAACGGCTGGCCACGGAGACGGGTGCGGGCCAGTGGGGCAGCAGCCTGGCGTTCGCGTGCGACCTGTTCGGCCTGGAGTGCAAGGTCTACATGGTGAAGGTCAGCTATCACCAGAAGCCCTACCGCCGCTCGCTGATGCAGCTCTGGGGCGCCAAGGTCGTCGCCTCTCCCTCTACCGACACCAACGCCGGCCGTTCGATCCTCGCCAAAGACCCCGACTGCTCCGGCTCGCTTGGCATCGCCATCAGCGAGGCGGTTGAGGATGCGGCCACGCGCAGCGACACCAACTACTCGCTGGGCAGCGTGCTCAACCACGTCTGCATGCACCAGACGGTGATCGGACTGGAGACCCAGAAGCAGCTCAAGATGGCCGGCGAGAAGCCGGACATCATCATCGGCTGTGCCGGCGGCGGCTCGAACCTGGCGGGAATGGCGCTGCCGTTTGTTCCCGAGACGCTCAAGGGCAATGGACCAAGGCTGGTGGCGGTGGAGCCCACGGCCTGCCCTTCGCTCACGCGCGGAAAATACGCCTACGACTATGGCGACACGGCGGGCATGGCGCCGCTCGCCAAGATGTTCACGCTGGGTCACACGTTTGTGCCATCGGGAATTCACGCCGGCGGGCTGCGCTATCACGGCATGGCCCCGGTGATCTCGCTGCTGCATCGCCTGGGGGTCATGGACGCCGTCGCCTACCGCCAGAATGAGGCCTTCGAGGCCGCCGTCCTCTTTGCCCGCGCCGAGGGCATCTGCCCCGCCCCGGAAACCGCACACGCGATCAAGGCGGCCATCGACGAGGCCCTGCGCTGCAAGCAGACCGGCCAGAGCAAGTGCATCGTGTTCAACTTCTCCGGCCACGGGCACTTCGACCTGAGCAGCTACGACAAGTATCTGGCCGGCGAGCTGGAGGACTACGAGCTGCCACAGAAGGACATCGACTCGGCTTTGGCGGAGCTGCCCAAGGTGGCGGCCGGGCTGTAGGGCGGCGGTGCACTGTGAGGGTCCGAAGATTGTTGGCGCCGAGCGGGGGCGATACAATCGCCGGCACGTAATGAAGGATGGCCGCAGGTATGGCAACAACCGGTAAGTCAACGAAATCGCAAGGGGGTTCGAAGCGATCGCGAAAGAAGGCCGCGGCGGCTGAGGAGCCGGTGGCGGCGCCTGAACCGAGCGCGGCGGCATCCGCCGCAGCGTCGATTGAGCAAGGCGCGGAATGCGCCGCGCCAGCGGCTGAGCAAGGCGCGGCATTGGCCCCGGCGATGGAGAAAGGCGTGGTATCGGCCTCTCCAGCGCCTGCGCAGACCGCGCCGCCCGCCGCTCCCGCGGCCGGGCAGAGCATCTCGCCGGCCGCTGCGTCGCCGCAGGCTCCCGTGGTGGCGGCTGCAGCGCCCAAGGCCCCGGTCCCCGCTCCGCTCCCTGTGGACACGTCGCTGGCCGCGCAGATGGCGGCGCGGATGCTGGCGGCGCGAGCCAGAAAGCAGAGCACACCGGCCCCAGCCGCGCCCAGCGGACGCGAATCGAGCTCCTTCCGCCAGCTCAAGCAGAGCCTCAACCGGCCGGCGCAGCACATCATCAGCAGCGCTTTGGGCAGCACCTTCGGCGAGCACAAGTCGAATCTGCCCATACCCGACAAGCAGATCGCCCACAGCCAGACGCAGTCGAACATCGGCCGCGTGAACGTGCCGCGGCGCACGGCCGGCTGAGGCGGATGGCTCAGGGCTGCGGAGCCGGCTCGACCTTCGCCGACATCGAGCCCCGGCAGTGGGCGATCAGGCGGTCGGGCCCGTAGGCATGGATCTGGTCGCGCTTCAGTTCGGCCAGTTCTTTGTGAGCGGTGAAGACGACCACCCGGCCGGTGGTGTCGACCTCGCGGGCCATTTTCCACGCGGTGGCCGGGGAGTGGCCGAAGATCTTGCCGAGCATTTCGATGACATACTGATACGAATGGTCGTCGTCGTTCAGGAGAACGACGTTGTAGGGCGGGAGCTTGCGCGGCTTGGGCGGCGCCGCCGAGCGACGACGACGCGGCCTGGCTTTCTCGGCACTGGCGGCGGATGAAGAGGATGAGGGCGTGGACTGCGACATACGACACCTCTCGAAGCAATGGATGAATAGCCTGTCGCTTCGGCGAAATCAACAGCAGGAGCGTGCTTCGCGCGCCGCATGTTCCCATCCCTGCCGGCGATCACCCGCACGGTCGGAGTATTTCCGCCGCTGCCTGCCGGCGCGAGAGAGACCGGCGTCTGCCCCGTCGCTTGGGAAGCGCCTGGGGATCGGGCCGTCGTGAAGAGAAAGTGGGCCCCAATCCCGCCCTCCGGCGGATCAGGGCCCTGGTGGTGGTGTTGGGCCGTTGTATCTACAAGCCGGCGTCGATGGAGGTCCAGCGCGCCAGCACTCTCGTGCCCACGGTGCCGATGACCGCAACGGCGGCCACCACGATCAGACCGGCGATCAGCGCATATTCCAGCACCTCGCCGCCCTGCTCATAGCTCAACAGTTTCCTCACCAGCGTTTTCAGGCTGTTCATGTTCTCTCCCGCCGGGCGGGCCAGTCGGTCGGAGGCAGTCGTGCCCGGATGAGCCGTGTCGCCGGCGATCGCACTCGCAGCAATGCGCCGACACATGGCCCGAAGTGGGATGCATTGCCGACGGATCCGCGCCCGTTGGCATGCATCAAACACATCGGAGCGCCGCCGCAGCCACTTAACCTCCCCGGCAGAAGCTGCGCCTCCCGCCCCCTCCCGCTATCTCCTTCTCATCTACAGCCGATAAGAACTGCCCGCCACGGGCATTGGGGTTCACTCGTTGGTCATTGATTCGGACCTGGAGCCTGGGATCCGGTCATTGGCAATCCCCTCGGCCTATGGCCTCACCCGTCACTCCCACCTCAGTGCCTCCACGGGATGCAGACGGGCCGCGCGCAAGGCCGGCAGCAGCGCCCCCAGCACCGACGCCACCACCGCCACCACCAGGATCGCCGCCACCTCCGGCGGATTCATCGTGTTGGGGATGGTGTCGAACAGATATATCTCCGGGTTCCACACCACGATCCCCGCCTTGCCCAGCATGTCGTGCAGTTCGTTGATATAGCGCACGATGAGCCAGGCCGTGACGAAACCCGCCGCCGCGCCCGCCAGCCCGATCGACGCACCGTAGCCCAGGAAAATGGCCGCCACTCCGCTCGACGTGGCCCCTACGCTCTTGATGATGCCGATGTCGCGCGTCTTCTCCACCACGATCATGTAGAAGATGCAGAAGATCAGCCCCACTGCCACGATGCTGATCATGCCGAAGAGGATCGTGACCAGACCCTTTTCCTTCTCGACAGCGCCGATGAAACTGGCGTGGACCTGCTCCCAGGTGAGCACCTGAAAGCGGAAGAATCGCTCCAGGTTGTCGGCCGCAATGGCTTCGCGGCGTCTGGCCTCCTCCAGCTCGATCCCGCCTGCGCCGCGGCGCCGCAGCTCCTGCAGTCGGCGGCGGGCCTCGTCGAGCTCTCGTCGCTGCGCCTCGTAAAACGCGCGGTCCTCGCCGTCGGCGGACTCGAGCATGACGGCGTGAGCCACGCGCTCGATCCTGTCCCGCGCCGCGTTCACATCCGCGCCGGGGCGCAGGGCCACCTGCACTTCACTGGTGCGCGCCGGTCGGCCGCTGCCCCCCCGCATGCGCAGCAGGTCCTGAAGCACGTCGAAGGAGACGTAGACGTTGCTGGAATCGACGATGTACACCTTGGTGCGGCTGTCGTCGACGAGCCAGAAGACCGCCCGCTCGCTGCCGGTGAGAGGGTTGGCCAGCGCTGCTCCGCCCTCGGGAATCGGCAGAACCGTCAGGTCGATGTACGAACTGTACAGCCAGTCCGGGCGGTGGATCGCCCCGTTCCTGTCCTTGCGCAGCCCGATGACCCCGCTGCCGACGATCATGCCCGGCCACTGCGACGGATCGATCTCCTCCAGCGAGCCCGGCAGGGACGTCGGATACTGCCGGTCGGGCCAGAGGGCGAAGCTCAGCTCCTGACGATCGCTTCGCAGGTGCAGCGAGCGTACGAAGCCGTTGACCTGCCCGATGTTCGGGGGATAGCCCACAACCTGCACGCCGCGCGGATCGGTGCCGTTGATGCTGACCAGCCCGAAGGTGGTGATCACCGGCGCCGCGGCCACCGCCTCGGGCACTTCGCGCAGGATGCGCTGGATCATCCGCTCGTAGTGGGGGAAGCCCACGAGCTGCGAGCGGCCGCGGATGATCACGTCCCCCGAGAGCGAGTGAAACTGCTCGCGGAACATGCGCAGCCACCCCCCCATGACGCTGATCACCACCAGCACCATCGTCGTGCAGAGCATCACCGCCACCAGCGACACCCACGCGATGCGCCGCTTGCGCAGATACTTGAGGATCAGATGAAGCTTGTACATGAACCGTGGCGAAAAGTCCTCTGCGTAAACCGGGCGCCTCAGCCGGACGTGCCCTCAAGCGGCATCTGACGGATCATCCGGCCGCTGGTGCGGCCAATCCTAAAGCGCCCGTCCCGCCCGCACCAGACCCGAACCACGCCACCGCCCGCCCGAGGCGGATTCCCTCTGCCGCCTTCTGCTTTCCGCCTTCCGTGTTCTGTCTCTTCAGGTCTCACCTGTCCCACTTCTTCAGCGTCGGCTCAAACGCCTTGAAACTCGCCCGGCCACGGCGGGCGATGTGCTCGTCGCTGATCTGGCGGATGCGGGCCAGGTATTGATCGAGCTGCGGGTTGTTGCGCGTCTGAGTGAAGCCGACCGTCCCCACCACGGCGTAGTGCATGTACCCGCTCACTTTTTCCTCAATCGTACAGGAAATGCCGTTGCGCAGCAGCAGCTCCTGGGCCTCCTGAGCCCACTGCCGCTCCGAGGCCGGATAGCTCTGGATGATGACGTAGTTCTCGTTGATGTTCCGCACCACGCGGCCGGGATTGGGCACCGGCTGAGTCGCGGGGGGACGCAAGGTCATCGCCGTGCCACCCGCAGCGCCGGTCGCTGGAGCCGGCACGGACGCCGCGCCACCGCTGCGCTCCAGGTGGAGCACGGCCGGCTGTGGCGGTCCCTGTCGGATCACCGCCGTGTCCATCGCCGCCTCCGCCTGTGCGCCCGCCGGCGCGGGTGCCAGCTTCCGCCCGATCACGTACGCCATGGCCACCACCGTGAGCAGCGCCGTGGCGGCGATGGCGGCCGAGCGGTACGTCAGTCGCAGGCGGATTTCGCGCCGCAGGTTGTCCACGCGCAGCAGCGGGGCTTCATCCGTCGACGAAGGCGGCGACGGGAGATGCTCCAGCGCCGGCGGGCGCAGGGCAACAGGGGCCGGTCCGCTGGTGAGCGATGGAGTCGGCCGATGCGCCGCCTGATCATCGGCGGTTCGGAGGATCGGCGTTGGCGGAGCCGGGCGGAGCTGCGGGCGCAGCCAGGCGCTGAGGCCCTGAAAAATCCGCGGACGCGGTTGTTGTGTGAGGGGCTTGTCGCGAGCGATCACTTCGAACAGGGCGGCGGAATGTTTTCCCTTGGCCATCCATGACCTCGCTTTCCGCGAAAGAGTCGCATTACCGGACGTTCGCTCCGCGTCGTCCCGGCGGCCGGACCGTGTCCGCACCGCCACGTCTTCATGCGTATCAGCAGAATAGTCTTCAGCCGCCGCCCGGTCAAGCCGATGGACGTCTATAGGCGCGCCATGCGCCCGCTGTCGACGAGAGTGAGGTTGTATGCAGCGGCCGATGATGAACCCGATGTTTCTGGATGGCCAGTTGCCGCCGCCGGTCCGAAAACTCTCGCTGACGCGGCGTCTGTGGCGGGCACTGAGATGGGTGGTGGGGCTGTTCTTCCGCGATATCAATCCCTGGTCGCGCCGCTCGCTCCTGAACATCGAAGACTCCCCGCTGATCGTGCGCTTCATCCGCGGCCTGGCGTATCGATTGCTGTTCCTGCCACTGCTGGTGCTGGCGCTGGCCGGCACTTTCGTCTATCTGGGCACACACCCGCTCCAGCCGCGGACCAACGCCGATCCGGTCACGCGCGGAACCTACTACGACCCGGTCAGCTTCCTGGCCGCCGACGGCACGCGCCTGGATGCCTGGCTGGTGCCCCTGCTGGACGAGAAGCTGGTGCTGCAACAGAGGGAGCAGTTTCTCGGCAGGCGTTCGCCGGCCGTGGTGCTCGTCCACGGAACGGACGGAGACCGCGCCGAGCTGCTGCCGCTGGCCGGACCTCTGCACGACGCGGGATTCGTGGTACTGGTGCTGGCCCTTCGCAGCACGCACCCGGGCACGGGAACGACGTTCGGCCTTCGCGAGGCCGAGGATGTGCGCGCCGCCGTCGACATGCTGCGCCGGCGATCCAACATCGACGGCGACCGCATCGGCGTCATCGGCATCGGCAGCGGCGCCAACGCGGCCGCCCTGGCGGCGCGCGACGGAAACATTCGCGCCCTCGTTCTGGACCGCCCCATCAGGCATTTCGACGAAGTGCTCAACTCGCGTCTTACGCCCAGCCAGCCCTGGCTTCAGTGGATCAGACCGGTGTGCAAGTTCACCTTCGAGCTGGCCTATCGCGTGGACGCCGAGGAGCTCGAGGTAACCCGCCTGCTCGAAGGTGGGCGGATCAGCAACGTGCTGGTCTTCGATGCCCAGTCCACTGGAGGCGGTGTCCTGCTTCCCCGAACCCGCGACTTTCTGCGCGAGCACCTGATCGCCGCCCCCGACACCGCCACCGCCAACTTGCCCTGATCGATCCGCGACCCAGACTCGGCGGCCCGGCCGAATCGCCGGCCTCCTCCTTCTCACGCTTCCTGCCGCGTCGCCCTGGTCGCTTCCGCAACCAGTCCGCGGAAATCGCCTCCGTCCCGTGGGGCGGCGGCCCGACCCGCACCACTAAGCCCCAGCAATACCCCAAGCACCGCCCAGAGGCCCGCTGCCGTCAACGCTCCGACCGCATAGGGCAGAGACATCGCCGCAATACCCCACGCCGCCAGCGATGCGCCGCCCTTGCCGGCGCGGTAGCCGAACACGTCGATGACCTCCTTGGCCCGGTAGCGCTCGTCGAAGGACAGTGGTATGTACAGCATTTCCTTGGCAGCCCGGAACGTCGAATAGTCGACGGCCTTGAAACAGAGATACGCGGCGCCCGCCGTGGCCAGCGATGGATGCCCCAGAAGCAGCAGGCACGTCCCCACGTGGACCAGCGGTATGAGGACGTGTACCAGCCCGATCGGCGCGAAGCGCAGCAGCAGCGGCGTGACGATCAGTTGCATCGTCAGCGCCGCCGCGTTCAGCCACGCGAAGAAGGCGCCCGAGAAACTGGTCTGTGGGTCGGCCGCCGGGATCGTCACCTCCAGCATCCGCTGAAACTCCACGTCGAGGAAGGTCGAGACCCCCTGCGTCAGCAGGATGACCCCCAGCAGGAGCACCAGCAGCGGATTGCGACCGAACAGACTCAGGCCCATGGAGTCGGTCGCCGCGGCCCCCGCGGGCGAAGGGCGCGGCTCGCCGCAGCGGCGGTGCGCCTGATCGCTGACCAGCGCGGCCGGCGCCGTGATCGCGGCCGCGATCAGCACCAGCGAAGCAGTGCCCACGGGCTCGGCCAGGTGCCTGACCAGCAGGCCGCCGAGGATGGCGCCGACGGAGCCGGCGGCGCAGATGGGCCCGTTGAGCCGCCGCGCCGTCGCCGTCCCCAGCGTGCTGTTGAGAAACGACCAGTACTGCTCGATCAGCAGCACGACATACGCCTCGCGCAGCAGGTAGAGCATGACGGCGGCCGGGCGCCAGCCCGCGCGGCAGGCCAGCGCCGCGCCCGCCAGGGCCGCGGCGCAGCCCAGCGTCGTGGCAATAAGCGTGCGCCTCGCGCCCAGCACGCTCAGCAGCCTGCCATAGATGTATAGCACCGCGATGACGGCCAGTGGAACGGCGGCCATCACGTACGGCAGCGCATCGGCGCCGTAGGCGGCCTTGTAGAGCGTGTTGGACGGACTGCGCACCAGCTCGTAGCCGCACAGCAGAATCCCCCCGGCCGCGCCAATAAGCGCGGCCGCCAGGTACTCGCGGCGTGGACGGGCAACGGACGGAATGGACGGGTCCTCAGCGGCGGCCATTGATTCGTTGTGTCATCGGCACATCATCGGCTCAGTTGCCCAATTGAACCACGCCCGGCGCCGCGGATAAAGCCCTCATCTCTCTTCGGCAAGCCGATGCGGCCCACGAGCACTCCGCGCACGTGTTGCGGCAGCGCCGGCCGTCGCGCCATCGGGGCGGCATCTGGGCGAAGCGTCCAAAGTGTGTCCCGACTACCGACCGCAGTAAGTGTCACGGCCCCGGCCAGTTGCGGCGGGTCAACAGTCTCCAGCCACAGGTGTCGCCTGGCGGCAACATCCGGCACAGACCGCACGGCGGCGGGAGCGATAATCGCCGGCCGGAGCATTGTGGATGCGGTGGACTGGCCGGAGACGGCGCCGTGGCACCGGGTTTGTCTCATCTGACGCTGCCCCGTCGCATCATAGCTGGCTGACTGCGGCGGCGAAGGAGCAGAGGGCACCGATGCGACATGCCGTGACAATCCTCACCCTGGGGCTGATCGCTGGATGTGCGGCCCGACCGCAGGCGGCCCTGCCGAGCCGGGAGTCGGCGCGTGAGGAAATCGCTGCGGTTTCACTGGTCTTCGATCCGGCAATTGTCCTGGAGGAGGGCGCGGTCTACGTGCCGCGCGATGGCCGAGCACCGGAGGTGTTCCTCGGCTACGATGAAATCACCGCCACATTCCTGTACATTCGAACGGACGACCAGCAGAATGATCTGTATGGGGACCGTTTTCAGCGTCGAGCGCTGTATCATCAGATCGGGGTCAGATACCGCTGAGGCAAGCGCGTGCTCGGCCCATGCCCACAGCCCCCGTCGCAGGGCCGGAAAAAGGACCAGCCAGTCGGCGGAAATCCTTGTTAGGGAAAGACTTGAGCGTAGGCCGCCCTGTGGAACCCTGGGGCGCCGGTTGCGCCGTTTTGCGCTTGACTCGCGGGCTGCGCCTCGCCATAGTGGCGAACGTTACTGACAGACAAGTCGCCCCATGGAAGCCACGTGCGAGGACGGGTATGGCAACCATCACAAAGAAAGAGCTGATTGACCGTATTGCCAACTCGACCAAGCAGCGCCGGATACTCGTGAAGAAGATCGTGCAGTTGTTCCTCGACGAGATCATCGCCGAACTCGGGCGGGACAACCGGCTGGAGTTTCGCAACTTCGGCGTCTTTGAGATAAGGGTTCGTCGCCCCCGACGGGCGCAGAACCCCAAGACGCTCGAACCGGTGCAGGTCCCGGAAAAACGGTCGGTCAAGTTCAAAGCCGGGCGGCTGATGCGCCAGTGCGTCAGCAGCCCGAAGCCCGTCATCGCCGCTTCCGAGCCACAGCCCCAGGCCAAAGCAGTGGCCAGTCAACCGGCCGATACGGGCGCCCTGGGCGCCTCCTGAATCCATGGCTTTCCAGTGGCTGCCCCAGGCCCTTGCCGGCGCCTTGGCCGCACGCGAGCAGGCGGCCCTGCTGCGACGGCGCCTCATTGCCGAGCCGCTGGATGCCACCCATGTCCGCATCGCCGGCCGCCGACTCGTCAACTTCGCCTCCAACGACTACCTGGCCCTGTCCCGGCATCCGCATGTTGTCCGCGCCGCACAGGCGGCGTTGGCCGATGGCGTTGGGGCGGGCGCCTCGCCGGCGATCTGCGGCCGCCAGCCGGCCCACGCCTCCGCCGAAGCGGCTATCGCTCAATGGAAGGGCACCGAGGCGGCGGTGCTCCTTCCCAGTGGTTATCAGGCCGCCCACGCGGCCGTGCAGACGCTGGCGGGCGTGGCAACGGCCCAGCGTCGACGGTTGCGTTTCCTGATCGACCGACTGTCTCACGCCAGTCTGATTGATGCGATCGGGGCCAGCGGCTGCCCGATGCGCGTGTTTCCGCATAACGGCATGGCCAAGCTCCAGCGTCTGCTGGAGAGCGCCGACGCCGCCGAAGCACAGGTTGTGGTCAGCGAGTCGATCTTCAGTATGGACGGCGACGCGGCCGACCTGGAGGCCCTGGCCGACCTGAGGCGCCGCTTTGGCTTCGTGTTGTTGCTGGATGAGGCACACGCCAGCGGCGTGTACGGGCCATCAGGCGCGGGTTACGCATCCGAGCGCGGGCTGAGCGAGGCCGTCGACGTGAGCCTCGCCACACTGTCGAAGGCGGCGGGCGTCGTAGGGGGGGCGGTGTGCGGATCGCGGGCGTTCTGCGAGGCGGTGGTCAATTGGGGCCGGGCATACATTTATTCCACGGCGATTCCGCCGGCGATGGCGGCGGCCGCGGAAGCCGCGATCGATATCATGCGTAACGAGCCGAAGCGGCAAGAGCGTCTGCGCGCACTGGCCCTGAGGCTGCGGGAGCGGCTGAGTGAGCTGAGCAGTCGGACAATCCGCGGCGACAGTCCGATCATCCCCGTGATTCTCGGCGACGAGCGCGCGGTGCTGGTTGCCGGAGAGAAGCTGAGACAGGCGGGGTTTCTGGTGGGCGCGGTCCGGCCGCCGACTGTGCCGCGCGGTTCGGCGCGGCTTCGGATCAGCCTTTCGTGCGGGCATAGCGAGGAGGAATTGGACGGTCTAACCAGCGCGCTGCGGCAAATTGTCGCATCCGTCCGATAGCCATCCACTGCGGACTCACGCCGGCGGTACAGGCGGGATCGGCTGCTGGCGGGGTGGGGCCGAAAGGCCGGCTGCGCCGCGGCGGGCGATGGTCAACAGCGTGCGCTCCACCAGATCGGACGGTGGTTCGCACGCCGGCATCAGCGACAGCGTCTCGAGCAGGCTGGCCACCGCTTTCATCCGCTGGGCCAGGTCGATCGGGGCCGCGGTCGCGGAACCCCCGTTTCCGGGCCGGCGTGGGGCGTCGCCGGGATTTGCAGATTCCAGAAGCATGTCAACGGCAAAGGCATCGCAGTCGGTGAGAGTGAGCATAAACTCCCCGGAAGTTGGCGGTGACCCATCGTCGTCACCGCCGCACCAAACGCACGGAAGTTCAACGCCTATTGCGGCCGCCAGCCCGAAGGTCCATTGTGACTCGAGCGGATGCCAGCCGATGTGTATAGAGCCCTGCGGCTCTTATCTATACTACTCCGCAGAGCGCCGTTTGTTCTGCTGAATTGCCCTCCAGCGGTCGGCAAAGTGGGCCACTGCGGCGTGGAGGCGGGATTTTACTGTGCCCAGGGGGATGCCGAGGATCTCGCCGATCTGCTTGTATGGAAACTGATGAAAGTACGAGAGGAGCAGGATTTCGCGCAGATGATCGGGCATGGCCCGAACCGTCGCCTGTACCATTTCCTGTAATTCCTCCTTCTCCATCTGTGCGCCGGGGGCCTCGGCGGTCGACTGCATCAGGTCGATGAACTGGCTGCCCTCCTCATCGTTGGGGCTCACCGTCGCCTGAAGCGGATTGGCGGCGCGGCGCGCCTGCGAGCGCATCATATCCCGCGCCTTGTTGGCGGCGATGGTGAACAGCCAGGGACGGAAACGCCGCTGAGGATCGAACTGCGCCGCCGACTGATGAATCTGAAGAAAGGTCTCCTGGAAGACATCCTCGGCGGCCGAGCGATCGCCCAGAAAGCGCACCAGAAAATGGAACAGCTCGCGCTGATAGCGCCCCACCAGCATGGCGAACGCGCCGCGCTGGCCCTGGCAGTAGGCCTCCAGCAGTTGCTCATCGGTAGGCGCAGTCTGTCCCCTGGCCGCGCCGCCCGACCCGGATGAGGTCGAGCCGTCCGGCCTCGGCACGCCCGCACCCGCGGCGTCACCCGGACGCAGCGGATCGGAAGAGCCATGGAGACTGGAGCAGGATATACTCATCGCACCGCCCGACGCGGAAGCAACTCGGGCCTCAATGCCACCGCGGCGGCTTCCGCCCGCGCCGCGGCGCCCGGCGAGAGGATCGCGACTGCCTTTCGCTTCCTGCGAAGTCGTCCGTGTTCCTCTGCGAATTGTATGCCAGCCATGAGCAAGTCTCTTGACAAATCCGGTTTTTTTGATCTGACGCCCGCCCAAATCCTCGACACCGTGCAGGAGTGGGGCTGGCCACGCTTCCGCGGCCAGCAAATCCTCGACTGGGTCTATCGCAAACTGACGGTCGATCCCCAGCAGATGACCAACCTCTCGAAGCCGGACCGCCAGATGCTGGCCGAGCGCGTGCCACTGGCCACAGCGGCCGTGCTGCGCTCCCAGAAGAGCGCCGACGGCACCGTCAAACTCCTGCTCGGCTGGGATGGGGACAAGTCGGCTGAGACCGTCATGATTCCCGATGGCGAGCGCCGCACCGCCTGCCTCAGCACGCAGGTGGGCTGTCCCGTCGGCTGCCGCTTCTGCGCCAGCGGGCTGGGCGGGCTGCGCGCCAACCTCTCGGCCGGACAGATCGTCGAGCAGGTTTTCGCCCTCAACCGCCTGCTGGCCCCCGAAGGCTCGCGCATCACCAACGTCGTGTTCATGGGCATGGGCGAGCCGCTGGCCAATTACGCCGCCGTCATCAAGGCCGTAAGAATCCTGCACGATCGGGCCGCTTTTGACATGGGGGCGCGGCGCATCACCATCTCGACGGTGGGCGTGCCGCAGCAGATGCGGCGGCTGGCCGAGGAGGGATTGCCGCTGAACCTGGCCCTGTCCCTTCACGCGCCCAACGAGGCCGTGCGGCGAGAACTGATTCCCTGGGCCGAGCATTTTCCGCTGGAGGATATCCTCGCCGCCGCCCGCTACTATTTCGAGCGGACTGGCCGCGAGATCACGCTGGAGTACATTCTGCTGGGCGGCGTGAACGACCGTCCCGAGCACGCGCGGCAGTTGGTGAATATCTGCCGTTCGATCCGCGCCAACGTCAACCTGATCTGCTACAACGAGGTGCGCGGGCTGGAGTTTCGCCGCCCCGGCGGCGCCGAGGTGGCCGCGTTTCAGCAGGTGCTGCGCCGCGCCGGCGTCAATGCCCACGTCCGCCGCAGCCGCGGCCGCGACATCGACGCCGCCTGCGGCCAGTTGCGCCGCAGGCACGAGGAACCGGCCGCCGTGCCGCCGACCGGAAGCCTTCCGTAAGACGGGCCTCGCCGCGGACGCGCGGCAGTTACTGAGTCGAATGCGGGCGCGGCCCCCTGCCACTTGTGTGCAGTGATGATCGGGCAATCCGGGGCTTCACTTCGCACCCGGCGCCCCGCTGGCGCGGCGTTCCACCGTGCCACTTGTGCCACTTGTGCCACTACTTGGCCCGTTTGGCACGGGCGAGGACGCCCGTGCTACAGGGTGGCAGCGCGCTGGTGGCACGACGAGGTCGCGGTGCGCTGTCTGGCACGGGCGAGAACACCGGCGGGACGCCCGCGCTATTCGTAGCACGGGCATCTTGCCCGTGCCGAGCACCTTTCCTTGTACGTCTCCGGCCACGTCGGTAGCTGCCACGGGCGAGGACGTCCGTGCTACGAGGTGGCGGCGCGCTGTTCGGCACGGGCGAGGATGCTCGTGCCACGCGTGCTACCCGTGCTACCCGTGCTACCGGGAGGACGCGGCGTCGTGCCGCACGGGCGGGAACACCGGCGGGACGCCCTCGCTATTCGTAGCGCGGGCATCTTGCGCATCTTGCCCGTGCCGAGCACCTTTCCTTGTACGTCTCCGGCCACGTCGGTAGCTGCCACGGGCGAGGACGTCCATGCGACGAGGTGGCGGCGCGCTGTTCGGCACGGGCGAGGACGCCCGTGCTACGGCGTGGCGGTGCGCTGTTTGGCACCGGCGAGGATGCTCGTGCTACGCGTGCTACTTTGTGCGACTGGGCCATCCCAGAGCGCCGGCGGCAGAGAGGGTCGCGCACCCCGCTCGCCGCGGTCCTGCGCACGACCATTTGCCTCCGGCCGACCGGCTGGCTATGTATCTATCGTGTTGGGGTGATTCCGTTTGCCAGCCCTTCTGAGTGAGGCCGGCGGGCCGAAGGAGCAGCCGTGAGCGTCACACACAACGACGGGATCGTTGATCGGTCGCAAACACAGGTCGTCCTGGGCGACTACTGCGTGGGCAAGGCCACAGCGCTGAACGATCCGTCGCTGCTGCCGCGCACGCAGGAGTTTCGCCGCACGCTGGCCGGTCATATGATCGCCCTGGACAAGCAGGGGATCGGCCAGCGCATGCCCGATTGCGAGTATCTGGTCAGCCGCAAGATCGACGGGGAGTTCACCGTGATTGTCGTGGAGGGCAGGTCGGTCTGCACCGTCAATCCCGGCGGCACGGTGCGGCTGGGGCTGCCCGTGCTCGATGAGGTGGCTCGGCTGGTCGACAAGGCTGGGGTCACACGGGCATTGCTCGTGGGCGAACTGTACGTACACCGCACCGACCGCCGTCCGCGCGTGCACGACGTCTGCCGCGTGGCACGCCAGCCGGCCTCGACCGATGAGGTGGGGAGCCTGCGTCTGGCGATGTTCGACGTGATGGAGCTGGACGGCAAACCGCCGCCGGCTTCCTACCCCGAGGTGTTCCGCCGGCTGGAGAGCATCTTCAGCCGGGGGACGCTGGCGCATCCGGTGCAGACGGCGCTCGCCAGGTCGCCGACCGAGGTGCGCAAGCTCTACGAGCAGTGGGTGGAGGCCGAAGGAGCCGAGGGCATCGTCGCCCGCAGCGACCTGGGCGGCACGTTCAAGGTCAAGCCGCGCTGCACGCTGGATGCGGCCGTGGTCGGTTTCACCGAGGGCAGCGACGAGCGCGTGGGCATGCTGCACGACATGCTGGTGGCGCTGATGCGCCCGGAGGGCACGTTTCACATCGTCGGGCGCGTGGGCGGAGGCTTCGACGACGACCAGCGCCGCGAGTTTCTTAGCGACCTGAAGGACATGGCCGCCGAGAGCGACTACGCCGAGGTGAACGACGGCGTGGCGTATCAGATGGTGCGGCCGCAATGGGTGATCGAGATGAGCTGCCTGGATCTGATCAACCAGAGCACGCGCGGGGCGAGCATCGACCGGATGGTGCTCGACTGGGACAAGGACAGGGGAACGTATCGGGCGCTGCGGCGGCTGCCGCTGGTAAGCCCGATTTCGCCGCAGTTCATCCGGCGGCGCGAGGATAAGGCGGTGCATCCGACGGACCTGAGGCTCCAGCAGGTGACCGATCTGGTGGAGGTGCCGCTCAGCGACCGGGATGCGCGGCAACTGACGCTGCCGAAAAGCGAGCTGCTGACGCGAAAGGTATATACCAAGGTGCTCAAGGGCCAGACCATGGTGCGCAAACTCCTGCTTTGGAAGACGAACAAGCAAAGCGAAGACGGCGACTATCCCGCGTACGTGGCGTACTACACCGATTTCAGCCCCAACCGCAAGACGCCGCTGGAGCGCGACATCCGCGTGTCCAACTCCAAGGAGCAGATCGAGCAGTTGCTGGCCGAGATGCAGGCGGAATACATTGTGAAGGGCTGGAAAGAAGCGTAGGGGCGGCCGGGATTTGGGTTGATCTTGGCCCGGCGGGGATTTAATTTGCCGCGCATGTCCACCGCACCGCTCCGCGACATTCTCCTGAAGCTTTGCCGACGCGAGGATCTCACCCGCGACGAGGCCCGCGAGGCCTTCATGCACATCATGTCCGGCCAGGCCACCGACGCCCAGATCGGCGGGTTGCTCGTGGGCCTGGCCGCCAAAGGCACGACCATCGACGAGCTGGTGGGCGCGGCCACCGTGATGCGCGAGAAGGCCGTGCCCATCGAGGCCGGTCCCGGCGGAGTCATCATCGACACCTGCGGCACCGGGGGCGACGTCCGCGGCACCTTCAACATTTCCACCGCCGCCGCCATTATCGTCGCGGCGGCCGGCATCCGCGTCGTCAAGCACGGCAATCGCTCGGCCACGAGCAAGTCGGGCTCGGCGGACGTGCTGGAAAAACTGGGCGTGCGGCTGGAGCTCACGCCGGAGCAGCTTCGCGCCTGCCTGGACCGCGCCGGCATCTGCTTCGCGTTTGCGCGTTACCATCATCCGGCCATGAAATTCGTGGCCGCCGCGCGCAGCTCGCTGGGCATCCCCACCATCTTCAACGTGCTGGGGCCGCTGACGAATCCCGCCAGGGCCCGGCATCAGCTTCTTGGCGTATTCGCGCCCGAATTGACCGATCGGCTGGCCGGCGTGCTGCGCGAGCTGGGCAGCCAGCGGGCGTGGGTGGTGCATGCCGACGACGGGCTGGATGAGCTGTCGACACTGGGTCCCACGCGCATCAGCGAACTGAAGGACGGCGAAGTGCGGACATGGAAGCTCGATCCGGCCGATTTGGGGCTGCCCTACGCGCGGCTGTCGGACCTGAAAGTCAACAGCATCGAAGAGGCGGCCGAGGCGATGATGCGCGTGCTGGGCGGTGAAGAAGGCCCTCAGCGCGACATCGCCCTGCTCAACGCCGCGGCCGCCCTGGTGATCTCCGGCGCCGAGCCCGATCTGCCGACGGCGCTGCCGGTGGTGGCCAGGGCCGTCGACAGCGGCAAGGCGAAGGCGACGCTGGAGGCGCTGGTGGAGGCGTCGAAGGCCACGTAGGAGCGGGCAGGGATCGCCGCAGCGGAGGGGTGTGGGACCCGTCGCGGCGCGGAGTTGTACCAGAGGACACCGCGCGGCTGATCGGCTCCTCCTCCATCAATCCAGCACCAGTCCCACCCGCTGCGGCATCGGCGCCGGGCGCTGATATTTGACAGTGGGCGCAATCGCCTTTCCCTGCGCCGACGAATCCAGAAACGCCTGCATCGCCTCCAGCACCGCAAACGCCTGCTCGCCGCTGGCCCGATGCGGGCGGCCGGCGCGGATACCGTGGGCCATGTCGGCCAGGCCCACAGCGCGGCCGAAACCCCTTGGAAACATGTGCGGTACTTCCTTGAACTCATCCTCGCCCGTTTTGCGGATGTGGACGGGGCCGTCGAATGCGTTGGGATCGGGCACCTTCAGAGTGCCCTCTTCGCCGTAGATGGTGATCGGCTGTTTGCCGTCGTACTGTGCGAAACGCGTAGCGAACGTGGTGATGATGCTGCCCACCACGCCGTTCTCAAACTCGATCGTGCCGCAGATGTGGTCGGGCGTTTCCACCTTGATCTTTTGGCCGAACTTCGGCTTGCTGGTGATGGTCCGCTCGGGGATGGCGATGGAGGCGGCGCCCATGATGCGTCTGATGGGGCCGAGGATGTTCAGCAGCGCGGTCAGGTAATAGGGCCCCATGTCGAACATCGGCCCCCCGCCCGCCTGGTAATAGAACTCGGGGCTGGGGTGCCAGCTCTCGTGGCCGCGGATCATCATGAAGGCGGTGAAGGCCACCGGCCGCCCGATGGCGCCGTCGTCGATGAGCTTTCGGGCCGTCTGGATGCCCGCGCCCATGAAGGTGTCGGGGGCGCAGCCGACGCGCAGCCCCCTGGCGCCGGCCGCCTCCAGCACCTTTCGACCCTCGGACACGCTGATGCCCAGCGGCTTTTCGGCGTAGGTGTGCTTGCCGGCCTCGATGGCGGCCAGCGCCACGGGCACGTGGGCTTTGGGGACGGTGAGGTTGAGCACGATGTCGATAGACTCGTCCTTGAGGAGTTCTTCGACGGAGCAGACCCTGGCGATGCCGAACTCCGCGCCGCGGGCTCGTGCCTTGTCCATGTCGATGTCGGCCAGCGCTGCGATCTGGATGATGGGAAAGCTGCGGGCCATGCCCAGATAGGCGCCGCTGATGGCGCCGGTGCCGATGACGCCGACTCGGATTGGGTCTGACATGATGGGTCCTTCAGTGGGTGTGCTCAGGTCCTGGTCCAAGGGCTGCCATGATAATCGCCCGGCGGGCCGACGCCAGACCGCCTCCGCGCTCAGGCGAACAGCCCGCGCCGCGCATTCTCGCAGATCGCCCTGACGGCCGGATTGCGCAACTTCCGCTCGATGGAAATGGCGTAGTATCGTTCGCGGATGCCCTGTGCGTGGCCGATCAGTTTCAGGCGGTACATGCGGGCGACATCGGCGCCGATCACCGATGGGACGGCGATGGCGGCCCGGCCGCTGGCGGCAAACGTCTTGAGCAGCGCGCTGTCATCGATTTCTCCCAGCACCAGGGGGGTGATGCCGGCGGAGGCAAAATACTGCTCCAGCGAGCGGCGCAGGGCCGCGTGCTCCGCCGGCAGGTACATCGGGGCGCGGTGCAGCGACGCGGGAAACCCCCGGCGCAGCCGCCTGGCCAGGGCGGCGCTGGCGAAGAAGCTCACGCCGCATTCGCCCAGAAGGTGGTTGAAGCCCTGGATTTTGGCGGCCGCCCCGATGGGGGCGTCGCTGATGACCACGTCGATGCGGTAGGCCGCCAGATCGCTCAGCAGGCGGTCCAGGCCGTGCTCGCGGCAGATGATCCGCGCGGGCTGCGGCAGGCTCATCGCCGGCTCCAGCAGGGCACGTACCACGAGCTTGGGCACGGCGTCGGCTACGCCGATCACCAGCCGCGCGGGCAGGGCCGTGCCTCTGTGCTTGACCACATCCACCAGCTCCTGGCCCAGCGAGAAAATCTGCTCCGCGTAGCCCAGGGTGGTGCGACCGGCGTCGGTCAGCACCAGCCGCCGGCCCACGCGGCTGAAGAGGGGCCGGCCGAGCATGGCCTCCAGGGCGCGGAGCTGGGTGCTGATCGCCGGCTGCGAGACCAGCAGCTCGCGGCTGGCGGCGACAATGCTGCCCGTCCGCGCCACCGTCCAGAAGTAGTAGAGGTGATGGTAGTTGAGCCACTCCACGGCAGATTCCGTTCGATCTATTTTTTGAATGATGAACTTATTTACTTCGTCATTGTATAATGATCGACCCGAGGGAACAATACGCCGGACATGAGCGAAAGGAGGTTCGATGCGGATCGACATTCGCGGCATCAATCTGCCGCTCAGTGACGGACTCGAGCGCCACACCCGCGATCGCCTGACACACGCGCTTGCGGGCATGGAGCCGGCGACCCTCGTCATCGCGGTGCGCCTCTCCGACGTCAACGGGCCCCGCGGGGGCGCCGACAAGCTCTGCCATATCACTGCCACGGCGCGCCGTCGGCCCCCCCTCGTCGTGCAGAACCTGCACGCCGACGCCTACGTCGCCATCGCCGGCGCCGCCGCCAAGCTCCGCCGGGCCGTGCTCCGCCAGTGGAGGCCGCGGCGCTGGCGGGCCCTGCGCCGCATCGCCGCCGCCGTGCGCAGACGTTTGCGCGGCCGGCGGTTCCTGGCCACGACCGCCGGTTGAGCCGGCGCGCCGCAAGCCCGAATCGAAGCGCCGAACCACGGAGATCGCGCGATGGACATTGACATGATCACACGACTTGCGATAAGAGAGTCCGACAATCGTCTGCATGGACCCCCGCGCCCGAACCACGGGACCCCAGACGCCCAGTCGGCGCCTGCGCACGTTCGGCCGCTTCATGCGACGCCGCTTCGCGTCGACCGACGCAGCCGCGGCGATCGCGACGAGGTGGAGGACCTCTTCGAGTGGTTCTGATCCCGGGCGGATGTGGTGCCGGCGCCGGGCCGTCGAGCGTCCTGCGACATAACCTATAAGGACCCTGTGCATGAGCTCGCTTCGTGATCTGCCGGCGGGGATTACCCTGCCCCCCGAGGCATCCGACATACTGGCCGCCTGCCCGCGCTTCACCTTTGCCACCAGTTCCGAGCAGCTATTCCAGCTCGCCGCGCCCCCCAGCGGCTGGCACGAGGTCGCCTACGACGTCAGCGGCCGCGGGCGCATCGTCGAGGCCACCGTCTGCCGCGTCCGCAACGGTCTGGCGGCCAACTATCCCGAGCCTTACATGCGCCGTCGCGATCCGGACTGCATGGTCATTGCCGACGACCTGCCTTCCAACAAGAAGCGCTTTCGCGACCGTTTCGGGCGCGAGTTCGGCGAGCTGCGGTTGCGCACCTTCGAGTGGCTCAAGACCCAGGAGCTGGCCGCCTTCGCCTTCGTGGCCGGCGACCGCGACACCGGCGTGCCCTCCCTGGTGATCGCCCCTGCCAACGCCGGCTTTTTCGCGTTCGGTCTGAGCCTGCTCCAGGGCATTCTGTCGGCGGAAGACCTTTCCGGCGGCTTCGAGCCGCGTGCCATCATCTACGTCGCGCCCCCGTTTCGGCACACCGATTTTGAGGGGCGTCAGGTGGTCGTCCACAACCGCCGCGAACGGCTGCACGAGCTGTTCAGCTACAACCTGTATCCCGGTCCCAGCGCCAAGAAGGGCATCTACGGCGTGCTCATCAACATCGGCGAGCAGGAGGGCTGGGTCACGGCCCACTGTTCCACCGTGCAGGTGGTCACGCCCTATGACAACATCGTCACCATTATGCATGAGGGAGCCAGCGGGGGCGGCAAGAGCGAGATGCTCGAGCACATCCACCGCGAGCGCGACGGCCGGCTGCTTCTGGGCGAGAACCTGGTCACCGGCGAGAAGCGCTATCTGGTGTTGCCGCGGGCGTGCGACCTGCGCCCCGTCACCGACGACATGGCCCTGTGTCACCCCAGCTTCCAGGGCGAGGATGGCAAGCTTACGCTCATGGACGCCGAGCAGGCCTGGTTTGTTCGCGTCAACCACATCGACCGCTACGGTGTCGACCCACACCTGGAGGCGCTGACCATCGACCCCCCCGCGCCGCTGCTGTTTCTCAGCATCGACGCCGTCCCCACCGCCCGCGCCCTGATCTGGGAACACATCGAAGATGCGCCGGGCCAACGCTGCCCCAACCCGCGGGTCATTCTGCCCCGACACATCGTGCCCAACGTCGTCGAGGGACCGGTGACGGTGGACATCCGCAGCTTCGGCGTCCGCACGCCCCCCTGCACCCGCGAAAAACCCACCTACGGGATCATCGGCCTCTTCCACCTCCTGCCCCCGGCCCTGGCGTGGCTGTGGCGCCTCACCGCCCCGCGCGGCCACGAAAACCCCAGCATCGTCGGCACCCAGGCTATGAGCTCCGAGGGCGTCGGATCCTACTGGCCCTTCGCAACCGGTCGGCGCGTCGATCAGGCCAATCTGCTTCTCCAGCAGATCGAGCGCACGCGACGGATGCGTTACATCCTCTGTCCCAACCAGCACATCGGGGCCTGGCGCTGCGGCTTCATGCCGCAGTGGATCGCCCGCGAATACCTGGCCCGCCGCGGCAGCGCCCGCTTCCGCCCCGATCAGCTCACACCGGCGCGCTGTCCGCTGCTGGGTTATGCCTTCTGGTCCATCCAGGTTGAGGGTACCACCATCCCGCGATGGCTGCTGGAGGTCAACACCCAGCTTGAGGTGGGCGACGAGGCCTACGACCGCGGCGCCGCCATTCTCACCGAGTTCTTCCGCGCCCAGCTCGAAAAGTTCCGCGAGGACGATCTGCTGCCCCTGGGCCGCAGGATCATCGACTGCTGTCTTTCCGGCGGCACCGTGCGCGACTACGAGCAGTTGATCCCGCCGGAGTGAGAGCCGGATCACGCGGGCGTCGATTCGCCACAAGCCACATGCCGCGGCTGCGATGAGCTTCACGGACCGCAGGGCGCCAGCCCGCCACCCTGTACAAATGCGGCAGCGTTCGGGTGCGCCCTGGGCGACGGATCACACCCCCCCGCCGGCCGAGTCCTCCGCCAATTCATCGCTGAGGGTTCCCTCCCACTGCCCGACCCGGTCCAGATGGGCGGCCCGCGAGAGCATGTGCGCTCCAACAGGGGCGGCCACAACCTGGAAGATGATCACGAGGATGGCCTTGGTGATGGCGCCGACGGCACTGGTGCCGGCTTGCGTCTTGGCAGCGACGCCGGAGTGCGGCTCAATGGCCGCCGGCCGAACGTTGGCAAGGTGGACGACCGTACCGATCAGCATGCCGCTGATGCCCAGGGTGATGCACTTGGTGGCCGCATGCATGCGGTTGTAGAAATCGGGCAGGCGCCAAAGCCCCAGGGCGCCGATGAACATGAAGAACAGCCCGAAGAGCAGCGCCAGCATGGTGAGGATGTCGAGGATGATGTGGATCATGTTGCGGTCCGTGGCATCAGTCGTCCGGATCCTTCTGTACATCGGGAGCCGTGGCGCGGATGTGCGGCCGCGCTACGTATTGCGCCACGGCCAGAGTGCCGGCAAACCCCAGGAGCGACAGCACGAGGATGCCGTCGAACAGCACCAGCGATCCGATGCGCAGTGTGAAGAGGATGATC
>Ga0308417_1000685_pt1 | contig 23975 bp, 16 predicted proteins | sample HotsprSampleOS65_FD_203528 | JGI IMG/M metagenome (GOLD analysis project Ga0308417, IMG submission 203528) | Hot spring phototrophic mat microbial communities from Octopus Spring, Yellowstone National Park, Wyoming, United States - 20090730_OS65 ...
GGCGATCATTCACTTCTTGGAAAGCGAATTTATCCATGACAAGACCTGGGAGTAAGCCGGTATCCCCGGTTTTGTTGACTTTCACTTTGCGAAGCATTTGGGCGACGATGATTTCGATGTGTTTGTCGTCGATATCGACACGTTGGAGGCGGTAGACCGCCTGAACTTCGCGGACGAGGTAATCTTGGACGGCTTCGATGCCAGACACTCGGAGAATGTCATGGGGAACGAGCGGCCCGTAGACGAGCGGATCGCCAGCTTTGACGTATTCGTTGGCATGGACCCGCAGTTGAGCACTGGCCGGCACCTGGTGCTCGCGTTCTTCGCCGATCGGTTTGCCGTCCTCGGTTTCGGGTTGAATCCAGATAATTCGTTTGCCGCGCTTTTTATCACCGATGCGGATTTTGCCGGATACTTCGGCCATGACGGCGGGGTTGCGAGGCCGTCGGGCTTCGAACAGTTCGGTGACCCGCGGCAAACCGCCGGTGATGTCTTGGGTTTTGGAGACTTCCCGAGGCGTTTTTGCCAGAAGAGTACCGGCGCAAATCAGTTGACCGTCGACAACCTGCAAGTTGGCTCGCTCGGGGATAAAGTAAGCACGGAGCACGTTGCCGCGTTCGTCTTCGATCTGAATTTGGGGGTGCAAATCCCCCTTATGCTCCATGATGGTAAGGCGTTCGATCCCCGAGACTTTGTCGAGTTCGCGGCGGAGAGTTTCGCCTTCTTTGATATCGATATAGCGAATTCGGCCGCCTTCCTCGGCAATGATGGGGATGGCGTGGGGATCCCACTTGATGAGCACTTGACCGGCTTGCACTTCTTGGCCGTCGTGGACGAAAACTTGGGCTCCGTTGGGAACGCCGAATCGTTCGACCACGGGTTGGCCGGGCCCGCGGAGGATAAGAATTTCGCCCGACTTGGAAAGGGCAATGTTTTCCCCTTGATCGTTGGTAACGATGGTGAATCGTTCGAATTGGATGATACCCGGTTTTTTGGCTTTGGATTCGTTTTCGAGGGCAGTCCCGGATTTCTGGGCAACGCCGCCGAGGTGGAAGGTTCGCATGGTCAGTTGGGTGCCCGGCTCTCCGATCGACTGGGCAGCGATGATGCCGACGGCCATGCCTTCTTCGACAAGGGCTCCGGTGGCGAGATCCATGCCGTAGCAGAGTCGGCAAACACCAAGCGGAGCTTGGCAGGTCATCGGACTGCGAACCGTAATTTTGTCGAGCCCGAGTTTTTCGATCAATCGAGCTTTATCCGGGGTGATCAGTTCGTTTTCTTGAACGATCGGTTCGCCGGTGGTGGGGTGGAGGATGGTATTGCGGCTGACCCGGCCGCGAATGGCATCATACAGGGGGCGATCGACTTCATCGCCTTTGTACATGATGCCTTTGGTGATTCCCTGGGTGGTACCGCAATCGTATCGGGTGATGACGACGTTTTGCGCGACGTCAGCCAGTTTGCGGGTCAGGTAGCCGGAGTCAGCGGTTTTTAACGCGGTATCAGCCAGACCTTTCCGGGCACCGTGCGTGGAACTGAAGTATTCGAGGACGGTCAGTCCTTCGCGGAAGTTGGATTTGATGGGGGTTTCGATAATTTCCCCGGAAGGTTTTGCCATCAATCCGCGCAGGCCGGCGAGTTGGCGGATTTGTTCTTGGCCCCCCCGAGCACCGGAGTGAGCCATTAAATAGACAGGATTGAGGTAGGGGACTTCCCGCCCGTTTTCGTCGATGCGGCGATCGGTCGCGAGTTGATGCATCAATCGCTTGGTGATGGCTTCGCGTGCTTCGTTCCAGTGGTCGATAGTCCGGTTGTAACGTTCCGACTCCGTGATGATGCCGCGTTCATACTGTTTGCGGAGCTTTTCGACTTCTTTGTCTTTCTCTTTGAGAACGGCTTCTTTATTGTCCGGGGTACGAAGGTCGGAGGCGGCGAAGCTGAGGCCCGACTTGGTCGATTCGCGGAATCCGATTTCTTTCATGCGATCGAGCAAGGCGATGGTTTCCCGGCGGCCAAGAAGCTGATAGCAATCGGCAATGATTCGGCTGAGGTATTTGCTGCCCAGTGCGAGATCGTAAAACGCCATTTTCGGATGAAGGATATCGTTGAAGATGACCCGGCCGGCTGTGGTGCGAACCAGGCCGTTGGGTTTGCGAGGAACTTCATCGGCGACGAGGGCACCGCGATCGTTTTTGACTTCGCTGATCACCCGTTTGTCGGCGGGAAGCCGAACCATGATCCGGGCATGGAGTCCCAGTTTGCCTTCGGCATAGGCACGGAAGACCTCGGCGGGGCTGTGGAATTTCATCCCGTCGCCGGGCTCGATTTGTTCTCCTTCCTCGCCGCGAGCCGCTGTGATCCAGTAACACCCCATGATGATGTCCTGACTGGGGGTGATGATCGGATTGCCATTGGCGGGGCTGAAGATATTGTTCGTGGACATCATGAGGACGTAGGCTTCCACTTGCGCTTCAATCGACAGCGGCAAGTGCACCGCCATCTGGTCGCCATCGAAGTCGGCGTTAAAGCCTTTGCAGACAAGCGGGTGCAGGCGGATCGCATTGCCTTCGATCAAGATTGGTTCGAAGGCTTGGATGCCGATGCGGTGCAGAGTGGGGGCCCGATTGAGCAAGACGGGGTGATTTTTCGTGACTTCTTCGAGGATGTCCCAGACCTGCTCGTCTTTGCGTTCGAGCATTTTTTTGGCTGACTTGATGGTGTCGGCATGGCCGAGTTCTTTGAGTCGGCGGATGATGAAGGGTTGATAGAGTTCAAGGGCGATTTTTTTCGGTAAACCGCACTGGTGCAGTTTGAGTTCGGGGCCGACGACAATGACCGAGCGTGCCGAGTAATCGACGCGTTTCCCGAGGAGGTTTTCCCGGAATCGGCCTTGTTTGCCTTTGATCATGTCGGTCAATGATTTCAGCGGCCGGTTGTTTGCACCGAGCACGGGACGTTTGCAGCGGTTGTTGTCGAACAAGGCATCGACAGATTGCTGAAGCATTCGCTTTTCGTTGCGAATAATGACTTCCGGGGCATTGAGATCGACTAGTTTTTTCAGCCGATTGTTTCGGTTGATGATGCGTCGGTAGAGGTCGTTCAAGTCGGAGGTCGCGAAGTTTCCGGAGTCGAGCAGCACCAGCGGCCGCAGATCCGGCGGAATGACCGGGATGCATTCGAGCACCATCCATTCCGGTTTGTTGGGGGAATCCCGGAGGGCTTCGACGGTTTTCAGGCGTTTCACCAGATCTTTGACCCGCTGCTTGCTTTGCTTATCGCCGCGTTCGAGTTCTTTATTCAGTTTGTCTCGGAGTTCGCGGGACAGTTCCGTGAGATTAAGTTTCTCAAGAAGTTTTTTGATCGCTTCGGCCCCCATGTCGACTTCAAAGGTGTCGCCATATTCTTCCCGGGCCTTGCGGTATTCTTCTTCCGTCAGGAGTTGTCGTTCTTTTAATGGCGAATCGCCGGGATCGATGACCACGAAATCTTGGAAATAGATGATTTTTTCGAGGCTGCTGGTTTTCATGTCCAGCAGTGTCCCGAGGCGGGAGGGCATCGCCTTGAAGAACCAGATATGAACGACCGGAGCCGCGAGCTCGATGTGCCCCATGCGTTTGCGGCGGACCCGGCTGTGCGCGACTTTCACACCGCAGCGATCGCAAATCATGCCTTTGTATTTCATGCCGCGATATTTGCCGCAGGCGCATTCGTAATCTTTTTCAGGGCCGAAAATCCGCTCGCAGAAGAGTCCGTCTTTTTCGGGGCGGTAGGTCCGGTAATTAATCGTTTCGGGTTTCTTGACTTCGCCATGGCTCCACTGGCGGATATCGCCAGGACTAGCCAAGCTGATGCGGACGGAGCCATAATCGTTAATTCGGTCGTAGTTCCCTGTGTCAGCGGCGGCATTGGCGGTCGACATATCAATACCCTCATCGGGAAGGAATGAATTTTCTCAGATGCGGATCGGTTAACAGTACCCAGCGTCGAGGCAAGTAAAGTTCACTCTCCGATACTCTTCCGGGTGTTGTGGTGCTGCTGGCAACAGCCAGGGGCATCTGTTGTTGCAAAGCCGGGGTCGTCCCAGGCTGCATCAGTGAATTCACCCCCCCCAATTCCGTGGCAACTGGTCATCTGTGTAGCAAGCTGGGAATGGCACAACAATGATGGACCGAAGGCACCTCTGATGATCGTAATTGTTGGCGAAATTCATGGCGAAATCCATGCGACCTCGAGGCAATCGTTTGCGGCAGTGGGCATCCTTGTCTGGAATTCCTGTGTCCCTAAGCAGAAGCTGGTCAGACAATCCCTGAAAGTGCCGGGCATCACAAGCGTTTTTTCTGCAGGCACATATTCAGGCCGAGTCCCCGGATTTCGTGGGTCAGCACGTCGAAACTGGCCGGGGTGCCGGCTTCGAGCGTGTTTTCCCCCTTGACCATGCTTTCGTAAATTTTGGTTCGACCTTCGACATCATCGGATTTGACGGTGAGCAGTTCCTGGAGAATGTAAGCAGCCCCGTAGGCCTCGAGAGCCCAGACTTCCATCTCGCCGAACCTTTGGCCGCCGAAGCGGGCTTTGCCGCCGAGCGGTTGCTGGGTGATCAAGCTGTATGGACCGGTGGCTCGGGCATGGACCTTATCATCGACGAGGTGGTGGAGTTTGAGCATGTACATGTAACCGACGGTGACGGCTTGTTCGAGTCGTTCGCCCGTGCGGCCGTCGTAAAGGAATGATTTGCCAGTCTCGGAGAGGCCGGCTTCTTTGAGGACCCGCTGGATTTCTTCTTCGCTGGCACCGTCAAAGACAGGTGTGATCGCCCGGAATCCGAGTTTCGAGGCAGCGTAGCCGAGGTGGGTTTCCAGGATTTGGCCGACGTTCATTCGGCTGGGCACGCCAAGCGGGTTCAGGATGATATCGACCGGTGTGCCGTCTTTGAGGAACGGCATATCTTCTTCGGGCAGGACTTTGGAAATCACCCCTTTGTTACCGTGGCGGCCGGCCATTTTGTCGCCGACGGAAATGGTCCGTTTGGTGGCGACGTAAACTTTCACCATCTGCTGAACGCCGCTGGGCAATTCGTCGCCACGAGTGAGGCTGTGCAGTTTGCGTTCCTGCTCGTCGATGAAGAATTGCAAGCGTTCCCAGTGTCGATCGTAGATTTTTTTGGCTTTCTTGGCGTTCTCGGGCGTACGGATATCCAGATGTTCGAGTTTGAAATTTTTCGCTTGTTCGGCGATGACCGCGTCATCTTTATCGATGCCGAGTTGTTTGCCGGTGACGGTATCTTTGAGTTCTTTTTTGTCGAGAACCTCTTCGAGGGCTTTGATGAATTCACGGAATTGTTCGGCGATTTTTTGAGAGTAGAGTGTGGTGATTTCTTTTTTGCGTTTGGCTAGTTCGCGTTTTTCGTCTTCCGTCATGCTGGCTTGGCGACTGAAGCGGTGGGTAGCGATGACGATGCCCTCGACACCGGAGGGGACTTCGAGGGAATCATTTTTCACGTCTTCGCCCGCTTTGCCGAAAATGGCGTGGAGCAATTTTTCTTCGGGGGTCAGTTCGCTGCGTGATTTGGGCGAGACTTTTCCGACGAGGATATCGCCGGGTTTGACGTAAGTGCCAACTCGGACAATGCCATGCTCATCGAGATTCGCCAAAGCTTTTTGCGAAACATTAGGGATATCCCGGGTAAACTCTTCTTTGCCAAGTTTTGTTTCACGAATTTCGATTTCAAATTCTTCGATGTGGATCGAAGTGTAAGTATCATTTTTAACGAGCCGCTCGCTGACGATGATCGCATCTTCAAAATTATATCCTTCCCAGGACATAAAGGCTACGAGAACATTGCGGCCGAGGGCCAGTTCGCCGAGATGGGTGGCGGCACCATCGGCAAGAATTTGACCTTTTTTGACCTTGTCGCCGAGCCGGACAATCGGTTTTTGGTTAAGGCAGGTTCGTTCGTTTAAGCCGTGGAATTTGCGAAGAACGTATTCCCGGACGATTTTATCTTTTTCTTCAACTTTGATTCGTTCGGCATCGACGTAGACCACGGTTCCATCTTCGTGAGCATGAACCAGCATCCCCGAGTGGCGGGCGACCTCTTTTTCCAGGCCGGTGCCGACGAGCGGTGGTTCGGTGACCAGCAGCGGCACGGCTTGGCGTTGCATATTCGACCCCATCAAGGCGCGGTTGGCATCGTCGTGTTCCAGGAATGGGATTAACCCGGCCGAGACACCGACCATTTGTTTGGGGGAAACATCGATATATTCGATGGCATCAGGTTTCAGCGAGATAAACTCTGCTCCGCCTTTGCGTGCCACGACGCGTTCTGCGGTGATCTGGTTGCCATCGGTGGGGACATCGGCAGGAGCCAGTATGTGTTGTTGTTCTTCATCGGCGCGGAGTTTTTTAACGGTATCGGTCAGCTTACCTTTGGATACTTGCCGATAAGGCGTGATCAGAAAGCCGTATTCGTCGATTTCTGCAAAAATTGAAAGGTGTGTGATCAGGCCGATGTTCGTTCCTTCCGGGGTTTCGATCGGGCAAATGCGTCCGTAGTGGGAAATATGCACATCGCGGGCATCGTACCCGGCCCGTTTTCGGTTTAAGCCGCCAGGTCCAAGCGCGGACAGTCGGCGTTCATGGGTTAATTGGGACAGTGGGTTCGTCTGATCGACGACTTGCGAAAGTTCAGATCGTCCGAAGAAATATTCGATGGCCGCGGAGACGCTCTTGGGGTTGATCAGCGTACGCGGCGTCATTTCCTCGGCATCTTTGATTGCCATCCGTTCTTGGACGGTTCGGCGGAGTTTGAGGAACCCTTTCCGGAGTTCGTCGGTGGCAAGTTCATCAATGGTGCGGAGTCGGCGGTTGCCAAGGTGGTCGATATCATCGACGTGGCCTTTGCCCGACCGCAAATCGAGTAAATATTTGATGGCGTTGACGAAATCAACCGCCCGCAGTGTCATTTCCGTTTCCGGGACATCCTGATTGAATTTGCGATTGATCCGGAAGCGGCCAACGCGACCGAGCCGGTAGCGATTCGGATCGAGAAATTTTTCCTTGAAGAGTTCTTTAGCTTTTTCCAGTTGCGCGGGGTTACCGGGCCGCAGCCTTTGATAAATCTTCAAGAGGGCGGCTTCGTGGGAATCGGTCCCGTCCTCGACCAATGAATTGGGAATGATCGGATCTTTCGGGGGGGTGAGTGCCTCGACCTGGTGAATTTGCGAGGCGATAATTTTGTCCACCGCCGAGGGGGTGAATGGTTTGCCGGCATCGAGGAAAATCTCGCCGGTTTCCGGGTCGATGATGTCATCGACCGCAATCATTGGGGGAATGCCTTTATCAGGGTCGCCGAGCAGCTTGGCACGGGCATTACCAGCGTTTAATTTAACGGTTTCGATCGGATAAAATTCGCGTAATAAATCGGCGGTCCGACTGTATTTGGGGTCCATCGCCCGCAGCAGTGTCAGTGCGGAGAATTTGCCGCTTTGGTCGATGCGGACGCCGAGGGTGTCTTTCTTGGTGCAGTTGATTTCGATCCAGCTGCCACGTTCCGGGATGATCCGGCAGGAATACATGTCTTTGTCGGCTTCGCGTTCGACCACGAAATCGACGCCGGGGGAGCGGTGCAATTGAGACACAACGACGCGTTCGGCACCGTTGATGATGAATTCGCCACCCCCGATCATAATCGGCATATCACCGAGATAGACTTCTTCCTCGACGGCGGTACCATCGGCTTTACGGAGGCGAAGCCAGACCCGGAAGGGCCGACCGTAAGTCAGCCGTAATTGCCGGCATTCATCGGGATCGTAGCGGGGTTTGCCGAGTTCGTATTTCACATATTCGAGGCTAATTTTTTTATCATAACTTTCGATGGGGAAAATTTCCTGGAGAACCCCTTCGAGACCGTAAGGCAAGCGTTGATCCGGGGGAACATCCGGTTGCAGGAATCGTTCGTAGGATCGCTTTTGATTATCGGTGAGCGGGGGAACCGGGGCGGCGTCACCGAAACGGCCGAAGTTCCGCTCCACCTTGGGGGCGATGATCCGCAGGGCCGGGATGGCCATCGGGGTCGTCTCCTTCCCAGAAACGAGGACACGGGATCACAATTCGCCGCTCATTGTCGCAGAACGGAGCTTGTGATCACCGCGGGGATACATTATTGGATGGTGAAAATCGCTCCGGGCAGTCGGCCATTCCTTGGGCGATTGCCTTGGAAATTTTGCCACAGCGACTGAGCCGTGGCCTGGGACCAGCGACTATGCGAAGCCGGGTGAAGATAAACATTCCATGTTGTTGCTATTGGGTTCATATGCAGGCGCGAGTGGAGTGAACGCATTGGCACCACTGGCATCCAGAGATGATCCTCCGCAACCCGGCGTGCGGATTACGCGAGATCGGAATTTCACGATTCGGCTTGACATTACAAGATAATCGTACCCAGGCGGGCTGGACAAGGCCAGACCACCTGAGCAAATTTTTTCCAGCGAATTTATGCGGGCTTGATGGTGACCTTGGCCCCAGCTTCTTCCAGCTTCTTCTTGACTTCTTCGGCAGTCTTTTTGTCAACGCCTTCTTTCATCGGTTTCGGAGCACCTTCGACGGCGGCTTTGGCTTCAGCCAGCCCCAAGCCGGTCAATTCACGAACCACCTTGATGATCCCGATCTTCTTGGCGGCATCAAAACCGGGTTCGAGGATGACGTTGAATTCAGTCGGTTCGGCGGCGGGGGCAGCCGGTCCGGCGGGACCTGCGGCACCGGGTGCCGCCATCATGACAGCACCCCCAGCAGCAGGCTCGATTTGATATTTCTCTTTGAGATAGTTTTTGAGTTCCACCGCTTGGGCGATGGTAAGTTGGGCGAGTTTATCGCCGAGTTCCGCAATGACGCTCATGGTTCAACCCTTTCAAAAATCGATGCCGGTGAAGCGGCCGGCAAACTTGCGTAATAGCCAGATTCCGAGACTTTGCTGCCGTTTGCCGAGAGAAAGAATCCCTCGATGGAGTTCATGCTGTGAATGAGGCGACTCCGGGAAATCATCCTTGGGACGCCGAGGCAGAGGCCGGCCCTTTTTCTTCAATGGTCGTCAGGACTGATGCCAGTTGGCTGCCCGGACCGACCAGACACGCCGCCAAATTCGCACCAGCACTCAGAAGGGCCATGACAATATCGCCGATGGCTTCTTCGCGGGTGGGTCGGACTTTGGCCTCTTCGATCGAAACCGACTCACCGTCGGCGATGGCCGTCTTGATCTTATATTTCTCTGGAGCTTTAGGATCTTTTTGTGCAGCTTTAACTTCGTCTTCGACGGTTTTGCTTAACTCTTTAATGTTAAGCCCGCCCCAGCAAAAGAGCGTTGGGCCAGACCAGCAATTGTCGACCTGAATCCCCAGCTCATTGAAGACCTTGCGGGCAAAGGTATTTTTAATGAGTTGGGCGCGGATTTTCTTGTCGCGGAGATTTTTGCGAAAATTATAATCCGTTGCGGCATCGACCTTGATGGGCTCGAGAAGGACGTAGTCCTTAACGCCGTGGAAGGTTTTCCGGAGTGTCTCGAGTTCCATCAACTTGATTTTCTTGCTCATAGCACTGAGTCTCGAAAAAATATCTGGTGAAGCTCGGAGTATCGATTCAATGAAATTCTGACCCCGCCACAATTGGCAAACGGGGATGGTGAGCACGATTTACAGGGAAATTGGAATTCCTGGAGACATGGTGGCCGACACCACAATCCCGTTGATGTAGTTTCCTTTGACCCCTGATGGTTTGGCGGCTCGGACTGCTTCGACAAAGGCAATGATATTCGCGGCAAGCGGTTCGTCGGCGAAGCTGAGTTTGCCGACACCTGCGTGCACTTGCCCCGATTTATCCGAGCGGTATTCGACCTTACCTGCTTTTTGTTCTCGGACGGCTTGGGCGACATCACCGTTGGCGGGGATCACCGTGCCGGCTTTCGGCGTCGGCATCAAATTTCGTGGCCCGAGCACTTTCCCGAGACGTGAAACTTTGCCCATCATATCCTGGGTGGCAATGGCGACATCAAAATCAAGGAATCCTTCATTTTGCACTTTAGCAATCAGGTCATCGCCGCCAGCGAAATCAGCCCCAGCATCTTTCGCCTTGGCAATATTGTCGCCTTGACAAAATACCAGCACCCGTTTGGTTTTACCCAGGCCGTGAGGCAAGGAAACACTGCCGCGAACAAGCTGATCGCTTTGGGTTGGATCGATACCCAGATTAATGTGCACTTCCACGGTTTCGTCGAACTTGGCCTTTTTGACACTTTTGAGAAAAGCGATCGCTTGTTTGAGAGGTTGAACTCCGGCTTGTTTAATTTTTTGGTCTATGTTTTTACGGTGATTACGACTCTTTTTGCCGCGGCGGGGTGAGACGCCAGGTCGTTTTTTTCGTTGCGGGCGAGGGAGTTCCGCTTCAGAGGGCCTGCCGAGTTCCGCAGGCTCGCTGGTTGCGATACTGGCCGGCGGGCCGGATGCGATTGGTTGATCCGCTGCGCTGACCGATGTCACTGCGGCCGGATCGGTTGCCGGGGCAACTGACGCTTCTTGTTTTTTTGCCATGATCACTGACTCTATCTGTCACGGAATCCGATTATGCTCGGCATTCCTCCCACTCATGCCGCCGAGTGGTAAGGCGATGGGCTGGATGAACCATTAGTCGACGATTGTCAAACCCATGCTGCGAGCCGTTCCTGCGATAATTCGCGTGGCATGCTCAAGATCTCGTGCGTTCAAATCATTCAGTTTCTTTTTGGCGATATCTGCAATTTGTGCTTTTGTGACGGTAAAACCGACATATTTCCCGGACTTCTTGGCGTTGTTCGGGATCACGTCGCCGCCCGCTTTCTTGGCATGCGGAATCTTGGCCGCAAGTTTAAGAAGCACGGCCGCAGGGGGCGATTTGATTTTGAATTCAAAACTCCGGTCAGAGTAGACCGTGATGATCACCGGCAGCATCATGCCTTTCAGGTCCGGGGTGCCCGTTTTGTCATTGAATTGCTTAACGAACATCCCGATGTTGACCCCGTGAGCCCCGAGGGCGGGACCGACCGGAGGCGCGGGGGTTGCCTGACCGCCAGGACATTGCAGTTTGACTTGTGCCGTGACTTGCTTAGCCATGTTCGAACCTGAAAATCACGCTCGGCCGGACACGCCGGACCCGAGTCGTGACGAGCCGTGTCTCGAGTTCTCTGACTCTCCCCTGAAGAGCCAATGGAAAACTTCAATTTTAGCAGTTTTCCATAACTGTCAAGGGTGGTTTTGCAAATCTTGCGGAGGTGGCACAAGCCGGTCGTTAGAACTCAGACTTTGTCCACTTGCCAGTAATCGAGATCGACCGGAACGCCGCGACCGAAAATGGTGACTTCGACTTTCACCTTGGGAGTTTCGTTCGCATCTTTCGGCATGCTGATTTCTTTGACTTCTCCTTCCATGTTGGCGAATGCTCCCTCGCGGATCCGGACTTTGTCACCTTTTTCATAATCCAGCTTGATAACCAGGTCTTTGCCTTTTTTGTCTTTGTCGCTGATGGCTTCACCAAGCATCCGCCGGACTTCAAGATCGGACATCGGCGGGGGCGGTTTCAACGGCCCAGCGGAACCGACAAAGTCGGCAACTCCCGCGGTTTCACGGAACAGGTATAAGATCCGGTCATTGAATTCGACTTCGACCATAATGTAGCCGGGAAACTTTTTTCGCTCTTTGATGACACGCTTTTCCTTGGTGATTTTTTCGCCGTTCTTCGTTTCTTTAACCTTTTTGACTTCGGTCACACGTTCAACAGGGATGACGATCTGACCGAAATATTCTTCAAGGCCGTCAATTTTCACACGACGCTCAATCGCGGCCTTGATCGTTTCCTCTCGGCCACTGGTGACTCTCACGACATACCATTTTTTGTTGGACGTGGGGGCCGTGGTTTGCGCGGATGTTGCTTCTGAAGCCGGGGCTTCTGCCGGGAGAGAGGCAGCCTCGGGGGTCGTCGGCGGCGGCGTTGAGATGGTGGCGGCCGCCGACACGGCAGGCAGAGCAGATGCCGTGGCCTCACTCGATGTTACCGGGTCAGATGAGGACGGGGGTTCCAGCTCAGGCTCGGTACGAATGACTGGAGAGGGGTCGCTCGTTGCATCGTCCGCTGCAACCGGGGAATGGGTAGAAGCGACAGCGCGATCAGTGGCGGCAACGACTGCATCAGCAGCGATCGACAGGGTCCCGCTGCCCGATTCCGGTGTCGGCTCGGCCGTTTCGGGCAAAGGGAGCGGCATCTCTTTATCTGCTTCAGGCATGGCTAGTGTACTCGTGCTGCTCGGCAACAGCGGAACGAACGGAATTTACCAATCGACTTTAATGCCTTGTTGATCAACTTGTACTGGTTTCCCTGAAGGCAGGACATTGATCGGCCAAGAACTCAGCAGTGTCCCCCAGAACCAGTCGACCACAAAGAGAAACACTGTCAGAAGGAAGACGGTGGCGAGCACTACGATGGTATCTTGAATCAGGCGTTTGCGGGTCGACCACGAGACTTTGTTCATCTCTGCTTCGGTAGCGATCAGGAAATCGGCAAACTCGGGAATATTCACGGCCCGCCAAGACAGCCAGACGCTGACAATCACGAGCAGGAAAGGCACGCTGTAGGCCATGTTGGGTAAAACAAACAGATCGACATCGGTAAAGGGCAGATCGAACGTCAGTGGTTTCTGGGAATCGGCGAGGAGCGGACCGTTGGCAAGGGAGTAAACGCCACTGATCGCAATGATTAAAAAGCCTGCCATGGTGTAGCGGCGGGCACGCAATCCTTGAGTCCGTTTGTACATGGTGAGCGAAAACCAGCCTTGGTCTTCGAGTGTGATCATGAGCCGTTGCAAACTCGGTGAATAGAGCAGCCAAAGACTGATCACAAGGCAGACGATCACCATGGCAGCGGTCAGAACTTCGCCCACGGGGCTGGCTTCGAAGTTGAGTCCGACCGCTCGGACGAGGAAGAAGCTTGTGATTAATAAGGAGATCACAAGAAAGATGCCGCCCCGGACACCGTGGGGGGGGTGGTCGCCAAGCCCTTGTTGCAAAACCCGGATCATGCCGGCGATGATGGCCATGCCAACTAGATAACGGATGCCGGTGTCCAGACCGGCGTCAATTTGGCTGAGGATCGGAGTTAAGAACGACGCCCAGATGGCAGGCAGGACATAAGCGGCAAGGCCAACCCCGAGCAGTAGCAGCAGACCGCCCAGGAGACTGGATCGGGCCAACTGTGTCCGCGGCTGGGGCGGCAGCGAGGTTGGGGGACTAGGTTGTACCGCGGTTGCCATACCGATCCTCTCCTCATCCCGAGCGATGGGTGCACGAGGAACCGACTCGCAAGGGGTAGTGCTGTGGGGTCTGCCGATCGATCCGCACGCGACGCGGGCTTTGTCACAGGAATTATCAACGCGGGCGACTCATCGAGGTTCAATCCTGGAACAATCTTCCCGGGGGAGTGCCCATGTCACTGGGATCAACTGTAAACATCCATTGTAATTGTGCTGCGGCATTGCCGGGAATTCCGCGAGCATTGGTTGCATGATCATCGCTGGGTGATCGAGCAGGTGCGGCAGGAATCGAACCTGCAACCTGCGGTTTTGGAGACCGCTGCTCTGCCAGTTGAGCTACGCACCTAGCGGGTGACGGTTAGCGATGGACTGCCTGGGCGACAATCGCATTGTAACTCGCCGCCGATGGGATTCTCGGGTTTCAATCGAGAATCTTGGTCACGACGCCGGAACCGACTGTCCGACCGCCTTCGCGGATAGCAAAGCGAAGGCCTTCATCCATGGCGACCGGCATGCCTTCCATCAGTTCGACTTCGATTTTGACGTTATCGCCGGGCATGCACATTTCGACGCCTTGAGGCAACTTGATGGTGCCGGTGACGTCGGTAGTTCGGAAGTAGAATTGCGGCTTATACCCGGAGAAGAACGGGGTATGCCGGCCACCTTCTTCCTTGGACAGGACGTAGATGTTGGCTTCGAATTTCGAGTGGGGGGTAATTGATCCGGGCTTGGCGATCACCTGGCCGCGTTCGATCCCGTCTTTTTCAATCCCCCGCAGTAATGCGCCAACATTGTCGCCGGCAATCGCTTTATCCAAGGTTTTGTTGAACATTTCCAGACCGGTAATCACGGTCTTGATATTGTCTTTTCGAAGTCCGATGATTTCGACTTCGTCGCCCACTTTGGCGGTGCCCCGTTCAATCCGGCCAGTAGCAACGGTACCGCGACCTTTGATGGAGAAGACGTCTTCCACGGACATCAGCAGCGGTTTATCTTCTTCTCGCACCGGATCAGGAATGTAGTTATCTAGGGCATTCATGAGTTCATCGATTGACTTGGGCCCCGGGTTGTTATCTTTATCGGGGTTTTCCAGGGCATCTTTGGCCTGGCCGCGGATGACCGGAATTTCATCGCCGGGGAAGTCATATTTTTTGAGCAGTTCCCGGATTTCGAGTTCGACCAGGTCGAGCAGTTCGGGATCATCCACGGTGTCCACTTTGTTCATGAACACGACAATCCGTGGCACGCCGACTTGCCGGGCCAAGAGGATGTGTTCTCGGGTTTGCGGCATTGGGCCGTCGTTAGCGGCGACGACGAGGATGGCACCATCCATCTGCGCGGCACCGGTGATCATGTTTTTGATGTAGTCGGCGTGACCCGGGCAGTCGATGTGGGCATAGTGCCGCTTTTCGGTTTCGTATTCGACGTGCGCCACGGCGATGGTCACGGTTTTATTGGCGTCGCGAACGATCCCGCCCTTGGCGATTTCCGAATACGATTTCACTTCCTTCAATTTGTTTTTGTAGGCCTGCCGGGCCAGAATCGCCGCGGTGAGCGTGGTTTTGCCATGGTCGATGTGACCGATGGTGCCCACATTCAAGTGAGGTTTCGTTCGTTCAAATACACCCTTCGCCATCGCTCTCTCCGCGTGAGGTTGCTAAAATACCGTAGGAATGTCTAAGGTTCTGCGGACGCCGCCCTAACCCAAGTCATCCGCTCTCGGATCACTTCACTCTGGGCAATCTTGAAGCGATCGACCGCAATCGTACGGGGCGGGATCGACCCGCCCCGCAAAAGCTGCTGATGGGACTTGAACCCATGACCTCTTCCTTACCAAGGAAGTGCTCTACCGACTGAGCTACAGCAGCAGGAAGCACCTGCTCGCAACCAATCCACAATCGCACCACGCCGTTCATTCAGGCTTGCGAAGGGATTGTTTAGTGTTCTTCGCTGATTATGTTCATTCCCAGTATGATGTTCATTCCCAGTATGATGTTCACTCCCAGTTTATGTTCATTTCCAGTCGAATCGACCCACGCAAGTTTCCCATCTCGGCCAAACAATCGGTTTAGCTTCGATCATCGAAACCGAGTCGATTGTTCTCGGTTCGATCAATTCGCACTTCTCTCAATTCGCACTTCTCCCGGGGTAATCACCATTATTGGCATAGTATTCTCAAATCCGAGCGACCAGAGCGGGAGACGGGATTTGAACCCGCAACATCTTGCTTGGAAGGCAAGTGCTCTACCGTTGAGCTACTCCCGCATTGATACCCCTCCGCATCGGTTGATTCTGACATCCATCCTGCAGCGCTTGGCTGGATCGCTTGGCTGCATCACATGGTACTTACTCCACCCTGAATTCTGCGACTACCTTCCGTCAAATCGTTTGAGAACCATCGCGATTCATGGAGCGGAATCAACCTCGATCACAGAACTTTTCGGTACCAGGACTTCGCGGTTCCGATCATGGTCACTTTAGCGAAGCGACTGGGCAGGGAGGGATTCGAACCCCCGAACTCCGAAGAGGCCAGATTTACAGTCTGGTGCAATTGACCGCTCTGCCACCTGCCCGATTCAGTATGGTAACCCAAGCCATCATCGTCCTGGTTATCATAGTCCTGGAAATTCCGTACCGTAAGCTTTATTATCTCAACTGGACCGGCAACTGTTCAAGTCTCGCATCAGCAATCCTCGACACAATGTCACTCTTTGTAACAAACCTGAAGCCAGTTATAACCATCCTGAAGCCAGCGGTGGGACTCGAACCCACGACCTACGGTTTACAAAACCGTAGCTCTACCAACTGAGCTACGCTGGCAATCGCTCGGTTCGACACTATGAACCTTTTACTTTATGCAGGAAGCATCGAGTCTTCAAGGCGAATTTCGCGATCGTTTGTTGTCGGATACAGCTTCTGATGCCTGTAGCGGCAAGGCTGGTGCCAGGTATGATTTTCTCGACCACAGTGATCTGGCGAAAACCGTAGTTCTGACGTTGGGGAACGCTGGCGTTGTCGGGGTCTATCCTAGGGATGGCGATTTCGCGAAATTCTCCGATACAAACACGGTTTCGGGTGCGGGAGTTGAAGTTCTGTTCGTGAAGTCCGGAACTCAGGGGCGGCTGAGCTTTTCCTCTTTACCTCCGGGGGAATGCAGCGGTTGGATTCTCTCCATCGTTTCTGGATGTTGCCAAGTCAATTCCGATCGAACCTCGCCTGCTCCTCCGATGGCGCGGGATGGATCATGGCCGGGTTGATGCCGCAAAATCTCCTTATGAAGAGCATCAGAATTTAGTTACGGTATGATTCCCAGCGATTGAAGCTGTGAGCGGACCGAGTCGGTCCAGGGGTAAATCACCGGTCGTTCGGGGAAATTGGCTTCGAGGCCCGGCGAACGAGGTAATCCAGCCAAACGGTAGCGAGTATTTCCGACTCGGACAAGCGGCAGGCAATACATCCCTGCGGGAATCTGGGTAGCAAAGGCTGACGATGCTAACGGAATTCGTGCGGCGGGCAAATCGATGACATCAATCATCAGTCCCGGCTCGGGAGCATCGGGGCCAGACAAAGCTTCTACGACACGGGCACTCCGGGAAGGGGTTCCTTGAGGATCGGCGGTCAATTCCACCACGAGCAAGTGAGTGCTGGCAAGGAGTTGAGCACGGGAAATCAGGGGGACTGTGCCACGTTGGGATGAAGCGTACCCGAGCCAAGCAAGCCAGCTCAGGTAGAGCACGGCAAAGACAACAAGACGAAATTTTGCAAAAGTCATCGCTCGCTCCGACCGAGCGAATCGCCCAGGACCAGTTCAAATTCCTCAGTCAACATCCGTTCGACATCAAAAAGATCGTGGAAATCTTCGGGCTCATCTCGTTCGGACTGACATAATCGTTCTGCACGAATTAAATTGAAGACGATGTTCCCGATATCGTCCGTTCGATGAATCCCCCACAGGCGAAAGACGACTCGTGCCATCATACCGAATTCCTGGAGGGCTAGTTCACAGCAACCTCGGGCCAGTTCTTCGCCGCTGACATGATAATCGGTATCCGGGTCGTCGGTTTCCTCGGGAATGCGCCCGAGAACTTCCTGCGTGAAACTGACCGCGTCGCAAAGAAATTCATAGGCCTCGTAAGGATAGCGAGGATCTTCGCGGACGAGTTCGAGTATTTTCGGATCCACGGAAACTCCTTTGTCGGGTTCAGGGGGCAATCCTTGTCTGCCGTTCTGCAATCCGGATCGAGACACCGCCAGGCCGCGTGCCGAGAATAAGCCACGGCTGGCACTTTTACAATCTCGTCAGCACTTCCGCAGCGGCGACGGGCAGACGTCGACCGTCTTCAAATTCAATCAACAATCGTCGGGAAAGAATTTCTTGTGCCAGCACGGTTCCTTGCCCTTTCGTAGTGACCACCCGGTCACCGACGGCTGGTAATTCTGCTTGGAATTCTTCGTAGACATCATTTTCGAAGCGTAAGCAGCACTTCAGCCGTCCGCAACGTCCGCTAATTTTTGTCGGATCGAGGGTCGATTTTTGCAATTTTGCCATGCGCATCGAGACTGGCGGCATCACCACCATGTGCGAGTTGCAACAGACCGGTTTGCCACAATCGCCATAATCGGCCTTCAATTTGGCTTCATCACGGACGCCGATTTGCCGCAGTTCGATCCTGGTCTGGAATTGGCGGGCCATGCTTTTGACGAGTTCCCGGAAATCGACGCGGTTTTCTGCGAGAAAGTAGAAGATGATCCGCTCGCCGCCAAAGAGGTGCTCGACATGGACGAGTTGCATCGGTAAGTGATGCTGCTGAATCAGGGCTTCGGCGATGGCGAAGTGCTGGGATTCGAGAGCTTCAATTTCAGCGATTCGTTGCCGATCGTCAGCGGTTACGGTTCGGAGGATTTGACCGTGTGTCGGCTCGGGAATGGCGGCGATCGCTTCCGGTGTGGCCGCGCAAAGAATTTCCCCGGATTCTTGCCCACGGTCGGTGCGAAGAATGACCGGTTGCGATCGTCCGAGCCGTGCGATTGGCGGGTAGGCCTCGAATACGCCAATCAATCGCATTCGCCCATGCCTGGCAATGTAGGCACTGGGGGCTGCAGTGGTCGCAGCAGTTGTGGTGGCTGATTCAGCTCTCATACCAGTTATCATCGGAGGTTGTCATCATAAATGCAACTCCACGACATCACGATCGTGAAGAATGTGATCGCGACTGACGGTCTGTCCGTCAAACACTCCGCTGCCCCAGACACGGGCCGATTTTAATCCCTCGGCAAAATCCTGGTGAACGTAAGCGGCAAATTCCTGGACGGTGCTCCCGATCGGGCAGGTAAAGGGGCTGGTCATGTCGGCAGGTTTACCCGGTTGCTTGGTGTAGATCCGCATCACACCGAGACGCTGGTAGATCGCCTTTCGAAGCTCTTGCAGCCCGTCGCCGCGTGCCGCCGAGATCAGCAGTGTCGGGAAGCGGTCGGCAAAGATTTCCTGGGCGATTTCCCGGCGAATATCCGCCGCCTCGTCGTCTAGCTTGGTCATCACCAGCAAGGTGGGAAGAGCATAAATGGCTGGGTCATCGTCATGTTCCGGGCGTTCTCGCACGAGCACTCGGCGGGCGTGTTTGAGCCGTTCCAGGACGGCCTCGGTGGCCGTGGGGCCGTCGTCATCCGCCAGATCAAGAAACAAGAGGGCCGCATCGGCTGACCGAGTCAGATCGGTCAGGAACGGTTCATAATGATCGGCGGTGATCGGCGGCAAATCGATCAGTTGGACGCGAACATCCTCATAATCCATCATCCCCGGGATCGGTTCTCGAGTCGTGAACGGATACGGGGCGATGGCTGGCGTTGCCTTCGTGAGTTTGGCCAGCAGCGTCGATTTGCCACTGTTTGGCGGCCCGAGAAAAACCACGGTGCCGGCCCCTTGCCGGGGAATTTTGTAACTGCCCGGGACCGCCTTCTTCGGTCCAAGTTTTTCCTGCTCGATCTGGTCGGTGAGTTCGCTGATACGAGTTTTGAGGTCGGCTTGCAATTTCTCGCTGGCCTTGTGCTTCGGCAAAAGCACCCACATTTCTTTCAATGCTGCCAGTTTTTCTTCCGCGGTTTTACCTTTCTTGTAGCGAGCTTCTGCATCGTGATACTGAGGAGGAAGGTTCACCGCCATGATGAAGGCTGCCTCGATGGAACGGCATCTGCGGATGGTGAGTCAGTGAAACAACCACATTATCGAGGATTGTAGCGCTTCCGAGCAATCCCGGCAAACTTCATCCGCTGATAGCGACACACAGCGTAAGCGGGGAAATGCCGCCTGTTCGATCCGACTGAGGGCCGAACTGTTCAAATTATTCCGCTCCAGGGCCAATTCTTCGAGATTTGTCAGATTCTTCGAGGTTAACATGGTTTCCAGTCCCGTCATGCCGATGCGATTACCCCGCAGATCGAGCCGTCTCAGACGAGCCAGTAGTGGCGACGCGGCCAACTCCGCTAGATACGGTTGCACAGCGACCAGTCGTACTGTCCGGATCGGGGCAGCTTCAAACAGCGCGGTTCCTCCTGCGAGAAACGCTCGGCCGCTCAGCGACAGGCCGACGAGTTGTCCGGCTTCCCAGATCAAATCTCGTGCTGACCAAGATTCCAGTAACTCGCCCAGGGTCGTCGTGGCGGCTGCTTTCGGACAGGCTTCGTTCGCCATCATTTCTGCGACCGTGGGTGCCCGCCACGATGGTCCCCAGGCCATCCGCTGGAATTGAGTTGCTGTCGCGGGAAGTCGACGTGGAAATCTGTGCTCTCGCGATAAATTCATACGATAACTCCCGGGCATTGAGACCGGGACGCTAGCACATCCACCCCGATGTGGCAACCTCAAAAGGGCTTCGAGATGACACAGTTATACGACCAGATTCAAGAAGCCGTTTCCGTCATCCACCGACACTGGACCGGATCGCCTCAGGTAGGCATCGTGCTCGGAACCGGACTCGGGAAAGTGGCAGAGGAAATCGTGGCGGAAGCGAGCATTCCCTACGACGAACTTCCGTATTTTCCGCTGAGTACCGCACCCAGCCATAAAGGGCGGCTTGTGTGTGGCAAATTGTCCGGCAAAACCATCGTCGCCATGCAAGGCCGCTTTCATTTCTACGAAGGCTACACGCTCCAGCAAATTACCTTTCCGGTTCGAGTCATGAAGGCACTCGGCTGCGAGATTCTCCTGGTGTCGAATGCGTGCGGCGGCTTGAACCCGCAGTATCGTCGCGGCGATATCATGCTCATCGAAGATCACATCAATTTGCTCGGAGATAACCCGCTCATCGGTCCGAATGACGATCGCCTGGGCGAACGCTTTCCCGACATGTGCTACCCGTATGATCGTAAACTTCTGGAACTTGCCCGCCAGGCGGCGATTGAAGAAAAAATTCCCGTCCAGCAAGGAGTTTACGTTGCGGTCGCGGGGCCGAACCTGGAAACCCGCGCGGAATATCGCTTCCTGAGGACCATCGGAGCCGATGTCGTGGGGATGAGTACAGTTCCTGAAGTCATCGTCGGCGTTCACTCGAACATGCGCAATCTGGGCATCTCCGTAGTGACGGATCTCTGCCTGCCCGATGCCTTGCAACCCTGCAGTCTGGCGGAGATTCTCCAGACGGCGAATGATGCCGAGCCCCGCGTCGCCAGGCTTGTGAAAAGGGTTCTTGCAAGCCTTTGATGATCCGCCGGACGAGAACTGCTCAGGAATTCCTCCTCGCAAAGCCGTGGCTTGAAGTTTCAGTTGTTTCAAAACTTACGAGATCGCGCTTCACGGTGCGTACCCGGTTCTGCGCAAAGGACGGCTCGACCAGCCAAAATGCCGGACTGCGACGGTCAAAGTTTTTATCGTCGGGGCATGCCGCCTTCCGGGTTGCGGTTAAATTTCTGATACGGCAGCCGGACCCCATCAACAAAGACTTGATCAGCGCGCAAGATGGTCGCCGGGACGTGGAAGCCGCTGCTGGCAAAGAAGGTGACGACATCGTCCTGGTCGACGCCGTCACCACTGACCCCGATGCCGCCGATTAGCAGGCCGCTGCCGCCGAATCCCCGGCGATACAACGGCGCGCTGCCGGGAAAAAACACAATGCCGTTCTGATTCAGAGGATTCAACGGATTTCGGAAATTTGTTTGCGGGTTGAAGGAATCGAAACCGAGGACACTGGTGAAGGCGCTCGCCGGCAACGGTGGCCCGACTTGCCGCGCGGTTCGGGGATCGACATTGCCGTCGAGGTAAATTGAGAAAGGGCCAGGTGGTCGACCGTCGATCCCTTCCGGGAACCGGGGCTCAGCGGCGTAGCGGAAGGTCCGACTGGAGAAGGCAGTGCCCGCCGGGATACCCGGGATCTGGTCAATCGGCTGCAGCAGCAGCGGATTCGCGTAATACGCCACGTTCCGAGCTTTTGCCACGGCCACGTCGATGGAGAAGACGGTGGCATCCGGGGTCCGATACAGCGCGATGATGTTCCCTTCCAAATCGGCCACGGCAATAACAAACCGTGCCGGTGTTCCTGCGGGCAGCCGGATCGCCGCCCGTGTTTGAAACGCCTGCGTCAGGCCATTTAAGACAATCTGCGTAGCTTCCGCGGCGGTGATGCCGATGCCGTCGTGGGGCAGGACCAGCCAGCCTTCCGGCACTGGCAGTCCCGCCTTCAAAAAGATCGGCACTCCGCCGGCATCCCGGCCCACCGGCAGCAGTTGTCCCGATACCTGCCCAGTCCCGAGTGCTTGCCCCGCCCGAAAGAGATTTTTCGGCCCTTCCAGCCCGCCGGGACCGAAAATATCCAGGGTAATCCCGACGAGATCGATCCGACCAGCCGGCAGCGTAAATCCCGGAGGCAGGGCCGGGGCATTACCGATCGGGCCGGGGAAAGCGAAGCCGCTGCCGGGTGCGCCGCCCACCGCCGCAAATGCCATGAATTCCGCTTCCAAAGACCGATCCGGCTTGCTGGGATCGTTCAACGCCCCCTGATCGCCGAAATTTTCTTCCGAAGCAAACCCTGTTTTCCCTGGGAAAAAGACACCGATGCCACCGACGACCTGTCCGTTTTTAACAATCGGAATGCCGCCCGGAATCGTGGCAATCCCGCGATTCTGGGCATCGGGCAACAAACCGGAGACAAAACCGTAAGAATCGGGTGGGAATAAGCTTTGACCCGGTGGCACATACGCCGGGTTGATGTTGAACCGTTGCGGCAAGACAACATCATTCCCGTTGCCGCGAATCCCATCCACGGGGTGGATCGTACCATCCCGGTTGGTATGCTCGATAGCAAACAAGTCCACTTGCGGTGTGTTTGTAATCCCCGGAGGAAAGTGGCCTCCCGGGCTGATCGGGGCCACAAAACCCGGACCGCGAAGCGGTGAATTCGGATCGGGAATGTTCGGATTCGAATTCACTTCCCGTTCTGTAATGGTCGACTGGCTGATAGTGCGGATGGTTCGAGAGGTCAGCGGAGCTTCGTTGTTGCCGAAAAATGCTCCGGTGCGAGCCTTGCTCACCGCGCCGTCTACCGCGAAGACGAGTAAATTCGTGTCATTCAGGATTTCCGGGGCCACCCCCGATTCGACTCGAACCCCGAGAATCCGTCCGTTACGATCGACCACCGCGATAATGGCATCGTTGCTGGAGGTGGCCGCGCTCGCGCGGTCGAGAAGAATTTGGACTTCATCCGTCGTCAGGGTTTCCTGCGGTACGGAGAATGCGGCAAGTTGCGCGTTCAATGCCGCAATCGGGTCGGGGATGCGTGCCACAAAATCGCCAGGGTTCGGGATGACGACATCATTTGCCGCCACCTGCGCCAGGCGATTCAACCCGGGGCCGCCATTCAGCGTAGTCGGCCCCAGCCCTGCAACCAGGCGATCGTTACCGTCGCCGCCGAGAAGAAGGGAGTTCCCCAGCCCGCTGCGGAGTTTATCGTGCCCCTCTCCACCGACCATTGTGCTGTTGCCGCCTCCCCCTTTCACCTGATCCCGGCCAGATCCCGCATCCACTTGCACCGGAATACCCACGCGCGGGCTGATTTCGATCCGGTCGTTCCCAGCCCCGGTGGTGATCCCGATTTGCTGGACATTGCTTGCAGCAAAACGGCCAATTTCCAACCCGGCACTGCGAAGGATGATTTCTCCGGTCGTAGAATCCTGATCGATAAGCAACCGCTGAGCCTGGTCGTCCGTGGTGATGACCAGATTGTCGGCGATGATCGAAGCGGTGACGGCCGGAGCGAGCCGGTCTTCAAGCCGTTCTCCGATCAATCGGCCTTTGCCGGGCTTGGCCTGGCCCATCCGCGACAATCCCCGGGTGGCTGGCTGAGTTCGCATCATGGGAAACCGCCTCTTCCAGGTCTTCCAGGTCCGGGAACCACGTCTGCTGACGCGAGCTGGCTTCAGAACCGCTACACCTGGAAAAATCGGCACAACTTCCAGACAAAATGAGTCGATCTAGTCATAGCCGGGGAATTTGTTAAATCATCGAATTTCCGGATGGATCCGATTCGAAAAGCCGGGAGGAAACGGCGATGCGCGAACTTCGGTCGGATATACGGCCAGCGGTGAAACGGCTGGCATTTCTTGTGCATTTCTTGCCTTCAGCCAGCATCGCGCTCGGCCTGTTCATCACGCTGCTTGCCGTCGG